>ERZ650301.350-NODE-350-length-12625-cov-6.318059_pt1 | contig 12625 bp, 9 predicted proteins | sample MGYA00376237_ERZ650301 | MGnify/ENA primary metagenome ERZ650301 (study PRJEB26733, sample SAMN07839255) | wastewater metagenome | biome: small river; feature: stream; material: water | place: USA: North Carolina | collected 2016-04-05 ...
AAAGGGCCAAAACTTTTGCTGAGGGCGTCGGCCAGTTTTTGCAGTCGGTTGCGAATCACCTTGTGGTAATCACGACCCAGCGCATAGCGGGAAATATAAGCGCCCTCGGGGTTCGCCAGTTGTGTATCAGCATGGGTTGCTCCGGCAGGCCAGTAGGGCAGTCGAACGCTGATCACACTCAGTGCCCCGGTAACCAGCTGGGTGGGGTCTTTACGCAGATTCGCATGGCGCACCATGTATTCCATGGTGCCGCGGTAACCCGCGGTTAACCACGCGTCTAGTTCTGCGCGCGAAGCATCGGGAATGCTGGCAGGCCCAATCCGTACATCGCTAAAGCCAAGGGCTTGGGCTTCCTGCGCGATCCGTTGGCGAAGGCTTGTTGAGTCAGGCAAAGCGTGCACGCCAGTCAGCCCAGATCGCCTTGGCTTCTTCGCTGCCTTCGGCGGGCGACCATGCTGCAATCTCTTCTTCACTCAGTGGAACAAAAGGTCCGGCCTTGGCTTCGAAGAAAACGCTATCGGGTGCCAGAGCCAGGATCGTATGCATCGTGCCGTGAGGGATGTCGATGCCGAAGACGGGGCCTCCCGCCGCGAGCTCTATGGCTTCTTGAATCTCGCCCTGCGCGTTAAAACTCAGATAGCCGAAGCGCCCCTGTAAGGCAACGATCGTTTCGTCCTTGGATGGATCGAGATGCCGATGTGGGCGTACATAAGAGCCGAGCTGCATGGCATTGATCAAACGGTGCGCAGGAAAACTATCGTTCGGATGAAAGTTCGCGTTGCGCCTCTGGCGTGGTGATTCTTTGGCCTGTTGTGCCGTGTGGCTGAGCAGGGTTTGATCGATCAGGGTGGTTTTGTGCATAAATGGCATGTGATAAGCGGAAATTGTCTAAATTATCCGCCATGTTTGTGTCAGATGAATGGCATATTCCTCAGAGATGCGGCAACATTCGTGATTTGCCAGATCAGATATCCGTGTCTTATGCAGCAGGCGTCTCAATTTCTTCCTGATGAAGCATCCACCTTGGCGTTTGGCGAGGCCATCAGTCGTGCAATTGCACAGTCCACGGTTGCTGGTGCGCGCTTGCACGTTAATCTGATCGGAGATCTAGGGGCTGGCAAAACCACACTGGTGCGCGGAGTGCTGCGTGGTTTAGGCTATACGGGGCGGGTAAAGAGCCCAACGTACCCATTGCTGGAAACGTATAAGGTGGGTGATCTAACCCTTGCGCACTTTGATCTGTATCGTCTTGAAACTCCAGAGGCTTTTACTGAAGCTGGCTTTGACGAATATTTTGTCGGGCCGGGGATTCAGTTCGTTGAATGGCCAGACCGTGGCGGGTCACTACTACCCCAAGCGGATTGGCAGCTTTCGTTGCTGGAGCATCCCGAGGGCGGGCGCATGGTGACCATCGATGCCGAGACCAGTGCTGGGGCGACTATGTTGTCGCGGTTGTGTGTATGAAATCCAAAGCCTTGCCTACGCTAAATCGACGCAAATTTTTGTGGTCGGCAGGATCTATGTGGCTGCTTTCGGTGACTCCGGTTGGGGTGCTGGCAGCTACGGCTTCATCCATTGTGGCAGTCCGTGTCTGGCCTGCCGAGGATTACACGCGGGTGACTATTGAACACAAGGGCATGGTCAAATTCACCCAGAGCGTGGTTCATAACCCCGAGCGTTTGGTGGTCGACATTGAGGGGATCGAACTCAATAACGTCTTAAAAAGCCTGGGCGATAAGGTCGGGCCGAATGATCCTTATATTCGTCAGCTGCGGGCGGCTAATTACAAGCCGGGTGTCGTTCGGTTGGTGATGGATCTGAAGAGTGAGGTGGCGCCGCAGGTCTTTAATCTGCCGCCAGTCGGGGATTATCAGAGCCGACTGGTGATGGATATTTACCCGACCGTGCCGCAAGATCCCTTGATGCAACTGGTTTCGGGCAAGCAGCCTCCCGCCGCAGTACCGCCTAAAGAACTGGCCAAAGCCGAAACGCCCAAGACTGAACCGGTTAAACCCGCCCCGGAAAAACCAGTGGCAGCAGAGCGGCCCATGGTGAGCGAGCCTGAGCCAACCCAGAAACTGGCAGAAAAGCCTGTCGAAACACCATCCAAACCCGGTAAGAAATCGGGTCGAATGGTGACGATTATGCTGGATCCGGGGCACGGGGGGGAAGATCCGGGTGCCATTGGGGCTCGGGGTTCTATGGAAAAAAACGTCACGTTGTCGATTGCCCGGCGTTTGCGTGAGCGCATCGATAACGATCCGAACATGCGGGCGGCATTGACGCGTGATGGTGATTTCTTTGTGCCGCTCGGTACCCGGGTACAAAAAGCCCGCAAAGCCAAGGCGGATCTGTTTGTCTCGATTCATGCCGATGCCTGGATTAAACCGGAAGCGCGCGGCTCATCGGTTTTTGTGTTGTCCGAGAAGGGGGCATCCAGTGCCGCGGCCCGTTATCTGGCACAAAAAGAAAACGAAGCCGATAAAGTGGGGGGCGTTAATTTCACCGTATCTGACCCACATCTGGCGCGAACACTCATGGATCTGACGCAAACAGCGACCCAGAACGACAGCATGAAGTTGGGGAAGTCCTTGCTTTCGAATCTGGGTAGCGTGAATGCACTGCATAAAGCCTCAGTGGAGCAGGCAGGTTTTGCGGTCCTGAAGGCGCCGGATATTCCTTCCGTACTGGTTGAAACCGCCTTTATCTCGAATCCTGAGGAAGAAAAGCGTTTGAATGACGAGGAATATCAGGATAAGTTGGCTGAAGCCATCATGCGGGGAATTCGCCAGTATCTGGCACGAAATCCAGTGCAAACAGGCGCGCGCAGCAGCTAAACCGCTGCGCTAAGCCTTATAATGCAGGGTTTTCTTATTAACACTGCGCTTTAATCCTATGCGCGTACTTCGCGGACTGAATTCACCGGCCCGGGCGCCTGCTGCAGTGACCATTGGTAACTTTGATGGCATGCATCGCGGACACCAGGCTTTGTTGCGTCAGCTTAAGGCTGAGGCCGCGTCGCGCGGGTTGCAACCATCGGTGCTGACGTTTGCGCCGCATCCGCGCGAGTTCTTTGCGCACAAGTTGGCAGGTAGCAATGCCTCCGTGCCAGCCCGATTGCATACCCTGCGGGAAAAGCTCGAAGCCTTGGCCGCCGCTGGCGTCGCGGAAACCCGTATTTGTGCCTTTAATGAGGCCTTTGCCACGCTGAGTCCGGAAGATTTCGTTAAGCAGGTACTGGTCGATGCCATGCAGGCCAAACATGTGCTGATCGGTGATGATTTTCGTTTTGGCGCTCGGCGTGCCGGTGATTTTGCCTTGCTGGTCTCTTTAGGTCATCAGTACGGGTTTACCGTTTCGGCCCTCGATTCGCAGTGTCTGGCCGATGAGCGGATTTCCAGCTCGCAGGTGCGCGCTGCATTAGCGGCTGGCGATTTGCAGCGCGCCGAGGCATTGCTGGGTTACCCCTATGCCATGGAAGGGCGAGTCATTCAGGGGCGGCAGCTCGGGCGCACGATCGGTGTGCCAACGGCCAATGTGCAGATTCGTCATAATCCCTTACCGCTGCGCGGCGTCTTCGTGGTCGAAGTAGCGTTGGATGAAACCAAGCTGGCGGTGCCTCAAAAAACACGTCGCTACCCCGGTATTGCCAATCTTGGGTACCGGCCAACGTTGGGTGGCGATAGCCGACCCTTGCTGGAAGTGCACCTTTTTGATTTTGCGGGCGATCTGTATGGCGCCCATCTTGATGTACGTTTTCTCGCCAAACTGCGCGATGAAATGACCTTTGCCAATTTCGAAGCGCTGACCCGCCAGATCCGCGATGATCTGTCTCAAGCGCGATCCTTTTTTGAATCTCAGCCTGTTTAGTAAGCCCATGACCGAACAATCCAAGAACGCTCCACAAAACGATCAAGCCAAAGAGGCGCGTGCAACGCTCAATCTGGCAGACACCGCATTTCCAATGCGTGGTGACTTACCCAAGCGTGAGCCGGGCTGGATTGCCGATTGGCAAAAGAACGGGCTGTACCAGAAGATTCAGGCGCACACCAAAGGTCGTCCGCGTTTTGTGCTGCACGATGGTCCGCCGTATGCCAATGGCGATATCCACATCGGCCATGCCGTGAACAAGATTCTTAAAGACATCATTGTTCGATCTAAAGTGCTTGCCGGTTTTGATGCGCAGTATGTGCCGGGCTGGGACTGCCATGGCTTGCCCATTGAACACCAGATTGAAAAACAGCACGGGCGCAACCTGCCGGCAGACGAAGTGCGTAAGCTGTGTCGCGTTTATGCAGCCGAGCAAGTGGCGCGTCAGAAAAAAGATTTTATTCGGCTGGGCGTGCTGGGTGATTGGGATAACCCCTACCTCACCATGAACTTCAGTGCCGAAGCCAATGAGATTCGTGCCTTGGGCAAGATGTTGGCCGATGGTTATCTCTACATGGGTTTGAAGCCGGTGAACTGGTGTCTGGACTGTCGTTCAGCCCTGGCTGAAGCGGAAGTGGAATACGAAGACAAGAATTCGCCGGCCATTGATGTGGCTTTCGAAGTGCATTCAAGCCATACCGCCCAGGTAGCCAAGGCGTTTGGTCTGGATCATCTGGAAGGCCCAGCGTTTGCCGTCATCTGGACGACCACCCCGTGGACTTTACCTGCCAATGAAGCAGTCAGCGTGCATCCCACCGTTGAGTATGTGCTGGTGGCAACAGAAAAGGGCAATCTGATTCTGGGTGCCGATCTGTATGAAGCTGCGCTCAAGCGTTACGATCTAGAAGGCCAGGTAATCGGTCGCGGTACGGGTGCGGCACTGGAACACGTGCTGGTGCGGCATCCTTTCTATGTCAAGGATGTGCCCATCATCTGTGGTGAACACGTCACAACGGATGCCGGTACCGGCATGGTGCATACCGCGCCAGCGCATGGTGTCGATGACTTTAACATCGGTAAGAAATACGGGCTGCCCGTTGAAAACCCGGTGGGCGACGATGGCCGTTTCCTGCAAAAAACCTTGCCCTTGCCAGAAACTGCATTGGCCGGGTTGAGTGTTTGGGAAGCCAATCCGAAAGTTCTGGAAACCTTGCGCAATAACCAGCGCCTGCTGGCCGAGATCAAGCTGAATCACAGCTACCCGCATTGCTGGCGTCATAAAACCCCGATCATTTTCCGGGCAACGACACAATGGTTTGTCGGCATGGATACGCCACCGAAGCCGGGTGCTTCTACGCTGCGTCACCTGGCGGAAGTGGCTGTGGCCGACACCCACTTTTATCCGGCCTGGGGCCGTGCCCGTCTGGAAGCGATGATTCGTAATCGCCCGGACTGGTGTGTCTCGCGGCAGCGTAACTGGGGTGTGCCGATTCCGTTTTTCCTGAATAAGGAAACCAACGCGCTGCATCCGCGGACGCCAGAACTCATTGAAGAAGTGGCGCGTCGTGTGGAACAGCAGGGGATCGAAGCCTGGTTCCAACTCGATCCGGCTGAGTTGTTGGGTGAGGAAGCCAAGAATTACCGCAAGCTGTCGGACACGCTGGATGTTTGGTTTGATTCGGGCACGACGCATTGGCACGTTATGCGTGGTTCGCATGCCAACGAACATGAGTGGCCGGCTGATCTTTATCTTGAGGGTTCTGACCAGCATCGTGGCTGGTTCCAATCTTCGCTGCTGACCGGTTGTGCCCTAGACGGCAAAGCCCCTTATAAGGGCTTGCTGACCCACGGCTTTGTCGTGGATGGTAAAGGCCGCAAGATGTCCAAGTCGGTGGGGAATGTGATTTACCCGCAAGAAGTGGCCGACAAAATGGGCGCCGAAATTCTGCGTCTGTGGGTTGCCAATACGGATTATTCCGGTGAGCTAACGATTTCCGACGAAATCCTCAAGCGGGTGGTTGAAGGCTATCGTCGTATTCGTAACACGATGCGTTTCCTGTTAGCGAATACCGATGACTTTAATCCGGTCAGCGATAGCGTGGCGGTTGAAGACATGCTGGAGATTGACCGGTACGCCCTTGAAATGGTGCGGGCGCTTCAAGCCACAATCCAGGCGGATTACGATCGTTACGACTTCCATCACATCGTGCAGTCGCTGCAAACCTTCTGTTCTGAAGATCTGGGTGCCTTCTATCTGGATGTGCTGAAAGACCGGCTCTACACGACAGCGCCTCATTCGCTTGCGCGTCGTTCGGCACAGACGGCGCTGTGGATAATCACGCAGACCATGCTGCGTCTGATGGCGCCAATCCTTTCGTTTACGACGGAAGAAATCTGGACCTTGCTGGCGAAAAAACAAGCAGGGCTGCCGGAGTCCATCATGCTCTCCGATGCCACGGCGCTTCCGGCAGTCGCAGGCGCTGATGCGCTTTGCGCCAAATGGAATCGCATTCGGGCTGTGCGTGCTGAGGTGGCTAAGGCGATGGAAGCCGTGCGCACCGAAGGCGTTATCGGTTCTTCGCTCCAGGCAGACGTTACCATTGTGGCACCTGCCGAAGATGCGGCGGCACTGGCCAGCCTGGGTGATGACTTGAAGTTTGTGCTTATCAGTTCGCAAGCGACTGTGACTGAAGGTGCTGCCCTGCAAATTGCGGTGACGGCCAGTGCGCATGCTAAATGTGAACGCTGCTGGCACCAGCGCGACAGTGTGGGCCAGAATGCCCAGAACCCGGGTTGGTGCGATCGTTGTGTGAGCAACGTGCACGGTGCCGGTGAGGTGCGTCACTGTGCGTAATCGGCAGAACGGTGCACTGCTGTTTGGTGTGCTGGTCGCGCTGGCGGTCATTGTGCTGGATCAGCTGAGTAAGCTGTGGATATTCAATCATTTTGCGCCGGGTGAATCGGTGGCCGTAACCCCGTTCTTTAACCTGGTGCTGGTCTTTAACCCGGGTGCCGCGTTCAGCTTTCTGGCAGATCACACCGGATGGCAGCGCTGGTTTTTTAGTGTGATTGCACTCAGTATTAGTGGTTGGATACTCTGGCAATTGCGATCTGCCAAACCCGGAACCGGTTTCAGCGTTGCGCTGGCGCTCATTATGGGCGGGGCATTGGGTAACCTGGTTGATCGTTTGTGGTTGGGTATGGTGATCGATTTTATCGATGTGCATGCAGGGGGCTGGCATTGGCCCGCTTTTAATGTGGCGGATAGTGCGGTGTGTGTCGGTGCGGTCCTTTATGTTTTGTGTCAGAGCAAGTCCAATCAAGACTAATTAAATACGGCGGAGCCAAGCGTGCAAGAAACCAAACCCCAGATTCAGGCAGATAGCTTTTTGACATTGCATTACCGTTTGACCACGCAAGATGGTGAAGAGGTGGTGAGCACCTTTGATCTGGGGCCGGCAACGATTCAAATGGGTAATGGCGAGTTAAACGAAAATCTTGAAGCGTGCCTGGTTGGTCTGATCCCTGGGGAACATGTCATTTTCGAAGTGCCGGCCGAAGCCGGTTTTGGCCAGCATAACCCGGGCTTGGTACAGCGCATTGCACGCAGTGCCATACCGGTTGATCAGGATCTGCAAGAAAACACGTTGATCGAGTTCACGTCGCCGGAAGGTGCCGAGTTTGCCGGCTTTGTCCGAGAGATTGACGCCACGCATGCGCTGATGGATTTTAACCATCCGTTGGCCGGCAAAAGCCTGCGCTTTGAAGTACAAATTATCGGATTGCTATGAGCGTTACAACCAAAACGATGCCGATTGTTCTGGCCAATCCGCGTGGTTTCTGCGCCGGGGTGGAGCGCGCAATTGCTATTGTCGAGCGGGCATTAGAACAGTTCGGTGCGCCGATTTATGTGCGTCACGAAGTCGTCCATAACAAGTTTGTGGTGGAAGGCCTGCGTGCACGCGGTGCCGTCTTTATCGAAGCGCTATCCGATGTGCCGGCCGGCGCCACCTTGATTTTCAGTGCGCATGGCGTGCCGAAAGCGGTACGCGATGAGGCTGCGGCGCGTGGCCTCCGTATCTTTGATGCGACTTGTCCGCTGGTTACTAAAGTGCATGTGGAAGTCTCACGCATGCGTGCCGAGCAACGCGAAATCATCATGATTGGTCATAAAGGCCATCCGGAAGTTGAAGGCACCATGGGCCAATCACCCGATGGCATGTATCTCGTTGAGTCCGTACAGGACATCGCGACCCTACAGGTCCAAGACCCGAAGCGCCTGGCGTATGTGACCCAGACCACGCTGTCTGTCGATGATGCCGCCGTGATTGTGGCGGCGCTGCGTGAACGCTTCCCGGAAATTGTTGGCCCGAAAAAAGACGACATCTGTTATGCCACCCAAAATCGCCAGGATGCCGTGCGTGAACTGGCGCAGAACTGTGAGTTGGTATTGGTGGTCGGCTCGGTGAGCAGCTCTAACTCCAATCGCTTGCGTGAATTAGCGGAACTGCTTGGGCGTAAAGCGTACCTGATCGATCGTGCTGAACATATCGACGCTTCGTGGTTGGCGGGGGCGCCGCGTATTGGGGTAACGGCCGGTGCGTCTGCGCCGGAAGTGCTGGTGGAAGAAGTGATTGCACGTTTGCATGCGCTGGGCGCCAGCAGCGTTGAGAATCTCCAAGGCGTGATTGAAGATGTTAAATTCCCGTTGCCGAGCGGTTTGCGCTAACCAGTACAGATGACCGCCTTGCCTGAACCTGCCTCTGGCGCACCTTGTTATCACTGCGGGTTACCGATCCCGGACGGTATCAAACTGGATGTGGTGATCGGCGCGCAGTCACGAGCGATGTGCTGCGAAGGCTGTCGCGCCGTCGCCAAGGCGATTGTGGCAAACGGTCTTGAAGCGTATTACCAGAACCGGGATGCCATGCCCGAGTCGCCCCGTGAGGCACGGCCGGAGATTCTGGATTCCCTGGCGCTCTATGACCAGGCTGAATTTCAGAAAGCCTTTGTCAAGGCCCTGAACGAACATGAACAAGAAGCCTCGCTGGTGCTGGAGGGTATTACCTGTGCAGCGTGCGTCTGGTTAAACGAACAACATGTGGCACAAGTCCCCGGGGTGTTGGCGGTTGAGGTGAATTACACCACGCGCCGTGCCCGTGTGCGTTGGGATAATCGCCGGGTTGCTTTGTCGCAGATTCTGAAAGCGATTGCTGATATCGGCTACCGGGCGCATCCTTTTGACCCGGCGCGACAGGAAGCGGTTGCCCAGAAAGAACGGCGCGCAATGCTCTGGCGCCTGGCGGTGTCGGGCCTGGGCATGATGCAGGTGATGATGTATGCCTACCCCACCTATGTAGCGAGTGATGGTGAACTGACGCCGGATGTGGAAGTGCTGCTACGCTGGTCCAGCTTGATGCTGACGCTACCAGTCATTCTCTATGCCTGTGGTCCTTTTTTCCGCAATGCCTGGCGTGATATCAAGCTGCGCCGGGTCGGGATGGATACCCCGGTGGCCTTAGGCATCGGTGCTGCTTTTGTCGCCAGTTTGTGGGCGACGGTCGTGAATCAGGGGCACGTGTATTACGACTCCATCAACATGTTTGTCTTTTTCCTTTTAGGCGGTCGTTATCTGGAATTGCTGGCGCGACAGAAGGCGTTGCGCGCGACAGAAGAATTGGGTCGCCTGGCCCCGGCGTTTGCGGATCGACTGTTGGCCGATAACGCCGATGAGGCGACCGAGCGGATTCTGGTCACAGCACTGCGTGTGGGGGATCGGGTGCTGGTCAAACCGGGGACGCAGGTGCCAGCCGATGGATGTGTGATCGCTGGGCAGACCAGTATCGATGAGTCTTTGCTGACCGGTGAAAGTGTGCCAGTCACTAAAGCAGCGGGATCTTTGGTAACCGGCGGCTCTTTAAATATAGAGAGTCCGATTACGGTACGCGTCGAGCAGGTTGGCGACGAGACGCGTTTGTCAGCCATTCTCAAGCTGATGGAACGGGGTGCGTTAGAAAAACCGGTGGCGGTGACTACGGCCGACCGGGTGGCTTCCTGGTTTTTATGGGGATTGTTATTGCTGGCAGCCGTGACCGCTGCAGTTTGGTGGTGGCTCGACCCGGTGCGGGCTTTGCCGGTCACTGTCGCGGTGTTGGTGGTGAGTTGCCCTTGTGCGTTGTCACTGGCGACGCCAGTCGCCTTGACGATTGCCACGGGTAGGTTGGCTCGTGAGGGACTGTTGGTCACACGTGGTCACGCGGTTGAAACGCTGGCGCAAGTCACTGATGTTGTGTTCGATAAAACAGGCACCCTGACCACCGGCGTCATGAAGTTGGAGCGCATCGAGGCTTTGGCAGCGCTGGATGAATCGCTTTGCCTACAGTTGGCTGCAAGCCTGGAGCAGACCTCCTCACACCCCTTGGCGCAAGCCCTGGTGCGCTCTTGTGACCTGTCACGTCTAACAGTCAGCGATGAAAGCCATGAAACAGGTGGTGGGATCGAAGCCACCATTGACGGGCGGCGTTTGCGTATCGGCCACCTGGACTATGTAGCGAAGCTCGTGGGAGACGTCCCCTTGCCCGATCATGTCGAGACCTCATCCGTGGCCACGACGCTATTCCTGGGGCAACAGGGTAGCTGGCTGGCGCGATTCGATATTTCTGATGCGTTGCGCCCCGATGCGTTTGCGGCCATCAATGCGCTCAAGGCGCTGGGATGCTCGGTATCTTTGCTATCCGGAGATGACCCGCTGGTTGCCCAGGCCATTGCTCGGCAATTGGGCATCTCGGATGCAGCGGGGCGTGAAACGCCACAGACCAAGCTTGCACGCGTTGCGGCGTTGCAGGCGGCTGGGCGGGTCGTATGCATGGTGGGTGATGGCATCAACGATGCACCTGTACTGGCCCATGCACAGGTCTCGGTCGCCATGGGGGAGGGCACCGAACTGGCCCGTACTCAGGCTGACTGCATTCTGCTTGGGCAACATCTACAAGTGCTGCCTGCTGCGATCCGACTGGCGCGTTCGGCCCGTAAAACCATCCGTGAGAATCTCTGGTGGGCCATCATTTATAACGCGATTGCCCTGCCGGTTGCGATGTGTGGCTTTCTAACGCCCTGGTTGGCCGGGGTTGGCATGTCCTTTAGCTCGTTGTGGGTGGTTTTAAATTCGCTGCGGCTGCAGCGGGTGAAAATTCGCGATTAGTAGCCGCTTGGGGCAGAATAGACGCTATGGAATCTCTTTATTTGCTCATTCCGGTCTCAGTGATCCTGGTATTCGTCATTGCAGGGCTATTTTGGTGGTCCGTGCGATCAGGACAGTTTGATGACCTTGAGGGACCCGCGCACAGAATTATTATGGATCGCGATGCGACCAAAGCGTTAGGCCTCAAAGAAAAAGCTGTGCACAAAGACCGTTTGCCTGATTAAAACCATGCTGCGCCGCAGCTAAAATTGATTATTGTCAATGAATGGTGAAATAGCCAGTGCTTGGCACACATTTTAGCCATTTAACTCTTGTATCAGACATCTGATTCAGAAGATACTACGCGTTGTGGGGTTGTTCGGGCTTCGGCCCAGACCTTACTTCTCTGTTGGGGTTGGGGTGCATTGCTAAGGCAGTGCACCTTTTTTTTGCCCGAAAACAGGGGCTGGTTCGTGCTTTTTTGAGAATTTGATCTAGGTCAAAGAACTGTTATTCAGTTAGAATTAAGCCTTTGTTAAGGTACGCTTTGCGTGCAAAATACCGATGTTTGTTCAATTCAAGAGGTGCGTCCAATGTCTGTAATGTCGGATACGCAATCTGTATACAACTACAAGATTGTTCGGCAATTTGCCGTTATGACGGTGATCTGGGGGATCGTCGGCATGCTGGTGGGTGTAATTGTTGCCGCCCAGCTCGTCTGGCCTGAGCTCAATTTCGCTCCCTACCTGACCTTTGGTCGTCTGCGTCCGCTGCATACCAACGCGGTTATTTTTGCGTTCGGTGGCTGCGCGTTGTTCGCGACGTCCTACTACGTTGTTCAGCGCACCTGTTACACGCGCATCTTCTGTGACAAGCTGGCTGCTTTCACGTTCTGGGGATGGCAACTAATTATCGTTCTGGCCGCAGTGACGCTGCCGCTGGGCATGACTTCCGGTAAGGAATATGCCGAACTGGAATGGCCGATTGACATCCTGATCGCTGTGGTCTGGGTTGCTTACGCCGTTGTGTTCTTCGGTACGATCGCCAAGCGTAAAGTGGGTCACATTTATGTGGCTAACTGGTTCTACGGTGCTTTCATTATTGCCGTGGCACTGCTGCATATTGTTAATAGTGCCGAAATTCCAGTGAGCCTGTTGGGTATGAAGTCTTACTCGGCTTACTATGGTGCGCAGGATGCGATGGTTCAGTGGTGGTATGGTCACAACGCTGTGGGCTTCTTCCTGACGGCAGGCTTCCTGGGCATGATGTACTACTTTGTGCCTAAGCAAGCGGGTCGTCCGGTTTACTCGTATCGTCTGTCGGTGGTGCACTTCTGGGCGCTGATCTTTACCTACATGTGGGCGGGTCCGCACCATCTGCACTACACCGCGCTGCCAGACTGGACCCAATCGCTGGGCATGGTTTTCTCGCTGATTCTGCTGGCACCATCGTGGGGCGGTATGATCAACGGCATCATGACCCTGTCGGGTGCCTGGCATAAGCTGCGTGATGATCCAATCCTGAAGTTCCTGATCACCTCGCTGTCGTTCTACGGTATGTCGACCTTTGAAGGTC
>ERZ650301.351-NODE-351-length-12605-cov-9.492032_pt1 | contig 12605 bp, 13 predicted proteins | sample MGYA00376237_ERZ650301 | MGnify/ENA primary metagenome ERZ650301 (study PRJEB26733, sample SAMN07839255) | wastewater metagenome | biome: small river; feature: stream; material: water | place: USA: North Carolina | collected 2016-04-05 ...
CTGTCGGGGAAGGCGGTGAGAGCACACAAAGTTGGTATTTAAATCATGAAGAAATTTATTCGTCTGCGTGCGCGTGAACTCGCGCGTTTCTCTGCTCCTGCGCTTTCTGTTTTGTCTTTGGCTGTCGCGGCTAGCGTCCAGGCACAAGGCATTGAAATTAATCCGGTGGTGATTTCTGCGACACGGACGGAGCAGCCTTTGTCCGAGGTTTTGTCTTCGGTGTCGGTGATCACGCGTCAAGACATTGACAAGTCGCAAGCCGCTTCATTGGCTGACTTGTTGCAAGGCGAAGCAGGCTTCGAGTTTGGACGAAGTGGTGGACCTGGTTCGGTGACCTCATTTTTCCTGCGCGGGCAAGAAAGCAAAAACGTGGTGGTTTTGATTGATGGCGTCCGTTCGCAAACGGATGCCATTGGCTCAGTGACCATCACGGATTTCCCGCTCTCACAAATAGAGCGCGTTGAGGTTTTGCGTGGCAACGCGGGCGCACTTTACGGTGAAGCCGCCATTGGCGGGGTGATCAATGTGATCACCCGATCTGGCAAAGGCACGCCTAAAGCCTATGGCGCAGCCACGCTGGGTTCACGTCAGACGACGGAGCTGAGTGCGGGCTACGGCGGACAGTTGGACGATACCCGCTTTGATTTCAACGCAGGGGCTTCTGGGGCCGCAGGTTTTTCAGTTATCAATGCAGATAAAAACGCCATTGCAAATCCTGATCGTGATGCCTATCGCAATCAATACGCTGGGGCCAAAGTCGATCAAAAAATTGATGCCACTTTACGCGTCGGTGTACGCGCCAATTTGAAAAATTCAGTGGTGGATTATGACGATGCCTATGCTTTGAATAAAACCGATACCCACCAATTTCAGATCAAGGCAGATACCGTCGGCGCTTATGTGAACAAGCGTTTCACAGACGATTGGTTGACGAACTTTGATGTTTATTCAGCAAACTACACCTACGACGCGATGAAAAATGGCATCGTGGCGGCTAACGGCCATTACCAAGGTCATGCTGATGTGTTTCGCTGGACGAATACCTATGCGGTCAGCGATGCGACCAGCCTCAACTTCGGGCTGGACCGTTCTGAAGAAAATTTCCAGCAACGCAGCACCTACGACATGAAGCGTGACACCACAGCTTACTTTGTAGGATTGACCAGCAAAGTTGGCCGCTGGAACTTCCAAGCGAATGCTCGGCGTGATGAATTGACGGTGGATAGGACAGCCAGTAGCAGCGCTCTGAAAAAAGACTATGCGGACAACACGCAGTTGTTGGGTTTGGGTTATCAAATCACACCTGCATGGCGTTTGACGTCGACGTTGTCTACGGCATTCCGTGCCCCAGCGGCCAATGATTTGGTCGGCACTTACGGTAACCCCAATCTCATGCCAGAGACGCATCGTGCGCAAGAAGCCGGTGCTGTTTACAGCGTGAATCAAGCCTTGCTTCGTGTGGTGTACTTTGAAACACGTACCCAAAACACCATCGCCTATGACGCGCAATACAAGCCCCAAAACACGGGCGAAATGCGCAACAAAGGCTATGAATTCACAGCCCGTGCAGAAGTGCTTGGCAACCAAGTGAAAAGCGCTTTGGTGTTCCAAGACCCTTGGAATGTGACCAGCAATAGTTTGCCCGGCCGTCGTGCCAAGCAATATGGCTCATTGGATGTCTCCCGATGGTTGGCTGGCCATGAAGTTGGCGTCAAATTCGCTGGCGCTTCTGACCGTTCCAACTTTGGCGGCCCCGCGGATCTTGCCGGTTATACAACTTGGGCGTTTTATGCCAGCCGAAAAATCGACCTCGATTGGACAGCTCGCGTGAAGCTCGAAAATGCCTTCCATCGCAATTACGAATTGGCGGGTGGTTACAACACCCCAGGGCGCGGGCTCTTTGCAACTTTGCAATACCAACCTAAGTAACTTGAATGCTTGATCTTTTTCCTCATCGCATCGTCTGCCTCACCGAGGAAACGACAGAGTGGCTGTACTTGCTGGGGGAAGAGGCGCGCATTGTCGGTATCTCGGGTTACACCGTACGTCCACGTCGTGCCCGCGACGAGAAGCCCAAAGTCAGCGCATTTTTGAGCGCCAAGATTGACAAGATCCTGGCGCTCAAACCCGATTGTGTGTTTGGGTTTTCTGATTTACAGGCCGACATCGCCGCCTTGCTCATTCGCGCGGGTGTGCAAGTGACGGTATTCAATCAGCGCAGCGTGGATGAGATTTTTGCCATGCTGTACCAAGTGGCGGCGATGGTGGGTCAAGCCGAGCAGGGCTTGCAGCGGTTGCAGCAAATGCGAGCGCAGTTAGACACCATCCAAAACACAGCGGCTACGTTTAAGCGTCGGCCTAAGGTTTATTTTGAAGAGTGGGATGAGCCGCACATCAGCTGCATTCGCTGGGTGTCTGAGCTGATAGGCATTGCGGGTGGTGATGATTGTTTTCCAGAGTTGGCGCAAATGCCTATGGGAAAAGATCGCATCATTGCCAGCGGCCAAACCATCGTGGACCGCGCGCCCGACATCATCATTGGCTCACTGTGTGGCAAAAAGTTTCGCCCCGAAAAAGCGGCCGCACGCGAAGGCTGGCAAAACGTACCAGCGGTTCGCAACCACCAAATTTTTGAAATCAAGTCTGCCGATATTTTGCAGCCTGGCCCTGCGGCCTTGACCGACGGCGTAGCGCAGCTGCATCAAATCGTGAAGCAGTGGGAGGCGATCTATGCTTAAGCGCCTGACAAACCTCCATCGAACTGCGGTGTGTGTGTTGTGGCTCATCACCAGCACCACGCAAGCCGTGGTGCTGCGCGATGACCGTCAAGTGGACGTGATCCTTGCCAAACCACCCCAGCGCATTGTCAGCTTGCTGCCTTCGTTGACCGAGACGGTGTGTGCTTTGGGGCAGTGTCAAAAGTTGGTGGGCGTAGACCGTTATTCCAACTGGCCCGACAGTCTTGATAAATTGCCACGCATGGGAGGTGGGATTGATCCCAACATTGAGAGCGTGGTGGCGTTGAAGCCCGATTTGGTGTTGATGGCCACTTCGGCTCGCGGTGCCGAGCGCTTTCAGGCCTTGGGTCTCAACGTCATGGCGCTCGAGCCACGCTCGCACGCTGATGTGCAACGCGTGATGCGCATCGTCGCACTTGCTTTGGATGTGCCCGTGCAAGAGAGCGAACGCGTCTGGCATCACATCGATGCTGCGGTCAGCGCCGCCGCTCAATCGATGCCCCCGCAGGCCAAGGGTCAACGCGTCTATTTCGAAGTCAGCCGCGCACCCTATGGTGCCAGCGAGTCGTCGTTCATTGGTGAAACTTTGCAACGCCTGGGGACACGCAACGTCTTGCCAGCCTCTTTGGGGCCATTCCCGAAAATTAATCCAGAGTTTGTCGTGCGTGCGCAGCCTGACATCATCATGGTGGGGGACAGCAATTTTGCAGACATGACCACTCGTCCTGGCTGGCAAAACATGCAAGCTATGCGCACGCAACGTGTGTGTACGTTCAAACCTGCTGAGTCTGATGTGCTGGTGCGCGCAGGGCCACGCATGGCTGAGGCCGCACGTTTGATGGCGAAGTGTTTGACCGACAAAGCCCCAGGCAACACAAGGAAGCAGCCATGACATACCCTGGCGCAGGCTGGTCGCCCATCGTCGTCGCACTGACGCTGCTAGCAGCGTCAGTGTTCGGCATTGCCCTGGGCAGTGCCGTAGGCAGCACAGGTTTTGAGAGTTGGTTGAACGCATGGCATGACGCGGTGGCTTGGCAAATCGTGTGGGACATTCGTTTGCCGCGCACATTAGGGGCTTGTGTGGCCGGTGCGTTGTTAGGGTTGGCGGGAGCCTTGGCGCAAGGTTTGTTTCGCAATCCGTTGGCAGACCCTTACTTGCTAGGCAGCGCATCGGGTGCCTCGTTAGGTGTTGCCGTGGCGTTGGCTTTGTTTGGCGGCAACCCATTTGCCACAGAGTTTTTGGTGCGTTTGGGTTTGACGGGCGCAGCGTTTGTGGGGGCCGTGTTTGCAGTGCTGCTCACGTTGGTGTTGGCGCGTGGTGTGCAGCACACCTTGCGTTTGTTGTTGGCCGGTGTGATTGTGGGCGTGGTGTTGGGCGCGTTGGCGTCACTCATCACCCTCATGCGACCCGATGTGTTGCAAGGCATGCAGGGATTTTTGCTGGGCTCCACCAGTTTCATCGGTTGGACATCTTGTATTTTGATGACCGCTGTTTTGCTGGTATGCGTGATTTTTGCATTCGTATTGAGCCGTGTGTTGGATGCGCTGACTTTGGGTGAAGCTACCGCGTTGAGTTTGGGCGTACCGCTTGCACCGGTGCGTGTGGCGTTGGTGTGTGTGTTGGCGTTGGCTACGGGCACAGCGGTGGCACAAACTGGCTTGGTGGCTTTCGTTGGTTTGGCTGCGCCGCATTTGGTGCGCTCGGTGGTGAAGACCAAGCACAACTGGGTTGTGTTGTTGTCTGCGCTGATGGGCGGCGTGTTGCTGCTAGCAGCAGACCTGTTGGCCCGCATGTTACTGTCGCCCCAAGAGATGCCTGTGGGCGTGCTCACTGCGGTGCTAGGTGGCGGTTATTTGCTGTGGTTGATGTACCGTAGCCAAACCACGAGGGCTGCGCGATGAATGCACCTAGGGTGGCTTTGCGGTTACATGATGTGCATGTGTCTCTGGCCGAGCAAGAGGTGCTGCATGGCATCGACTTGTCGTTTTTGGCAGGGCGTTGGACCAGCATTGTTGGACCCAATGGGGCAGGTAAATCCACCTTGCTGAAAGCGATGGCGGGGTTGTTGTCCGTCACAGGCCGCATCTTTTTATTTGACCAAGCGCTGATGGCCATGGACCGCAAGCAACGTGCGCAGCAGCTTTCGTGGTTGGGGCAAAACGAAACGGCTTCAGATGACTTGCGTGTGTGGGACGTGGTCATGTTGGGGCGCATGCCGCACCAAGATTGGTTGGCAGCGCCTAACGCACAAGACCAGGCTGTTGTCGAAACTGCTTTGCGAGCCACGCAAGCTTGGGCATGGCGCGAGCGTTCTTTAGGCCAACTCTCGGGCGGTGAGCGTCAGCGGGTGCTGCTTGCCCGTGCCATGGCCGTGCAAGCGCAAGTGATGTTGATGGACGAGCCACTGGCCAACCTTGACCCCCCCCACCAAGTGGATTGGCTAGAGCAAGTGCACTGTCTGACCGCGCAACACACCACCGTCATCAGTGTGCTGCACGAAGTGAGCATGGCCCTGCACGCGGATGACATGGTGGTCATGCAATCAGGCCGCGTGATGCACCAAGGGGCTTGTGCGGATGCCGCCACACACCGTGCGGTGGAAACCGTGTTTGACAACCGCATTGCCATTCATTCGCTGGATGGCCAGTGGGTCACGTTGCCCAAGCTTGCACGCGATTCATCGTGAGGGCAAATCCATGAACATTGAAGAACCCCCCGTTAATTACGCGCGTGTCACGCCGCAGACGGCGCGACGTGGCTTGCTCATCGTCAACACGGGTGATGGCAAAGGCAAAAGTACCGCAGCGTTTGGTTTGGCCTTGCGTGCGCATGGGCGCGGCAAAACCGTGAAGATTTACCAGTTCATGAAAGTGCCAACGGCTCGTTTTGGCGAGCATCGCGTGTTTGAGCAACTTGGCATTCCCGTCGAAGGCTTGGGCGACGGCTTTAGCTGGAAAAGCAAAGACCTTGAACATTCCGCACAGCTTGCGCGGGACGGTTGGCAACAGGCCAAGACCGCGATTTTGAGCGGTGAGTTTTTCTTGGTGGTGTTGGATGAAATCACCTACCCACTGATTTACGGTTGGTTGCCCTTGGACGATGTGCTGGCCACCTTGCGTGCGCGACCCAAAGACGTGCATGTGTGCATGACCGGCAGACGCTGCCCGCCAGAGTTGATGGCGTTGGCCGATACGGTGACCGAGATGACCAAAATCAAACACGCCTTCAATGCCGGCATTCCCGCGCAACGCGGCATCGAAGACTAAATTGAAGACAAAAAGGATTTCGCCATGACGGCCAAATGTGTGATGGTGTTGGGCACTTCCAGCGGCGCGGGCAAAAGCTGGCTGACCACGGCGTTGTGCCGCTGGTATGCCCGCCAAGGCTTGAAAGTAGCGCCGTTCAAAGCCCAGAACATGAGCAACAACGCCAGAGTGGTGGCCTCGCACAACGGCTTGGGCGAGGTGGGCTCAGCTCAGTATTTCCAAGCGCTGGCCGCCAAGGCCGAGCCCGATGTCCGCATGAACCCCTTGCTCCTCAAGCCCGAGGCTGACACGCACAGCCAAGTGGTGTTGCTGGGCGAGGTGAACAACGAACTAACAAACACACCCTGGCGTGGCCGCAGCGAAAAAGTGTGGCCGCAGATCGCGGCATCTCTTGATGCCTTGCGGGCTGAAAACGATGTGGTGGTGATTGAGGGCGCAGGCTCGCCCGCAGAAATTAACCTCATGGCCAACGACATCGTCAACTTACGCGTGGCGCGTCATGCCGATGCGAGGTGCTTGTTGGTGACCGACATCGACAAAGGCGGCGCTTTTGCCCACTTGTATGGCACATGGGCGTTGTTACCCCCCGAAGATCAAGCGCGCCTCAGCGGCTTTGTGTTGAACAAGTTTAGAGGTGACGCGTCCTTGCTCGCACCCGCACCCCAGATGTTGCAAGACCTCACGGGGGTGTCCACCGTGGCCGTGCTGCCCATGTGGTGGCAACATGGGCTGCCTGAAGAAGATGGTGTGTTTGATGACCGCAGTCGCGCCACAGGCGTGGTGAAAAAAACTGTGGCCGTCATTGCCTACCCACGTATCAGCAACCTCGACGAATTCCAACCGTTGAAGAACGTGCCCGGCCTTCGTCTGCTGTGGGCGCGTAGTCCCGCCGATTTGGCCGGTTTGCAAGCCAATGATTGGGTCATCTTGCCCGGCTCAAAACACACCAGCAGCGACCTCGCTTGGCTGCGCACACAAGGCTTAGATGCCGCCATTGCCAAACACGCAGGGCAGGGTGGGCCAGTGTTGGGCATTTGTGGCGGTTTACAAATGTTGGGTGAAGCTTTGATTGACACACATGGCATTGACGGCAACGCACCAGGTTTGGGCCTTCTGCCTGTGGTCACCCAATTTGCCGCTGACAAGACCGTGCAGCGCACGAGTGCCAAATTTGGCGAGCTGCATGGTGCATGGTCTGCGTTGTCTGGCGTGCACGTCAATGGCTACGAAATTCACCACGGTCAAACACAAGCCCATACCGCCATGGCCGAGGCAGGACAGGTAGCGCATGAAGTGATGCAAGGCTTGGCTTGGCAAAACGATGTCGGCAACGTGATGGGCTCGTATCTACACGGCTTGTTTGAAGAGCCAACTGTGTTGCAAGCCTTGTTTGGTGCGTCAACACCCACACTAGAAACCGTGTTTGAAGGCTTGGCTGATTACCTCGACCAACACATGAGCACCGATGTGCTCAACGACCTCATTGCATAAGCGGTTTAGGGCTTCGTCGTTTTTGGCTTGAAGCCGCAAAACTCAGACACGCCACATTGCCAACACAGCGGCTTGCGTGCTTGGCAGACATAGCGGCCATGCAGGATGAGCCAGTGGTGAGCGTCCACCAAATACGCCGCCGGGATACGCTTCATCAGTTGCATCTCCACCGCCAGTGGTGTCTTGCCGGGGGCCAAGCCCGTGCGGTTGCCTACGCGGAAGATGTGCGTGTCCACCGCCATGGTGGGTTCACCAAAGGCCACGTTCAACACCACATTGGCGGTTTTGCGACCCACGCCGGGCAGGGCCTCTAGGGCCTCGCGGGTGCGGGGGATTTGCCCTTGATGCTGCTCGACCAAGATGCGGCAGGTTTGCAACAGGTGCTTGGCTTTGCTGTGGTACAGGCCAATCGTCTTGATGTAAGCCTCTAAGCCATCGAGCCCTAAGTCCAAAATTTGTTGCGGTGTGTTCGCTACCGCAAACAGCTTGCGGGTGGCCTTGTTCACACCCACATCGGTGGCTTGGGCACTCAGCAGCACAGCTGCCAATAGCTCGAACACGCTGGTATATTCCAACTCGGTATTGGGCTGCGGATTGGCTGCTTTCAGCGTCGCAAAAAAAGGCTCAATGTGCTGTGTTTTCATCTGTCCATTATTCCCCACACCATGCAATACGCTGACCGCCTCAACAACGTTGAAACTTCCGCCATCCGTGAACTGTTCAAACTGCTGGGCAAGCCCGGCATCATTAGTTTTGCAGGCGGCTTTCCCGACAGCGCCATGTTTGATGTGGACGGTATTCGCGAAGCCAGCAATGCGGCCCTCACCCAAGAGCCAGGTGCGGCGCTGCAATACGGTGCGACCGAGGGCTACAACCCCTTGCGTGAACAACTCGCCGCCTTCATGGCGACCAAGGGCGTGAAAGACTTAGACGCCAACGGCCTCATCGTCACCACGGGCAGCCAGCAAGCGCTCGATCTGATTGCCAAAACCTTGCTCAACCCAAACGATGTAGCCTTGGTCGAAGGCCCCACGTTCTTGGCCACTATTCAGTGTTTCCGTTTGTACGGCCCGCAAGTGGTGGGCGTGCCCATCGACGCGCACGGCGTGCAAGTGGACAAACTCGAAGAAATGATGGTGCAACACAAGCCAAAGCTCGTGTACCTCATCCCTACGTTTGGCAACCCCAGCGGAGCCACATTGAGCCTTGAGCGTCGTTTGCGGGTGCTTGAGCTCGCCGTGAAATACAAAACCGTGGTGGTCGAAGACGACCCCTATGGCGACCTGTACTTTGGCGAAGCGCCACCACCTTCGTTGCTTGCTTTGAGCGACCAAGTGCCCGGCAGTCGCGAGTGGCTGATTCACTGCGGCTCGCTCAGCAAAGTGTTGTCGCCCGGCCTACGTGTGGGCTGGATGATTGCTCCGCCCGAGTTGTTGGCCCGCGCCACCATGTGCAAGCAGTTCAGCGATGCACACACGTCTACCTTCGCCCAAGCCACCGCCGCGCACTACCTCAAAGCGGGCCGCATGCCCGCCACCTTGGCGCATGTGCGCAGCGTGTATGCCGAGCGCGCCCAAGCGATGGGCGACGCCTTGAAGCGCGAACTGGGCGAGGCCTTGACCTTCACCCAGCCCCAAGGCGGCTTGTTCTTCTGGGCCAACCTCACCGGCGCAGGCGGCAAAGTGAAAGACGGCAGTGAGTTGGCCAAACGCGCCATTGAAAAAGGCGTGGCCTTTGTGCCGGGTGCACCGTTTTTTGCGAGCAACCCCGATACGACGGCGATTCGTTTGAGCTTTGCGACGGCGGATGTGGAGAAGATCAAAGAAGGCATTGCCCGTTTGGGGCAGGCGTTGTAACGCGGCTCAACACATCAAAGCGATTCGATACATCAGACGTATGCACCACGATCAAATGTTTCGTACGGAGAGAACGCTGCCGTTCTCGCCCCAAACGGTGTACAACGCGTTCGCGTCAGCAGAGGTGTTGGCCACTTGGTGGGGGCCCGACGGGTTCACCAATGAATTTGAAACCTTTGAATTTCAGGTGGGCGGTCGTTGGATATTTGTGATGGTGGGGCCTGACGGTGCACGCTATCCAAACCAAAGTGTTTTTACCGCACTTGAGCCTGGATTGCGTGTTGTGATTCGACACGACTGCGAACCATTTTTCACACTTTCGGTGCAATTCACTGCAGCTCACGATGGCACGCATGTGTTGTGGGAGCAAGTCTTCGATGACGTGCAGGTTGCTCGGGCTGTTCGAGTGCGTGTGGGGCCTGCCAATGAGCAGAATCTAGATCGATTGACGCGAACGCTTGAACGTGTCACCCCTTAGTTCTCTAGCTTTTTAATCGGCCTTGAAGCCCGTCGCTGCAACCGCCTTGCCCCAAGTGACCGTGTCCGCTGCGATGATGCGTGCAAACTCTTCGCGGCTGGTACCCGTCACGCGAAAGCCTGAATCTTCTAATTTGGTTTTGGTGTCTGCAGCTTTTACCGCTTTTTGAATGTCAGCACTTAGCTTCGTCAGCACATCTGCGGGCACTTTAGATGGCGCCACGATCCCAAACCAAGACGAAAACTCGAGGTTGTTGTAACCCTGTTCCTTGATCGTGGGCACGTCAGGCAGCGCGCTCGTGCGCGTTGCGCCTGTGCTACCCAGTGCTACCAACTTACCTGATTTGACGTTGGGCGCGGCCAAGCCCACGCTGGCAAACACACCTTGCACATCACCGCTGAATAAACCACCGAGTGCATCGGCGGTGGTGCGAAAGTGAACAGCTTCGGGTTTTTGCTTGATGGCCTCACCAAACATGTAGGCACCGAAATGGCCGGGTGTACCTGCACCAAAGGTCGCCATGAAGAGGCCCTTTTGTTGCTGGGTCCACGCCGCAAATTCTTTGACATTCTTGGCGGGTACTTTCTGCGGATTGACCAGCAGCACAAAATCGGCGCTGACCACTTGGCTCACGGCTGCAAAATCTTTCGCAGGGTCATAAGGCAACTTGTTGTAGCTGCTGGGCGCAATACTCAGTTGGCCGGTTTCGCCCAGCATTAAGGTGTAGCCATCGGGCGCGGCACGGGCCGCTTCGCTGGCGGCAATCAAGCCACCGGCGCCGGGCTTGTTGTCCACGATGACGCCCATGTTGTTCCAACCTTCGGAAAGCTTTTGGGACAGCAAGCGCGCTACGATGTCTGGGCCCGTTCCCGCTGGAAAGCCCACAATGATTCTGACAGGGCGCGTCGGGTAGTTGGGTTCAGCCGATGCTCCGATGCTTGCGCCTAATGCGGCCATGCCCATACAAACAATCAAGCTGCGACGTGCGAATTCTTTTTTCATGTGTGTCTCCTCAGTGGGTGGTTTGTTTTAGAAAAATTAGGTTGAATCAGCTGACTTCAAAAAAGCGCATGACCACTCGGTCTGGGTGCCTCGCCCCAGTGCCAATGAACAAACGTTCACTGATCCACGACAGTGCTGGGGATGCGGTTTCAAACCGTGGTGTGCAACGGAAGTAAACCGCTTCAGCGTTGACCATTTCGCCTTTGATGAGCTTGGCCATCACTTCAGGGGAGGCGGTGCGAATGGCGTGGTTTTGTACGTAAATCACATCACCAGCATCTGTCTCTAACGCATAGCGCGCATCCAGTTCCGCCATTTGATCCGTCACGATCAGCTGAAAATCTGCACCGCCTGGTAGGACGCGTGCCGTCCAGCCATCGCCCTTGACAGTCCCACCCAAGATGGGGATAAGCCGCCGTGTGCCGTGAATCGTTTGACCCACTTCGATTGGCTTGGCGACTTCCACCGACAGATCGGCGAAAAATTTGAGTTCTGGTGTGGGTAAGTTCGGCATAGAACAAAGGGTAATCCCAATAGGGCCAAGCCGATGTCATCCCTTAGGATGACAGTCACAAAAGCTACGAATTTTAAAAATGCGTCAATGGAATTTGCACTCGCCAGCCACGCATGTCCAGGCGTTGGACGGCTTGATTGGTTTGATGGGCCAAAAAGACTTTGAAACTCAATTTCTGTCGCATCTGCAAGATGTTGTACCTGCGGCGTCATACTCGATTTACAGAACAGGACGCCAGTGCGTGCCAACGCGTTTCATGTCCGCAAGTTGGGGCGTGCGCGACACGACCCAAGCCTGCTGGAACGCCTATTTGTCGGGCCCGCAAAAGAACGACCAGACTTTGGCCGCCCCAGTGATAGAGAGTGGCAACGCCATGCTGTGCCACATCACCGACAAAGAAATTCCAGCGCAGCACAAGGCGCTGGTGTACGAGCCACACGGCATGAAGGAGCGGCTGTCTGTGATTCAGCAAGAAGCAGCATCTGTTTTTGCAATTAACTTTTATCGGCATGTGCATCAGCGTCCCTTCACAGATGCACATTTGTCAGACTTGGCCTCTTTGGCACCCGTACTGCTCACGTTGGTTCAAAAGCAAATTGCGCTGTCTGGACTACAGACTGCGGTATCCGTGCGAGATGTGCATCATTGGGTTGATAAGCTCAGAACATTGAATTCAACACTGACAGACCGTGAGTTGGAAGTGTGCGCGCGGTTGCTCACGGGGATGACACAAGACGGTGTCGCTGTTGATTTAGGTTTGTCGTTGGCGACAGTTAAAACCTATCGAAACAGGGCGTTTGCACGGTTGGGTATTCACTTCAAGAGTCAGCTGTTTTCGCTATTTCTTCATTAGAGTCGGTAAGGTGTATTCACTAGCGAAAAAGGCTGCTCAATGAGCAGCCTTTTTGCTTTGATGTAGTTTTAGGATTAACCCGTAACAGCCTGATAAGCCGCCGCATCCATCAGCCCATCCAACTCAGCCGCGTTGCTGAGCTTGACCTGATAAAACCAACCCGCACCCTCAGGGTCGCTGTTGGCCAGCGAGGGGTCGGCGCGCAGGGCTTCATTGGTTTCCAAAATTTCCACACTCGCGGGCATGTGTACATCGGCGGCAGCTTTGACCGACTCAACCACACCAGCCACGGTGCCTTGTGCAAAGCTTTTGCCAACTTCTGCGAAGTCAACAAACACGATGTCGCCCAGCGTGTCTTGCGCGTGTTGGGTGATGCCCACCAAAGCGGTGTCGCCTTCGATGCGCA
>ERZ650301.352-NODE-352-length-12601-cov-6.835007_pt1 | contig 12601 bp, 1 predicted proteins | sample MGYA00376237_ERZ650301 | MGnify/ENA primary metagenome ERZ650301 (study PRJEB26733, sample SAMN07839255) | wastewater metagenome | biome: small river; feature: stream; material: water | place: USA: North Carolina | collected 2016-04-05 ...
ACGCGTTCAAGGAACTATCACTAATCGAGCTTTCAGAGTTCGTTAAGGCTTTCGAAGAGACCTTCGAAGTTACCGCTGCTGCTCCAGTTGCTGTTGCAGCTGCTGCACCTGCTGCTGGCGCAGCTGCTGCTGAAGAGAAGGACTCATTCGACGTCGTTCTTGAATCAGCTGGCGACCAGAAGATTGCAGTTATCAAGGAAGTTCGCGCACTGACCAACCTAGGTCTAGGCGAGGCTAAGGCTCTTGTTGACGGTGCACCTGCAACCGTTCTAGAGGGCGCAAACAAGGACGCTGCTGAGAAGGCAAAGGCTGCTCTAGAGGGCGCTGGCGCAAAGGTTGTTCTAAAGTAATAACCCGCTTCACAGCAAACCCCGTTCGACTTCGGTCGGACGGGGTTTTCCTTTGTTAAAGGGGCTATTTGAGAAGGTTTTGGTTTTTTGTTCTAAAAACCTAGGGATAACCCCGCATCCCCCAGATGGGGGACACACCTCAACTTAGGCTTGAAGGTTGTTCGGGTCTGCCTTGGCATACCCGGATTCAAAAACCGGCACTAAACCTAAGGAGGTCAGATGAAGCAGATCATGCGCTTTATCTTGGTCGCTTTGGGTTACGCGGTTGCGTTGTTGCGAGTCGCTGCTCGCAAGCTCATCAACTATCGAACAGGTGTCATTTCGATAGCAATTCTCGCGCTCGTTGGCCTAGCGGCGACCTTCACTCCGCCGGCTCCTGCGCAGGCTGCAGCTCCTACCTTGGGTTTGAACTGTGCTTTCTGGCACAACGCGAACAACACTGACACGACTCAGTACTTTGGTGAGCAGACATCGTCGCCGACTTGGGGTGACGCCGACAACGTAACTAAGTTCGACAGCACTACTCCAACTGGTGACTGCACGCAGTGGGCGACAGACATTGGTGCACAGTGGTCGATGTCTCAGTACTACTATTCAAACAACACCACTCGAGGCGGGCGCTACAACGATGTCCTCACCTTGGATAACTATTCAGTTCTATTCAGGGGCTACCTAAAGCCAAGCATCACGACGAGCACCCTTTGGCTGCGAGTGGTTTCAGACGACGCAAGTTACCTCTGGACCGGCGCAACAGCGGTTAGTGGTTGGTCTCGCACAAACCCAACCGCTAAGCACCCAGGTTTGCACGGCACAACCAGCGGTGTAATAACTCCGGGCTCAATTTCGGTCACCGCCAACTACTACTACCCAATCCGATTGCTTTTCGGTGAACTTGGCGGTGGCGATGAGTTGACGCTCACTTACAACACGGATAACGGCTCAACTTGGAATCCAGTTCCAAGCTCGTGGCTTTATAACCAGGGAACGGTTGCCACTAATGACCAGGCTGCTCCTGCAGCGCCGACTTCGCTTTCCCTTACTTCTGGAACTGACTCAGGTGCATCGGCAACTGATGGCATTACCAGCAACACCGCACCGGTTCTTCAGGGATCGGCAGAGGCGAACTCGACTGTAGCAATCTATTCGAACCCAACGAGCTCGAACAGCAACGGCACCTACGTCGGCAGTGCAACGGCAAGCGCGCTGGGTGCTTTCACCTACACGCTAAGTATCAATAGTTCGACAGACACCTATTACTACGCGACGGCAACTGATGGAATGGGATATGTATCCGGTTCGTCGACTTCGTTCAGAGTGCGGGCGAATAAGATCACAATTTCGACCGGTGCGGCTGGCGCTAACTCGGGCTTCGCTTTGGCCACGCAGCCGGTTGTCACATTGACGGATGGCGGCTCGGCGCTTGTCACAGCGACAAACTCGCTTGGTACGGTAGCCAGCGGAACTGCAACCGCGAGTGCGGGAACGGCAACCTTCTCGGGCGCAGCCGTCACATACGCTTCTGGAACACTCGCTGGTTCGACCATGACCTATGCGGCGACCGGTTATTTCTCAGCCACCGAAACGCTGTCGGCCATCCCGGCTAGCTTGACCGTCGCAACTGGCACAACTTCTGCCGGTGCCGCGTTCTTGAGCAATACCCTTTATACGACTAGCAGCGCTGCCGTAACCTTGACCCCGACTGACTTGCTAACTCAGATGTCGACGGCTTCGGCAACCACGAACCTGTATGCCTTCGGTAGCGTCACCGTCTCGAATGCGATTTCATCTACCTACACGGGTAAGGCTCTGAAGATCGCCACCAACGCTGGTGTGACAATCAACGCTGCAGTCACCACGGCGAATGCGGCATTTACGGTGCTTTCAAATGCCGACAACGGCTCGGGCGCGAGCGGTGGAAACATCAACATCACAACCCTCGGCACTATCACCACCTCCGGTGGCGCGGTTGTTCTTGCTGGTGGTGACTGGACTGCTACAACTGGATACGCGCGCGGCACAGCCACAGCAGCTGCGGTCTCGGACAACGCTGGCTTGTTCATCGCGGCCACTATTTCGACCGGTGGCGGTGCCTTCACCGGCAACGGCCAACTTGGTACCGCGGCAACAGACTCAGCCGGATTCTACGTGTCTCCAGGTGGCAAGATTCAGGCTGGTGGCGGAAACATCACCATCAACGGCCTGATTGATAGCGGTTCGTCTGCCACTGGCGGAGCATTCCGCGCTGTTCGATTCGGTGGTGGTGGCGGCACTCCATTCGCCGAAGTAACCACAACAGGCGCTGGAACAATCAACATCACCGGTAAGACCAGCAAGGCAAGTTCGATCGAACAGGCCATCCTGTTTGAATACGCAACCGTAACTGCTGTTAACGGCAACATTTATATAAAGGCTGACACCTTCACGAGCGCAGCGAACGGTTTCACATTCGCAACCGGTGACTCGACGATCTCAACTACAGGCACCGGAAACATCACGCTTGATTCGCCGAACTACACCACCGGTGGCGACAACTTTGGAAACGCGGTTGTTTCCTCGGGTGGAACGCTGACGGTTTGGGCGCCTGCCTTGACAGTGCCAAAAAACTGGTCATCTGTCGGCGCGATGGCGTTGAACGCTCACGGCGGTCCAATGAACATCAACGGAAACTTGTCAGTTTCTGGTTCTGGCAACGGCGTGACTTTGAAGGCAACCACCGACATAATCCTTGGGGCCTTCACGGTTCAAACCAATGCCGGCCCAATCACCTTCTGGTCAGACACCGACTTTGCAACTAGTCGAGGCGGTGGCATCAAGACCGTCGCAAGTTCATCGATTCTCTCGGGTGGCGGCGACATCGTTCTCTCGGGCGGTGCGTCATCGGCTGCCGGCCTAACCTCATCCTGGGCAAAGGGAACTACTGCCACAAATGACTCAGGTGTGTGGCTAGGTGGAGCGGTCAACTCCGGCGCAGGCAACATAACTATTCGTGCCGAGGAAAATTCGTCGACTGGTGCTGGTGACCGCGCTGGTTTGTACATTGAAAAGGCTGCAACGGTGACTGCCACGGGATCAGGTACGGTCACGCTTGACGGAAAGGTCGACTCGGCCAACACCGATATCTCTTACTTCCACTATGGTGTCTGGATTGGAAACGCAGATAGCACCAATCTTGGCCAGGTCACTAGCGGATCGGGTGCAATAAACATCAAGGCAGATGCTTCTGGCAACACCCGACAGAACCGCCGCGGCATCATCTTCAACCGCGGCAAGGTGAGCAGCACCAGCGGAGCAATCACCATTGACGCCTATGCGGGTTCGTCGACGACTGGAACTTTTGACTTCTATTTCTTGACTGATAACAACACCGTGGATGGTGGCACCGGCGCTGTTCTTCTCAAGGGAAACTCGGGAGCCGCATCTTTCCTTGACACCGCTTCAATCAACTCGAACACCTCAGTAACGCTGCAGATTTCAAAGCCGGCAGTGAACTCGGCGAAGACTTTCACTCTGGGCGGTTCGGGCGACAAGGTCATTGAGTACCCAGCGGCTGCAACCGACTTTGCAGCGAATGTTGATACCGCTCGTTTCGCCTTTGGTACGACATCGAAGTCGATTCGAATTGGTACCGATTCGGTCACTAAATCACTGACCGTCAGCTCAGCGATTGGGGCAGCGGGGCCAATTAGCCTGCTTGCAAACTCCGTTCAATTCATCAAGACTGCCGGCTTGGACACCAGCGCATTGACCGGTGCGGCGATCTTGGTGAAGGCTCGTGTCTGGATTCAGACTGACAGCCAGGATTCGGCTGCAGGTGCGACCAAATTCGTCACCGATAACGGCGATGTCACTTTCTGGACTGCCTCGGCTGGTGGAACCGATGGTTCTATCGTCACCGGAAACTACACCTTTATTGACACAACCAAGGGCGACCTAGGCGCACAGGCCACCGGCGGCGGCCGCATCACCTTCGGTGGTGGAAGTGCCAGCACGAACGGTGTTCCAACCGGCCCAACATTAGGTGGAACTAACACCGCTTATGGAATTTACATCTACGCCTACAACCGCTTCTACTCTGGTGGCGGCGATATCTGGATGTATGGCAAGTCGGCTTCAGGCAACAATCACGGTTTCCTAACGAACTCTGATCTCGTGATGGATGCTGGGCAGGGGCAAATTACCTTGCGCGGCGACAACGTAGGTATTGAGTGGGGTCTTTCGCTAGGCAACAACGACAGTGGCGACATGACTCTGATTTCTGAAAAGACCTCTGGCACAGCCATTGATATTTCCGCGAATTCACCTGCTTATGCGCCTTTGGTTATCAACCGGCTCGCTAGCACCCACACCGCCTATCTGATTGCAAACGGCGGTGGTGCAATCAATCTCACCGGAAATGGTCCGACGAGTTATGTAGGTGTGGCCGTGGACCGCTCTCAGATTCTCTCGAGCTCTGGCAAGATCACCATCGACGGTGGAGCAAGCTATGCGAGCCTCGGCTATCAGAGCTGGGGTCAGGTTTACCTGGGTTCTAAGTCAGACTCGTCGTATGTCACCAGTTCAACCGCTGACATCTTGGTCAAGGGAACGACCTATGTAGACGCCGATAACGTGACGACTATGGCTGCCAAGACCGGCGGAAACGTCGTGGTTGAATCGTCTGGAGCCAGCTTCACTAATGCTTCATACTGGGGCGTCGCAACCAATGCGGGTTCATTTAGTTTCGGTAAGTCGGGCGAGACTAAGGACTTGACTGTTTCTGCCGCAGTAACCTCGACGGTTGTTGGCAGCACAACGGGTGCCAACACAATCAGCGGCAACGCCGTGACGATTAGCGCGGCAATGTCTGGCACATCGATCGCGATTGCCAACAAAGCTGCATACTCTGGTGCCGGCTCGCTAACCGCCACTGCAGGCGGCATTTCTATCAGCGGTGGAACCTCAATCACCCCTACTGGAAACTTCCAAGCCACTGGCAACATCACTGTGTCGGGAACTGGCCAGGCACTTTTCAACGGCGTCTCGGTGGTTTCATCGGCTGGAAGCATCGGCTTCACGGTTGGCCCTTATGCGGGTCACGCCATTCAGATTCAAAACACGACGCTGACCACATCGGCTCAGCCAATCAACATCACTGGTACCAGTTCGTCAGGTGATGGCGCCTACATCCTTGCTGGGTCGAAGATTTCGACGACCTCGGGTGCCATCAACATCACCGGTGTTGGCACCGACTGGGGTCTCTTCTTCGAGACCGCAGACATACTTTCGACCACGGGAAATATCACTATCGATGGTGGAGTCCGAGGCAACGTAATGGGTTATGGAACCACGACCACCTTCGGTGCTAACGCCACCGGAAGTGCGTCTGGCAACATCACGGTCCTTGGTGACCGCGAGTGGAGCGGCACCACCAGGGCTATTTACAAGACCACTGGCGCCGTCGTTCTCAACTCAAAATCAGCCAACTACATCGAAGCGCCAAACTACGCGAACCACACATTCACCGGTTGTTCTTCGGTTTCGATTTCGAACATCGCTGCTACCTGGCAAGTTGACATGGGTATCACCGGTAACATCGCTGGCCCATACATCATCCAGGGTCAGTACATCAATATCGCTGCCAACTCGACTCTAAAGACTTCGTTGGTAAAGGCAACGGGCACTACCCGAAATAACGGAATCTTGGTCAAAGCCACTGACCGAATTTACGTCAACTCAGGAGCTAGTTTCGAGACCAGTGGTGCTGACATTACCTTCTGGTCGGACTCAGATGCTAGTGGTGTCGGCGCTAGCTATTTCGGCGGAACTAACGTTCTGAAGTCCTCTGGCGGAAACATCACAGTGGCCGGCGGTCTGGACGACGGTGCAGCCCTGAACCCCGAGATCACGGGCCGCACCAGAAGCGATGGTTACCCTGATAACTACGCTTCGGGAGTGAACGGTCTCAGCGAAAACGCCGGCATTGACTTCGGTACTGGCCATCAGCTACTGAGTGACGGCGGGCAGATCTTTCTCGCGGGCCAAGGTTCAGCAGTTAACACCGACAGCGACATGGGCGTGGACATCCGTGGTGGTCTGATCTACTCAGCAGTCGGAAAAATCGCTATTTACGGCAAAGCGCCGTCCGACTGCCAGTACAACTGGCATCGTGGGATATTCACCGGTTACGGCGGTAACTCTCACATAATCTCTGATTCAGGCGCAACTGACGCGATTTACCTCTATGGAAATACTGCGTCTTGCAACAACGGCTGGTCGGTATATGCCTCAGCTATCCAGGGTTCGAGTAGTTGGACCAATGTCGCCGCACCGAGCGGTGGAGGCATCAAGATTTATGGAATTCAGGGCAATGCGGCTTACTACCAGGGTGACTATAATGCGGGCTCAGCCGAGGAGAGTGACATCCTTCAGCTCAACTACTACAACCTAATTGCCAACAGTGGCCCAATTTCAGTGAATGCAGTGACAGCGACGACGAGCGATCGCTGGGCCCTAAGATTTGCCACTCGAGGCGCAAACAGGAGTTATGTCGGTGCATTAGCGACTGCAATTTCTACCGGCTTTCCTGCATACCCAACCATTGCAGCCGTGGCGAGCACCTCGGATGTGACTTTAAAGGCTGACAGTATTTGCCCATATCTCACGACGTTTAAGGCTTCGGGTAACCTGGCCTTGATTCCGGATGCGACTTTTAACACCGCTCTATCAGTGCTTCTGTCATCAGATTATGGTGCTGAACTGCCAACTAAGCTTGCGAGCCTAACTATCGGCGCACCGGGGACCAGCGGTGTCAACCAAACCAAGGCAAACATTGACCTACGACCAGTCTCGGCCGTCGGACCAATCAAACTCTATGGCGCAGATTTGACTTTCGAGGGTGATATCTCGAGTGATGTGGCATCTGGCACGGGCGTCCTTTTGAAGGCTACCAAGAGCATTACAACCCTACGAAGTGTTACTACTCTCGGTGGCGATGTGGTCCTGTGGTCGCGTGCCGGCTCACTCGAATCGTCCACCGATGAAGGAAAAATCAGTCTTGAAAATGCAGCCAGCATTTCATCGAGCGGCGGCGAGATAATAATCGCTGGCTCTGTCTTGACGGACACAGATGGATACCCAATTGGCCACACATACTTTAATAGCGGAGCCGCGCTTTATCTCGGCACCGCCGCTAACGCGCCCGTAAATCTAAACTCGGCAAATGGGCTCATCAGGCTCTACGCAAAAGCTGGACCAAGCGCAGGTCAAGCAATTGCGCTGGTAAATAACGGTACTGCGGCAACTTTCAGCTCGGGTACCGGGCGACAAGACCTAAATTTCATCGGTTCGGGAACTGGTGACAACGTATTCGAGTCTTGGGGTCCTATCACGTTCTCTTCTAGCGCTGATGCCGGCACTGACGGCTTAACTGCCGCCATTAAGTTCTATGTAAACCAGACCAACTCTGGTAACGGACTCACGCCAATTCAGCAACAAGCCAGCTTCTTACACAAGTTCGTAGCCAGTGGTACTGGTGGTCTCGATGTAACCGTGACTTCTGCGAACACTGGTGTTTACGCAATCGACTACAGTCGTGCGTTCAATTTCTTAGCAGCCAGTGGCAAGATCAACCTTGACTTTGGTGTCAATGGTCTCGACTTGACGAGCACCACTGCTGCTGGCTTCGTAGTCGGCGCCCTTTCAGGCACAAACTCAAGTTCAAACATCGTGATAAGTGGTGACCGCTTTAATGAGGTAACCGCAAATGCGACCGCAGACGCGTTCGTCCTGCGTACTTCCTCGACGGTTATTGTCAAGCCGAGCTCACAGTCCTTTAGTTCTGCCCAAACCTTTGATAGCACCTGGGCGTTCCCAGGCATAACCAACGTGAATGGTGGCTTTATCGCAGCTTTGACCATTGGTCAGTCTGGCACCAACGGAACCGTTTCAGGGCTAACCCAAAACAATAGCGATGTCACTCTTTCAGGCGACATGACGGTGGCCGGCCCAATCAGCATTTATGGTAAATCCATCAACGTTAGCGCCAACCTAACGACGTCGACAGCTAGTGCGATACTTCTCAAGGCGACCCAGGATGTGGCGCTGGGCGCTGGAACAAGCACCACGGTGAGAAAGTCTTTGACGACTAACGGTGGCCCGATTACACTGTGGTCGAATGCCGATGTCACCGGACTCGGTCAGATCACATTGGCCAACTACACCGAACTTAGCAGTAAGGCCGGTGCTATCACCCTCGCCGGTTCGGCAAGTGCAACCGAAGCCTCACCAACTGGTTACGCCACCGCAGGTTCGGGAGCTAACGGTGTAGAAATTGGTAGCTCGAATGTTGCAACCGACTCGGCTAAATTGACGACAACCAGTGGCTCAATCACAGTCCGAGGCAAGCTGGTTTCTTCCAGCACAACAGGTACAGGTATTCGACTCGTTCAGGGAGCGAACGTCACCTCGGCCACCGGCGCCATCACTTTTGATGGAGCAAGCTATCAGCCAACTGGAACCCAGGGTCACGGCCTCTATTTCCTCTATGGCGCGACGTCTTACACCACCACTGTTTCTAGCGGCGCTACCTCGGGCACCGCAATTTCGCTGAGCGGCTTAGTCTCCGGCGGAACCTCAGGCAATGCCAATGGAATTGTTCTCGGTTATGGATCCACCGGTGCGATGAACATCACCGCTGGAGGCGGTGGCGACATCGACATTCGCGGTTCGGCCGCAACTGGCACTACCGACTCGCTGGAGCTCAACCGCGCAAATATTTATGCCACTTCGGGAAACATCACTCTCAATGGTGGCACTCAAGCTGTTTCCTTCGGCACGAACGGCGCCAACGTGCTCGGTGGCGCGGCCGTTGCCGGCGACCACACCGGTAACCTCTCTATTTGCGGTGGCGACATCAATTTCGCCAGCACAAACACCTTTAGAACTGCCGGTGCCTTTACTCTCGAGCCATGCTCCGGTTCGTTCTCGCTCCTCCAAAGCTGGGCAACCGCAAACTTGACGATCGCGGCAGCAAGCGCACGATTTGGTCGCACAGGAAACACCGCGGCGATTACCGTGTCAACTCCACTGACGTTGACCGGCGACCTTGAAATTCTTGGTGGCGCCATCACCTACAACGGAACCGGCGTAACCTCAACCGGGGCGGCCAGCGACTTGCTGGTTACCGCATCTGGTGCATTCACTGGCCCAGCGCCGTTCAACTTCGGTGGCAAGATTTCGATCACAGCGGCTAGCTACACCGGAACCGGTGCTCTGACCTCTGCAGGTGTTGACGGTATCGCCGTCACCACCACAGCCGGCAACCTAACCACCGGTGCAACTTTGTTGGCGAACACCAGCACCACGGCACCACTTGTGCTCAAGTCAACCGGCAGCATCCTGGTGAACAACAACCTGACCAGCACCGGCGGACCGATCACTCTGTGGTCTGACTCGGATGCAACTGCCGACGGTGCGATTCAAACCGCGACTGCTGCAACCGTAAATTCAAATGGCGGAAATATCACGCTCTCAGGTGGAACCGACCTAGCCACAGGCTACGCAAAGGCATCGACGGCAGTTCTCTCCGGAGCCGCAGGCACAGGATATGTAGCTGTCCACGTAATGGGTGCAATCAATGCCGGCGGTGGTGACATCACCCTGCGCGGTCAGGACAACACCGCTATCGGTGGCGGCGGCTACACAGCAGCCGTAGAACTTGAAAAGTCTGGAAGCCTCAAGACAACAACTGGAAATATCAACATCGAGGGCATTCTGGGTAATGCTTTGACCGGCGCTGGTAACCGCGACGGCGTGGTCGTTGGTTACGCAGGAACGGCAACTACTGGATCGAATGTCGTGTCGACCACGACTGGCTCCATCAGCATCAAGGGCTCAGCAGCGTCATTGAACAATGCGCTGGGTTACGGCGTTTACTTCGGTGCTACGGCGGTCAGTACGACGACCGGCCCGATAACTGTTGAAGCTCTTGGTTCAGCACAAAGTATCTATGATCTCCGTGATGTTGGAGCTGATATTTCGTCTACCAGTGGAGTAATCCTGGTGAAGACCGGCACTCTTGGCGGCCGTGCCATGTTCGAGCTTGCGACGGCTAAGTTCACCTCAAACGGTTCGGTAACTCTTGATGTCTTGACCCCAACATTCACTCTTCTCGAGTTGGCCGGCACTGGAACCAAGATCATCGAACCTCCAACGGGAGCTAATTCGTTTGGTGGAGCGGTCAGCACTGCGAACGTCACCATCTCGAGCACCTCGACCGCGTTGACAATCGGTTCCTCGACCAATACCTCGGCGGTTAGCTTGGGCAAGGCAACCTCGATTGCGGGCCCGATCACCGTTTACGGTGGCGACGTAACAAACTCGACAAACTTGACCGCAACTACCTCCACCGGTTCGATTGCGATTAGCGCCAACGGCCTATTCACCAACTCGGCTGCGATTAGCAGTGCGGGTGGCAACCAGTCGACCACCATCAAGGCCGAAAAGGCTGTGCTTACCGGTTCGATCACTTCGGGAACCGGCATCACTCAGGTGACCGGTTACAGCTCGGGACGCACAATCGACATGGGTCTAACCGGCGACACCACCTCTACCTTGGCTTTGACCAACACCGAGCTCGGCACCATCACGGCAGGCACCATCCGTGTCGGTGATTCAACCAGCGGCACCATCACGGTTAGCGCCTCGATCACCATCGCGACTGCGAAGTCGGCCACCCTCGCGCTGCGCACTGCGGGCAACGTGACCGCGACCAACAGCGCGATCATCACCGCAACCAACCTTGGCATCGCGGCCGGTGGAACCATCTCGCTCGGCGGCAACAACGGTGTGACCGGCAACTTGGCAATCGTCGCCGGTGGAGCGGCGGCCGGTTCGGGCGTCAGCTATGGCAGCGCCGGCAACTACACCGCGGCAGCCGTTGACAGCATCACCCCGGGCTATGGCGTCGGCAAAAACATCTCGATTTCGAGCGCCCCTGCAGTTGGCGCCACTGAAGTTCGCTACCTCAACCAGACATGGTCGGCCCCGCCGGTTGTGACCGTGAAAGACGAGTATGGCTATGTCATCTCGGCAAACAACCTCAACAAGACCAGCTACACCACAACCGTGACCGGCTCGGGAACCCCGACCATCGCTGGCGCAACCCCAGTTGTCTCGGGTGGAACTCAGACCTTTAGCGCTCTGAACTTCACCACCGCAGCGGGCACCACCGCTCTAACCTTCACCACCGCAGGCTTGGCCGCCGGTGGAACCTCGGCAGTAACCACCGGAACCTATGACGTTCAGGGCGGCGAGCCGCAGAGCATCGCGATTGCTTACACCTCAACTTCGGCACCGGCCCGCAAGACCGGTTTCGGCCTGACCGCGACCCTCAAGGATGCCGGCGGCAACACCGTTTCAGGCCCACACGCAACTGACTCGATCACCGTTGCCGTCTCGGATGGTGACGCTGACGCCTCAAACAACGCGACCTTCACCGCCGGAAACAGCCCAGCAACCGTTGCCGGTGTCGCCGACTTCAGTGCTCTCGCCCTAAGCGGCAAGGTTTCTACCAACTACACCCTGACCTTCACTGTCACCTACCTAGACAGCGCCTCGGTTTCACGCACCAAGACCGCGACCCAGGTCGTCACCTTGACCCCTGGCGATGCCGCCAAGTTGGCTGTCACCACTCAGGCAGCCGGTTTCGTAAACCGCACCAACTTCACCACCCAGCCGGCAGTCACCATCCAGGATGCCGACGGCAACACCGTAACCAGCGCCACTTCGACCGTCGCGGTTGCTGTCACCGCGGCCAGCGGCACCTCGACTCAGGGCCTGACCGGAACGACTTCGGTTGCTGCCGTCAGTGGTGTCGCGACCTTCGCCGGCCTCGGCAAGACCGGTGCCATCGGTGACAAGACCCTGACCTTCACCACCGGTTCGCTAACTGCCGCCACTCAGACCTTCACACTGACCTATGGTGCCGCCAATCAGTTGGCCATGACCGCACCAACTACGACCGTGAACGACACTGTTTTCGGCACCCAGCCGATTGTCACCATCCAGGATGAGGATGGCAACACGGTTGCTAATTCAACCTCGACAGTGACCCTGACTTCGACCAACGCGATCATCGGTGGCACCCTGCTAAACAGCGCGGTTGCCATGGATGCGGTTGCCGGTGTTGCCAACTTCAGCGGCAAGAATGTGAAGCTGACCGGCACAGATCGGAAGAGCGTCGTGTAGGGAAAGAGTGTCTTCGCCTGTGTAGA
>ERZ650301.353-NODE-353-length-12589-cov-11.259375_pt1 | contig 12589 bp, 17 predicted proteins | sample MGYA00376237_ERZ650301 | MGnify/ENA primary metagenome ERZ650301 (study PRJEB26733, sample SAMN07839255) | wastewater metagenome | biome: small river; feature: stream; material: water | place: USA: North Carolina | collected 2016-04-05 ...
TCGAATCTTGGTTATTCTTATCTTTCATAACCTTATTTTCTAAGACTCGAGAGGCGACGATGTATACAAGCGGTGACTTTTAGCCTTAATAAAAAGGGGCGACAGGGGAAAGCCCCCCTAGCCACCTTACTCAACGGTAACGGAATGATTTTGCTCCGTTTTCCACATAAGTAGTTCTCTACACATCTTTTTTTTTGATTCCACGCTCGGTAACGTGCTCCACCTTGACTGTACGCCCCCCTTCATGAACGACGTATGGACCAGACTTTTTACCCTTCTGGATGTACTCCATCGAATCGTTCACGATAGGCAACTCAAAGTTGATCGTAAGCTCATGGGTTTTTGTGTCGAGTAAACGGACATCGACGCTCGTCAGCATTCCTTCTAGGAATGACTTTTTCTGCTCAGGAGTGAACTTCTTGTGGCTAGCGATCTGCTTCTTAAACGTTCCAATCCAATCAATCCATTTTTTATGACGAGCCACGCCGTCGATCTCCTCCTGAAGTCTCTCGACCTCTGCCTCAACAGTTGTTCGTTCGTCGGTAATGTTTGCTTTGATTAGAGGGTAGTGCTCGGGACTAACTCGCTCCAAGATTCGATTTGTCTCGACCATAGCGAGAGCTTCGTTTAGCTTGGAGATTTGCTTTTGGTGAGCCTTAATCTTCAGCTTGGCGGCGTTAGCTTCCGCTTCATCTAGTCGAGCTTTACCGAACTCTTCAAAGGTCTTGTTCCTGACCTGTTCCTTAAGGACGGCACTCTTTTCCATCACTTCGAGAACAGCATTCCAAACGATTTCATCCGTTTCGGGAAGGTTTAGAGAACGCGTCATTTGACAAACTCGACCACGCTTCCATTTATCCTTTTCGTCGATCTTGGTCTTAACCCAGTCTCTGAGCTTTTTCACACAGTAGTAGACCTGTTTACCCACCTTGGTACGTGTCTCACCACTCATCAAGCCACCACAGTGAGCACAGCGAAGAACGCCAGTCAGCATGTAAAAGTGTTTCTGTGGGTTTTCGCTTGCTCGACGAGCTAGGTGGCGCTTTTTAGTGGCTTCAACCTTTTGCCACAAGGTGCTTGTGAGAATCCTCGGACATTCGACTCGGACCCCCTCCCCTGAGCGCTTGTCGTTGAACTCCCAATATCCCAAGTAGTGGGTATTTCGAAGCATTGCTTGAATAGAACCGATTGACCACCCTTTACCGCCCCGACGAGGCTTAACTCCGTTTGAATCAAGGAGAACCTTGATGTCGATAGTAGGCGTCTGATTAGCGTACTCGGTAAAGATACGCTTCACCCACTCGGCTTCATCAGGGTTGACGACCAGATGCTTCTTCTCGACCGAGTATCCAAAAGGTGGTGGACCACCTAACCAATGCCCCTGCTTGACCCTCGCTAGCTTTCCTAAGCGTGACCGCTCGGCTCTTTGAGCGTTATCGAGTTCAGCCACGGCGTCCATGATTTTCTTCATGAACTGGTCGGTAGAGTTGGATAAGTCGTATTGACCGTCTTTCGTGTAAAGCGTTACTCCATGCCGATTACAGGCAACTCGAAACGCTGAAGACACGTCATCGTTTCTTGAAAGCCTAGACTGGTCATAGACGAATAGGTGCTTTATCTCGCCCGACAAAATCTTCGAATAGACCTGTGAAAGTACGGGGCGCTTGTCGATACCTTCATGGTTCGACGATTTCCCGCCTTCGTTCCAGAGTACGTGCTTGAAACCTAAGTCTCTAGCTCTCTTCACGCCGATTTCCGCTTGGAAATCCAGCGACATACCTTCGTCCGCTTGGACAGTTGTCGATACACGGGTGTAAATGTGAAGCGTGCTTGGAGAAGCGCCAGCAACAGACATCAAGCCACACCTTCCATCACAAGCACTCGCCTTACTCCCATGAAAGTCATTTTCCGTTCTTGAGTTTGAGCCATCCAGTCAGCGATTCCACGGTATGTAGCGCCAGCTTTTCTCATCGCTAGCATCTCTTGGATAACAGCTTGCTCATCCTCTCGGGGAATCTTAACCCCGTCGATTACGTCATAGCCAAAAGCTCGCTTTCCTCCAGTGAACTTTCCTTGAGATTTTTTGAGCTGCTTCACTTCACGAATACGAGCAGCGATGCGCTCGCGTTCAAATGTAGCGAAGGCTGACAGGATGGTGAAGACGATGGCTCCAACCCCGTTACCCGTGACATCTCCACCAAGATCGATAAAGTGGACAGACACTCCCCGCTCTTTCAGCTCGTGAAGAACATTCAAAGCATTACGTGTATTTCTGAAAGCCCTGTCCAGCTTCGGGAAGATGACCATGTCCCCCGACTGAACCTTGTCATAAAGCTTTCCACCTTCAGGTCGTGCTCGAAACTCCATACTTCCGCTAACACCAGCTTCGACGTAGACGTTTTCTTGAGGTAACTCCAAACCCTTCGAGTCAGCGTAACTAACAACCTGACGGCGTTGAGTCTCCAGCGATTCACCCTCTCGGGCTTGAACAACAGTCGAAACCCTAACGTATCCGTAAACAGCCATCACAACTCCTTGATTGACAAAGGAATTTTGATTGAAGATCGAATTAAAGTAAACATTTGTATGCTAAAAATTACCAGACGTAAACAACGTTGTACGTTTGTTTACATTTTTGATTTTACAAACCTAATCGCCTAAAGATGGAAATTTGACGTCTTTTTTGATTTTGGTAGTTCTAAACGTATCGGTTTTATCAAACTAAGTTGTCAAGGGAAGACGTCTCCAAACGGACTGTGTTTTTGTTGCTCGTAAACATATCTACATCGCTGTTTATGACAAGCAACCCCTTAATCCATCTTGGAGAAAAAATGAAATCCACACTCGTCGCTTTGGCTATCGCCACTTTGTCTGCTTCAGCAATGGCTCAAGCAGTTAACCAGTTTTATGGTGAAGTCACGTATGACACTCTTTCGATTAAAGACACATCCAGTACACAGCGTGGAACTGTCAAGCCAACAGCTACTCGTTTGACCGTTGGTAATGTCGTAATGGATAACTTAGCCGTTGAAGCAAGCTACATCATTGGCGCGGCTTCAGATACATATAGCGCTGACCCGACAATTAGCGTGAAAATCAAAGACGCTTACTCTATCGCTCTCCGTCCTTTTGTTAACGTGACTCCAGAGTTGGAAGTGTTTGGACGTATTGGTAAATCTCACAGCAATACCGAAGCTAAAGCAGGTGCTACAACAGTATCTGGAACCTCCAACGACACGATGTACGGTGTTGGCGCGGCTTACACAGTAGCTAAAGACGTCAAAGCTGTAATTGATTACACAATGTCACCAGAAAGCGATGGATCAAAAACATCACGTATGGGCGTTGGCGTTCGTGTGAACTTCTAAAAATAGCAGTTCTACGTCACAAAGCTAAGGGCTCAATGGAGCCCTTTTTAAATTTACAGATCTTTCAAAACGTTACGAAAGATGCCAAAATTAGCTTTTATCATAGTTAGATAAACATTGTTATTTTCAATGTATTATCAATAGTTATCAAAAAAAGGGGTCGTAAATGGATAGTTCAAGCAGTGGGGCAGCATTAGGCAAAGATCAACTTTATAGCGTAAGGGATCCAGCAACATTAATGGGAAAAGTCTTAATGATGATTCCACTCACAGTGTTAGCACTTTACGTTAACTATGAGTTTTTCCTGCCCGATGGGCATTGGTTATTTCTAATAGGTGACATACCTTTGCTTGTCACAGGCTTCCGACTTAAAGCCATTTGGAAGGGCGTAGTCGTAAACGTTACTGAACACACCTTAACTTTTCCTGGAGGAAGTGTTGCTGCTAACAACTTCAGCGATTATGTCAACCCATCGTACTTGCTTCAGTCTTTCCAGCGCTTCACTATTGATCTAGACCAAATAGGACAAATTTCCACTGGTCTGTCATTTTATGCAAATTCAGCCAACGTTAGTTCATATAACTTGGAGTTTGTTGGGACATTTGGTGCTGCATCGGTAGGGTTCTCAAATGAGGGGAAGAGAGATGAAATCTACAGTGCAATTCGACAGTTAAATCAAATGGGTACGCCAATCAATCGTGCGTAAATCTAAACAATAAGAGGTTACCGTGAAGAAAAAATTACTCATACTAATTACAGCGCTCAGCGCTTCTGTAGGCTATGCCGCCAGCTTCGATTGTGCGAAGGCGACTACGATCAACGAAAAAGCCATATGCGCAGATTCAAAACTATCGCAACTAGATAGTGATTTGTCTACCGCATATAAAGCGGTCTTAAGCGCAGCCCCTGAATCAGCTGACCAAATCAAATCGGAACAACGACAGTGGGTTAAAGGTAATAAGCATTGTGAATCATCGCCATCTCCTACTGCTTGTCTTATCTCTGCATATCAGGAAAGAATTTCCGTTCTAAATGTCAAGCCTGCAGTAGCAACTCCTGCTCCTCAATTAAAACAAGTAGAGCAAGCACAGCCAGGAGCTCAAGTTGACGCTAGCAGCGACAAAACCGACGAACCTGTGAAATCTGAGCCAACTCCAGAAGCGAAACCTGTCGAGCAAGTCATTACGCCTAAAGCGCAACCAGCCGAAGCTAAAGTTTCAGATGACGATGAAGGCGCTGCCCTGCTCTATAGTCTGGTTTTCACTATCTTTTTGGTTCTCTTTCCTTTCATTGGGTTCGCCATATTTAAGCCAATCACTTTATTGTTGTCGCTACTAAATAAATTACTGACGAAAATATTCGTGAAGATTGGAATCAGCTCAGAGCCGATTGATGAGGCTAAATTTCAAGCGATGATGAAAGACTACGAAGAGCAAGAAAAAAATAAGAAACAAGGCAAATAATTGAAAAGGGGAACACTCCCCTTTTTTTATTTTCGTGACGAATCATTGCCAATAAAGCACCTGCTAACACTCTGTGCAATGAGTGTTATCGCGCGCTTCTTAAGCCGTCCCACAATCGCTTTCATTACGTTTCGCTTATCCTCGGCAACCATTAGCGAATCGGAAGAAAGGACCTTATCTTCGGGCGGAACAAGATTTAAATCCGTAGCAATTTTCCAATGAGGCTTCTTGGGTTTCACCCATTTAGACGCCTCGATAGCGTCATAAACCATTAAAGCGCGTTTCAAGGCGGCGATGTTGGGCTGCCCCGTAACTTTATACAGTGCTTCAGACTTTCGAGCGAAGAGCTGCCCCCGCCCGCCTTTCCGCGCGACCGACAGAAACTCCTTGCAGCGTTCCAAAAGGAACGTTTTCGGCAAGTTAAGGGGGAGGCTTAGGGTCAAGGCTTGCCCCCTGCTCGAAGCCTTCTCGCCCTCTTCGAGTACCCGAACGGAATCTTCTGCATTCGGCTCGGCAAAAAGGCGAACTCCTCGGTCGTTTTCAGACCACCAATCTTTGAAGTTATCCCCCCGTACATCGCCAAAATCCTTGTAGAAATCGGCTAGCTCGCCTTTACCCCCTGACTCACAACAGGCTAGATACGTCTTGTTTCGCTTTAAGTAAGCCCACCACCAGTAGTAAACCGACTCCTCCCAAGCGGAGGCTGGTTTTGGACGTTTGACCGTCCCAAAAGTCGGATGTTTGTAGGGAAAGTGGCGTGGGACTGTACTTTTTCGCATATAACGTTAACACTTTGAATAATTCATTTATCTTCCAGATGAACATTTTTAGCGTTTTTTGAGACACTACATGTATTGAAAGAAAACACTCATAAACGCATCTTTCAAGGCTTTTTTATTCACTTCAGGAGATTTTTTTGTCCACATCTATCGTTAACACTTCTAATACTAACATTATCAGCAAAAATGTTGTCGAATACGCTGAAAAATTCAAAGGTTACGCCGTCAAGACTGCCGAATCCATCATCCAGATGGCTAAGGTGGTAACAGACGCCAGAAACACCCTTGGAGCAATGGACTACGAAGAGTTTTGTAGTCAGGTCGGCTACAAATCGGACTCTTCAACGATTCGTAAATTGAAATCGATTGGTGAGAAATATGAAATTTTGCTCACTCGCTCTAAGTCGCTGCCATCTAACTGGACGACTATTTACCAAGTGTCCCGCTTGACCTCTGACCTTATCGACCAAAAAATTGACGAAGGAGTCATCACACCTTCGCTTGACGGAAAAAACTTACCCGTTCGCCTTGGCTTGACCGCCGCTAAAGAAGATGCTCCAAAAGGAACAGCCAATACTCTGACCCTTAAAGTCAACTTTGACCTAATTCCGTCACCAAAGTTGAAAGCTAAGCTTCAAAACATCATTAAAGAGCTCGAAGTTGAAATGAAAGCCCAAGTTGAGAAGTCAGCCTCACTTGAAGAATTTCTCAACGAGACACAAAACACTTTGGCTAAAGCCGCTTAATTAGGGAGGTTCTATGACTGAAATTGACTGGAGCCAGAAATATCGCCCCTTCTCTATCGAGGACGTGATTCTTCCTAAAGTGCTTGGAACGAAACTAAAAAAGCTGGTAAATCAAAGCGCCGGACTATCGCTTTTGTTTTTCGGGAAGCCAGGATGTGGGAAAACTACGGTTGGGCGTCTTATCAACCCCAACAACACTCTGTTCATAAACTGTACGGCTGACAACTCTATCAATATGGTTCGTGAACTTGAGCGGAAATGCTCCTCCGTGACTTTAGATGGGAGTCGTCGAGTTGTACTGCTTGATGAAGCGGACTACTTAAGTAAAGACGCTCAAGCCGCGCTTAGAGGTGTAGTCGAATCGTTATCGGTGACTAATGACTTTGTTATGACCGCCAACGAGCCATGGAAACTAAGCGATGCGATTCGCTCTCGATTCTTCTCTGTCTGTTTCGACTTCGATGAAGATAAGGAACTGAAGACGGACTTGAAAGCACGACTCTGGAATATCGCCCACGAAGAAGGCTACACAGAAGTTGCCGATGACCAAATTTTTGAAATCGTTGAATACTCATACCCAGATGTTCGAAAGATGCTTAAGAGTCTTCAGTTCCAACTTCAATTCGGTTAGCAAAAAGCCCATCTCAGAGGTGGGCTTTTTTTCATCTTTTTTGATCTTTTTTGCTGATATCGCTGTTTTACGCTCGTAACTCTTATAAATAGAAATAGGTATGTAAGGGATTATCAAAATCACAGTAGGTTCTGTGCTCTAACCACTGGCAAAGGCAGGTGTGGAGATGGAGGAAAAGACTTATGTACTGTCTAGGGGCTGAAACTCCCCACGATGAGGGCTCTGTACGACGACAACCCTCAAGTCTTCTGGTGTCGCTTCGCTAGGCTACAGAGGGCTACCGTTGGTTCGTAGGACTGAACGTAAAGGGAGATCGGCTAACCGCCCCTACCAGCTAGACTGGTGATTCATAGCGAAGTGTTGAGGGGAAGGGCTATACGCAAGACCTGATGCAGCTTACCTGCACGGTAAGTTGCATCTAAAAAAGACGACCGCAAAATAATCTTCTCTGGTTTATCTAATCTGAGACATACGAGCGTAGCGAGTTTCGTGCGAAGCACGAATCCTAGGAGGATTAGAAGCTAACTAGTCGGTGAAGGTTATCTGGTGAAGCAATAAAACTAGTGTCTTTGTCGCTCCAACCGGATACAAACGGAATCGGTGCACCTAGATACAAGGGTATAAGTCCAGAGTAACCAACACCTGAGATTTTCAAGCGATTGAGTTCGAATGTGAGTTGATTTGGATCGAAAACTTCTGGAAACTGAAGCTCTGAAAGTCCGTCACGATATGTTCTTGTGATGATGAGGTGCCATGAGTCTCTTATGTGAACGATCGGCTTGTAAGAAGCCTTGAAACATTTCACAAACGAGCGCTGGTTGTGAACAGTATCGCCATTTAAGTTCACTTCGAAGTCTGTACCCAACCCCAACGTTGAGTAGCCGAAGAGATAGCTGGGCTGTTTATCAGTCTCTTTGACCAAACGCTCATAGAGTTCCCCATCCACCCCTTCTGACTTCAGCTTTTTGAATTCGGCTTGTGTAATCGACTTAAGCACTAGCTCGGTCATCGAACCAAGTACAGTAATTTTGCTCATGTAATTTCTCCCTTTTTGGATATTTAGGGGGGTGAGAATTACTTTCGTAAAAAACCTACTTTTTTGTAATAGCTACCCGAAATGCTACTTTCAGCGTTCATCAATCGAGCTAAGACATCTTTAAAAAATCACTCGATTTCTATAATTTCACCGTTTTTCTTGATGATGTAAATCACTTCTGTATCTGTCCAACTTTCTTGGAATTCGAACTCCTCATCGTCATACGAAGCAGACACAACCATTTGCTGGGTTCCGTCAGGAAGGGTTATATCGTCAGATGAGAGCTCCAACTTCTCAGGACTGAAACGTCCTGAAATTTCAATATTGCTAGATCCATTACTGGACCATTTTTCAACAACCAATTGATGTGATGTGCGTTTTGATGCCGAGGGAGCGCTCATTGTTAGTGAAAGATCTAGCTTTTCAAACGACACTTTTACGCCATCAGTCGAGACTCTGAATTGCGGAACACCATCTTCGACTCGATACCCGTTAATGATGGAGTCTCCGAGAAGTCGCTCTTGTAGCTCTTCATTCGCCTCCCATACATCGCCCCCATCTTTAAGAGCTTTCTCCAAACTCTTAAGTTCTTTGTCCGTCAAGTCAATGATGTTCGCCTCGTACATGTAGCCTGAAATTGAAATCGTTTTTGACATGTCTTTCCTTTTTTTCAGTTGATGCCGCTCGCCTAAATACTAAACGAGAGTCGTTTTATTTATGTCAAACAACATGGGAGGTCACTTGAACCAAAACAGAAATCAAATTTTAGGCATCCGTACCAATGTCGAATTCATCGACAAATTCGACAACCTTTGTGAACGCTTAGGTTTTAACAGAAGCGAGGTCATCCGCTACGCCTTAAAACGCTTCTACAACGACCACTACAACAACCCCGAAGGTTTCGTTCGTGTCCGTAAGGAAATGTTCTAAATGGAACTGCTGTCGCTTACCGAGTGGATCGACCACACCAACAAAAAAAACAAGAAAAAGGAACCGAAGAATGTCAGCCGAAGCAGTCAAGCAAGTGGAGAAATCGGGATTACGAATGGTGAAGGACAAGGTTCTGGACATCATCAGGAAATCCCCCTCCAAGGAGTTCATGTTTTCCCAAGTCCCGAACTCTAAAGACATAGTCATCGTCGTTCGTCAGATGTAATGCTGGCGCTAGGTCAAGCTGACCGCCTCTTCACATCTGTCATACAGATTAATTTTTGTACGTAACGTGACGTAGCTTTATTTCGGCACTTTGAAATCAAAGCGCTGATCAACTCCTCGTTGAAAGTTCTACTAGAGTGAGATTGAAACCCTTTGGCATTGAGGGTCTCAGCTATAGCCCACATCGCCAAACCCTGACTAGCGAAACTTGAAATCATCGTTATGAGAGCGGCGTGGTTTGGTCTACGACCCAGTCACTAATCGTACTGGTCGTGACCGTGACGGTCACCAGAACCTTGAAATCTGCTCGCTTTTGAAGGCTCATTAAAACGGAGCAAGATTGCTCCAATTTAACGAAATGGTTTTACTCCGTTTTTCACGCAAGTAGTTCCCTACACATTTTTTTGTTCACCCGATATGAATAGCACTGAAACCGAAAGAAATTAATGCTGTTTAAAACACATTCCATCTATCAAATTTACTGCAAGTATTTTGAGCTTTAACAACCTTTCCAGCTTGAGGACCAACCCCAAGCTTGTTGGCACATTTACCGGATTCATCTGTGTTGTACACAAGATAAGAGCCTTGCTTTTCTCTTGGTCCAGTATAGAAAGCACACTGAGCACAGTAATTCGTTCTCGAACTTGACGTTACGCGAATAGTTCCCACTTGCCGATCCTTTTACAAATTTATTTCCGACTAGTTCAACAGTTAAGGTATCGAACAGGATTAGCTCGACCCTTTTTAGGAGAGTCATCAACTACCTTGTAAATCAACTCTTGTTGAATATCCTCGCTGGCTAATTCACCATTAAAAGCCCATCTGGTTTTCTTAGGCTCTTCCACTGGATACCAATCGTTTACTTTATAGACAACCCTAGTTAATCCTCTGAAAGTTGCCACTACAAATTTCGCTTGATTTCTTCTTTCACCCAGAACCCATGAAGATCTTGTTGCTTCATAAATTTCATCAGAAGTCATTAGTGGACGAAACTGTTTGTTTATGTTGATCAACAAAAGTGGTAAATTAGTTTCGAGGGGCTTAGCTTCATACATGGCAGCAATTTCATTGGCAGATTTCAACCCGTAATCCGAATGATGTCCTGACTGTTTATTAGTCAGATTACCCTTGCCAATAAAGTCAATAACCGAAGCCTCAACTAGGAGAGACTCTTCGTCTTTGAGTCCATGTCGCAGAATGAAATGTTGAACTGGTTGTCCCGCTGCTCTGATTTCTCTAATTTTTTCCAGCTTATCTGAATCAGCCTCGCTAACGAGTGCGTCCTCAGCATGCTGAAAGACTCGATTACCTTTTCCTTTGCCGACATAGAAAACGTCATTGCTTCTTGGGTCAACTAAGAAATACACATAAGACTGAATCTTTTCGATCACACTTTGGCTAAACATTGGATATCTCTTTTTGCTGAAAGAATAGGGCTTAAATTAGTTAACTAACTCAGGTTGACCATAAGGACTTAAAGAGCCCTGTAACAAGCACCTTGTCAGAATCAGGAAGATCATCAGCTTGTTGCTCAAGCAATTCTGCGACCTCTGTTGCATGATCAGCAAAACCATCATCATCAATCGCAGTGAGTAGATCAGGATTCACATTTAACACTGAGTGCTTGCGTAAATATAAAAACAACGAGCTAAGTGCTTGATTTTCGGCATCCCACCAACCCACCTCATCATCTTCATCTGCTGATTTGAAACGCAAAATGCAATCCTTGAGTTCTACCAATAAAGCATCACGCTCTTTATTTGTAAAGGACGCAGACCAAAGGTTGAGCATGTGTAAATTTGTAACCCAACCGGCTTGTGTGATAACTGGAAATGACTCTTCCATTTCTATGCCAAGAGCGTAAGCGTCACACTCTGGGCAAATTGCATAACACTGTTTTTCATCAACAGTCTGTAACGCTCCAAGCGTCTTGAAGTTTGGTTTTAGTAGCTCTTCACTCACTAAAACTGTAGTCTTTTCCACCCACACTAAATCCGTGTCGCAGTGCTTGCAGCGAGCTCCTGTCATCATGTCCGATCGAGCTGAAGTCATGACTTTTAAAAGATGTTAGTGAAACGCACTCTTAAGCCTCTTGCGTCAATTTTGCGATGACATCTTCAAAACGTTCACTTGCCTTCTGAAAGTCAACGAACTCTTCCCCTCCAACATCGTGGGAAGCATCGACTTCAAATAGACTTGGATATAACGCTTTTACTGATTTGAAGCTCTCAAAGAAACGCTTTGGTCCAAACACCTGCCAGACCAACTCTTCAGGCAAATCTTTAGATATCAACCACGCTCCGAGCGAAACCAAGTCGTTCTTCACTCGGTAAGAGATATATCTATCGATCCCGACTTTTCCAGTTCTTTGTTGACCACCTAACTTAGCCTGTCCGTCTTTAGAAGTGAGCTTGTGTGGACGGAAGCCCTTCGTACCTTCCGATTTCTTAGAAGCTGTTTCAGCAGATAAGTCGTACTTGTTAGAAAGCTGAATAGCAAATTCGCTCAACTGATGTGAGCATTCCGCTTCAAGTGTTTTGGTCGTAGAAGAAGATGAGGTACGAGTCTTACGAATTGGCTTCTTTGTAGCCAGAACTTGTGAGCACAAATCCACGATTTCAGAGTGCCCACGCTCTCTCGCGTTTTCTTGTAAAGCGGAAATTTCCTGTGTAGAGAGCTCGTTGATTTTTTCTTTTGTCCAGCTGATTGCCATAAATTTCTAAAATTAAGTTATCTCTTATATTTTAGATGTTTATGTTGCTCGCACTAGAAATTTAATCAACCAACACCACAGCTTATGACAATCGATGTCGCTCTTTTTACCTTCGTATAAAAACTGGATTTTCCTGATTACTACCTAAAACAGTGTTTTCAGCGTTCACCAGTCGGTCCTAGACTTCATACTTCGCTGGCTATGCCCGATCAAGCTCAATCACGTTACCGTCTTTGGTCACGATGTAAATTGAAGCATCTTCCGTCCAGTTACCCACCATTCGCATTCGTCATGCTAATTAATTTGTGCATGTAACGTGACTTGACTTTCTTACGGTACTTAGAGATCAAAGCTCCGACCAGCTCGGGGTAGAAAGCCTTCCCTGAATGTGAAAGGATCCCCCGTTTGTTCAGGGTTTCCGCTATCTCTTTCATAGGTAGACCCTGACTAGCAAGACTTGAAATCATCGTTATGAGAGCAGCGTGTTCTGGTTCCACGAACCAGTCGCTAATCGTGTTGGTTGTGACCGTGACGGTCACTGAAATCCTGAAATCCGCTCTCTTTTGAAGGTTCAATAAAAACGGAGCAAGATTACTCCACTGTGACGGACTTCGCCAGATTACGAGGTTTGTCCACATCCGTGCCACGCGCACATGCCGTGTGATAGCTCAGCAACTGCAACGGCACCACATGCAAGA
>ERZ650301.354-NODE-354-length-12582-cov-4.344057_pt1 | contig 12582 bp, 9 predicted proteins | sample MGYA00376237_ERZ650301 | MGnify/ENA primary metagenome ERZ650301 (study PRJEB26733, sample SAMN07839255) | wastewater metagenome | biome: small river; feature: stream; material: water | place: USA: North Carolina | collected 2016-04-05 ...
GGATGTCACCGTGCAGCGCACCATCCTGGATCACCTCGGTGAACTAACCCACGAGAAGAACACTGCCGTGATCTTGATCACCCACGACCTGGGTCTTGCCGCTGAGCGTGCTGAGCAACTAGTTGTGATGTATCGAGGAAAGATTGTCGAGGCTGGTCCCAGCCGCGAAATCTTGGAGAACCCTCTCCACCCCTACACTCAGCGCCTGGTTGCCGCAGCCCCCAGCCTCGCTTCACGCCGTCTCAGTGCAGTCCAGAAGGCAGGCAAGGGAACAAACGAGTTCGACCTGGCAGCTGTTGCTGCACAGCGTGCTGCAGCAGCACAACCCACCGATATTGCCATTGAGGTCACGAACCTTTCCAAGAACTACACCATTCGTGGCGGCGGGGGACTGAAGAAGTCCAGCTTCGCTGCCGTGAAGGATGTGTCTTTCACGATTGCTCGTGGAACCACCACAGCATTAGTGGGGGAGTCGGGCTCGGGTAAGTCGACGGTGGCCAAGATGTTGCTGGGACTGGAAAAGCCGACTTCAGGAGATATCTCGATTGACGGGCAGAAAGTCTCTGAACTTTCAGCCAAGGGCCTGTTCGCACTACGCCGCAGGATGCAGCCAGTGTTCCAAGACCCTTATGGATCCCTGGATCCTCTGCGCAACATTTTCAACACCATTGCCGAACCTCTGGTGACTCACAAAGTAGGAACTCGTGCTGAGCGTCATGCTCGCGTGATGGAGCTGTTGGATCAGGTCTCTCTGCCCCAAAGCATTGCCACGCGCTATCCCAATGAACTCTCCGGTGGTCAGCGCCAGCGCATTGCTATTGCGCGTGCCCTGGCACTCAAGCCCGACATTGTCATTCTTGATGAGGCTGTTTCGGCTCTCGATGTGTTGGTGCAGGCACAGATACTTGCCTTGCTGCATGAACTGCAGCAGGAGCTTGGTCTGACCTATCTCTTCATTACGCACGACTTGGCCGTTGTTCGCGTCATTGCAGACAACGTCTGCGTCATGAATAAGGGTGAGATAGTCGAAGCTGCCTCAACGCAGGAAGTCTTTGACAATCCTCGTGAGGAATATACGAAGAAGCTGCTGGAAGCAATCCCTGGGGCGAATATTCGCCTAGGTGCTCAGTAAGTAGCCTCTTTTCAGCCTGTGTGTCTTAGCTGAGGCGCCTTCTGGTCCTCCAGAACACCAAGCTGATGCCGGCAACGATGAGTCCTAGCCCCAGCGGTAATGCTGTCAACGAGGTTCCTGTGTTGGCGAGGCCGGCAATGGTGACCGTCACTGAAGCTTCGGGAGTTATCGAGTCCAGGAATGGCGTATCCGAGGTGGCAACAGCGTGGTTGGTGAACGTGCCACCTGCCTCAGGAATAGAAATCTCATAATCCAGAGTGACAATGGCGCCAACGGCCATCGTGCCGAGAGCACAGCTGAGGACCTGGCCGCTCTGAGTGCAACCCGAGGGAACATTGAGCAATGAAGTTCCTGCAGGCAGGGTGTCTGTGATGACTGTGTTCACCGAAGCGCTTGGCCCAGCATTGATCACAGTGACCAGATAACCTAGGGGAACACCTGCTTCGCCTTCCGTGGTGAGGTCTTTGAGAACAACAACGTCAGCAACGTTCTGAGCTGTAATGGTTGCATTCGAGGTCTCGCCATTGCTCAGTGTCGCAGTGTTGGTCAGCGTGGTGCCATTGGCAACCGTGGGATCCAGAGTTCCCGAGATGACGACGGTGTAACTGTTTCCAGAGTTGATGCCGCTCGGGAACGTACACAGCGGAGAAGCTCCCAAAGTACAGGTCACCGTGGGATCGCTTCCCTGGTTATTGGGGGCAGGTGTCACCGTCACTGAGGTTGCTGTGAAACCAGCAACAGCAGGATCGGTCAACGTCACTTGAGTATTCGTTGCCACAGAGCGTGAGTTGTGAACCGAGATGATCCAGCCAGCTTTGCCACCAGCTGACGTGGAGGTGGGGCTTGCAACCTTATTGATCTTGAGGCCACCAGAGGTGTCAGGTTGAATCACGATTGCGGCAGTAGAGGTGTCGTTGACGGGGTTGGGATCAAAACTGGAGGAACTGATTCGTGCGGTGTTGAACACTTCAAGAGGAGAGGCAGTGGTCTGGGCGGTCATTTGCATGCTGATGGACGCTGTTTGGTTGAGTGCAAGGTTCCCCACGACACAGGTCAGCACAGTATTTCCGCCCGTATTGGCTGAAGAACATCCCGATGGCAGGGAGCCTGGAAGTGTGAGTTGAGGCGGGATCACGTCGCTCAGCACCACTGCTGTTGCAGCACTGGGGCCCAAGTTTTGAACGTCAAACCACATGGTTACCGAACCACCAGAAGCAATAGAACCTGACGCAAAACCTTTAGTAAGTTTCACGTCGGCGGCGGCATCAACGGGCGTGACAACATCGTTCGTGGCAAAGGTGTCAGTGCTCAATCCGTTTTGAGAGGTCACCGTGGCGCTGTTGTGAATATCGGTGAGTGCAGCAGAAGAGTTCACAACAACTTGGAAAGTCACATTGGCCGTAGCTCCAGCTTCAAGCACACCGGCGACACCACTGTCTCCGGTGGGCCTCATCGTGAGCGTGGAGCCAGAGAGGGTTCCAGTGGGAGAAGCCGAACCTGTCACATATGTGGTGTTGGCAGGAATGACATCGGCAACGCTGAGGTTTGTTGTGGCAGCACCTCCGTGGTTGGTCATCGCCACCACATAGGTGAGGGTGTCACCGACGTTGACTGAACCGCTGGGGTAGACGCTCTTTGTCGCGGTGACACAGGCAGGTGTACCAAACGAGATGTCGTCGAGGAAGTTACCAATGCTCTTGTTGCCACCGGCAGTGGTATCCGCAATGAAGGCAAAACGGGTTGTGTATTGGCCGGCAGGGACGGTGTAACTGCCATTCCAACGGCCCCAGGCACTGTTGCCATCACTGATAGTTCCGGATGAATAGTTCGATGCTCCAGTAGCTGGTCCAATTTCGACGTGCATGGTGTCGACACCTTGGCGGCCTCTGTGGGAGAGGCTCCAGGTCAAGGTTTGACCAGGAATCGTGGCGATGTCTTGGAAGAGTGCAGCGTTTTGCGTGGCATTAATTTCAGCAAACTGAAGTCCTGCTGCCGCAGGAACGCCGTTGAAACCTGTTTTCCAGATTTCAATCAAATGATCAGTCGCCGTCGTAGACCACCCAGGAACATTCGCGTCCTCGAGCTGTTGATAGGTGTTGTTGGTGAGGACAGGCGCCTCAAAGCTGGCGTTGTCGAGTTCTGATACTGCTGGTGGACACGAGGCTGCCGCAGTTGCGTTTGCTGTGCTGAGCACCGTGATGCCGGAGGCAATTAGAACAAAGGCAAACAACAGTGTGAGCAGACGACGCATGCCCTCATTATTCCAGTAGGAGTGAGGGCAACAGCAAGAAACCAAGTGCCCTGCGGTATGCTTGAATTGCTCGATTTACCCGGCATTGCACACCTGTGGTGCCGCTGGTTTTATTTTGTCGGGCAATCACTTCAAACCAACGGTGACCTTGTTCGGTCATCGAGAGGATTTTTCATGGCGCACGCCCTCCGCTCAGACCGCCGCAACGTTGCAATCGTTGCCCACGTTGACCACGGTAAGACCACGCTTGTAGACGCAATGCTCAAGCAGACCAACTCGTTCGACGCCCACTTTGCTGGCGAAGACCGCATGATGGACTCCAACGACCTCGAACGCGAAAAGGGCATCACCATCCTCGCGAAGAACACGTCTGTGTCTTACGAGGGAAAGCACGCCGACAACGGCCCCATCATCATCAACGTGATTGACACCCCTGGCCACGCCGACTTCGGTGGCGAGGTGGAGCGCGGTCTGTCCATGGTGGACGGCGTTGTTCTTCTCGTTGACGCATCTGAGGGCCCTCTTCCTCAGACTCGCTTCGTTCTGCGTAAGGCACTGGAAGCAAAGCTTCCCGTGATTCTTCTGGTCAACAAGACCGACCGTCCCGATGCTCGTATCGATGAGGTTGTGGGCGAAAGCCAGGACCTTCTTCTTGGTCTTGCTTCCGACATGGCCGATGACGTTCCTGACCTCGACCTGGACTCGATCCTGGACGTTCCTGTTGTCTACGCATCCGGTCGTGCCGGTGCTGCCAGCCACAACAAGCCTGAGAATGGCTCACTGCCTGACAACGATGACCTCGAGCCTCTGTTCGAAGCAATCCTGAAGCACGTTCCTGCTCCTTCGTATGACGACGCTCACCCTCTGCAGGCTCACGTGACCAACCTGGATGCATCGCCATTCTTGGGTCGTCTTGCACTGCTGCGTATCTTCAACGGCAACATCAAGAAGGGCCAGCAGGTTGCCTGGGTCAAGAGTGATGGTTCCGTGGCGAACGTGAAGATCACTGAACTTCTTATTACCAAGGCACTGGAGCGCTTCCCTACTGACGAAGCTGGTCCTGGTGACATCGTTGCTATCGCCGGTATTGAAGACATCACCATTGGTGAAACCATTGCTGACCCCAACGACATTCGTCCGTTGCCCACCATCACCGTGGATGACCCTGCGATCTCGATGACCATTGGAACCAACACCTCGCCCATCGTGGGTAAGGTCAAGGGCCACAAGCTCACCGCTCGTATGGTCAAGGACCGTCTGGACCGCGAACTCGTTGGTAACGTCTCCATCAAGCTCGTTGACATTGGTCGCCCCGATGCCTGGGAGATCCAGGGCCGTGGTGAACTTGCTCTGGCCATCCTGGTTGAGAACATGCGTCGCGAAGGTTTCGAGCTCACCGTGGGTAAGCCACAGGTAGTGACCAAGAAGGTTGACGGCAAGGTTCACGAGCCTTTCGAGCACCTCACCATCGATGCTCCTGAGGAATACCTCGGTGCTGTGACTCAGCTCCTCGCTGCTCGCAAGGGTCGCATGGAGTCCATGACGAACCATGGCACCGGCTGGGTTCGTATGGAATTCATCGTTCCTTCACGTGGTCTGATCGGTTTCCGCACCGAGTTCATGACCATCACTCGTGGTGCTGGTATCGCGAACGCTGTCTCGCACGGCTACGAAGCTTGGGCTGGTTCCATCGTGACCCGCACCAACGGTTCGATTGTTGCTGACCGCGCTGGTGTGGCCACTCCATTTGCCATGGTTGCTCTGCAGGAGCGCATGAGCTTCTTCGTCGAGCCCACTCAGGAAGTGTATGAAGGCATGGTTGTCGGCGAGAACTCACGTTCCGAAGACATGGATGTCAACATCACCAAGGAAAAGCAGCTGACCAACATGCGTCAGTCCACCTCGGACAGCTTTGAGCGCATGACCCCCTCACGCAAGCTCACCTTGGAAGAGTGCCTCGAGTTTGCTCGTGAAGACGAGTGTGTTGAGGTTACCCCTGAGCACGTCCGTATTCGCAAGGTTGAGCTGGACGCTAATGCTCGTGCTCGCTCGGCTAGCCGCTTGAAGAAGCAGAACGAGTAATACCCGTTCTATAAATGAACTAGTTGAAAACCCTCGCCCTACTTGGCGGGGGTTTTTGCTTTCATCTGACGCAGGAACAGCGTCAAGACGATGGCGGCAAAGCCGATCCAGCCAATGACCTGGAGCCAGGACATCTCAGGGGTGAAGCCAATGGTTCCGCGCAGAATGACGCCATACCAGCTGTCGGAGGGGATCACTCCGGAGACATTGAACGCCTTGCTGGCATCACCAGGAAGCAGACCCGCCTCTTGCCATTCGTGGATGCCATAGCTGAGCACACCCGCGGCCACGATGATGAGGAATGCGCCAGACCAGGTGAAGAACTTGGAGAGGTTCAAACGAACCATGCCCTTGAAGATGAGCCAACCCAGGAGTGCGGCAACGGCAAGACCAACAATGGCTCCGACGGTGGGGAGAATGCGCTCTCCCGTGGCAGTGGCAGCAGCCCAAATAAAGAGTGCAGTTTCGATACCTTCGCGTCCCACAGCGAGGAATGCAACAAACATCAGGCCCCAGCCATTGCCGGCCAGGCTCTTGTCGATGTCGGATTCGAGGTGTCCCTTGAGGTTACGGGCTGTCTTTGCCATCCAGAACACCATCCAGGTGACCAGGGCAACAGCGAGGAAGGACAGGGTTCCGGCGAGGATTTCCTCGGGTGGACCTTCGAGCTGGGCAACTCCGGTGCCCAACATGATGCCCACGATGGTGGAGATGAGGGCAGCGATTCCCACGCCCAGCCACATCTTGGGGAGAGCATCACGACGATCAATCTTGATTAGGTAGGCGGCAAGGATGCCAATGATCAGTGCAGCTTCAAGGCCTTCGCGGAGGCCAATGAGCAGGTTTGCGAGCATGAAGTGCACGTCTCTTTCGTGGGGATATTCGGGGTTAGGGTTACCTAACTTAGGTTTACCTTAGTAAGGATTACCTAACCTCGTCAATCTCTGAGCATTCACTCAGTGGAAATAATCATACGGATACGAACGAAATTTAGCTAGATACACTGGGGGAATGCCCGAAACTGCACCTCTCCGCCCATTCCCACAGCGCCTGCTCCTGAGCGCTGGCGGCTTCCTCCTGGGGCTCTTCGTGGGTTCTGTGACTACCGTGGTTCACCAAAGCGTGATCACAATTGCCGAAGTGGACGTGCCCTGGGGATTGATTCTGGGGGTGCTGGTGGTAACCGGCTTCTTAGTGGGACTGCGCATCGTGGTACAGGACCGTCTTGTTGTCCTCGTTGCCGCACTGGGACTCGTTGCCATGGTCTTTATGCTCAGCCAGGCCAGCACTGGTGGATCTGTACTCATTCCCAATAACCTCTGGGGCACAATCTGGGCGATAGCGCCCACACTGATTGCCACGATCGTGGTCGCATGGCCTCGCTTGCCTCAGCGTCACCGTGGCGCGGACAACGGCACTGCCGTAACCGCATAAACTTGTCTCAAGTACAGTCCCTTCCTGAAGGAGTAACAAGTTGACCTACGTCATTGCCCTGCCATGTGTAGACGTCAAGGACCGTGCCTGCATCGATGAATGCCCCGTGGACTGCATCTACGAAGGCGACCGTATGCTCTACATCCACCCTGACGAGTGCGTCGACTGTGGTGCGTGTGAACCTGTCTGCCCTGTTGAAGCCATTTACTACGAAGATGACCTTCCTGAGCAGTGGGCTGACTACTACAAGGCCAACGTGGAATTCTTCCAGGAGATTGGTTCTCCCGGTGGCGCTGCCAAGGTCGGCGTGATCAAGGGTGACCACGCTGTCATCACCGCACTTCCTCCCCAGGCCTAAGTTTCATGCTCACCGAGCTGCCTGAATACCCCTGGGATGCCATGGCGCCCTATGTGGCGAAGGCAAAAGCTCACCCCGGCGGTGCCATTGATCTCTCTATTGGTTCGCCCGTAGATCCAACCCCTGCGGTCATTCGTGAAGCTCTGGCCAAGGCCACCGATTCTCACGCGTATCCCACCACGATGGGCACCCCTGCCCTGCGCGAAGCGATTGTGGAGTGGTTTGCTCGTCGTCGCGGTGTGACCGGGCTTGGTGTGGAGAACGTGCTTCCCACCATCGGTTCCAAAGAATTTGTTGCCTGGTTGCCGTTCATGCTGCGTTTGGGCCCTGGCGATGTGGTGGTTCACCCCACAGCTGCTTACCCCACCTATGACATCGGGGCACGGATGGCCGAGGCCACCCCGTTCCCCTCTGACGATCCAGCTGAATGGCCTGAGAACACCAAGCTGGTGTGGCTCAACAGTCCCGGCAACCCTGATGGTCGTGTACTCGATAAGGCGCAGCTCAAAGCACGCGTCGAGCGTGCACGTGAACTCGGTGCGTACATCGTCGGAGACGAATGTTATGCCGAGCTGGGTTGGTCAGGTCGTTGGGAAAACGAACCCATTCCTTCCCTGCTCGACCCCGAGGTGACCGGGGGAGACCTCACCGGAATCCTCACCGCCTACTCTCTGAGCAAGCAGTCCAACTTGGCTGGGTATCGCGCAGCTTTCGTTGCAGGTGATGCACAGCTCATTGCTCAACTCACCAACATTCGTAAGCACGCGGGCATGATGCAGCCAGGCCCCGTGCAAGCAGCCATGGTTGCTGCCCTGGCTGACGATGCCCACGTTGCTGCTCAGAAAGAGCTCTACCGTGCTCGCCGTGACCTGCTCATTCCTGCACTGAATTCTGCTGGTTACCGTCTCGATCACAGTGAAGCAGGTCTCTACCTCTGGGTGACCGAAGGCGTGGATGCATGGGCTTCTATTGACAAGCTTGCGGGCTTGGGAATCATTGCCGGCCCCGGTGTTTTCTATGGAGATTTCTATCCCCAGCACGTGCGCCTGTCTCTGACAGAAACCGATGAGCGTATTGCTGAAGCTGCTCGTCGCTTAATGAGTGTGTAATAACAGCTCTTTTTGCCAATAGGCTTGGATAATTCAGGGAATTCCGTCACAACGGGGCTCCATGAAACCCTCTCACCCAGACAGTATCCACAAGGAGTCTTCGTGACTGAAGCCACTAATTCAGTGCCCACAGGCGACGTAGTTTCGCTCACCTATGGCGGAAAGACCGTTGAACTTCCGGTCCTTCGTGGTACCGAGGGTGTTCCCTCCATCGATTTGTCCTCGCTGACCAAGCAGACCGGCCTCACCGCGCTGGACTACGGCTTCGTTAACACCGCTTCCACCAAGTCGAAAATCACCTACATCGACGGTGAGCAGGGAATTCTGCGTTATCGCGGCTATCCCATCGACCAGGTGGCAACCAACCTCAACTTTCTCCAGACTGCATACCTGCTGATCCACGGTGAAGTTCCTACTCAGAACGAGTACGAGAACTTCGAAGACAAGATCCGTATGCACACTCTGCTGCACGAAGACCTCAAGGACTTCTTCTCCGGTTTCCCTCGCCGTGCACACCCCATGCCTGTTCTGTCTGCTGGTGTTTCTGCACTGTCGACCTACTACGAAGACTCCCTCGACCCCAACAACGCCGAGCAGGTTGAGACCTCGACCTACCGCCTGTTGGCCAAGCTTCCCGTGATGGCTGCCTACGCTCACAAGAAGAGCATCGGTCAGGCTCGTCTCTACCCAGACAACTCCCTCTCTTACGTTGAGAACTTCCTGCGCCTGACCTTCGGTAACAAGGCTGAGCCATACGTTCAGAACCCCGTTGTGGTCAACGCTCTTGAGCGTCTGCTCATCCTGCACGCAGACCACGAGCAGAACGCGTCCACCTCGACCGTTCGTCTCGTCGGCTCGACCGATGCCAACATGTTTGCCTCCGTCTCAGCCGGTATCAACGCTCTGTTCGGCCCTCTTCACGGTGGTGCTAACGAAGCAGTGCTCACCATGCTCGGTGAAATCCAGGCATCAGGCGAATCCGTTTCGAAGTATGTTGAGCGCGTCAAGAACAAGGAAGACGGCGTCCGCCTGATGGGCTTCGGACACCGCGTTTACAAGAACTACGACCCTCGTGCTCGTCTGGTTAAGGACACCGCAGATGAGGTTCTCGCAGCTCTTGGTGTGAACGACCCACTCTTGGGTATCGCGAAGGAACTCGAAGGCATCGCCCTCGAGGACGACTACTTCAAGGAGCGCAAGCTCTACCCCAACGTCGACTTCTACACCGGCGTGATCTACAAGGCCATGGGTTTCCCCACGCGTATGTTCACCGTGCTGTTCGCACTGGGACGTCTGCCTGGTTGGATCGCTCACTGGCGCGAGATGAACCTCGACCCTCAGACCAAGATTGGTCGCCCACAGCAGCTCTACATTGGCGAGCAGCAGCGTAACCTTCCTGGCTTCAACTAAGCCCTCAGAAAGGGGTTAATCCCCTTTCCTGAGCGGTTCCTGAGTTAAACCTTCTGTCTGAAACCCGATATCTTTATCCGGTGAAGATGTTTGCTATTCGTGCTGCTCTAGCGACCTTTGTGGTGGCCATTTTTGCTTTATTTAGTGTGGCTCCTGCGCAAGCAGTTGGTCCAGCTACTCTGGCTTTTGCATCAACCCCAGGTTCATTCAATGCAGGGGGTTCGTCGCCTGCAATGGTCTTAGATTTCACACCTGGATCAATATCTTCATACAACCGAATCAAAATCGGAATCTTTGACTCCACGGGAAGTACTTACGAGGCAACAAGCGCGGTTAATTTCACCGGTCCACCTAACGGTTGTCACCTCACCTTAGATAGCTCCATTGTGGGATGCACTGGGATGTCCCAGGGAGGGTTTATCGAACTCTCCAACTCATTCAGTGGAGCTGCGCACTTAGATTTCACTTCGGGATTGTTTACTCTGCCTACTACCCCGGGAAACTACACAATCAAAGCCGAGATGTATTCAGGCGGGACACCAGTAGCCGGGCAATCTGCAACGGTGGCAATTACGGTTGGTGCTGCAAGTTACGCCATTACATTTTCTGCCGGCGGTGGTTCTGGTTCCCAGTCTTCGTTTACGACGACAGGTACCTTCACGCTTCCTGCCACAACGACATTCACTCCGCCCAGCGGCAAAGTGTTTGGTGGCTGGGTAGATGCCGCCGTTTCCAACACCGTGCTCACAGCTGGTGCAAGTTATACGGTGTCGCAGGACACCAATTTGATGCCAGTGTGGGTGAACTCTGGTGGCAATCAGCAGAACCAGAGCGTGACATTCACGACTGCAAACTCCAGCTTTAGCCGAGGATCAGCACCGTCGTTCTCGGCCCTGGCTGTGGGAGCAAACGTTCCTGCTTTCACTATGACCTTCAGTGGATTCTCTGGCGGGGCCAGTGTTGAGCAGATCAACTATCTCTTGGGTGATCCCTACCACGATGTGTTCTACACCGTTCCTGGAGCGGTAACGAATAACAACAACAACTACGCTGCATGGAACCCTGCAGCTTCAACATGTGGCATCACGGGAATTCGTATTGGTGGAGTTGCCCAGACTGCAAACAGCGGCATTACTTGTGTGAAGTCGACCTACACAAACGGTTCCGTTACGCAGTATTGGAATGCTGTTAGATTCTCGTCAGCTGTCACGGCTGAAATCTCCATTGACACCGCAGCTGGAGTGTTTCAGGTGAGTCAAGCAGGTAACTTGAATTACTTTGCAACCCTCATGAACAACACAGCGAACCCTCCGCTTCGCTCGAACGTTGTTCAAGCTTTTGACGCGTCTAGCCAGTCCTCTGTGGCAGCTTCTCCCGTGAGCTTCACCATCCCCGTTGCGCCCGGTCAGAAGATTGTGGGTGAAGATGTGGCCATTACTGCTACTGATCTGGCGCTCAGCACGGATTACTCCGTAGTCCTGCGAAGCACCCCACAAATTCTTGCGCAAGGACGAACGGTATCGAGCTCGTTCAACACCTCGGTCACCATCCCAGACAACCTCGAGCCAGGATGGCACTCCATTACCTTCAGTGCGACTCGTTCCGATGGTGCTGCCTTGGAAGAAAAGGTCTACTTCAAGATCACTGCTGATGGCACACTCCTTGCCACATCAACGGACACCCCTGCTGAGTTGGCATTCACGGGAGCCATCACCGCGGGCGCTATTCCGCTGTCGATCATTGTGTTGCTGATGGGATTTGCTGCCTTCTTCGTGGCTCGTGAAATCAACCCTGACTTCATGCGCGTGATGACACTTACTCGCAACGCAGACGGTGAGCTCGACTTCGTCAAGCGCCGCATTCGCTCCGAAGATTTCTAATCAATTGCTTATGTGGCCAGCTGTTAAGCTGACCTCATGAAAGCAGTGCAGTTCGAGAAGTTCGGTGAGCCACTTGTTGTGGCAGAACTGGATACACCGACTGCACCTGCTGGCGGTGTTGTTGTTCAGGTCAAAGCTGCGGGGCTCTGTCGCTCGGATTGGCATGCCTGGCAAGGTCACGATCCCGACATCACGGTCTTCCCACACGTTCCCGGGCATGAGTTTGCTGGCGTTGTGCACGAAGTTGGTCCAGGGGTTAGCAGCCTGAAAGTGGGGGACCGCGTTGTCTTTCCCTTTGTCTGTGGCTGCGGGGAGTGCTCCGAAAGTTGCTAGCGCGGGGGGGGCGACCGGGGTAGGGGCGTCTGCGGCAGGAGCCTGTGCGACGGGAGTTTCCAGGGGCTTGCCCATCATTTGGCGAATCGCTTGCAAGAAGGAGTTGCTCTCAGGCACGATGCCGACAACGCCAAGCGGGTCAAAGACGTAGTCAGAGGTCTGAATGGTTGTGGACTGGACCGTTCCCGTTAGGGTTTCGGGGCCCAGTGTTTTGCTCGGCACGGTGCTCAAGGCCGACTGGGCCAGCATGTCGCTGAAGCCCGTGGTGGCCGTGCTCGTGTCAGCCGCACTGGCCGCACTTTTTAGTGTGCTTGCGGTGGTGCTCTTTAAGTTGTTGCTGGTCGTGTTGCTTAGAACGGTGGTCAGTGACATGACGGTTCTCCAATGAGTTGTTTCTCAAATAAGCATGTTTCGTGCCCAAATCTATTTAAAGTTCATTGGCCTTCGTGTCGATCTACTTTCGGGCTGTCATATGATGGCCCAGCTACTCGTGGCACACCCTTTGCTTTACCAAGAGAATGACTGCAACTTCAACCATACTGGCTCGCGCCGCTAGAGTCTTCATGCAAGATCAGCCGTCGGCTTCTGAGCTG
>ERZ650301.355-NODE-355-length-12541-cov-8.210956_pt1 | contig 12541 bp, 13 predicted proteins | sample MGYA00376237_ERZ650301 | MGnify/ENA primary metagenome ERZ650301 (study PRJEB26733, sample SAMN07839255) | wastewater metagenome | biome: small river; feature: stream; material: water | place: USA: North Carolina | collected 2016-04-05 ...
ATACAAATTATCAACCTCACTTTGTATGTTGTTAAAAACGATAAAAGGTGTCAATGACACCTTTTTACATTTGATAGAGAATCCATTTTGAAAGTAACCACCGTAATCTTTTTTTTTACTTCTTGACATTATCGCCAATTTTCAATAAATGGGTGTTCTTAATTAGGTTCTGTTCTTGTAGAAGAACAACATTTTCAGCCAGTCTTTTAAACTGGGATTCGGTTATTATTAACTTCAAGGACTTTCCTTGTGAAGGTTTTTTTTGTGCAATTTCTTTAAGTTTCATAAAATATATTTAATAATAAATATTTTGAAATTTCGGAGAATTCTATTTTCTACAAAGTATTTTTTTACTGGGTTAAAAAGAATTTTGCCGGTTCAATTGGATCTCGGATATTAGCCAATATGGACATATCCACAGTTGATTTGACGTTCTATATTTACGAGACCATAATATTCTGTGGTTTTATATTTCGGGTGTGCCTCGGATTTGAGGATGAACCAACAATAGAAACATCAACCCCTCCTAAGACCATATATACAGAACTCCTTTCCAAAAAGAAGACTACAAAAACAGTGCCTTTCAGAAAGGGTCCTGAATCCAAAAAGGAATATTTGGACTTTTTCAAGGAGACCCTCGACTGGTGTGAAAAGAATATTAAGTTAGGAAAAGAGCGGAAGATTAGTCCTTGTATTGCCGTTAGTTATAGTAAAAAAGGTGATGTGCTTGGATACTACGAAGTACACAATAAAAAAATAATGATGTATGTTTTAAAACATGAATCTCTTCGGGAAAATGTTAAGACATTCATCCATGAGTATGTCCATCATTTACAGCTACGGAATTCTAATGACAATGTTAGGTATCAAAGTCTAACCAAGAAGAAGGGATATTATTCCAATGATTACGAGATAGAAGCGAGAGAATTGTCACGTTACTATTTAAATGGCTGTTGTCGATTCTTGAATGTTAGATGATTTTAATCTCTTTAATTCTCAAATCTTCTTTATTTTTACGCTCTTCGAAAATTTTGTTTTTTGACTTCAAAGTCCCATTAATTTTATCCTCAATTTGATTTAAGGAATGACGCAATTTTTTCTTTCGACTCTCATAACTTAGATGAGATTCAAATACATCCATCAACTCAGGAAATGGAATAAAATTGGGATGACTACCAACAATCAAACTTAAAATTTGATTTTCTTCTTCGTTTAAAATTAAATCAATTTCTTTTCTCTTTGAAGTAATTTTCTGAAAGTTGTTTTTCTTTTTAGTGATTAGTATAATACCCATGATTCCAATAAGTAGACCTCCAAACAGATAATAATAATTTGAATTATCATTGATGGAATAAAGTTTTTCAATTCGGGTAGGGTTCCCCATAAAATCAACAGCATTAATAAAAATGATTTTATTTTTAAAATTAGGTTTATCTAAAACCAAATAAAATCCATTTCTTGATCTATTATAGGTGATCAAATGACGTGCCCCATCCTTTTTATTTGATTTAAGCAGGTCATTATTCGCATTGTCGTAAAACACAACCTTATTGTTTTTTATATCAACCACAAACACATTCTCATAGGCTATAACCAATGTTTTTCCATAAAAATCATATATAAGGTGGTAGGTGTCATCTTTCAAATACGGAATTGTACCAACTCCTAACTTTTTCCATTCTTTAGAAGTTAAATTAAACACCCAGTAGTCATTAATAATTTGAGATTGTTTATTCCCGAATTCTATTCCTGTATTATAACCAAAACCTGATCCAATAAACAAATGAACCCCATCTAATTGGGCTAACATTTTTTTTCTTCCTGTTGGATTTTCTGAAAGAGGAGTTTTGACTTGAACTAATTCAGTTTCTTTTTTAGCTTCGTTAAAATAAGTAATGATGTTTTTGAAGGTGAACAATCCATATCCTCCAAAATTATATACGGCTCCTTTGTATAAAAAAGGAAAACTTTGATATTGGGAGTTAAATTCAAAAGAATCATCTACTCTATTAAAATTAGTTCCGTCAAATTTATAAATGACACCACCTGAACCGTGCATTAAGTAGCCATTGGTTTTGTCCTGAAAAAAAATCAAATCATTAATTTTTAAGTAATGTTTGTGTCCTTTCCACTCTGTTCCTTTTGAATTACTATAAATAGAATCTCCCGAAATTATGTATGATTGGTCTTTATAAGTAAAGAGAAAAGAACCATCCTGTATACGTGGCGAACTATTTTGTGCCGAAGTTTCTACGGTTAAGACTATCAGTAAAATAAAATAAATTTTAGACATTCTGAGGGATTAAATATTGAAGTAAAAGTAAGCGATTTTTCAAAATAAAGATAGGGGAAGTATTAGGGATTACCACGATTTATTATAAACAAGATTCATAGACGTATAAATTTGTCTGTGTTAAAAAGTCAAGATTTTAATACACTGGATTAAAAGGCACTTTTATCAACAGTATATGGAGACCAGAAACCATCCAAACGGGGAGTTATTCGAAAATCCTTAAGAGTAAAAAACTAATTTTTAATATAAATGAAAAAAATAATACTACTGCTACTTTCACTAATAGTTATATCATGTTCAAAATCAGATTCTCCTTCAAATAATGACGAATATGGTTATTTAAAACTTACTTTAGATGGAGCAAATTATTCTCAAGATAATCTAGCAAATATTGCTGGCACTGGTGGAGGAAATGGAGATTTTTTTAGTTCCTGTTCAGGAAAGAGAATATGGTCTCAATATTTTACAAATATTGAAAACTCATCATTTAGTCTTACTATTAACTTAGTTCATTTTCAAAATGCTTCCGATTTTGGAACACCATCTCCCGCTATTTTTAACGTGTTTTCTACGGGAGGTATTGATGTTTTTACATATAATTATTGTTATAATAATCTTACTTTAGTTCTTGGTTTAAAAGACAAATCAACTTCAAGAGATTGCATCTTGCAATCAGGATCAACCAATAAGATAAATTCCATTACCTCTGTGCCTTCGGCATCAGATTCAGTAAGTATTTGTTATGCAATTGTAGGAGAATTTACCACAAGGTTTAAGTATCCAAATGGAACAATAAAAACTGTAAATGGGACATATAAAACTTTTATAAGAGTTCTAAAATAAATTAGTAAAACAACAAATTATGAAGTTTATATATAAATATTTAATTGTAAGTTTATTCTTTTTTTCTTCGGATTTCTATCCTCAGAAATTACAAGAGTCTAATAATTTGATAAAAAACACTTCCGCCGATTTAGATTCAAAAAAAGGTCTACTAGGGATTAGACTAATGAAATTAACTCCAGATATTATTAAAGAAAAATCACTTAAAATAGACTCCGGAATATTAGTCTATGGATTTGGAGAAAATAGTGCTGCTGAAAAATATGGAGTTAAAATAAATGACGTAATTAAGTCAATTGATGGTAAGGAATGTAAGGACAATAATGATGTTGTAAATTATATTTTTGAAAAATCTGCAGGTGATAAGGTTAATTTAGTTATTGACCGGGATGGCTTAATAATAGAAATACCGGTAATTCTTCGAGCGATAACTATTGATGAAAGTATTGAACTATATAAAAGATATGCTTTTGAAAAATTTGACAAAGGAGATTATGAAGGAGCTATATTAAATTGCAGCAAAATTTTAGAATTAGTCCCAGACAATTTTACGGTTTTAGGAATGAGAGCGGTTTCTAAAATTAATAATTCTAATTTCAAAGAAGCACTAATGGATTTAAATTATTATATTAATTTAAAATCCACCAATGAAAATTATTTAAAAATCCTGCCTCAAATGTATGCAGAAAGAGGATTTGTTAATTTTAAATTAAAATCTGAAGAAGATGGATATGCTGATATAATAAAAGCTACTTCATTGGGTTACAATGGATCATTAATAAAAGATGCTATGAATTTGTATTCACAATCTGCTCAAATTAAAAGTGATGGTGGGGACTATTTTGGTGCAATTAAAGATTACAACAAAATATTAGAGTTTAATCCTGAAAATTATTTAATCTTAATTTCAAGAATGTATGCCAAAGCAAATATTTCAGATTATACCGGATCAATTGAAGATGTAAATCTTTATATTAAAATAAAATCCACAAATAAGGATTATTTAGAACAATTACCAAGATTATATTATTTTAGAGGAGCATCTTATAGTCAATTGGATTCTATTGACAAAGCATGTGATGATTACAGAATGGCCGTTTCAATGGGATTAAAAGGAGAGTCTCTAAATAAAGTAAATGAAAAAATAAAAGCGTGTAGAGAATATGAATTATTAGCTAAAGAAGATAGGGTGTATAAATCAAACTCTATGTCTAATAATATAAAAAGAACTCCAGCTCTAAAAATAACAAAACCTATCGTGATTAATTGTGCCAATTTTATTGATAATCCGGAAAAATATATAGGTCGAACAATAATGATGGAAGTTGGATATGCTTCTGGAAATAATGGATTGAATGGACTAAGGAAAATGCAATATGATGATTATGAAAAATTGTTTTCTTTAAATCTTGGATTTACTGAAGAAAATGAAACATACAATACGAGAGTTGTAGATTGTGGTGGTGGATCTACATTTTACATAAGAATACCAAAATCTGTTCATTCTAAATTACCGAATATTGCATCATCTGGATATTTTAAAATAGGTGGTGTCGTTAAAGACAGTAACACAATTATTATTATTGGAGGAGATAGATAAGACTTCTTAGTAAAAGATTATTTTTATAATCAAAAAGTTCAAATTAGTAAATATGATTACCTCCCAATTAATGAGAAGTGTTTTTTTAATATCTTTAGTCGGGCTCTCTTCCAAATTATTCTAAAAAATGCAGAAAATTTTTGAATTGAAATTTCAGTAAAAAGTCGATTTCTCAAAAAAAATACTGGAAATTTCAACGGAGTAATTGTCCCCCGTAAATGAACCTCCAAAAAGGTGTGTTTTCGAAGAGAAAGGATACCTCTCCTCCCGGCAGGACTCCCTCCATCTCAGGAGGATCAGGTCCGATCGTAGTGGTTTTCATTACTGGGATTCTACCCAATCAATACCTGAAGGTGAGTCAGAACCATGTTCCTTCAGCTACACAATACTGGGATGATTCCAAAAACTACTTCGATCATTCCTGAAGGAAGTAATTTTATTACTGGGTTTCCAATCCTTTTCTTGAGGATGGTGAGTCTGCTCCATGTTTTGACGGTAATTAAAAAACTGGGATGTTGTCATAGAAAAACTGTTCTGATCCTCATGAAGGAGTTAATTGTTACTGGGATGTTGTACTTTAAATCAACATAAAAAGGAATGCGCTAAAGTTGTGCTAAAGTTTATCATAACCTTAGGCAAGACGGCACTTTCGCTGTAATTTTATTGTGAGATTAAAAAGAACACAAAATGAGAGTAAAGTACAACAGGGTATCAACAATTTTACAAACAGGAAATCGTTTTGAAGCTGACACTGAAAAATACGACATGGTTTTGCTTGACAAAATTTCTGGGACAGTAAAATTTAGAGATAGAACCGAAGCAAAAAAACTAATCAAGTTAATTGAAGAAGGCAAAGTAACCGATGTGATTTCCGAAGAATTTTCAAGACTCGGAAGAAATACTGGGGACGTTATCAATACGCTCGATTGGTTTGAGAAAATGTCTGTGAACGTTAGAATAAGAAATCTTGGGATTGAATCAAGACCCGGTGGAAAGAAAAACCCAGTATGGAAAATTTTATCGGCAACGATGAGTTCATTATATGAGATGGAATTGGAAAACATCAAAGACAGAACATATATCGGTCGAATGGTTTATGTCCAACGTGGCGGTATATTAGGGAGACCTAAAGGGGGCGGTGAAACAGATTTACAATTCATTACTAAACCCAAAAATCAAAAGGTAGTGGAATATTTGAAAAAGGAAAGAACCATTAGAGAAATTGCTAAACAACTTGATATGTCCACCAAAACCGTAATGAAAGTCAAAACTACCGCTCTGAAAATGGAATTAATTTAAAATTGTAATACAGACCTAATCATACCCCTCTTTGATTAATTTCAAAAAAGAGGTTCTACTTCACGAAAGGGTCAATTTCCCACCCAGTAATATTACACCTGAATATTAGCGCAGATCGGCAATAATTTCCAGATAGTTGTAGCGCAAACCCAAATTCTATTTAGAAAATTGAAAATAGAAAAATCTAAATTTAGATATTATGTTTTACGACATACCGGGTACAATAAAGTACCAAAACTTAACTGTTTATTTGATATAAATCGTAAGAATCAAAACAACTCAATAATAGGTAAAATGCATAATAAACCATGTGTTTCTTTTTAATTCAAAAAATTTATTGGTTTTATTTTAAATAGAGTTTACAATCAATAAAAACTTCGTTAAAATTTGAAAGTACAATAATTAACACAATTAATTTAATTAAAGTACATAAATTCCAATACTACTTTATTTATTGGATATACAATATAAAAACCAAATAATGGCAAAAGAAAACTTAAACGAAATTAAATCAAAAGGATTTATGGTGTATTACGATTGGGAAGAAGCAATCAATGAATTTGATGATAAAGAATGTGCAGAATTTTTAAAAAATATGTTCCGTTATGGGCAAGGAGAATCTGAGGATGCAACAAGTAAGTCTGTCAGAATATTTTTAAAATTAAATGGCTACAAATCAATTGATATGAATGAAGATAAATACTTTAACAAAGTCATGACAAATAGAGAAAATGGAAAAAATGGTGGTAGACCTCCTAAGGTTTTAAAAAAAACCGATGGGTTATTAGAAAACCCAACCAAACCTAAAGAAAGAGAAAAAGAAAGAGAAAAAGAAATAATAATAGAAGAATCAATATCTAATAAAATAGAAACCAAATCTGATTTTAAAGACCTTTCAACTATTGCAATTGAAAAAATTAATGAACTTTTAACAGTTGAACCAGAATCAATAATAGATCCATTTTTATCAGATTTTCAAACTAGTTGCCTTATCGTATTTGATGAACTTGGAAATAGTATTTTTGATGATTTGAATTTCTTAAGAGGTACTGGTGAGTTATCTAAAGATTTTGATAGAAATAGAATTGCAAATGTTAGTAATGAATTAAGATTTATTGAAATAAATTTTAAAACATTTCTGGAACTATTTTAAATAAAACCCTCTCAACCTGAGAGGACGATAGTCCGATAAAATACTAGATCCCAAACCTCCCCCCAATTCCGCTCCCCCCCCTCCTTATAAAATAGTTGCTTGAAATCAAAATATTTGCTACTTTTCATTTTCTAAACATTTTGATTATGCGAATTCAAGTAACTGGAACACCTGAAATAAAACAAAAACAAATAAAGGAAATTGTAGCTTTTCTAAATAGAACTAAAGGTCCGTTATTGTTCAACCAATTAAAAACAATTAATGACGATTCATTACAGGCTTTTGCAAATCAATATTGGAATGGAGACAGAACAAGACCTTTTGACTTTGAAAATGTAAATTCAATTTGCAATCTATATAGGGATGAAAATACCATACCTAAAGAAGATATAGTAGTAGTTTTAACCTCAAGGAGAATACTTTGTGAATTTATTACTGAAAAACATTTTTTTAGTTATTTTGACAACAACAACATTATTGTGCGTGACAATAATTGGAAAGGATGTGATAAAATAAATCCCAACATGGTATTAGCACATCAAATAATTGAGAATGTATTTCAAATTTTAGCTGGTTATAAATTACAATCCTACAATGATTTTCATTTTCAATCTGAATCGTGTATAAATGATTTCTGTAATAATGAATACGAACTCCAATATAAGATTAGAGGTGCGCATATTTGTGAGAACTGTTCAGAGAGAGCAGCTGCTAATGGAATGGATCACCAAGTTTATATTCAGATAAGTTCTATTATTTCACTGATTAGGGATGAAATTTCAACTTTAAAAACATTTTTTCAAAATATCAAATTGAAAGATATAAATGTAACTGCTGAAGGCAATGTTGAAATAGGAAACAAACCTGTTGAATTAACTGCAATATCTAAAACAGTATATGTTTTTTTTCTTCTTCATATAGGAGAATCATTAAGGTCTTATGACCTTGAAAGTTATAAAAATCAATTAGAAAGAATTTTTTTAATTTTTAGTAAAAGTACATCAACTAAACCAATAGCTACTTTATTAGGAAAAGATTCCAGTAGAAAAAAAACGGATACACTTAAAGATCATCGATATAATATCAAAAAAGCAATCAAAAATGTTATCGGAGAGCAATTGTCAGAATTATATAAAATCGGAAGTTATACTAAAGAAAATGGTTCTGTCAAATTATATTATAGCGAATTCCCCAAAAACACTGCCTTTAAGATTAATATAGATCAAAACTTCTTAAAACATATTCGTATGTCATAAAAAAACGACGCCAGTCAAGATCAAAACCGCCCTCTTTATTGTATTTCCTTTGTACCATAATAATCAACTAATAAAATTTATTATGGAAAACAATGCAATGATTATAAGAAAAAAAGAAACTCAAACTTCTTTAAATTTTGTTGACACACAGGTTTTAAATAAATCTGTGGTGTCTTCAAAACACAACAATCACCAACAATCCAAAAAAGGATTCAAGATTCAGATTTCTTCATCTGATTCATTCACACCATTAACGCTTTCTGTTTACTTCAGAAAAAGTAATTCTCGTATTAAAGTCTCTCTTAAGCACAATCAATTGTTCAGGGAAGATTTCAACTCAACATGTTCCGTTCAACCTAAAGTCATTCAACTTATTCCACAGTAACGTTTAGAAACACGATTCTAACGGTACAAGGTATTTGAAGAATCCATCGGCTACATAATAGTCCGGTGTCGTGAAATAAATTGAAATTAATTTTTAAAAATACACCATGAAAAATCTCATTAAGGTTACAGTAAAAAGAACTGATCGAGTAAAAAAGTCAAACTCGATTTTTAAAGAATATAAAAATTTCCAATTCCAATGGCATTTTGATGCAGAAACAGGAGAATTAACATTTGTAAATAACCAATTAAATAATAAATAAGATGAACAATCAAGTAAAAAAAATTAGAGTATCGGATTTAGAAATTCACCCAAAGATTTCACCAACAATTCAAGAGAAAAATTTATCATTGATGAGTTACACAATGAAAAGGTTTGGTCAACAACAACCAATTTCAGTTGTAATTAGGGATAACAACCATTTCGTATTAGACGGAACATCTCGCCAAATTGTTGCAAAGTCTTTGGGAATAGAATTTTTAGATTGTTTGGTATTAGATACACCTGAGGATGAAATTTTAGAATGTAGGATTCGAATTAATCAAAAAATTAAAACAAGTTTGATTGAGAAATGTTTAGAAGTTGAAAATTTCTTAGGTATTCTTGGAAAATCTCAAGGAAAGAAAAGAGAGATGTTCGGTTTCAAAAATCAAGACTCAGATGAAGAATTTGGATTAGCGGGAAAAGATAGGTTTCAAATTGCCTGTGTTGTGCTTAGCTTGGATATAAAACCATCAACTTTGAGAAAATTGATGCACGTTTTTTGGAAAGAGTATTATAGTGAGGTTAACACGGGTACTTTAAAATTGTTGGATGAAGGAAAGATTTCTATCAGTAAGGCGTATGATTTATTAATGGTTAAGAAATCTAAATCTGATAAAAGTAAAAATCAGAAAAGATTAGATTTTGAATCAAAATTCTTGGACGTAAATTATAAATTATATAATACTTCGTCAATGAATATGGATGAAATTTCTAACAATTCAATCCGTCTTTATGTAGATTCACATCCATATTTTCAATTGAGATTGTATCGTAATCAAGATATTCTGTCTCACGGACAAGAATTAACGGTTAAAGAATATGTTTCAAACTTTGTTAGATTTTGCCGTGAAAAAAGGAGAAAATTAGTTCCCGGGGGAGTAATGGTTACTATATTGGGAGAAACCTATCGTGATGGATACAAAGGAGTTTGTAGTAAAGTTGAAGTTGCTTTGGAAGAAGATGGTTGGGAATTGATTGACGTCAATATTTGGGAAAAATCAAATCAAAAATACACCCCTCATCCTAATAGATTCGTAAACGGTTATGAAAGAATTATTGTTGCTCGAAAATCAGGAGGAGAAACTCATTTTCAAGAAGTAATGAGAAAATCTACCACTGAAGGTTTTAAAGCCACAAAAACAAGTAACGGAACTTATTATATGGCAGCACCTGAGTCCTGTATTACCAATATTTTTAAAACTTCTGTACACCAAACTTCTGAATTAAAAGTTGTGGATAATAACTTTCAACATGACGCTCCATGTCCTGAAAAAATCTATGAATATTTCATTCAAGCGTATTCGAAACCCGGTGATACTATTTGTGATGGGTTTGTAGGTTCGGGAACTATTGGTGTTGGTTTATCTATGGGAAGAAACGTGATTGGTTTTGACGTTGACCCTGTGTCTATCAAATTCGCTAAAAAGAGATTTGACAAGATTTTGAAAGAAAAAGAAACAGTAAATGTTTTGAAAATTGCCGCATAGTTTTTGTAACTAAAATGAATCACATTTTCTTGTGATATAATACCCCCTTCCATTTCGTGAATTGAATTTACGCACCATTAACTTGGTGGGTCAGGGATTCTTTGTGTCAATTTTTAATGAATTTAACCCAAAAGGGTGGGGCATTTTCTCACCCTTTTAAATCTTAAAATCAATTATGATTACCACCAACCAACTATCCATAAATCTTAAACGAGACGGATTACTATTAAATGAAAAAGAATTAGGATTAGTTCAATCACTTTTGGTCAAATTAGCCAAATATGAATACGAGTCTTATTTAAAAGTTAAACGACAAAAAACGGATTGCCAATCAAAAACAAAGCAGGACATTGGCATTATTAAACTACATCCTTCAATTTTAAAACAAGTAGCATGAAAAACGTAATAATTTATTCGCGCGTTTCGACTGACGAACAAGCGCAACAAGGGTATTCATTGGATTATCAAGAGGAAACTATAATTAAATACTGTGAACACAAAGGGTATAACATATTAAAATGTTACAGAGAGGATTACTCCGCAAAAGATTTTGATAGACCTCAATGGAGAAAAATAATTGAAAACATTAAAACACTTCGTAATAAAATCGGAGCTATTGATTCGATTGTAGTTTTAAGATCAGATAGATTTTCGAGAAATTTAATTTTATCCTTCACTGAAAAATCAAAATTGTTGGCTCTTGGTTGTGAACTTGAAATGGTTGAAGGTCAAATTGATGATTCCAACCCTGAATCGGTTTTACTTCATGCGATAGGATTTGCACTTCCTGAAATTGAGAATATCAAGATTTCAAACCGAACTCGAGAAGGTATGCACAAGGCTCGTTTGAACGGTTGTTTTACTGGGATTGCACCACGTGGTTATAAAAACAGTAGAATAGATAAGGATTCGACTTTAGAATTAAATGGGGAGTCTGAATTAATTCGTGAGTCGTTTGAGAAAATGGCTTCGGGAATATATTCAGCTGACGAGATAAGACGTTGGTTAAACCTAAAAGGAGTCAACATTTGTAAAAACTCATTTCTAAACATTATTAGAAATATAACTTATACTGGTAAAATATTGGTCAAACAATTCAAGGATAGTCCTCAACAAGTTGTTGTTGGGTTACATCCACCAATAGTTTCAGATGAATTGTTTGCAACAGCGAATGATGTCCTTGACGGTAAAAGAAGAAATCAGAAATTCCATGATGATAAATCAGATTTGTATCCTTTAAAAGGTCATTTGGTTTGTCCAATACACGGTAGGTCTTTAACCGCTTGCGCCTCTAAGGGCAGAAACAATGTATTCCATTATTACATTTGTACTAAAAATAAATGTCAACGGTTTCCGGTTGATTTGGTTCATTCTGAAGTTGAAAGAATTTTATCCAATATTCAGTTTTCTGCACAAACCATTAAGTCATACAAGTCTGTTTTAGAAAAACTATTTGCTTCTGAAGATGTTCAAAGAAAGAATACTTTAAACAGAATTGAGGATGAAACAAAGAAATTACAAATTCAAAAACAGTTTATTCAAGGTGAGTATATGAATGGGTTATTACCATCAGTTGAATACCAAGAATTGAAAAAGTCGATTGATGTTAAGTTATTCGAAAATGAGAGAAATCACAAAGATTTAACAGAGGTTTTTACACCATATAAAGATTACTTGAGTAAACATGTACCTATGTTTGAAGATTTACTTTCGTTCTATAAAAAAGTGGATGGAAAGACTAAAAAGAAAATACTCAGCTGCATCTTTTCAAAAAAACTCTATTTTGAAAATGGAAAAGCTGCAGCTCCTTCATTTACACCTCCAATAGAAATTTTAATCAATGCCGGTAAGGTTTTGGAAAAAAATAAAAAAGAAAAGGAGGTCGTTTCTGACCTCCTGTTCACTCTTGCTCCCCCTCTTGGGCTCGAACCAAGGACCCTCTGATTAACAGTCAGATGCTC
>ERZ650301.358-NODE-358-length-12492-cov-4.470612_pt1 | contig 12492 bp, 12 predicted proteins | sample MGYA00376237_ERZ650301 | MGnify/ENA primary metagenome ERZ650301 (study PRJEB26733, sample SAMN07839255) | wastewater metagenome | biome: small river; feature: stream; material: water | place: USA: North Carolina | collected 2016-04-05 ...
TTTGCTGCCGAAAGCCATGTCGATCGTTCGATCCACGGGCCCGGTGAATTCATCCAGACCAACATCGTTGGCACCTTTAACCTGCTCGAATCTGTACGTGGTTACTGGAATGATCTGCCAGAAGCAGAGAAGGTCGCCTTTCGCTTCCTGCACGTCTCTACCGATGAAGTTTATGGCTCTCTGACGAAAGAAGATCCACCCTTCTCGGAAACCAACCAGTACGAACCGAACAGCCCCTACAGTGCCAGTAAAGCCGCCAGCGACCACCTCGTGCGTGCCTGGCATCACACGTATGGCCTGCCGGTTCTCACCACCAACTGTTCCAACAACTACGGGCCGTATCACTTCCCGGAAAAGCTCATCCCGCTCTGCATCCTCAATGCCCTGAACGGCAAGCCGTTGCCTATTTATGGGGATGGTCAGCAGATCCGCGACTGGCTCTATGTCAAAGACCACTGCAGTGCCATCCGCCGCGTGCTGGAAGCAGGGCAACTGGGTGAAACCTACAACGTGGGTGGCTGGAACGAGAAAGCTAACCTGGATGTTGTGAACACCCTCTGTGCCATCCTCGATGAGCTCAAACCCCGTGCCGATGAACAGAGCTACAGCACCCAGATCACCTTCGTCCAGGATCGCCCCGGGCATGATCGTCGTTATGCCATCGATGCGCGCAAGCTCGAAAAAGAACTCGGCTGGAAACCACAGGAAACTTTTGAGAGTGGTATCCGCAAGACCGTGCAGTGGTATCTCCATAACCAGCAGTGGGTCAATCATGTGGCCAGCGGCGAATACCGCAACTGGGTCGAAAAACAATACGACGGGCAGCATGCCACACAGGAGGCCTGAGGCACATCATGGGCTTCTATAAAAAGATCCTGTTGCTCGGCAAAGACGGCCAGGTTGGCTGGGAGCTGCAACGTGCGCTTGCGCCACTGGGCCTGCTTACTGCGCTCAATCGTCGCGAATGTGATCTGGCTGATCCGGCACAGATTCAGGCAGCCTTGGAGCAATACGAGCCGGAAGTCATCGTCAATGCCGCTGCCTATACTGCTGTGGATCAGGCAGAAACCGATCAGGCCATGGCGCGCCGCATTAATGTGGATGCGGTTGCCGAACTGGCCTTGTATGCGCGCGAGATGGGCTCACTTCTGGTGCATTACTCTACTGATTATATCTTTGACGGCACCAAGCCCGAAGCCTACGTCGAAGACGATCTCACCAACCCGCTCAGCGTTTACGGGCAAACCAAACTGGCCGGTGAAAACAGAATCCGGGACGCGCTCTGCCGTCATCTGATCTTTCGTACCAGCTGGGTCTATGCCGCCCGTGGCGGTAATTTTGCGCGCACCATGTTGCGCCTGGCGGCCGAGCGTGAAACATTGAATGTGATTGATGACCAGATCGGCGCGCCAACCTCTGCCGAACTGATTGCCGATGTGACCGCGCATGCGCTGCGTGATGTGCTTTCGGGTCGGGCGCCGGGTGGTACCTATCATCTGGCAGCGGCGGGTGAAACCAGTTGGTATGGCTACGCCCAATTTGTCATTGCCTACGCACGCGCTCAGGGTATCGTACTCAAACTGGCCGACACCGGCCTCAAACCGATTCCTGCAAGCGAATATCCTTTACCGGCTAAGCGGCCGCAGAATTCCCGTATGAACACCCATTTGCTGGAACGGAGCTTTGCACTCAAATTGCCGCAGTGGCAAGATGGGGTCAAGCGCGTTCTGAATGAGTGGGCAGAGTAAACACGACTATCCTGGTAACGACTATGAGTGTGATCGACTTTTCTAAAACCCGACTGCTGGTCGTGGGTGATGTCATGCTGGACCGTTACTGGTTCGGTGAAGTGTCACGGATTTCCCCCGAGGCACCCGTGCCAGTCGTCCACGTGCACAAAGAAGAAGTGCGCCCCGGCGGTGCGGCTAACGTGGCCCGTAATATCGTTGCGTTGGGCGGCAAGGTATCGCTCCTCTCGGTCGTTGGTACCGATGAGGCCGGACAGACCCTGCGTGGTCTGCTGGAAGAGGCAGGTGTGGCAACCGGCCTCCATGACGATGCTAATATCCGTACCACCGTCAAACTGCGCGTGCTCGGTCGTCAGCAACAGCTGCTACGGATCGACTTTGAAACCGCCCCGTCGCACGAAGTCTTGCAAGCTAAACTGGCCGACTTCGAACGCCAGCTGCCGGACCATGATCTGGTGATCCTGTCCGACTACGGTAAGGGTGGCCTGACACACATCACCACCATGATCGAAATGGCGCGCGCAGCCGGTAAGCGGGTGCTGGTTGATCCGAAGGGGGATGACTATGCCCGTTATGCCGGTGCCAGCCTGTTGACGCCGAATCGCTCGGAGCTGCGTGAAGTCGTCGGCAAATGGGACAACGAAGCCGACCTTAAAGCTAAAGCCGATGCCCTGCGTGACAAACTCAAGCTGGATGCGTTGCTGCTGACGCGCAGCGAAGAAGGCATGACATTGTTCCGCCCACAGGATGTGTTTAACCAACCGGCCATCGCCAAAGAAGTCTTTGACGTCTCCGGTGCCGGTGACACCGTCATCGCAACACTGGCGCTTATGCTGGCCAGTGGTGCGGATTACCCCGAAGCCGTCCGCGTTGCCAACCTGGCGGCCAGTATTGTGGTGGGTAAACTGGGTACCGCCGTTGTCACGCATGATGAGCTGCAGAAAGCGCTCTAACAGAATTTATCGGAGACTATTATGGCTGTTCTAGTAACGGGTGCGGCAGGCTTTATTGGCGCGAACATTGTCAAAGCGCTGAACGAACGCGGCATTACCGACATCATCGCCGTCGATAACCTGACCAATGCCGCCAAGTTTCATAACCTGGTGGACTGTCAGATCTCGGATTATTTTGATAAGCGGGATTTTCTGCCGCGACTGCAGGCGGGTGAATTTGATGGTGAGATTGATGCCGTACTCCACGAAGGTGCCTGTTCGGACACGATGGAGCACGACGGTCACTACATGATGGAGAACAACTACCGTTATTCCATCGCCCTGCTTGATTGGTGTCAGGATCAGGATGTGCCGATGCTGTATGCCTCTAGTGCCGCTACCTATGGGGGCAGCACCGAGTTCCGCGAAGAACCCGGTTGTGAAGCACCGCTCAACGTGTACGGTTATTCCAAATTGTTATTCGACCAGATCGTGCGCCGCCGTCTTAAAGACAGCTCCACGCAGATTGCCGGTTTCCGTTACTTTAATGTGTATGGCCCCCGCGAATCGCATAAAGGCCGCATGGCATCAGTTGCCTTCCACAACTTCAACCAGTATCGCGAAAACGGCAAAGTCAAACTGTTCGAAGGCTCGCATGGTTATCCCAATGGTGGACAGCAGCGGGACTTCGTTTTTGTCGAAGACCTCGTTAAAGTTAATCTATGGTTCCTTGAAAACAGCCATGTCTCCGGAGTTTTCAATCTAGGTTCGGGAACTGCACAGAGCTTTAATGATGTGGCTGCGGCGACAGTCAACACCTGCCGTCGTCTCAAGGGCGAAAGCGAGCTTTCCCTCGATGCGCTGGTAGCGCAGGGCTTGATTGAATACACGCCTTTTCCGGAAGCCCTCAAAGGCAAGTACCAGGCCTTTACACAGGCAGATCTGAGCCGCTTGCGCAAAGCCGGATATGACCAGCCGTTTCACACCGTCGAGCAGGGCGTCAGCAAATATGTGGAGTGGCTCCATGCCAACCCGCCCAAACTATAAAACGCTGGCCGACACGGTCGGCAACACACCGCTCATCCGTATTCAACGTATTGAAGCCCAGGCGATCAGTGCACAGAACAGTGTCGTTCTGGCCAAGCTGGAAGGTAACAACCCGGCCGGTTCGGTCAAAGACCGACCGGCGCTTTCCATGATCATGCACGCCGAAGCGCGCGGCACGATCAAGCCGGGCGACACCCTGATCGAAGCGACGTCGGGCAACACCGGCATTGCACTCGCCATGGCCGCCGCTATGCGTGGTTACAAAATGGTGCTGGTCATGCCGGAAAACCAGACGGTCGAACGTCGGCAGACCATGAAAGCCTATGGGGCCGAACTTGTCCTGACACCGGTCAGCGGTAGCATGGAACTGGCGCGCGATGTCGCTAACCGGATGGCCGCTGAAGGTAAAGGCATTGTCCTCGACCAGTTCTCTAACCCGGATAACCCCGCTGCACATTACGAAGGCACCGGCCCGGAACTCTGGCGTGAAACAGCGGGGCAGATTACGCATTTTGTTTCCAGCATGGGTACTACCGGCACCATCATGGGCGTCTCGCGCTTTCTCAAAGAACAAAATCCGGCCATCCAGATTATCGGCGTGCAACCCAAAGACGGCGCGCAGATCCCGGGTATCCGTAAATGGCCCGAAGCGTATCTGCCCAGCATTTACGACAAGACCCGCGTTGACCAGTTGGTCTATGTCGGCCAGTCTGAAGCTGAAGCCATGACCCGCCGCCTGGCAGCGGAGGAGGGCATCTTTGCCGGTATCTCCTCCGGCGGAGCCATGTGCGTAGCGCTCGATATTGCGCGCAAACACCCGAACGCCACCGTCGTCAGCATCGTCTGTGATCGTGGTGATCGCTATCTATCCTCGGGCGTTTTTCCCGACTGATTAACGTAACTGATCGTCGTCCATGGTCCCTATTCTCGTCTTTGATATCGAAACCATTCCGGATGTTGCCGGCTTACGCAATTTGAATGAATTGCCGGCCGAACTCTCGGACGATGAAGTGGCCGAGCTGGCCTTTCAGCAGCGCCGGGCACAGAACGGCACCGACTTTTTGCCGCACTACCTGCACAAAATCGTCACCATCTCCTGCGCTTTCCGCAGTGATGCCGGTTTCAAAGTCTTTTCGCTTTCAGCGCCAGAGCTAGAAGAGGGTGCCATCATCCAGCGTTTTTTCGATGGCCTGGAGCGACTTACCCCGGTGCTGGTCTCGTGGAACGGTGGCGGTTTCGATCTGCCGGTCCTGCATTATCGGGGCTTGATGCATGGCGTATCGGCACCGCGTTACTGGGATCAGGGCGAGGGTGACTTTTCCGACTCGCGTGAATTCAAGTGGAACAACTACGTCAGCCGTTACCACGCGCGCCACACCGACATGATGGACCTCTTGGCGCTGTATCAACCACGCGCCAGCGCACCACTGGATGCCATGGCCAAACTCATGGGCTTTCCCGGCAAAGTCGGCATGGCCGGCAACCTGGTCTGGCCCACCTGGCAGGCGGGTAACCACGGCAAAATCCGTGATTATTGCGAAACAGATGTGGTTAACACCTACCTCGTCTATAACCGTTTTCGACTCATGCGCGGAGACATCACGCGTGAACAGGCGGACGCGGAGGAACTGCTGATCCGCAGTACGCTGCAGGAAACGCAGGGTGCCCACTGGCAGGAGTTTCTGGCCGAGTGGCCGGTAAAGCCGGTCTGAATCGGGGCTGACTGGTCGCCCGGGGTGCCCTCTGCTATAATCCTCGGCTTCGGACAGGTGGATGAGCGGTTTAAGTCGCACGCCTGGAAAGCGTGTTTAGGGTAATACCCTAACGAGGGTTCGAATCCCTCCCTGTCCGCCAGTTAACGGGTTGCCCGTTTTCTCGCATTTTTGTGACTTTGACAGCAGTCTGATCGAATGCTGAAGTCTATAGAGCCCGTGGTGGGCTTTTTTTTATCTCGTTTGTTCGCTTAAAACTGATGGTTGCATCATTAAATTCGACTTGTGCGTAAGGTTTGCAGGCTTATATCTTGGAGGTCGGGATCTAGACCGATCTAAAACCAAGGAGATTGAAATGCAACCTCAGTTGAATAAAGATGCCATTGTTAAAGCCAAATCGGCACTGATTGATTCAGTATCAGAAGTGCCGATGCTGATGATTAATACAACCGAGCAACTGTTTGATGCGGCGGCTAAGGCCGGGCATGGCATGTATGCGGTCGGTGAAAGTTATGTCAGCAAATTGCTTCAGAACAAGTCGAATTCAGGCGCTCTGGAAGTTGATCTGATCTCCGAAGAAGCCGAGCAGCTGTCTGAGTACGCGCGTTGTGTGTTTGCCATTATGCTCAAGGCTTCGGATGACTATGGAAAGATTTTCGAGAAACAGTGTCTGAATCTGAATGATTCGACGCTGAAGTTGTTCAATGAGCAGTATCTGCACTGAGTGCATCATTCCGATGCGAAGGAGCTTGCGATGCAAACCAAAATCAAATACGGGTTGGCTGTTGCCCTGTTAGGCGCTGTGATGGCTTCACCTGTAGGCGCGGAGACGATTCATTTTGTAGCCCATCTCACGCCACAGCAGGAAGTGCCTGCCGTCAAAAGCAGAGGCATGGGTGAAGCAAAAATGGTGTTTGATACGGCTAACGATCAGTTGACCTGGCATGTCGCTTATAAGGACTTGACCGGTCCGGTGACGGCGGCGCATTTTCATGGACCTGCGATGCGCGGAGAGAAAGCCGGGGTGGCGGTCGGTTTCAAGGGCAGTATGGACAATCCGATTCAGGGTAGTGCCATGCTGAATGCAACCCAGGTGTCTGAACTCTTTAGCGGTAAGTGGTACGTGAACCTGCATACGGCGCAGTATCCGGCCGGTGAGATCCGTGGGCAGGTTGAGCAGCGGTAGTTCCCGGCAACAGGCATGTAGGTAGCGGAAGGTATGTGCCTGTTGCCAGACTGTTCTAAACGGCATGGCGTTGTTTGCTGTGGCGGGAGTTTATTGAGTTGTTTTGCTATCTGCGTCGGGGGATAATCTCCAGAAGTTAAATTTCAGGAGCGCTTGGATGACGCCGCTGCGGATCAATCTGGATCAGGAAGATATTCCTACCCACTGGTACAACATCGTCGCGGATATGCCGAATCCGCCAACGGCACCGTTAGGGCCGGATGGTCAGCCGGTGGGCCCGGCGAAAATGCTGGAAATATTTCCGGAAACGATCCTTGAGCAGGAGATGTCGGCGCAGCGCTGGATAGAAATTCCGGATGAAGTGCGGCAGATTTATGCGTTATGGCGTCCGGCACCCTTGTGTCGTGCCTTACGTCTGGAGCAGGCATTAGGTACACCAGCTAAAATCTTTTACAAGTACGAAGGTGTTTCGCCAGCTGGTTCGCACAAGCCCAACTCGGCTGTGCCGCAAGCCTACTTTAATAAAATTGCCGGTACCCGAAGACTTACGACAGAAACCGGTGCCGGGCAGTGGGGTTCGTCGATTGCTTTTGCCGGCCAGATGTTTGGCTTGCCGGTCCGCGTTTATATGGTGAAGGTGAGCTACGAGCAGAAACCCTTCCGGCGTTCGATGATGCAGACTTGGGGCGCAGAGGTCTTTGCTAGTCCGACGCAAATGACCAATGCGGGTCGTGCGGCTTTAGCGGTGGACCCGAATTGTCAGGGCTCATTGGGCTTGGCGATTTCAGAGGCCGTTGAAGAGGCGGCATCCGAGGAGGGTACCTGTTACACCCTGGGTTCGGTATTGAATCATGTGATCCTGCACCAGAGCATTGTTGGCCTGGAAGCCAAAAAGCAATTCGAAAAAGTCGGTTTATACCCGGATGTGATTTTTGGTCCATGCGGGGGCGGTTCGAGCTTTGGTGGCATTGCCTTTCCTTTTCTGGCCGATAAAGCGGCGGGGGATAAACGGGCTGCCAATCTGCGCTGCGTTGCGGTTGAACCGACATCCTGCCCGACCTTGACCAAGGGTGCCTATACCTATGATTACGGCGATGCATCGGGTTATACGCCGATCATGAAGATGTACACCCTGGGGCATGATTTCATGCCGCCAGGTATCCATGCCGGTGGATTGCGCTATCACGGTGACTCGCCGCTGGTCTCGCAACTGTTTCATGAGAAGCTGGTTGAAGCGGTAGCCGTGCCGCAGGTTGCGACGTTTGAAGCGGGTGTGCAGTTTGCACGCGCAGAAGGGATTATTCCTGCGCCAGAATCCTGTCATGCCATTCGGGCAGCCATCGATGAAGCGCTGCGTTGTAAAGCAACCGGTGAGTCCAAAAACATCCTGATCGGTCTCACTGGTCACGGGCATTTTGATATGGCCTCGTATGACAAGTATTTCTCGCATCAGTTAGAAGACTTCGACTACCCGGCAGATGCCATCGCTGCGTCCCTTGCCCACTTGCCGAAGTTCTAGGCGATTACCATGATGAGTACAGAATCTGCCTGGGTTAGCCGGGCCATTGCACAGATCGAGGCGGATTACTGTCGGAGTGCCGATACCCATTTGTTGTCCTTGCCGCTGCCCGCCTTTAATGAGATGGGTATTGATCTGTATCTCAAAGATGAATCAACCCATCCCACAGGCAGTTTGAAGCACCGACTGGCCCGGTCTCTGTTTCTGTATGCCTTGTGCAATGGCTGGTTACGCAAAGGCATGACGGTCGTGGAGGCCTCTAGCGGCTCTACCGCCGTCAGTGAAGCTTATTTTGCCCGTTTGATCGGCCTGCCTTTTATTGCGGTGATGACGCGCAATACCTCACAGGAAAAAATCGATCAGGTAAGGTTTTATGGGGGCGATTGCCATTTCGTGGATCAGGCTGCCGAGGTGTATGCAGCTGCGCAGACTTTGGCGAAAACGTTAAACGGTCATTACATGGACCAGTTTACCTACGCCGAGCGTGCGACAGATTGGCGGGGTAATAACAATATTGCACAGTCTATTTTTGCGCAGTTAGCAAAAGAACGGCACCCGGAGCCACGCTGGATCGTTGTTGGCGCGGGCACCGGCGGGACCAGCGCGACCATCGGACGCTATCTGCGTTACCAGCATTTCTCGACGCAACTGTGTCTCGCCGACCCTGAAGGCTCAGTCTTTGCGGGTTACTGGCAGGATCGGGACCCTGCGTTGATCACGATGGGCTCGCGTATTGAAGGCATTGGCCGACCGGCCACGGTTGCCAGCTTTATGCCGGACTTGATTGATCGGGTTGAGGTGGTTCCGAATCAGGCGTCGATTGCCGCCATGCGTCTGCTGGGGGAGATTCTCGGACGACGCGTTGGGCCGTCAACGGGCACCAATTTTGTAGCCATGCTAAAGCTAGCGACTGAAATGCGAGAAGCGGGCCAACAGGGCTCTCTGGTCTCTTTACTCTGCGATAGCGGCGATCGCTATTTGCATACGTATCAGAACCCTGCATGGGTTGATCAGACGTTTGGTCATTGTGACAGTGCTGCGGTAGCGCAGATGTCTTGTTTACAGTGTGCGCAGTAAATTTATCTTAATCAGAAAGAGTATCGACCATGACCAAAGTCAAAGCCTATGGCGCGCAAACTGCAAGCAGTCCTTTGGCCCCACTTGAAATTGAACGACGGAGCCTGGCCGCTGAAGATGTACAGATTGAGATTCTTTTTTGTGGTGTGTGCCATTCAGATCTACATACGGCACGTAATGAATGGAAAAACACGCTCTACCCCTCGGTGCCAGGCCATGAAATAGTCGGACGCATTACCGCTATCGGTGATCAGGTCAAGCATTTCAAAGTCGGTGATTTAGCCGGTGTAGGATGCATGGTTGATAGCTGTGGCCAATGTTCTTCCTGCCACGATGGAGAGGAGCAGTACTGCGAATCCGGATTTACGGGCACCTATAACGGCCCGGTTTTTGGCGGTGCCAATACTTACGGGGGTTACTCCCAATGCGTTGTCGTCAAAGAATCCTTTGTCCTGCATATTCCACACGATGAGAAGTTGCTGGCAGCGGTTGCGCCGTTACTCTGTGCTGGCATTACCACCTATTCACCGCTCAAGCATTGGGGCGTCGGTCCGGGGCAGAAAGTAGGTATTGTTGGGCTGGGTGGACTCGGTCATGTAGCGGTGAAGATCGCACATGCGATGGGTGCCTCGGTGGTGCTTTTTACGACCTCCGTCGCTAAGGTAGAAGATGCCAAGCGCCTCGGGGCTGATGAAGTCTGTATCTCCACGGACAAGGCGCAAATGGCGCGTTATGCCAATCAGCTAGATTTTATTCTGAACACAGTTGCGGCACCGCATCAGCTGGATCCTTATCTGCAATTGCTGAAGAAAGATGCGACGATGACCCTTGTTGGGGCTCCTGCGGAACCGCACCCGCCCGCAGAAGTCTTTAATCTGATCTTCAAGCGCCGGCAATTGGCAGGATCACTCATTGGTGGCATTGCCGAGACGCAGGAAATGCTTAATTTCTGTGCCAAGCACGGTATCGTGTCTGATATTGAAATGATTCCAATGGCTTATATCAATCAGGCATATGACCGGATGCTCAAAAGTGATGTCAAGTACCGTTTTGTCGTTGATATGGCTACATTGAATGCTGATTAATTCTTAGATCCCGAAAACATCAGGTAGTGCGGTTGATTTCATGACTTTGGTATCAACACAGACTAGATGAAACGTAGCGGTAACGAGAAGGTTAGCGGGGTCGTTTAGCGGGCTGGCTTGTTCGGAATTTGTGCGAAACACCTTCTGGACAAGCGTTAGCTGGCTGCGCCCTTTGTGTGTGACTTCATGACTAAAAACAAGCTGGTCATTTAAACGCCCAGGTTGGTGAAAGGCAAGGGTCACTTCGCGAATGACCAGTACGTAGCCAAGTTTGCCTTCCAGTTCGGTGGGTCCGGCACCGATTTGATCTAGCCATTCGGTACGACTACGCTCACAGAATTCAAGATAGCGGGCGTGATGAATGACACCAGCTGCATCTGTATCTGCATAGCAAGTGCGAATGTAAAAGTTATCCAGAATCATAGGAGTCGGGCTCATGACGGGTTGTTATCGAGGGTGTCCCAGGTGACCTGGGCCAAAAAGAGATAGCCAGACCCATAGACGGTTTTAATAATTTCCTGTGATTTGGCGTCTGTTTCAAGTTTTTTGCGCAGCCGGGAAATACGTATATCCACGCTGCGGTCGTTGGGCCCCATGTCGCGATGGCCAACGAGGCGCTCACGTGGCAGGATTCGATTTGAGTTTTTTACAAAAACCTTGAGAAGTTCTGCTTCTGCGGTGCTCAAAACGATTTCAGTCTGGTGATCGCTGCTGAGGGTGTTGTTGGCTAGATTGAATTTCCATTGATGAAAACTTGCAACTTCAGCTTTTGTCTTGACTTGCGGTGATTCCGACTGGCGACGTATAACACTTTTGACGCGAGCGACAAGTTCGCGAGGATCAAAGGGTTTGACCATGTAATCATCAGCGCCGATTTCAAGCCCCATGACCTTGTCACTGACATGTGATCGACCCGTCAGAATGAGTACACCAGCGGAAGAATTTGCCTTGATCTCGCGCACAAGATCCATACCGTCAATGTCGGGTAAGCCTAAGTCAACGATGCACATCACGGGATTGGAATGCTTGAGCTTGCGCATGAAGTCAGCCGCAGTGCATGCGGATTCGCATTGAAAGCCATAGGCGTCGAGATAGTGCTGAATGTTGCTTGCGATCTGGCGGTCGTCGTCGACAATCAGGATGTGGGAAATGGTTTGTGTCATGAAGAAGGGTTCGGGGTTGACCTTAGGGTTGGCCGAGTGCAATGGCCAGTTCGCGTTTGGTGAAAGGCTTGTTGAGGCTGGCAAATTCGTCATCGTTGCCGTGGTCGTCTTTAAGCAGAACCTCGAAACCACTCATGATGATGATATGCAGATTCGGGCGCAATGCCCGAGCATCACGCGCCATTTCCCGGCCATTCCGGCTGCCCGGCATGATGACATCGGTAACGACAATGGTGATGTCTGTAATGTTGCGAACCAGTTCTAGGGCATGTGCGGCGTTATCGGCTTCAAGTACCGGGTGGCCCAGATCAAGTAACTGGTTGCGTATCACCTGTCGTACATCCGGATCATCTTCAACAAGAAGCACCAGCTGTCCACTGCGTGAACCAATGGTTACCGTTTGACCAGTTAAGGGCTGCTCTTCATGAATTTCCTGATGCACCGGTAACACGAGGCTCATGGTTGTTCCCTGATCGGGTTCGCTGCTGACGTTGATGCCACCCCCTGATTGTTTGACAAACCCATAGATCATCGACAGCCCCAAACCGCTGCCACGTCCGAAATCCTTGGTCGTGAAGAACGGTTCGAAAATGCGCGATAGTATCTCTGCCTCCATGCCGACGCCGGTATCGCTTACGTCGATTTGTACATAATCGCCTTCAATGACGTCATATGCCCGTGCATTCAGTTCGCTGAATTCTAGGCGTTGCACATGAATTTTCAGTTGACCACCATCCGGCATGGCGTCACGTGCGTTGACGGCCAGATTGAGCAGCGCATTTTCGAGTTGATGGGCGTCGATACGGGCGATTAGTGGTTCATCGCTGAATTCGAGGCTGAGCTGGATACGCGACGAAAGGGATCGTTGCAGCAGTGGAACGACATCCTCGATCAGCGCTTGAATATTAACGATCGTGGGGCGCAAGGGTTGTTGACGTGAAAAGGAAAGCAGTCGTTGCACTAGTTGTGCGCCACGCTTGCCGGCTTCCAGTGCCGGATCGACGAGGCTTAGCACGGCAGGGT
>ERZ650301.359-NODE-359-length-12454-cov-5.460440_pt1 | contig 12454 bp, 11 predicted proteins | sample MGYA00376237_ERZ650301 | MGnify/ENA primary metagenome ERZ650301 (study PRJEB26733, sample SAMN07839255) | wastewater metagenome | biome: small river; feature: stream; material: water | place: USA: North Carolina | collected 2016-04-05 ...
TGAACAACCCCTCGAACGTGTTCGACGGTGACCTCGACGGCTTTATTGCTGCGGGTATTCGCTGGAGAAAGTCAGCAGAAACTAGCTAGAAACTGGCGCGTTTTGCCCCAAGTGAAGTCGGGCAAACTCCAACGTTTCCACCAGCAGAGCTAAGCGCTCTTCTTCGGTCTTTGCCTTGCGTGTATTGACCTCGGCAACGACGTGACCATCCCAGTCCTTGGCAGCTAAGTGCTGAAGAACTTCTGCAACAGGCTGTTTGCCATAGCCGGGGAGCAGGTGCTCATCGAAGATGCGGTTGTCATCAGCAGCGGCAGAGCCGTCAGTTAAGTGCACGTGACGCAAGCGATCACCGTATTCCAGAGCGAGCTCGAGGCTGTCGTGACCAGACAGTGCTGCGTGGGAGAAGTCGAGGGTGATGGCATCGCAATCGAGTTCACGAGGATCAGGTCCTGGTGCATAGGCCTGCATCTGAGAGTTACGTACTTTCCAGGGGAACATGTTCTCCACTGCGATGGTGATTCCCGTGTTTTCGCTGGTTTGGCGCACAATGTCGAGGAATTTATCGGCATAGGTGGACTGCCAGCGGAAGGGAGGGTGAACTACAACGGTGCTGGCGCCGACGTTCGCAGCTAATTCTGCAGACTTTTCAAGTTTGATCTGAGGATCTCGACCCCACACAAAGTGGGTCAGCAAGAGCACGGGTGCGTGGATAGAGAGCACGGGCATCTCGTAGGTGTCGATGAGCTTTTTGATGCCGTCCACGCTCTGCGTGACGGGCTCACGAGTGACCATCACTTCGACACCGTCGAAGCCTGCAAGGTTCGCGAAACGGAAGCCATCTTCACAGGCCAGGGGATATACGCAGGATGCGCTCATACCAACTTGAATCATTTGTTCCAGCCTAGTTGGGTCGCTGAGTGGGAAATGGGCGTTTATCCCCAGAGCGCTGGGAGTTAACCGAGAGTTTGAACGTCGTAGACTTATCTCTATGCCAGAAAACGACATGAAGCCCCGTAGTCGCGACGTAACAGACGGTATCGAGAAAGCCGCCTCGCGTGGCATGCTCCGTGCTGTCGGCATGGGAGATGAAGACTGGAGTAAGCCCCAGATTGGTGTGGCGAGCTCCTGGAACGAGATCACTCCCTGCAACCTCAGTCTTGACCGCCTGGCACAGGCATCCAAGGAAGGTGTCCACTCTGGTGGTGGCTACCCTCTCCAGTTTGGAACCGTGTCCGTTTCTGACGGTATTTCCATGGGTCACGAGGGTATGCACTTCTCCCTGGTTTCCCGTGAAGTAATTGCTGACTCGGTAGAAACCGTCATGCAGGCAGAGCGCCTCGACGGTTCTGTTCTCCTGGCTGGTTGCGACAAGTCGCTTCCCGGCATGTTGATGGCTGCAGCTCGTCTCGACCTGGCCTCCGTATTCCTCTATGCCGGATCTATTGCTCCCGGTTGGGTTCGTCTCTCCGACGGCACCGAAAAGAACGTCACCATCATTGACGCTTTCGAAGCTGTGGGCGCCTGCAAGGCCGGCACCATGAGCGAGGAAGACCTCGACCGCATTGAGCGCGCCATTTGCCCCGGTGAAGGTGCGTGTGGCGGTATGTACACCGCAAACACCATGGCTTCGGTTGCAGAAGCACTCGGTATGAGCCTTCCAGGCTCGGCAGCGCCACCCAGTGCTGACCGCCGCCGTGACTACTTCGCGCACCGCTCCGGTGAAGCAGTTGTCAACCTGATCCGCCAGGGCATCACCGCCCGCGACATCATGACCAAGAAGGCGTTCGAGAACGCTATTGCTGTGGTCATGGCCTTTGGTGGTTCCACCAACGCTGTCCTGCACCTGCTTGCGATTGCTCGCGAGGCAGAAGTTGACCTCACCCTCGAAGACTTCAACCGCATTGCCGACAAGGTTCCCCACATTGGTGACCTCAAGCCATTCGGCCAGTACGTCATGAACGACGTTGACCGCGTTGGTGGCGTTCCTGTTGTGATGAAGGCTCTGCTGGATGCTGGCCTGCTTCACGGTGATGCCCTGACCGTGACCGGTAAGACTCTGGCTGAGAACCTCGCTGAGATGAACCTGCTTCCTCTCGATGGTGAAGTTATTCGCACCCTCGACAACCCCATTCACGCAACCGGTGGTATCTCGATCCTTCACGGTTCGCTTGCTCCTGAGGGCGCAGTGGTGAAGACCGCAGGCTTTGACCTCGAAGTATTTGAAGGTCCAGCTCGCGTGTTTGAGCGCGAACGTGCAGCAATGGATGCCCTCACCGAAGGCAACATCAAGAAGGGCGATATCGTCCTCATCCGCTACGAAGGCCCCAAGGGTGGTCCCGGTATGCGTGAGATGTTGGCCATCACCGCAGCCATCAAGGGTGCGGGACTGGGTAAAGATGTTCTACTATTGACAGACGGACGATTCTCAGGCGGCACAACCGGACTGTGTATCGGACATATAGCTCCCGAGGCTGTTGACGGTGGACCCGTCGCCCTCGTGCGCGATGGTGATCTCATACGGGTCGATATCGCAGCTCGGACGCTCGACCTACTCGTCGACGAATCAGAGCTCGAAGCCCGCCGAATCGGCTGGGCTCCGCTCCCTCCGCGTTACACCCGCGGTGTACTTGCTAAGTACGCCAAGCTGGTGCACTCCGCATCTGAGGGTGCGATTACTGGGTAACGACGCCCCAATCACTTTTCGCCTTCCTACTTAAGGGATTCACGATGTCTACGGAATCACTCCCCACCACGACGCCTGCCAAGTCGTCCAATGCACCTGTCATGACCGGTGCTGAAGCAGTTGTGCGCACACTCGAACTCATCGGTGTGACCGATGTGTTTGGTCTGCCCGGCGGCGCCATTCTTCCGGTCTATGACCCCCTGATGGACTCCAAGAAGCTGCGCCACATCTTGGTTCGCCACGAGCAGGGTGCTGGCCACGCTGCTCAGGGATATGCCTCTGCTACCGGCAAGACCGGTGTCTGCATTGCGACCTCTGGTCCTGGTGCAACCAACTTGGTTACCGCCATAGCTGACGCTTACATGGACTCTGTTCCTCTGCTGGCCATCACCGGTCAGGTGTTCTCACACCTGATGGGTACAGACGCATTCCAGGAAGCCGACATCGTCGGAATCACGATGCCGATCACCAAGCACTCGTTCTTGGTAACCAAGGCCGAAGACATTCCCGCAACGATTGCAGCGGCGTATCACATCGCTTCAACCGGTCGTCCAGGTCCTGTTCTGGTGGACATCACCAAGGATGCTCAGCAGGCAGAAGTTCCATTTGTCTGGCCTGCCATGTTGGATCTTCCCGGCTACCGCCCGGTAACCAAGGCCCACGGCAAGCAGATTCAGGCCGCAGCTGACCTCATCGTCGAAGCCAAGAAGCCTGTCTTCTACGTCGGTGGTGGAATAATCCGTTCGGGTGCTTCCAAGGAGCTCTTGGAGCTCGTAGACCTCGTTGGTGCACCCGTTGTGACCACGTTGATGGCTCGCGGAGCATTCCCCGACAGCCACGAGAACAACCTCGGTATGCCCGGTATGCACGGAACTGTTCCTGCGGTGCTGGCACTGCAGGAATCTGATCTGCTGATTACCCTCGGTGCTCGTTTCGATGACCGCGTGACCGGTAAGGCGTCGTTGTTCGCACCGAACGCCAAGGTTATTCACGTTGACATTGACCCAGCTGAAATTGGCAAGATCCGTGCCGCTGAAGTTCCTATCGTGGGTGACCTCAAGGACGTTATCTCTGATCTGATCGACACCTACAAGGCAACTCCTGCAGCAAAGAAGGCAGACTTCTCCGAATGGTGGAGCACCCTCAACTCGCTGCGCAAGGAATACCCCTTGGGTTACAGCGCACCAACCGACGGCTTGCTTGCCCCTCAGCACATCATCACCCGCATCGGTGAGATGTCCGGTCCAGAGGCCATCTTTGCTTCTGGCGTGGGCCAGCACCAGATGTGGGCTGCACAGTTCATCAAGTACAACCGCCCCAACTCCTGGCTGAACTCAGGTGGTGCAGGAACCATGGGTTACTCCGTGCCTGCAGCAATGGGTGCCAAGGTGGGCGAGCCTGACCGTGTGGTCTGGGCTATTGATGGCGATGGCTGCTTCCAGATGACCAACCAAGAGTTGGCCACCTGCACCATCAACAACATCCCTATCAAGGTGGCGATTATTAACAACTCGTCCTTGGGCATGGTTCGCCAGTGGCAGACCCTGTTCTATGACGGTCGCTACTCCAACACGGACTTGAACACTGGTCACGACACCATTCGTGTCCCTGACTTCGTCAAGCTTGCTGACGCTTATGGTGCTCTTGGCATCCGCGTTACCAAGGAAGAAGAAATTGATGCCGCTATCAAGCTGGCTCTTGAAACGAATGATCGCCCCGTGGTGATTGACTTCGTGGTGAGTGCTGACTCGATGGTGTGGCCTATGGTTCCGCAGGGAGTGAGCAACAGCTACGTTCAGTACGCCAGAGATCACGCGCCCACCTGGGACACGGACGAGTAGGGGAGTAGCCATTATGAGCACACACATTTTGAGCCTCCTCGTTGAGGACAAGCCAGGTTTGTTGACCCGTGTTGCTGGTCTGTTCGCCCGCCGTGGCTTCAACATTGAATCTCTTGCTGTGGGACACAGCGAGATTGAAGGCCTCTCTCGCATCACCGTTGTGGTGGACGTGGAGAACCTTCCCCTTGAACAGATCACCAAGCAGCTCAACAAGCTGGTCAACGTGATCAAGATTGTGGAACTCGATCCTGAGCAGTCTGTTGCCCGCGAGCACATGCTGATCAAGGTTCGCGTCGACAACTCCACACGTTCACAGGTTCTCGAAGCAGTCTCACTGTTCCGCGCACGTGTTGTGGACGTTGCCACCGATGCCCTCGTCATTGAGGTCACCGGTAACTCAGCAAAGATCTCTGCATTCCTCAAGGTTCTCGAGCCTTATGGAATCAAGGAACTCGCACAGTCTGGTCTGCTGGCTATCGGTCGCGGTAGCAAGTCGATCACCGAGCGCGTGTTCAAGAACTAGATTTTCCCGATTTTCCAAACCTACAAACAAGGAGAAAACCCAAAGTGACTGAAATTCACTACGACAAGGACGCAGACCTCGAGCTCATCAAGAGCAAGAAGGTTGCCGTTATCGGTTACGGCTCACAGGGCCACGCACACGCACTCAACCTGCACGACTCCGGCGTTGACGTCGTTGTTGGTCTGAAGGCTAACTCGAAGTCGATTGCTAAGGCAGAAGAGGCTGGCCTCAAGGTCATGACCACTGCCGAAGCTGCAGCATGGGGCGACGTTATCGTCATCCTCGCTCCTGACCAGTTCCAGCGTCACCTCTACGCAGATGACATTGCTCCTAACCTTTCTGCAGGTAAGACCCTCATCTTCGGTCACGGTTTCAACATCCGTTACGGCTACATCACCGCTCCTTCGAACGTTGACGTTGCACTCGTAGCTCCTAAGGGTCCAGGTCACACCGTTCGTCGCGAGTACCTCGCAGGCCGTGGTGTTCCTGTCATCGTCGCTGTCGAGAACGACGCATCTGGCAAGGCATGGGACCTCGCATGGTCTTACTCCAAGGCAATCGGTGGTCTGCGTGCCGGTGGTATCAAGACCACCTTCACCGAAGAGACCGAGACTGACCTCTTCGGCGAGCAGGCAGTCCTCTGTGGTGGCGCTTCTCAGCTCGTGATGTACGGCTTCGAGACTCTCGTTGAGGCTGGCTACCAGCCCGAGATCGCTTACTTCGAGGTTTTGCACGAGCTCAAGCTCATCGTTGACCTCATGTGGGAAGGTGGCATCGCCAAGCAGCGGTGGTCGGTTTCCGACACTGCAGAGTTCGGTGACTACGTTTCCGGTCCTCGCGTTATTGACCCTTCGGTCAAGGAGCACATGAAGGAAGTTCTCGCAGACATCCAGAACGGTGCATTCGCAACCCGCTTCATCAACGACCAGGACGCTGGAGCTCCCGAGTTCCTCGCCCTGCGCGACAAGGGTGCAGCTCACCCCATCGAGGCAACCGGTCGCAAGCTGCGCGAGCTCTTCGCATGGCGTCCACAGGACAAGGACTACACCGAGGGTTCTGCCGCTCGCTAGTCATTAGCTAAACGAGAGGATGCGCCACGCGCGTCACGTATGAGTACTCCAGAAGAAGATGCCCTCAGTTGGGCAGGCGACGATGATCGCCTGACAACGGGCTCTCCACTGAGTGCAAAGCGGGACGCGGGTGGCGCTTCTTCCGTTAAGAAGCCACGAACCAAGGCCCCTCAGGAAGCAGCGGAGACTGCTGAGCTTCCTTCGGGCTTGAGTTCTGCAGCTCTGATTGGCTTTGGAATCTTTGCCGGCATCTACTTGCTGTTCTCTGTCGCCTGGTTGATTACCGCTTTGCGGAACCCCACCCAGATTGCTGATGCTCTCGGCAATGCCATGTTCCAGTTCGGTTTGTGGCTTTCCGTCGCAGCTCCTGGTATCTGGTTCGGTGCTGTACTTTATCTCGGCAAGGACAAGAAAGTATCCACTCGGTTGCTGTACTTGCTCCTTGGCGCTGCCATTCTCATCCCCTGGCCCTACATCACCTGGGCGGGCTAAGCATGAACGAGAAACTGAAACGTTCAGTGGGGGCATGGATACTTGCCGCTGTCTTTGCCCTGCTTTTTGCCTATGACGTGTGGGAAGGCATTGGCAACTTCATTGGTGTGATGTCGCAAGGGCTGTCTCTGGGAATTGCCTTGAGTGCCTTTGGCTGGTTCGCCGTCATCCTCGGAATCGTGGCACCGGTGATTCTGTTCTTTGGCGCACTGTGGTTCACCAGAAAGAAGTCTTTTGTTCCTGCACTGGTGATCTATATCGTCGCGTTGTCCATCTCCGCCGTGGTGGGAGTGGACCTCGCACTCGGCACCAACGCATTCCTCATTTTCAGCGTGAATTAGCGCAAAACAGCCCCAAACCGCTCGGGTAGACTTGAACCTCTCCTGAGCTCCACAACCCAAGGAAATACATACTCGTGACTAAGCCCGTCGTACTCATCGCTGAAGAGCTTTCTCCTGCCACTATCGAGGCTCTGGGCCCCGATTTCGACGTGCGCGTCGTTGACGGCACCGACCGTCCCGCTCTTCTGGAAGCAGTGCACTCTGCCAGCGCAATCTTGGTTCGCTCCGCTACCCAGGTTGATGCTGAAGTACTTGCTGCAGCACCGAACCTCAAGGTCATTGCGCGTGCTGGTGTGGGCCTGGACAACGTCGACATCAAGGCAGCAACCGCCGCCGGTGTCATGGTGGTTAACGCCCCCACCTCCAACATCATTTCTGCGGCTGAGCTCACCTGTGGTCACATCTTGAGCCTTGCTCGCCACATTCCTGCAGCTCACGCAGCACTTGCCGAAGGCAAGTGGAAGCGCAGTGCTTACACCGGTACTGAACTGTTTGAAAAGACCATCGGCATCATCGGCCTGGGTCGTATTGGTGCGCTCATTGCCGAGCGCATGAAGGCGTTCGGTACCAAGGTTGTGGCCTACGACCCCTATGTCACCTCAGCCCGTGCCCAGCAGCTGGGTGTTCAGCTCCTTTCTCTTGATGAACTCATTGAAACCTCTGACTTCATCACCATCCACATGCCCAAGACTCCTGAGACCACCGGCATGATCGGCACTGCTCAGCTCAAAGCGATGAAGCCCACTGCATACGTCATCAACGTCGCACGCGGTGGTCTTATTGACGAAGATGCACTGTATGAAGCTCTGACAAACAACGTCATTGCCGGTGCTGGTCTAGATGTGTTCGTCTCTGAGCCTCCCACTGGTTCGCCGTTGCTGGGTCTGCCCAACGTCATCACCACTCCTCACCTCGGTGCTTCTACTGATGAAGCTCAGGAAAAGGCTGGTATCTCGGTTGCCAAGTCGGTTCGCCTTGCCCTCAGTGGTGAGCTCGTTCCTGACGCAGTCAACGTTGCCGGTGGTGTGATTGATCCTTACGTCCGCCCCGCTATTCCTCTGGTGGAGAAACTCGGACAGGTCTTCTCTGGTCTGGCACACACCAGCCCATTGACCTCTGTGGATGTTGAAGTCCGTGGTGAGATCACACAGTTCGACACCTCTGTGCTCAAGTTGGCAGCCCTCAAGGGAATCTTCACCAACGTGGTCAGCGAGAGCGTCTCTTACGTGAACGCCCCCTTGCTTGCTGAGCAGCGCGGTATTGAAGTTCGCACCCTGAGCGAAGAAGAATCTCCTGAATACCGCACCGTGCTCACCATTCGTGGTGCGCTGAGCGACGGTACACAGATCTCCGTTTCGGGAACTCTGGCTGGTATCAAGCAGGTTGAGAAGATTGTCGAAATCAACGGCTACGAAGTAGACGTTCCCATCGATGACCACCTCATCGTGATGCAGTACATCGACCGTCCCGGAATCGTTGCCGTGTATGGCAAGGAGTTCGGTGACGCCAAGATCAACATCGCCGGTATGCAGATTGCTCGCCAGAACCTTGGTGGCAAGGCACTGTCTGTGCTGACCGTGGACTCTCCGGTTCCCGCAGCGCTGCTTGAAAAGGTCCGTAAGGCCATCGATGCAGACGTCATGCTCGAAGTAGACATCACCGAATAAGTTCAGAACAACGCAAGGAAAACCCATGTCGCGCACACTCAAGCTCGCAGTCATCCCTGGTGACGGTATTGGCCCCGAGGTCATTGCTGAAGCAGTGAAGGTGCTGGACGTGGTCGCTCCCTCTGCAGATCTGGTTATCGAGAAGACTCAGTTCTCGCTCGGCGCTGACCGCTACCTCGCCACTGGCGACGTGCTCAGCGAAGAAGACCTTGCAGCCATTGCTTCCCACGAGGCAATTCTGTTGGGTGCTGTCGGTGGCAAGCCAGGCGATCCTCGTATTCCTGCCGGCATCATCGAGCGTGGTCTGTTGCTGAAGCTGCGTTTCAGCTTGGACCACTACGTTAACCTGCGCCCCACCACGATCTTCCCCGGTGTTGTCAGCCCATTGGCTAACCCTGGTGACGTGGACTTTGTGGTTGTGCGTGAAGGAACCGAAGGTCCTTATGTGGGCAACGGTGGCGCACTTCGCCAGGGAACTCCCTACGAAATCGCCAACGAACTTTCCGTCAACACCGCACACGGTGTTGAGCGTGTCGTTCGCTACGCGTTCGAGCTTGCCGCCAAGCGTGAGCGCAAGAAGCTGACTCTTGTTCACAAAACCAACGTCTTGGTCAACGCTGGTTCTCTGTGGAGCCGCATCGTGGATGCAGTTGCTGTTGAATATCCCCAGGTATCGGTGGACTACCTCCACATCGACGCAGCCACTATTTTCTTTGTTACTGACCCTGCACGTTTCGACGTCATCGTCACCGACAACCTGTTCGGTGACATCCTCACCGACCTTGCTGCTGCGATCAGCGGTGGAATTGGTCTGGCTGCGAGTGGAAACATCAACCCCACCAACGCATTCCCCAGCATGTTTGAACCAGTACACGGTTCTGCTCCTGACATTGCTGGTCAGCAGAAGGCTGACCCCACCGCAGCAATCCTCTCCGTGGGACTGCTGCTGGAACACTTTGGCTACGCCGAGGCCGCAGCGCGCATCAACGATGCTGTCGCTGCTGACCTCTCAGAGCGTGGTTCTGCATCCCGTCGTACAAGTGAGATTGGCGACGCCATTGTCGCCCGTCTGTCCTAAGAAGTAAGGAAGATCATGAGCAACGAAACATCGACGTTTCCGCTGAACTTCGCCCTCACCCCATCAACCTCTGCACGCGCAGAGGCAGCTCGTGAGGAAATCCTCGCTGACCCCGGGTTTGGTAAGCACTTCACCGACCACATGGTCTCCATTGACTGGACCATCGAGGAAGGGTGGCACGGCGCACACGTGCAGCCCTACGGTCCGTTGACTCTGGACCCTGCGGCTTCCGTACTTCACTACGGTCAGGAGATCTTCGAAGGTCTCAAGGCTTACCGTCATGCTGATGGTTCCATCTGGACCTTCCGCCCCGAGGCAAACGCGTTGCGTTTGCAGCGCTCTGCACGCCGCATGGCACTGCCTGAGCTCTCTGTTCCTGACTTCATTGAGTCCATCAAGCAGCTCATCGCTGTTGATGGCAAGTGGGTTCCTTCTGCTCCCGAGACCAGCCTTTACCTGCGTCCCTTCATGATTGCCAACGAAACCTTCCTCGGTGTTCGTGCTGCTCACAAGGTCGGTTACTACCTCATTGCGTCGCCAGCTGGAGCATACTTTGCACAGGGTGTGGCACCGGTCAAGATTTGGCTCACCACCGAGTACTCACGTGCAGGCAAGGGCGGAACCGGTTCTGCCAAGTGTGGTGGAAACTACGCTTCCTCGCTCACTGCTCAGGTTGAGGCATACGAGAATGGCTGTGCCCAGGTTCTTTTCCTTGACTCCGAAACCCACACCAATGTGGAAGAGCTCGGTGGCATGAACGTCTTCTTTGTCCACAAGGACGGCAAGATCGTGACTCCTCAGCTCACTGGAACCATTCTTGAAGGGATTACTCGCGAGAGCATCATCACCTTGGCCAAGGATCGCGGGCTTGAGGTTGAAGAGCGTACCGTGCCCATCTCCGAGTGGAAGGAAGGCGTTGCTTCTGGTCAGATCACCGAAGTATTCGCTTGTGGCACTGCAGCTGTGATTACTCCGATTGGTCAGCTCATCGGGGCAAACGGTCTTGCTGTTGGAAACCCAGATGCACCTGCCGGTGAACTCACCATGAGCCTGCGCAAGGAACTTACAGATATTCAATACGGTCGCCTTCCTGACCGTCACGGCTGGATGGTCAAACTCGACGCATGACAACTAACTACCCCTTCTCCACCGCGACGGGGAGCGACGTTCGCGTGCGCTTCTGCCCTTCACCGACCGGTACTCCTCACGTAGGACTGGTTCGCACTGCCTTGTTCAACTGGGCATATGCCCGTCACACTGGCGGTAAGTTCATCTTCCGCATCGAAGACACTGATGCAGCACGTGACTCTGAAGAAAGCTACGAGCAAATCATTGATGCCCTGTCCTGGTTGAACCTGGATTGGGACGAAGGCATTAACGTGGGCGGCCCCCACGGTCCTTACCGCCAGTCACAGCGCTCTGACATCTACAAAGAGGTCATTGAGAAGCTCAAAGCTACTGGTCGTGTCTATGAGAGCTTCTCCACTCCTGAAGAAATCGAAGCTCGCAACCTTGCCGCAGGCAAGGACCCCAAGGTTGGTTATGACAACTTTGACCGCAACCTGACAGAAGAGCAGAAGGCTGCTTTCCGTGCCGAGGGACGTCTCCCTGCTCTTCGCGTTCGCGTACCTGATGAGGACATCACCTTCGATGACTTGGTTCGTGGTGAAATCACGTTCCCTGCTGGTTCGTTCCCTGACTTCGTTGTGGTTCGACCCAATGGTGACCCTCTCTACACGCTGGTCAACCCGGTTGATGACGCGATCATGCAGGTCACTCACGTGCTCCGTGGTGAAGATCTTCTTTCGTCAACTCCTCGCCAGATTGCGCTGTATCACGCACTCATCGACGCAGGTTTCACCACCCACATCCCACGTTTTGGCCACCTGCCCTATGTCATGGGTGAAGGAAACAAGAAGCTCTCTAAGCGTGACCCTGAGGCAAACCTGTTCCACCACCGTGATCGCGGATTCATTCCTGAGGGTCTCATCAACTACCTCGCCCTGTTGGGGTGGTCGTTGAGTCATGATCGTGATGTCTTCTCCATTCAGGAGATGGTGAAGGCTTTCGACGTGGTCAACGTGAACCCTAACCCTGCACGCTTTGATCAGAAGAAGGCGGACGCCATCAATGGCGACCAGATTCGTCTGCTCACTCTGGAAGACTTCACCGCTCGCATGATTCCGTATCTGCAGGCTGGCAACGTTCTCTCGAACGACCCCACCGATGTTCAGCTCGAGATTCTTGCTGCAGCAGCACCCCTGGTGCAAACCCGCATGAACGTGCTCAGCGAGGCACCAGAGCTACTGGAGTTCCTCTTCACCCCTGCATCTCAGATCACCTATGCAGAGGATGCACTCAAGGGATTGCCCGAGAATTCAGCAATTGTGGTTGCGGCTTCAGTCGAAGCACTAGAGCTCATTCCTGAAGCAGAGTTCACTCACGATGTCATTCAGGAAGCGTTGAATTCAGCTCTCATTGACGGCCTCGAACTCAAGCCTCGGATTGCCTTTGGGCCCTTGCGCACCGCCATTTCTGGTCGTCGAATTTCTCCTCCCTTGTTCGAATCTATGGAGATTTTGGGCAAGCAAGACACCATTGATCGTCTCGTTCGTTTCAACGAACGCTAGGGGCGATGAGTTTGTTTAGTCTGCCCCTCGTGGGTTAGGCTAGGGAGTCGGTTCAGGGCTTAGCTCAGACCCGGTGGGGTATGGTGTAATTGGCAACACGGAGGTTTCTGGTACCTTTGTTCTTGGTTC
>ERZ650301.361-NODE-361-length-12434-cov-5.112933_pt1 | contig 12434 bp, 10 predicted proteins | sample MGYA00376237_ERZ650301 | MGnify/ENA primary metagenome ERZ650301 (study PRJEB26733, sample SAMN07839255) | wastewater metagenome | biome: small river; feature: stream; material: water | place: USA: North Carolina | collected 2016-04-05 ...
TCTCGCAACCGACGCTGGGTCGCTCTGATCTGCGCTGGAGAGAGCTCAACGTATAACAAAAGGGAGTCGTCGGGTGTAGGCATTTTTTGTGCTGAAGCTTCGTTTAGAACTGAAATGTTGCTTTTGTTTGTTTTAAAGCCTGATCTTGTCGCTATTTTTGAAACAACAATGATGAAGGCTTGCGTCGCTTTTCTTTGATTACATTTGTGCGCAACCGGTATTCTGTCGCTTTTATTTTAGCAAAAATTACAATTTGTCGCCAATTTTAATTTATAGAGCGGTGCGCAGGTGGAAATGTCTATGCAGATCAGATTCCGTGCTTGTTTGGATTGTTTTCATGGGGTTGCAAGAGCGCCCCTTTAGTCACTTCGGGCACGGGCCCTTGTTCGTCCCATGTCCCCGATCAGGTCCGCGTACTTGGCTCGATTCTTCCCGGTTGTTCTTGCTGCCATGGCATGGCAGCGTGGATTTTCAAAGCGAGCCATAGCTGAGCACCTGGGTCTTTCAAGAAATACTGTGATGAAAAGGCTGGCAGCCTGCGATGCCAACGGAACTCAAGGTCTTCTTGCTCGCAAGCCAAGATTATTGAAGGCGGATGGTCCATCTCTGAAAAGTGCCATATTCGCGCTATTGCATGAACCACCATCGCTGTCAGGTTACAACAGAACCACATGGCGAATAGTGGATCTACGGGAAACTTTGGCGAAAAATGGCCACGATGTCGGGACCGAAACGATCCGTCAGATCATCAAGGCGGCTGGATTTAAGTGGAGATCGGCCAAAGTTGTACTCACGAGCACAGATCCAGAATATCGGCAGAAACTGGAATATGTTCAGACGGTACTTGCGAACTTGGGTGATGACGAAAGGTTTTTTTCCATCGATGAATTTGGCCCATTCGCAGTGAAAGCCAAACCTGGCCGGGTGCTGGCTGCTCCGGGAGAAATTCCAAGCGTTCCTCAGTGGCAGAAGTCCAAAGGTTGGCTCATAACCACTGCCGCTTTGGAGCTCTCTCGAAATCAAGTCACTCACTTTTTTTCTATGGCGAAAAATACGGCCGAAATGATAAAAATGGCCGAGAAACTCCTGGTTGAATATCGGGATGCTCGAACCCTGTACCTGTCATGGGATGCAGCATCTTGGCACATGTCCAAAGAACTTTGTGCGTTTGTCGATCGGAACAATGCGCAGGGCGAGGGCAGTCCACGTATTGAGTTGGTCCCGTTACCTGCATCTGCACAATTTCTAAACGTCATCGAGTCTGTATTTAGCGGTATGGCGAGGGCCATAATCCACAGCAGTGACTATCCATCTGTGAAGGCGGCGTGCGATGCCATTGATCAGTATTTCGAAGAGCGGAACCGACACTATGCCGAAAACCCTAAGCGGGCAGGGCGGAAGATTTGGGGGAAAGAAAGAACGGAAGTCCGGTTCGACCCTGCAAACAACTGCAAGGATCCTTTGTTCCGTTAGAAGGACAGGATGCGGTCAGCGAGTGGGCACGGGCTTGAGCGGCAGCAACTGCGAGACCGGTCACTGACCATTATTGGCTTGACAGTGTTTTCACCGCACGACCGGCCACTGGACTGTAGGGCGCGCCGAGCAACTACTCATAAAACCGACTCTATGTGGCGCACACAGTGACCTGCCCCAAACATCGCAACGAAGTAGAAGAGAGTTTTTGGGCGCGATGTCGAAAGCAGTCCTCGAAATCCGTACTAAGATAAGAGTAGCGTAGCTCCGCAAAGTACCAAGAAGGCTCGATGGCATCTTCCCTGACCTGACCTGGCTTGACCATGACTCCGCCGCGAGAGACCGCAGCCTGCGCGTCCTGTCGCTCTTTCGGGAAAAGAAAAGCCGAGACGAGTTGGGCATCGGTTCAATCCGAGATGGCATCGCCGACATCCTCTTTCCGGGAACGTCGACCATCCAGACCCGCCTGCGTTACATGCTGCTGGTGCCGTGGATGTATCGAGAGATCGAGGCTGGCAGCAACGTCAGTGCTACAGGAAGGAGTGAATCTGCACCTGCAGTGCCGCAAAGTGCATCACTACGGTATCGCATGGACGCCCGGTGATAACGAGCAGCGCGTGGGACGCGTGGATCGGCTCTTCGGCAAGATCAATGCACAACTTGAAAAGGATGGGCATGCCGAATTGGCAATTCACTACCCGTACCTCGCGCGTTCATTCGACGAGGAGCAGTTGGCATCGTTTATCCGTGAGAAGTACCTCATGGAGGAGCGCATGGATGCATGCCAACAATCCAAAGTCAGCCCTGAAATCGATCTTCGCAACGCCACCGAGCATTGGACAAGTTATTTGCGTAGGCCTTCAGATGGCCCTCGTTAATGGATATTAACGATCCATTTCCCTACAATCCGAAGGAAGCTAATTTTTAAAGATGGATGCGGGTTCAATTCGTAAACGGGGATCGAGCTGACCTCCGATCGCGAGGCGCAGGCTGACGTCAGTAGCTGCGAGGTTGGCCATTACTTCTACGGGTGTGCTTCGTGATCGATATCTAGCTGCCGTACGTGGAGCCGATCAAATGCAGTTTGATGATCTGATCGCATTTGCCCGAAGTTGAACAGGTGCACTGTTCATAAATTCGAGCTTAAGCTTGCTAAAGGTTTTACACTTGGAAAATTGGATCACCCACTGTCGATGACGCATCGATTCGATGTGGAACAATCCATCGCCCTCCAAGGCCGTTGGGCTTCGCAATCAAAAGATCGGCTGGCCATCCTACAGCCGAAGGGTGAAGAGTCATCGCCTCGATCAAACAATTACGAGCCCATTCGTCAAGAGGCAGCACTTCATTTGAGGCGTTTGTCATAGCAGTTACGTATCCACCCCAACTCAAGATGTCCACGACCAACTCAGTGTCGTTTTGGTAAGGTACAGTCACACGCAAGCGCCCATTGCGCAGGTACTGCTTTTTGTTCAGAATACCAGTTCTGGTCATCGATCCAGCGGGCGCTATCGGCGTCCAATTCCAGCACGGCCTGCTGCAGTGTGCCTGTGAATTGACATCAGTTGCTATGCATGCCAACGTTTTTGATATGAGTAACGGGAACCGTAACCCTGAAACCCTTGCTTCATAAGGCCAAAGAAACTGTCGTTTGGAAATGCCAAAGCAATTTCAGGAATGTTTTCACCATTGGCATATTTAGAAAAGCCATCAAGCAGACTGTTGCTTGCCTTCCATGAGGCAGCTGCACCGCCTAGCAAAAGTCCAGCTTTAACATATTCTTGTTTCTTTGCTTCATCGTAAGATTCTTTGAATAAAAAGAAAGCAACAATTGTAAAAATAACTGAAAAAATAAGCGTGAAGCAAAAATAGGCCACCTTAACGAAGAACATAAAAATAGTAAAGATGATATTGCTTGACAATTGTCTCTGGTATCCAAAAAGACTGATTAGTAGTATCGATCCAAATACCACAGATGCAATCGATAAACTTTTAAAAATTACAGATGGTGTTGACTGAAATACACCAACCCCTATAAACAGGCAAGACAAGCTGAGGAAGTAAGCCATCATTTCCGTACTGTTTGCGAAAGCAATTTCACCTCGGGTAGTGCTTAAGTAATTTAAAACCCAATACGGAATAAAAGGTATGGCCAAAACTAAAGCGAGCAAGAAGCCAACTAGGACAATGCTAACGGATTCTTTTTCAATATTCCATTGAGATTTTGCTGGGGGAGTGTCTGGAATTGGCTCAGGTGGTTGCTGATTATTTTGTGATTCGTTTCCAGCTTCTTGAGACTTTAGATCAGGAGAAGTTGAAGAGTCGGGTTGAGTAGAACTGGCCTTGTCTTGTTGTTCATTTTCAGCAGAGGCAGGCGATGTGATCGTGTTTGCTAGCGAAGTGACTTGATCCAACTGCTCTGTGATTTGCGTGGGTGCAACGGGTTGCGCACTCACACAGGCAAGGGCGCCGCTGATGATGATCGTCCAAACACGAAGGATGGACATAAATTGGTGCATTAGATTGCTCTGACTGGCTTTCAACTGTAATCTCCTTGTCGATTGAACAAAGTCTACGAGTCAAAAGGCTCATAGAGTGAGCCTCAATCTTTGAAAAGATTAGTGCGAAAATTAGTTAAAGTGACAAATGAATGGCGAGGCAGCGTAAAATGGTCTGAGAAATAACAGTCAACAAGGAATCTGAAATGTCTTTTCAAATGCCAATTACTATTGCCGCAGCCATTCGAAATATTGAAAATAATCAATTTTTGCTACCTGCAATCCAACGCGAATTTGAGTGGAGTCATGAAAAAATTGAATGGCTGTTTGATTCGATAATGAGAAACTATCCAATCAGTTCTTTCTTGTTTTGGGAGGTCAAAGGCGACACCAAGAATGCGTACAAATTTTATCAACTCCTAAAAGATTTCAAGCAGCGATATAAAACGCATAACGCAGAATTTCCAACAAACGGTCACAGCGATTTCACAGCGATCCTTGATGGTCAGCAACGACTGACATCGCTTTATATCGGTCTTCGTGGAAGTTATGCATACCGAACACCAAGGCTTCATGAAGAGAATACAGAACGAGTCTATCCAACCAGGCATCTGTATTTGAATATCGCCAAATCCTTGACAAACGAAGAGGATGGAAGATTGTATGAGTTTAAGTTTTTAACTAATTCGGAATTCGAGAACAATAGACAAGAGTGGTTCAAGGTTTCTGAAATATTCGCGCTGTCTGATGACTTTGACTTTAATACATATCTTGATACAAACAATTTAAAAACAAAGCCATTTACATACAGAAGCCTGTCCACGCTTAAGAATGTAATTCACTCAAAACCGCTCGTGAATTTCTTTCTGGAAACAGAGCAGAATATCGATAAAGCACTGAATATCTTCATCAGGATCAACAGTGGCGGTGAGCCACTAAATTTTTCCGATTTGATTATGTCTATTGCCGTCGCGAATTGGGATAGAAAAGATGCTCGAAAAGAAATTCATACACTGGTCGACAACGTTCGAGACAAGGGTTTCACAATATCAAAAGATTTTATATTGAAGACCTTCTTATATCTGCACAGTAAAGACATCAAATTCAAGGTTGCCAACTTCTCAAGAATCAATGCTATCGAATTTGAAAATAAATGGGAAAAAATCAGAGACTCTGTCTTATCGGTATTCGATCTAGTCAAATCATTTGGATTTTCAGATCCAACTCTGACGTCAAAAAATGCACTGATACCGGTAATTTATTACCTTTACCATAAAGATGTATACAAAGACTTTCATACCAAGATCGTCTACATGAGCGACAGAGATGCAATTAAGAAATGGCTCCACGTTGCGTTGATAAAGCGAATTTTCGGTGGCACATCAGATAGCGTGCTAAGTCAGATCCGTAAAGGTTTCACTAACGACGTTGCCACAACCGCCATTGAATTCGACATTTCGGCCTTCCCCGTTGCCAACATAAATAAAAATATAACAAGAGATACGGGCATTTCAGACGAATTTATAGCAGACATCTTGTTGACTCAAAAAGATGACATGTATGCCTTTTCCATATTGGCATTGCTTTACCCGGACCTTGATTACATGAACAACAACTTCCATAAGGATCATATGCATCCAGAGAATAAGTTTGCTGACATTTCGTCTGTGGACAATGAAAAATATGGATGGGTGACCTACAACTCGATTTTGAATCTTCAAATGCTGGATGCTAATGAAAACATGTCTAAGCAGGCCGTCGATTTATCTACCTGGGTCGACTCGCAGACGGTAAATCAAGATCGCTCCGTTTTCTTGAAAAATCACTTGATACCAGATGTAAGTCTAGACATTTCAGATTTTGGTTTATTCATAGAAGCCAGAAAAAATGATCTGACTGATCGGCTCAGGGCAATCCTCAACTAGTTGCGCTGATGGGTGCGTGAAGGCCTCAGTCACTTAGCTGCCGACGTCGTGTCGGCATCTTTGAAACTTGAAATTAACCGTTAGCGCAATTGCGCACTTCATTCTGCAAAGTATTTACATGATGACGGCAATGCGAGGGGGCGATCAACGACATGCCCATGCGTGAATTTGATCTTCTGGACTGTGGATTTGCATCCAAATCTTAGTTAAAGAATCAAACCAGTTCTTTGGGTTGGTGCCTGTTCCGTAATTCCCAAAAATCTTCCTCAAACAAAACCATTTTGTTGGATAGATCCTCAGCGACTGCTAGTAAATAATTTTTGTGCGTCTCTAATAGATCAAGTGTTGCTTGGTATTGCTCCTCAAGGAAAGTGCGCACTTGTGATTCGATGTGGTGAGCTTCAGAAGGAGTGGGCTCATCAACAAGGATGGCAAGGTTTTGTGAAATTGTTCCCGGACTTTTGCCCTTCGTCGGCATTCCCCATTCACCTAACATTTGACGAGCCGAATTAGAGGCGCGTTTCAAATCTTCTGATGATCCTGAGGCGCTGAGGTCATCAACGCCAAGCAGCAACTGCTCGGCGGCACGCCCCGCGAGTCGAACTCGAATGCGATATTCCGCATCCCTTAGCGTCGTATCAAGAGTCGTTACTTCAATAGACTCAACGTTGGGAATAACAATGCCGTGACTGTCTGTTCCAGACAGAATGCTGCAATATGTTGGTGGCAATTGCTCACGCGAATCAAGCTGTGCCAGCAATGCATGTCCAGCCTCGTGTACGGCATTCCTCCAGCGTAATTCTTTAGAGATTTCAGGAGGGGCGCGCTCGGCTGTTCCGTACCCCACAAATCTGAGTAAATCAGGCAGCTCGACTTTCCGCTGCTCAGACCACGAAAGGCGGCTCAGTGCTTGTTGGGCAAGTCGTCGTCGTCTTCGATCAGGATATTCGTACTTTAAAAGTGCCCCCAACCTTGGCAGATGCCCTAGGAATGTTTCCCCTAATCTATCCTGCCCAACAGCTGCAATGAATTCTTCAGCTAGTTCATCCTTGCTAAGGGGAGCAATTTGGATACGTCGATCAAAGAGATCCATTTTTCGCAAAGACACATGCAACGCATTAAATGATGGGGCACCAGTAACCACAACGAAAGGCGTTCTTTCGGTAGCGTTTTGCAAAGCATCGATAAGCTGATTGCGAAATTGCTTGCATAACTCAGCATCCGTACAACTTAGATCGTTTTCTTCTAAAAAACTTTCAATGCTCGCTCCACCAAGCCAAGCTCCAGGTGTCAGGTAAACGATCTTAGGAACTTGATCGGTAAGTGACGCGCCCCAGTGACTGAACTGGGTTACTAACTCCGTCGGCGGAATGATCTGCAAAGCAACGCCCGCATAGTTAGCAACAACTTTTACAGTTTCAAGCGCAGTTTCAGCATCCTCTACTTCTAAGAAGACAGCATGTCCACACAGCGCCCAACCATCTATCGAATGAAGTGATTGGCCGGATGATGATGCCGCAAGGATTTTTAGTTGATCAGCCCATTTCTGAATGTTGGGTCGCACGTGTTATGACCTCCAACGCTCAGTCGTAGGGAAGCTCTTAAAAATATGAGACTCTTCATCAAGCATGTAGAAATCTTCTAGCGTGCCGAGTTTGCGTTTGTTGCGCCATTCGTTCAAAACAGTCAGCATCGTTTCGGCATTGCGAAAGTTAAGTTTTCCATAGACTTTGTGATCAAGTGGTGCCGCCTTGATCAAGTTGAAGCAAACGGTACGAATCTTCAAAGGGACAAGCATTTCAAGCGCGGAATCCATCAAAGGTCTAACGCTCCAGTTGTCAACCCATGTGTCTTGTGGGTTAGGCAGGACGCAAAGATATTCAAGTTTGAAAAAGATTGGTTTAAATCGCAAAAGCAGTGTGGCATTTCTTTTGAAGCAAGTCTTCAACATCGCTCGATCAAACGCAACCCAGTTGACACCATCGAATTGCTCTATCTCCCCTTCTGGCAAGTATTCAACAAATTGATGGAATCCATGACTTACCTCATCGTCACGTAATGAGATCCACGCGACCATGCATTGGCAATCTAGCGCGGTTTGAAATAGATGTTGAACAGACGATATAGCATGGATAAAAACGCCATGCCTGTAACCCACTAGAACGTTGTTTTCTTCATTTGTCATAGATGCAGTCTAGGATGCTAGAGGCTCACCAGGTGAGCCAGTTGAATGCCACACTTGCATCATGACCATCAAAAAAAACACTCAACTCATTTACACAAGCCAAACCTCACCTTTAAAGATTGCTGAAATCCAACTTTCACAAGGCAAGGTCGGGCTTTCGCTTTGCCCTGGAAAACACGGCCCCCGTCTAGATGGCGGCATGTGGCAACGTGATCTCACGCATGATTTAACCGCTGTAAAAAACTGGGGCGCTAGCACTGTCGTCAGCCTGATTGAGCCCAAAGAATTTTCAGAGTTGAAGGTTGAAAACTTAAGTGCTTGTGCCGAGGCGCTGGGGATGAAGTGGTTTCATTTGCCAATCAAAGATGGTGATGCGCCAGATGAACGGTTTGAGTTGTTATGGCCAACCGTTGGTGCCTTGCTAACAGAGGACCTGACTTTAGGAAATTCCGTTTTTGTTCACTGCAAAGGCGGCCTAGGTCGCGCTGGGACTGTCGCCAGTTTGCTTCTGATGGCGTTTGGAAGCTCAGCTGCCGACGCCATGGCTGCGGTGCGCGCAGCTCGCGTGGGTGCCATTGAAACCAAAGAACAAGAACGCTGGCTTGGTCAGCAAGATGGGAGCCAATGATGCTATCAGAACGAAGAAAAGCTTGCATCTATGGCGGTGCACTAGGCGATGCGTTGGGCTACAAAGTTGAGTTTATGAGCACAACTCGTATTCGAGACGAGTGGGGTGATCAGGGCATTACTCTGGCGAAGTGCGATGGCGTTTTAGAAGTCTCTGATGACACGCAGATGACGCTATTTACGATCGAGGCAATCAGTGATGTTCAGTTCAATGATTACAAAAATAACATTGGGTCTGGTGGGCAAAATTACCGGCTGATTAGCAGGCTTCGATTGGCCTATTTAGATTGGTTAGAGACGCAAGACAAAGCGCACAAAGATATCGTTGGTCTTTTGGCCCACGAACCTTTACTTAGAAAACAACAAGTCCCGGGTTTTACATGCTTAGAAGCCTTGAGAAAAGGGGCGCGCGGAACGGTGGCCAAACCAGTCAACTCAAGCAAAGGTTGTGGCGGTGTCATGCGAGTTGCACCGCTAGGTGTGTGGCTTGAGGGTGGTACTGACCGTTGGCATTTCAAGTTGGGGCGCGATGCTGCGGCAATTACACATGGGCATCCAGACGGATATTTACCTGGGGGGGCTATGGTTCTATTAATAAAACTGATTCTTAACGATTTCGAGTGGAATGATGCGATAGAGCGGGTGCTGAAACAGTTCCCGATCACCGATGGTGATGAAAGCCACACAGCCGTTTTGCTAAAGAATGTTCTGCAACTTGTTGCATCTAAAAAAGCGCATACCGATTGCATGTCAGAACTCGGCGAAGGTTGGACGGGGGATGAGGCGCTGGCCATTGGCCTGTATGCAGCTATGGTGAGCGACACGTTTGAGGGATGTATTGAGTTGGCAGCAAATCATGATGGAGACTCTGACTCCACGGCCTCTATCGCTGGGCAACTTTATGGCGCAAAGCACGGCATGAAAGTGATTCCCGCAGATGCCATTGAACGTCTTGATGTGATTAAACCGTTACGCGATGTGATGAGAAGATGCTTTTAATCTCAATGAGAAAATAAGACGGAATTCAGAAAGGATTCTTATGAGCCAGCTTGAGCGGTTATTTCGCATTGATCAAATGCTTCAAGGTGCCAAGGTCGTTACTTTCGGGACCATGCTCAAAACCTTGGAAATCTCTAAAGCCACGCTGAAGAGAGACTTGGCATACATGCGCGACCGAATGAACGTACCCGTCGTGTACGACCACTTCGACCGTGGTTACAAACTTGAAAACACCGGAAACAAAAACCGCAGCCAACTCCCAGGCTTGTGGTTCTCAGCCTCTGAAATTCGCGCATTGCTCATGATGCATAAACTGCTGAGTGATTTGGACTCAGGCGGTTTGCTTGGGCCGTACATCGAGCCCCTGTTAGACCGCATTCGTGCCACCATGCAAACCGATGTGTCTGATGTGGAAGCAACATTGCATCGCGTCAAAGTGGTGCTCGCCAACCAACACCGTCCGGTGGATGCCAAAGCCTTCCAAACAATTGGTACAGCTTTGTTTATGAGCAAGCGTCTTGAGTTTGAATATTTCAGCCGCCATGCAAACACGCAAGAACTGAGGCAGGTTTCGCCACAACGCCTCTTGTACTACCGAGACAACTGGTATTTGGTCGCTCACTGTCATTTACGCAACGATTTGCGTGTGTTCGCTTTGGATGCAATGCGCGATATCCGCATGCTTGAAAAAGCGATAAAGCAACTGAGCGACGCCAAGCTATCCGCCGCTCTAGATGAAGGGTTTGGTATTTACAACGGTGGGCCCGTGCAGTGGGCTACTCTGCATTTCTCCTCTGAAAGTGCACGCTGGCTTCAACACGAGACATGGCACCCTAAGCAGAAGTCCAAAAAACTAGCCAATGGTGGCCTGCAAATTGAACTACCGTATTTGTCCTCTACTGAACTTGTCCGAGACATCATGCGCTTGGGTTCACATGTCAAAGTCATTCAACCGCCATCATTAGCGGCTGAAGTTAAAGCCCAGCTCACTCAAGCACTGCAACAGTACGCACAATAACCATTTAGTAAATTCGCAGCTCTCGTTTGCGCCATAGATCTACATCGCTGATGCTGCGGTCACGTCTGTATATAGCGCGTGCATGGTTATGCATTTGACCTTCTAACACCATAGATCCTGAATATTCTTTGTAGCCAGGCCAAGCTCGGGTGTTATCAGCGACAAACAGAAATTCAGGCAAGGCGTTGTAGTCCATTGCTAGGTAGTACATCTCGTGTTCACCACCAAACTGCGTCCAATTGCCACCCCATCCATGATCTTGTAAAACCACAATCGTTGGAAAAACTTGAGCTTTCAAAAGGTTCTCATAGGTTTGAATGGCTTCTGTTCTGTAGAAGTGAAACCACAAAGGGGGGCGCTCTTGGAAATGTATTTCGCTCGCAAAAGCGTAGGCTGATCTTGGCTTGGCAAAATCACGGCCCTTTCCGTTATCAGGCCAAAACTTAGTCCATGTGCGTTGATGCAGATAGTCTGGCGTGAGCTTCTCCATCCTGAATCGATATCCGTCATTCAAATGCGGCAATTTGTGCAGCATGTCATTTATCTCTGCTACTTTGGTGAGATAGTCTACATAAAAGACAGCGCCAAGCGGCATTTCACCTTCAAAGTTCGTGACGAAATGCACCAAAGGCCCATAGTCGGATCCTGAGCCCGCGTAATAAAGGATGTGTCCATCAGGCAGCTTGGGCGTGCGACCTATACCAAACATCACACTTGGAATTTCATCGTCACTGTATCGTTCGTTCAATGGTGGGTAGTTGTTTGGCATTTCATGGCTCCTTGTGTGTTGAGTTGTCATTCAGCGTTCCTGCGTCTAAAAAACATGACCTGTTTTCAAGTGGATGGTCACGAACGATGAGGTAGTTCCCGTTACCCGGGTGAACCCAAGCTTGGGTAAGCGCTCCAATCGAAGAAATTCCCAACCAATCTGATTTCACAAAGTTTTGTTTTGCAAGAAGCGCCAATGTTTCATCTGTGCTTTTGCATAAGAGATCAACGTCTTCCATTTTTGAAAAGCCAGCTTGTGACATGGACGAAAACACATGCGTACGCGGGACGAATTGGTTTGACCACCGTCCGAGGGCAAGCCCTACAAAGGTGCACAACAGATAAGGGAGGAAGCGGGTAATTAAATTCATATCGGCAGTGTCGCCGTTGACTGGCTCACCAAGTGAGCTACGCTTTAAAATATTTTATGAAGTTGACAATAGTTGCAAGCTCTTAGATGATTGGCGTTGAAACACTTCAAACGCTGTTCTTTTTGGAAGACACAAAAGATCGGTGTGAAACTTTAAAACCATTCAGGAGAATATGCTATGTCTTGGCTCGAAACGTTACAAACGGCGGCTGGTTTATATCAAAAGGAAAATAGCGCGACTACTGATAGACATCCACTTGCGCACACATTTTTAAATACTTTTTACAAAAGCATTGCCAATGAACCACCCGCAAATGCAGGCAATCGGCGTTACGTACCTAACGCAATAGAGCAAGGACTTGATTCCATTTTTTCAAATAAGGGCTGGACGCTCAACGAGGAATTACAAACTATTAGTCACGGCAATAATGAGGAACTGAGAAAAACAGTTGATCGAGCATATGAGAAAGGCAACTGCAAAGTTTTCATCGAAGTGAAATCAACGCTTGAATTTAATAATTTTTCTGCGGCATTTTTGGAAGCATTATTCTTTAAAAATGATTATCCAGAC
>ERZ650301.367-NODE-367-length-12299-cov-6.735789_pt1 | contig 12299 bp, 9 predicted proteins | sample MGYA00376237_ERZ650301 | MGnify/ENA primary metagenome ERZ650301 (study PRJEB26733, sample SAMN07839255) | wastewater metagenome | biome: small river; feature: stream; material: water | place: USA: North Carolina | collected 2016-04-05 ...
AGATCTACACAGGCGAAGACACTCTTTCCCTACACGACGCTCTTCCGATCTAAAATATTCAGTCGTTTGGAACCGCAAAAATCAAAGCCATTCTTGTTAAAAATGGGCAATCAGTAAAGGCGGGGCAATTAATACTGCAACTTGATGACTCCGAAGCGCTTGCCAATATCGAAAAATTTAAAATACTCGTTCCACTGTTAACCAAAAAAACGATTGCCTATGGGGATCTGTTTGCTAACGGCTACGTTTCTGAGCATGAGTATTTTGAAAGAAAAAAAGAATTGCTAGATGCTACCGCACAATTCAAACAAGCTGAATTCTCCAGAGATACCATGGCTATCACCTCGCCAATCGATGGCGTCATCACTGGGCTAGCCGTTCACACTATTGGCGGCGTTGTGACTCCTGGCCAGGTTTTACTGACAGTAGTTCCAAGTTCGGGCGAACTCATGCTCGAGGCATATTTAAATAACAAGGATGTAGGCTTTGTTCAAGTAGGGCAAGAGGTAGCCGTGAAGCTTGAGGCCTTTCCATTTACAAGATATGGGCTCATTTCGGGAAGGGTCAGTGCAATTGCTCACGACTCCATAGAAAGGGCTGGCGAAAAGCCGGCGAAGATCAAAGATTCCGATCTTGAAGAGAAAACTCAAACAACCAATAACTATCAAATTCGGGTTGCCTTAAATCAATCCTCAATTGAGGTCTCTGGGGAACCTTTTAAACTCTCTTCGGGCATGGTGGCCACGGCTGAGATTAAAACCGGTAAACGAACCCTCATTAGCTACCTCCTCTCCCCCCTTGCTGAAAACATTGGACAGGCTGCGCGTGAACGTTAAATCATTTGTCGCTTTATTTTTCTTGTGGCTCACAACCCAAGCGCACGCTTTAAGCTTTGACCAGGCCCTTGATCTTGCCATTGGCTACGATAAAAAATATGCCTCCGCAATTTTTGAGGCTCGCTCAGCAGAATATGTACCTGTTATTGGTCGATCTGGATTGATGCCAAAAGTAACTCTTACTGGATTTCAGGCTGGCAATAAGCTCAGTCAATCGCAGGCTGATTTTTTTGGCCAACCCACTACAACCCAGCAAAACTATACGTCTCAATCGTATGCCGCGCAACTAACCCAGCCCTTACTCAATCTAGCGGCTATAGCTACTTACCTGCAGTCCACCAAACAAGAAAAAGCTGCCCAGCAAAAATTAGCAATTGAGTTTAATGAATTAAAAACTAGAGTGATTGATGCTTACTGCGCCCTAGCTTTAGCTCAAGAAGTTTACGCGCAAACCGCTAAAGAACTTGTCACCTATACCGCCCAGGAGAAGATTGCATCAGCTCGGCTACTGCATGGCGCATCATCTAAAACCGATGTAGATGAAATAATTTATGCAAAACTACAAACTCAAGCAACTCTAGACGAGGCAAATAACGCCATGCTTCAAGCCAAAATCGCTCTAGAAAAACTGCTTGGCTTTGAGATTGCGATAAACGAGCCCATGACAATGCCTTTAAGCTATTTATCGCCAAATACAAAACTGGAAAGCTTGCTACTTAGCGCTAAAGATGGCAACCCAAAGATCCTTTACCAAAAATATCAGCTCGATAGTGCGGATTATGAAAATCAAAAGAATAAAGCGGCTTACATCCCCACGGTAGATATTGTTGGCTATCAAGGCTATCAAAACTCCAACACCATTTCAACTGTTGGACAAAAATCTACTCAGGGTTATTTGGGCTTGCAACTCAATATCCCACTTGTTACAGGCGGGGAAACTTACGGCAAGGAGCGACAATCGGCTCTATATGCGCAAAGTCAACGCATGCTCTTGGAGTCCGAGGTGAATGATGTTGAAGAGTCAGTAAAAAAACTTTACTCTCAAGCGCAAACCTCCGGCGAAAAAATATCCACGCTTAAATTGCAAACTAAAACAGCAGAGCAGCTCTACCTATCCTTTTTAAAGCAGCAAGAATTGGGCCTTAAGTCTAATTATGATTTACTGATGGCTACGCGCAGAAAATTTCAGAGCGATCGCGATCTTGCAAAGGCTAAATATGAAAAAATACAGGCTTTAAAGAGGTTGGAGGTTGTGGCGAGTGACGTTTTCCACATCAAATAATTCCGGCTCTATTTATAGGCAATTTTTAGGATTAACTTTATTTTGAGGGGGTTTGGACTTTTTCGGCCAGGATTGCATATTGCTAGCTCAATGCATTTGAATGGATAAGTAAATTTTACTGGTGCATCCTTTGGATTGTTCCCCATATCATGTTAGACCAAAGGATGGGGGCGATTATCGACAGAATGTTATGTTTGAAGCAAAGATTACGTTTACCCAAATAAACAGCGGGTAATTTTTAGGCCGACCAATGCCAAGTCGCAAAAAATTATCTTGCTAATGCAGATGGTGGAGCAGCTTTAGATTTAAATTAATAAACCATGAGCCTCCTAAAACCATAGCTGTCGAGTAGGCTCTGCTGATGGGGATTGCTAGGTTGATAAGACAAGATGTTGCAGGCAATCTCCGGAATACTTTATCGAGGCACAGTGAAATAACAAGAAGTTCTAGCATCGGCCGTTTGATCCATTGACCAAATAAATGCTTACTTACTTTACGCACACTTGATTCCAGTTTTGATTCAAACCGTAGTTAGTAGCACCAGTTATAGGATTTACGGCGTCGTAAAAGCTGTTGTCTGTGCTATGTGGGGTTGACGTCCAATAGAAACTTGAAGCGTAGGCAGCACTACCTGTAAACAGGCCGCTACCATACGCAGCCAGGATCTCGTTCTTCGTAGGCAAACGCATAGCAGCTGTAGCGCAATTACCATTGACAGTTGCGTAGGTCGCTGTGAAGCTAGTGCTGGCCGGGGACCAGGTTAAGGCATTCGGAAATGTCACGGTAATCGTCACGCTATTTGCATTACCTGCTGTATTGGTCACCGTACTAGAGCCAGCAAAGTGTGCGGTATTGTAGGCATTAACAGCAGTAGCGCTAAAGGAGTAATTTGCCGCTGCCGTTAAGGTGACTGTCGCTGTATAGGCCGTGCCACCAGCAAAGGTAATAGGTGAGCCACTCCAACTCACGGTGCCGGTATAGCCCGTACCAGCCGTAGTGGTGGTCACTGGCGTCCCGCCGGCTACAGGCGCTGTCACGCCGCCAACCGCTGCAACATTCACTTGCACTGCGTTCACGGCAATACTCACTGTTGCTGTGGCAGTAAGTCCAGCAGTAGCGCCCGTGCCAGTAGCAGTCACGGTATAGGTGCTCGCTGCTTGGGCTGTCGTTGGCGTGCCACTAATCACCCCGCTGGTGGAGCTTATCGTTAGGCCTGTAGGTAATGCGGGGCTCACGCTATAGGTCGGGCTAATTAAGCCTGTAACGCTATAGGCCGTAGTTGCTGTGATGGCTGTACCTGCCGCTACTGTAGGAACGGTTTGGGTCGCCGGAGCAATTGTCGCTGTCGGACTCACCACTACTAAGGTGACTGCACTGCTCGCACTCGAATAATTACCAGCAGCCGCTTGGGTAGCTGTCAGCACTGTTGTACCAGCCCCGACCAAACGAATCACATGAGTAGTTGAATCAATTGTTGCTACGCTAGGAACGCTACTCGAGTAAGTAATTGCGCCCAAACTTGCTGAAGTGGGGGCGGTAATGGTAGGCACAACAGAACCCAGCGGAACTGGTGCCGCGCCAGTACTTAATGCAAAACCTGACAAATTTGGCGCGGTAAAAGCTTGCTGAATCACAATACCAGTAATATTGACCGCCATCACCGGTGTTAATACCTGTAACCCCAAGAAATTCATGACCATCAATATGGTCCAGAGCTTGCGCCAAAGCGGTCTGAACAGATGTCTCATCAGTTTTGAGTGGCAATATTAACGAGGTACGGGGTGCCACCCGAATCGGTCACTGAAACGACATAGGCATCACCGCTACTTAATGCCGTTGGCAACAACTTGGTTTTAATGACGAGATTAGCGCCGACAATTTGCATCGCCGATGCATAGATATAGGAGGCGCCATTTCTGGTAACTTGAGTAATAGCGCCACCGCCAACACCGATTAGAACAAGTGCATTGCCTGCCGCATCTACTGTAGCGCCATTCGGCAAGCCCGCTTTATTAATGCTAGCTACCGTTTTAACGGCGGTGGCATCTACCTTAGCTAAAAAAGTTTGTGGCAGCTGAACCGGACGAGTGGCTGCGTCACGCAAGAGATGGGTGCTGTCAGGGCGGGTCAAGGTGCCAAAGGCCGCAGACTTAACTAAACCATCAAGTGGAATACTGTACGTTAGCGTAGCCCCTTGATTGCCAACCACCCCATTAACGCCATTATTTTTAAAGCCCGTTAGCTTCCACTGAGAGTAAGCGGCAGAGATCATGATGTTATTCATGGCAGCGCCCATCTTGTAGCCGGCCTGTAGCACAATTTGCTCAGTAGGCTGATATTGCGCCACATAATCTTGATAGATTCGCTTATTGATCTCTTGAGTGCCATCGCTAAACGGAAACTTCAGCGCCTCATAGCCCGCAGAAGCCTTGGCGATAACTTGCTTGGTAATGCCCACTTGGGCATTGAGAGCTTCGCCTTGTAAGGTTCCCACGGCAAGCTTGAGTGGATCCATCATGATCTGATATGCGCTAGGCGTTTGTATTACGCTGTACACCGGATCCGGATTGTTGGTTTGCCTTGCTTTGCTACCCCAAGTCGACACCCCTATGCTATGTAAATAACTACTCTGCTCTTTGGGCACCACATAATCAGTTGAAAAGTAGTAGCTTGCCTGAGTCAGATTGGCACTGGCATTGCCGCTATAAAAATTAAAGTTTTGCTGGCCCGTCATATAAGAGCCTGAAAGCTTGGTCTTGAGTTGAGTGCCCTCGGGCATCCATACGCCGCTCAGGACAGCTTCTTTCATATTCTTATTGAGGGCTATATTGGCGCCCAGCGCCACGGTTTTATCTAGCAGGTAGGCGCCATCAGCTTTTACCCCCAGTCCATAAGTTGATCCAGGCGATAGGTAATCGAGCCCGACATGCCCTAAATAATTTTTTGATTCAAAGCGAATATCGGTTGATGTTGGCGCAATTCTTGCCCCTGCGCCAACATCACCCACGTTTACCGCCGGAATGGGCGCCCCCCCGCCCCTGCCCGCTTGAGTTGGTGGACCCGGCAAAAGAGCTTGATTATTCGCTGCCACCCCCGCACCGACACCGGGAGCGCCCAAAGGCGCAGCTAACATAGGGTGGTTTGGCATACCGGTCTGGGCGCTGAAAAGCGCTTGCTCAATGGGCTTATCTGTTTTTTTCGAGGGGGCAGCCATGACATCAGCCTCACCACCTAAATCCGGCAAAACAATGGGCCTCATATCCCGACCAGCCTGATCAGGCATGCTCGCAACCACCAAAGTTGCATAACCGGGAGCTACCGCAGGGGACATAACAAAATCTTGGGCACTATCGACTGGTGATTGGAGTCTTGAAAGGGGTGCCGCCAGATTTGGATTGGTGGCAGGCTGTAACCGTTCCTGCGTATGGCGGCCACCCTCACGATAAGCGCCTTGTGGCATTTGCACAGAACTGGCAGAAGAAAGATCTGCTGATGTACCTGTTAACGCCCAAGTCACCTTAGCAAAATACACTACACCACCTTCAAAGACTTGAGATCTAGAGCTAAGCGCCTGATTTGATTTTGCATCAAACCAACTTACCTCGCCCACCCAGCCAGCCTCCCTGAGGCTGGTGATCGGCGTGGCACCAACAACCGGTGCCGGCAAAAAGGGGGGTTGTCCTATCGTCGCATTAGCATGAGCCCCATTTCCATCTAGAGGAAAATGAATGATTGAAATATATGAACTGGCGCTGACAGACTTGGCGCCAAGCAATGCCGGCAAGACCTTCCTTGTATATGGCGGATAAGCTGGCAATTTTAGATTGTCTAAGTCCGCCGCCCACACCCCAAAAGGAGGTAAAGCCAAAACAAGCAGAGGGGAGATCTTTAAGTAAGTCAATGTTAAGCCGAAATGAAACAATCTCGCAGATGCAGATGCAGATGCAGATGCAGATCATGCCAAACCAGGCGCTGAGTGAGAACCCCCTATATGAGGGGGTTTAAAAAGTAGCTGATTGATGCTAAAAAAGATCCTTAAGACATGCTGGCTACTGTTAATAAAGCGCTCAACTGATCTAGTGACGCTTGCACGGTAAGCCATCAAAATACAACCTCTATACCCACAAAACTGAAATGCATATGCCCGCCAATAACAGCCCAAAAGTCAATACGCCCGACTTCAACAATGAAGAGCAAGTTGTAGTAATTGGCAAGCAATTTGATTTCGAAGGCAACCTCAGTGGCACTGGCGCAGTCATACTCTCAGGAAAAATGGAAGGCAACATCATTTCAACTCAAGTCATTATTGAAAAAGAGGCTCGTGCTATCGGAAATATCTCTTGCCAGCAAATAGATATTTCCGGGTATGTGCAGGGGGTGGTTGAGGTCGTCGATGCCGTTATTCGCGCTACAGCAACCGTTGAAGGAGATCTGCATTACTCAAGCATTGCCATTGAAAATGGTGGACGCATTATCGGCAAACTAAAGCAGACACCAAAAAAATCATCTCCAATAACCATCGATATCGCTAAGGAATTTGTTACCCCAAAAAAAACAGCCCCTGAATTTATTCAAATTGCATTTCCGGTGGATCTGACTCAAAAGCTGCGCACTCATGAATCTCACATGGGAGCCTATCTTACAATGACAGATGGGGGCGCAACCCCTTCGTGGGTTAAGCTCAATCAAGATAAACTGGGATTAACCGCCAACAGCGTTGAGTTAAAGCGACTAGAAGATACAAGATCGCAGGTGGAACTACGATTGCACGTAGGCTCACAATATTTTGATTTTAAGCTTCCAGCTTAAAAGATGACTTTACCATTTACGCGACCCATCCACAGGTCAACAAGCAATGCTCTTTAAATGCCTCATTGCAACTCTCTTTACCGCACTTGCGGGCCGCCTCTTCGCAGCCGAGGCAACTGAATCAAAAAGCGCCCCCATAGAACTTCATGTAGCCACCAAGGAAGATTTGCTTGCACTAAAAACCCTCCTGAAACGCGAGTTTTACCTGCAAACTATCGCCAATCAGAGCCAGAGTGAAGCATTAAGTAAGCTAGAAATACCATTCAAGGCGCTAGATGAATCGCTAGAGCGCATTCAAAAGCAAGAGTCTACTGCCCTGAGCATATTGCGTTTAATGACTGGTCTTTTGGGGTTATTGCTAGGCCTGCAGATTCTGGGAATGTGGCTCTTCAAAAGAGGGGCGACTGAAGTTACCCTTGATGCATTGGCGGCCAAAAAGCCTATTGATACAGATGTGCCCACATCACCAATACAAAGTACTGAAAACTCAATCAAGGCTCCGCTTGATGAAGCGACCGCCAAAGTGCCGCCGCACTCAAGCTTGGTACCCAAGAAGCCAGTTTTCATATCCAGCATTGGAATAGAAAAGGCTACCCCCTTTTTTAGCAACCCGCCAACCGAGCGCAATACCAGAGACCTTCAATACACGCCCCCGCCAGTTAGCCCTACAGGACCTTTTATTGAGGCTAATAAAATCAAGGCTAGAGCTCTGGAGCGAGTGCAAAAATTGCACCTTAGCGCCACCCTTTAAGTCAACCGCACTATATTTCTAGCAATAGAATTGGTACGCCCCCCCCCCTATTAACCAGCACCCTCAAAAGTAGAGCCAATTAACAAAGGGATCTACAACATTTTCCGTGGAAAATCTGGAATTTTGGAAATTACCGACTTCACGTGATCTACAGTGATTAATCGAGTGCATTCGAACTGGCGATCCGTCCCCTTGTGACGCGGGCACCACATAAAGTCAAAATGGTCAAAGATCTGCTTTGGATCATTCCAGCAACTATTACAAGTGTGGTGATTAAAAATTCGATAAGGCGTCTGAAATTCATTATTGGGGTGAGTAAATCCACTAATCATGACTGTTGGTGTTCCAGCTGCCCAGGCGACCCAAGACAATCCGCTTGAAAGGCCAACAAAAAAGTCTGCGTGTTTAAGTAAAGCTGCGCGCTCTAACAGAGGTTTGGCCCCCGTCATATCTTCTGCGCCGTTGGGGATGTAATTCCAGCTTGAACCTTGCCCCCAAACCGGCTCCTTATCAATACAGAGCACTCGATAACCTGCGTCTTTTAACCATTTGACGACTTCATACCAGCCATGCGGATTATTCCAATACTTACTTTGAGTGGAGCTTTGTACTGCGATGCAAACATATGGCCCCTGAATAACTCTCTCAATATTTTCAATATCAAGTGCAGGGGGAGACTCAATGGGTTCGACATCCAATATGTAGGCGGCGGTTTTATGCAAGCCAACATATCGAAAATCTACAGGCTGATGGGTGCAATTCCAGTCATCAAAATACAAGCCCAATCGATAACTAGCATAGATATCCTTTTGTATTAACTGGGCTTTTTCTTGCGAAACAAATTGAATATTGGGATATGTGCCCTCAAATAAAGGTCTCAGCAAATCTGAAATCACACAAACCAATTTGCATTGATGTTTTTTCTGGAATAAATCAACGTACGGAAACCAAGCAATCACATCCCCTATAGTTCCCACCGGGATTTGTACCTGAACCAATTTATCTTCTAATGACAGCTCGTGCGTGAATACCTTTTTACCGTCCTTCCAAACCTCAATCCTGAATGGTACAAAATAGGTCTTCGCACTTTGAAAGACCCCCCCTTCAGACTCTGCCTCAAAAATAACATTGAAGGTGACCATATCGGTGTAGCGGACTCTCCACTTTTTGCCGTTCAATAATGGGGGCAACTCAACTCGACAGCCAAAATTAAAGTCATAGCGAATCCCATTTGCACCCATCATCGTCGGCCCAGGGGCTGGTTCAATAAATATGTTCTGGGACTGCGCAATCACCGGCTTTGCATCGGTTGCTTGATCGACGGATGAAGAAGGGCTCTCTAAGCTAACCTCTTGTGAAGTGGGTATGGATGAAGGTATGGGCGTATTTGACATGGTTGACTCAACGATTTTTCTGAAAAAAGGCGACGTAGGCGTTATCTCGTAAATTTTGCGGCGCATTCGGAGCGCTGTAAGGGTATTGCTGAATAAGGGTAAAAAAACGGCTTAAGGTTTCTTTTACATTTTTGCCGTCACTTCGCCAACCCTGATTGGTCGGTATTGCCCGATGTCGCATATCAGCAATCCCCACAATGCCGCCTTTATTGAGGGCTTTATAAATACGCTCCACCTCCACATCCAAATCGAAGCAGTGCTGCAAAATCCATACCGCCAGAACGCAATCCGCCTTCACCCCAATGCCCACTAGTTGATCGAGCATAGTAGGGGTCATAGCCACAAAGCGCTCATTGGCAATTAAGTTGGTTGCATGCTGCCGCATAGCACTAGAGATATCAACTCCAATCACTGGGTGCCCATGATTAATTAAAGGGCCCGCTAATCGCCCTACACCGCAGCCATAATCGACGATGAGCCCGCCAGGCTTGAGGTGCTTGCCGATCAGATTGAGCAACCATGGTGTTTCAGATTCCCAGCGAGTTTGAGTCGAGATACCATTTTCAGGGGTTAATATAATTTCTTTAGCGCTCTCAATTGAGACCTGATCAAAGATCGATGGATCATAATTTAGTTGGTTATTTGTCATGGGCGGCTTTTAAATTTGGAAGATAATTTTGATATTTTTAAATGTGTTAAATATTGAGTTTTCAGGATTAAAATGGAGCAATCACGTTGGCGTTAATCATATTGTTTGAATATCCGCTTCGACCCAAATAGCCATAGTTCAGCCTGAAGCGTACGTTATCTTTAGCCTGCATTTCATACGCAATTCCACCTTGCATCACAAAAGAGCCTAGATTATTGCCATAGGTTGCAAAGGTCGTGCCGGCGCCATCTGTTGCCGTTAAAGAAGCTGCTTTGGCTGAAAAATCATGTCCTGCGGTGGCGCTAACTAAAATCCTATTGGCCTCATTGAGATCATGGCGGTACTTTGCACCAACAGAGCCAATAGCGGAAGATTGAGTTTGTTTATTAACCGCCAGATTTGATAATCCCGCCCCACTCTCGTTATAGGCACCCACATTAACGTAGCCGTAATCAAAACGCGCCAAGGGCGTAACAGCGCTTTGACCAACTGTAATGCGATGATTTAACTCGCCACTAACTAAGCCATGCCATCCTTTATAGGATGCAGTAGCATTTTGTGGCGTACCAATGCTATCTAGGCGCCTTGAGTTATTTTGATCCAATGCGATATTGGCAATTAGATTGGCCTCAGCACCTTGTGCAATCTTTTGCCTAGCATACGCGGCCAATTGATAGCTCATAGCACTCAGACTATCTTGAGTCTGGGTATTTTGACCTGTTAAGGATGAGTTTTGCAACATCAACGCACCGCCAACTCGTAAGTCTGGGGTAACGGGCTTATCCGTACCCATAGCAAAGCCACCGGTATTTTGGGTATAGGCCGCAGAAGGTACGCCATCAGCGCTTTGACGAGCGGCGTAACCAAACGGTGTCGCCCAGGCGTAATTGTTAAGATCGGTTCCTTGGTAAGCGGAACCCCCCATCCTTTCCATGCGATCGCGAATAATTTGCACTGTTGCTTGCGCCTGGTTGAGCACCACCGTAGATTGCGCGCCATTGAGAAGTGGCGTTGGGGTAGCACTTGAAACGGGTGTGCTTCCAGCCGCCAAATCAAAACCAGATCCAGCTGCGACTAATGAGTAACTAATCCCGCGATAAACGCCTGGACTTGAACTAAAGCTGCCCGTAACCCCCCCGGTAGCGGAGAATACATTGCGGTATGTTACCCCTGCCGTCAATTGCGAATTAGATGCAATGATAAATTGGGCATTAGAAAGCAATGCACTACCATTTACTGCCATCTTTCCATAGCTAATCGGACTATTAACGCCCGCTTGTAAAACGCCCGCTTGTTGGTAGTTGCCAATGACATTCAGTGTTTGCCCTGCACCAATAGCGACCCTCCCGGCATTGCTAAGGGTATTGACTGTGACGGTCACATTATTTGCGCTTTGCGAAAGCAATGAAGTCCCATCAATACTGAGCAATGAAGCCGCCCCAGCCAGGGTCATATTACCCACCAAATTAATGGATGCGGAATTGGCTAGATTGAGCTGATTCCAGCCGGAAATCGCAGTTGCCTCTGCCATTGGCCCGTTTGCAGCACTTAAATTTTGATTGCTCAATGTCAAAATATTAGCATTACTGTTATCAATCAAGCTCACGCCAGATGCAACGATGACTCCATTTTGCAAGGTTAGTGTATTTCTTGTGCCAGTCATCTGAATGTCGGCGCCAAGTGAGGCTCCATTCCCATTGAGCGTTACCGTGTTGGAATTTCCGCTTACCGTGAGGGCGACACCGCTTATCGAACCAGCATTAATAGAGCCTAAGGCAAGAATCGCGGCGCTAGACCCGCTAATTGCATACCCAGACAGAAAAGAGCCTGAAGCGGCATTCACCGTTCCCCCCGTTACCACTAGCCCATTGACACCGCTACCGCCAGCGAGAATATTTTGAGTACCCCCAATAGAGGCAGCCTCCACTACCCCAGCAACAACCTGGGTACCGCCCGACTGAATAGTACTGCCGGAATCCACGCCACCAAAAGAGATTATTTGAGTACCGCCAGCAAAAATGGTTGCAAAAGGACCGTAACCGCCCGACAGGATGTACTCGTTACCGCCGCTCTTAATTTGCGTGTAATAGGAGAATCCGCCAGAAAAAACATACAGAGCGCCGCCGTTGCTAATAACCGTATGAGAAGCAATGCCTCCCGCGGAAACCGACTGAGAGCCTCCATTATTCACATTGGTGCTGTTGGCAACCCCCCCGGAAGAAACGTAAAGAGCGCCTCCAGAGTTCAAGAGCACATTCGATGCGAGAGCGCCGGAAACCAAGAAAGCTCCGCTTTCATTAGTACCCGCGGCGTATGAATTAATCCCCGACCCAATGCTAACTACAAGCGCCCCACCTGACTGCCGTATATCAGAGACAGATCCGCCAGAGGAAATGCCCAATACGGCACCGCTATTTAATGCAGCAAAGCCGACTACGCCACCACTGGCAATGGCCTGGATGCCACCACTGTTAATACTAGTGCTCGTAGCAGTACCGCCGCTCGCAATGGTTTGAGAACCGCCGCTATTGACCGTAGTGGCACTGGCAGTACCGCCGCTGGAGATCGTTTGAGCACC
>ERZ650301.371-NODE-371-length-12227-cov-8.667351_pt1 | contig 12227 bp, 9 predicted proteins | sample MGYA00376237_ERZ650301 | MGnify/ENA primary metagenome ERZ650301 (study PRJEB26733, sample SAMN07839255) | wastewater metagenome | biome: small river; feature: stream; material: water | place: USA: North Carolina | collected 2016-04-05 ...
CCATCCTCGACGTGCGCGAGGAAGACCCCTTCGCGCAATGCCACCCGCTGTTTGCTGCCAACATGCCACTGGGCCGCATCGAAGCCGATGCATGGACACGCATCCCTCGCCTAGACACCTTCACCGTGGTGTACGGCACCGCCTTCAACGGCGACGACCTGGCCCTGCCCGCAGCCCGCACCTTGAAGCGCATGGGCTACACGAATGTGCATCTACTCGCAGGTGGCCTGCAAGGCTGGCAAGACGCCGGCGGCGAAGTGTTCCGTGATGTCAACGTGCCTAGCAAATCGTTTGGCGAGTTGGTCGAGTCCAAGCGCCACACACCGTCACTCTCGGCCCAAGAAGTCAAAGCCTTGATTGATGCCAAAGCCGATGTCGTGGTGATGGACGCACGCCGTTTTGACGAGTACCAAACCATGAGTATTCCCAGCGGCATCAGCGTGCCTGGGGCCGAGCTGGTGTTGCGCGCACGCGCGCTAGCACCCAATGTGACCACGCGCATCATCGTCAACTGCGCGGGCCGCACACGCAGCATCATTGGCACGCAGTCGCTCATCAACTCAGGCATTCCCAACCCCGTGAGCGCCCTACGCAATGGCACGATTGGCTGGACCTTGGCAGGCCAAGAACTGGTCAAAGGTGCGCGTGACCATTTCCCCGAAGTTGACGATGCCACCCGTGCCAAAGCCGCAGCCAGCGCGTTCGCCGTGGCCATGCGTGCCGGGGTGAAGCGCGTGCGCATGGATGAAGTCAACCTCTGGCTGGCCGACCCCACACGCACCACCTATTTCTTTGATGTGCGCACGCCCGAAGAATACGCCGCAGGCCATGTGGCCGGTGCGCGCAGCGCCCCTGGCGGCCAACTGGTGCAAGAGACCGACCATCAAGCGGCTGTGCGCGGCGCACGCTTGGTGCTGTGCGACAACGATGGGGTACGCGCCCACATGTCAGCTTCGTGGCTGGCCCAGATGGGCTGGGAGGTGTATGTGTTGCATGGCCTGACCGACGAAGACTTCACACACACCGACATGCCACCACCGCGCGTGCCTGAACCGCAAAGCCAAGTGACCGCCGTGAAGGCTGACCAAGTTAAAACCTGGCTGGCCAACCGCAACAGCCACACCGTGGTGCTCGACTTCAGCACCAGCGCCCAGTACATCCAAGGCCACATCCATAGCGCTTGGTGGGTGCTGCGCACGCAGCTCAAAGAGTCACTCACCGCGGCACACAAAGGCTACCGCTATGTGTTGACCTGCAGCAACGGCAGCGTGTCGCGCTTTGCGTTGGCCGATGTTCAAGCGGCTGTCAAACCAGGCGTGGACGTGGTGTGGCTCGAAGGCGGCAACGCCGCTTGGGTGGCCGCCGGTGGCAAGCTCAACACAGGCGCGCACCAAATGGCGGTCGAACGTGTCGACCGCTACCGTCGCCCCTATGAAGGCACCAACAACCCCGTAGAAGCCATGCAGGGCTACCTCGATTGGGAGTTTGGTTTGGTCGAACAGCTCGCTCGCGATGGCACACACCATTTCAAAGTCATCTAAGCCCCAGCCTTTCTAAGCGTTCTCAAACATTGCTACAGTCTTGTTTTAGTTTTTAACCCTCATTTAAGAGAAGCACATCACATGTCACGCACCGTTCAATGCATCAAACTCGGCACCGAAGCAGAGGGCCTCGATTTGCCACCGTACCCAGGCGAGCTGGGCAAGCGCATTTGGGAAAGCGTCAGCAAACAAGCTTGGGCCGATTGGATCAAGCAACAAACCATGTTGGTCAACGAAAACCGTTTGAACTTGGCCGACCTGCGCGCCCGTGAATACTTGAAGCGCCAAATGGAAAAGCATTTCTTTGGCGATGGTGCTGACGCCGTACAAGGCTACGTGCCCCCTAGCGCGTAACCCGCGTGGTTCGTTCACACGAACTACATGCATGGTACGGCTGCGACAGCTGGTGCCACACCCAAGCCAGCTTTGACGAGCTGGCTTTTCTACGTTTGTGGCACGACTGGGCAACTGACGATGCTCGCCCCACTCGCTTGCATGTAGTGGCGCACACCGCAGAGCCTTTGCACGCCGACGCGCTGCTCGGTGCCGCCAACGCGCAGCCAGAACTCTTGCCCTTGGCTCAACAACTGGCGGCGCAATGCTGGGGCTTGTTGCCTGGCATTCACCGTTTGCGGTTTGCGTTGAAGACGCCAACCCATCACCTCCTCGACGCGCGTTTGCTGCTCACCCTGTGCGTGGGGCCTCATGACGCATGGCCCGAATTTGCCGACGTGCTGCACGCACACCCTACGGGCCCCTGCCAAGCACCCACTGATACATCGGCCTTGCATGCACGCACCGTCACAGTGATTGGCTCGGGCATTGCAGGTGCGGGTACCGCACGCGCACTGGCTGAATGCGGTTGGCAAGTGACGGTGCTTGATGCAGGCACTGCGCCTGCCGCCGGGGCATCCGGCCTGCCCGTGGGCGTGGTGGCACCGCACACCTCACACGACGACAGCGGCGTGTCGCGCCTTTCTCGCGCCGGCTTGCGACTCATGATGCAAACCATGCGCCTGCTGCTGACAGAAGGCGTGGACTGGGGCTGCACTGGCGTGCGCGAACGTCGCTTGCCCGGAAAAACCCGACGCGGTGGCGTACCGCTGAGTTGGCTGGCCGAACACGCCCACACAGCGAGCGACTGGACACACAAAGCACCACCGCCCGCACCCGATGATGCGTATTGGCACCCACGCGGTGCTTGGCTGCGACCCGTGCAACTGGTGCGCGCATTGCTCGACCACCCAAACATTCGATGGCAAGGCCACGCCAAAGTGGACGCACTGAAGTGCCTCACACACGAGGCGCCAACACCTCACGTTGAAAACACAAGCGTTTCAAAGTGGCAAATGCTGCAAGGCAACACCGTCCTAGGCGAATCATCACGCGTGGTGTTGGCCGCAGGACCTGGCTCTGCCGCACTCATTGCCACCGCCACGCAAGACGGCAGCGCTCCACGCATCAACCCGCTGCGCGGACAAATCTCTTGGGGCTTGATGGCCGATGTCCCTGACAACGCGCGTCTGCCGACGACCCCCGTGAATGGCAATGGCAGCTTTGTGCACAACATCACGTCGTCCGACGGACCCGCTTGGTACACAGGCGCCTCATATGACCGCCTCCACAGCGACGCCCGTGTGTTGGATAGCGACCATGCCGAAAACTTGGAGCGCTTGAGGGCTTTAGAGCTAGACACGGCGGCCACACTTGCCCCCTTGTTCGCCACCGTCGGCACAGCCACCCCACGCGTACACGGCTGGGCAGGTGTGCGCTGCGGCGTGCACGACCGCTTGCCCATGACAGGCCGTGTGCCCAACACGCCCGAGGGTTTGTACATGAACACCGCCATGGGCTCGCGCGGTTTGACATTGAGTTTGCTCTGCGGTGAATTACTGGCCGCACAATGGCATGGCGAGCCGTTACCCATCGAAGCGCGACTCGCCAAATTTTTAGATGCAACGCGCTTCAAGCCGAGGGCTTAAACACACACGCACCGCACACATCGCACAAGCATCCAAAACATGACGCAAGCTTCACACGACCACGCAGCGCACACCGACACGGCAAGCAGGCAGGCCCCAGAACCCGTGAGCCTGGCACAAGCCTTTGGGTTTTGGCTCAAGCTCGGTTTCATCAGCTTTGGGGGTCCTGCGGGGCAAATTGCCATCCTGCACCAAGAGCTGGTGGAGCGTCGACGTTGGTTATCGGAGCGACGTTTTTTGCATGCGCTCAACTACTGCATGGTGTTGCCAGGGCCTGAAGCCCAACAGCTGGTGACCTACATCGGCTGGCTCATGCACAAGCGTTGGGGAGGCGTGGTGGCAGGCGCGTTGTTTGTGCTGCCGTCGTTGGCCATCCTCATTGCGCTGTCATGGGTTTACATCGCGTTGGGTGATGTGCCGTGGGTTGCAGGCTTGTTCTTTGGTATCAAGCCTGCAGTCACCGCCATCGTGGTGCAAGCAGCGCATCGGATGGGTTCGCGCGCCTTGAAGAACAACGCCTTGTGGGCCATCGCCGCGGCATCCTTTGTGGCCATCTTTGCGCTCGATGTGCCCTTCCCGCTCATCGTGGGTGTGGCCGCTGCCGTGGGCTATGTGGGTGGCCGCGTGTCGCCCTACACCTTTCAAATGGGTGGTGGCCATGGTGCGTCAAATGCCTCATATGGCCCGGCTTTGATTGACGACCACACACCGACACCCGCGCATGCACATTTCAGCTATACAAGCTTGGCACAAGTGCTGTGCGCAGGTGCGGTGCTGTGGGCGGTACCTATGGGGGTGTTGTATGCGGTGTTTGGCTGGGAACACAGCTTCACGCAAATGGGCTGGTTCTTCACGAAAGCCGCCTTGCTCACCTTTGGTGGCGCGTATGCCGTGCTGCCCTATGTATTCCAAGGTGCTGTCAATCAGTTTGGCTGGCTCACGCCCACGCAAATGATGGACGGGTTGGCCTTGGGAGAAACCACCCCCGGTCCGCTCATCATGGTGGTGGCTTTTGTGGCGTTCATCGGTGGCTATGTCAAAGCGCTGCTCGGGCCTGAGAGTCTGTTGGCAGCGGGGGCATTGGCAGCTTGCTTGGTCACATGGTTCACCTTCTTGCCCTCGTTCATCTTCATCCTGGCAGGCGGCCCCTTGGTCGAGAGCACACACCGCAACCTCAAATTCACCGCGCCCCTGACGGCCATCACCGCAGCCGTGGTAGGCGTCGTGCTCAACCTCGCCTTGTTCTTTGGCTATCACCTCTTGTGGCCCGAAGGGTTTGCAGGGGCGTTCGATGTGCGCTCGGCGCTCATCGCCATAGGTGCGGCAGTGGCATTGTTCAAATACAAACGCGGCGTGATGGAAGTCATCGTGCTGTGCGCCTTGGTGGGTTTGGCGATCAAACTCATCCCTCTTTAAAACATGCACACCCTGGAACCACTGCAACACAAATTAGGCGAAGGTGCACCGGGTGTGATTCATCAAGCCGTGGCTTGTCTGACTGCGAAATGGTCGCCTGCATGCACGCAGGCGCACACCCGCATTTGGTCTCAGCCATCGGACGCGTGACGGCACATTCAGACCACAGTGCATGACGAATCTATGACATATAGTTGTCATGAATAAACGGTAATATTGTTTTCATGAAACACGGCACACTCCTCGCAGCCATTGATTTAGGCTCCAACAGCTTTCGCCTAGAAATCGGTCGCTACGACCACGGCCAAATTCAACGTGTGGCCTACCTGAAAGAAACCGTTCGTCAGGGCAACGGTTTAGACGAAAACCGCAACCTCACCGACGAAGCGATGCAACGTGGCTGGGACTGTTTAGCCCGCTTTGCTGAACGATTGTCTGGTTTTAAAAAATCACAGGTCCGTGCTGTCGCCACCCAAACATTGCGCGAAGCCAAAAATCGTGAGGAATTTTTACAAAAAGGTTGCGAGATTTTGGGCTTCCCCATCGAAGTCATCGCTGGCACCGAGGAGGCACGCTTGATTTATCAAGGTGTGGCTCACATGCTGCCCAGCGACAACGAGCGCCGTTTGGTGATTGATATTGGTGGGCGTTCCACTGAATTGGTGCTGGGGCAAGGCTTAGATGCTACAGAAACCGCATCGTTTCGCGTGGGCAGTGTGGCGTGGTCCATGAAATACTTCCCCACCGGCGAGCTCACCGAGCAAGCTTTTTACCGTGCCGAGATTGCCGCACAAGCCGTTTTGGAAGAAGCCTTGTCCACCTACCCTCGTCACCAATGGCACAAGGCCTATGGCGCATCAGGCACTGTCGGTGCCGTGGCCGATATCTTGGCTTTATCGGGCTTTCCTGAAGGTGAAATCACCCTAGAGGGTTTGGACTGGTTGGTGAAATGCTTGGTGCGTGCAGGTCAAGCGAACAAGGTGCAACTCGAAGGACTCAAGGACGATCGCCGTGCCGTGATTGGTGGCGGCGTGAGTGTGCTGCGTGCGTTGATGACACTGCTACAAATCGGCACTTTGCATGTGGCACAAGGCGCTTTACGCCACGGTGTGCTGTTTGACATGGTGGAGCGAGAGGACCACGACACTGACACACGCGATTTATCCATCCAACGTTTGGCCGTCAAATTTGCGGTGGACACCACACAAGGCCAACGCGTGGGCCGTGTAGCCATTGACTTGCTACAACGCATGAACCCCAAGCTTGATACGGAGAACGCCACACACCTCGATCGGTTGTGCCGCAAACTGAGTTGGGCCGCACAGCTGCACGAAGTGGGCGTTGCGATTTCGCACAGCGACTATCACAAGCACGGCGCCTACATCTTGGAAAACGCAGATTTGCTGGGGTTTGGCATGCCCGAGCTGCACCGCCTGGGCCTCTTGGTGCTGGGTCAACGCGGCAAGCTTAAAAAATTAGAAAGTGAATTAGAGGACGACGAATTTGCCATGATGTTGATGGCACTGCGTGTGAGCCTAATTTTGTGCCACGCCCGCAAAGATCCTGATGCTGAATCGTTACAGCTGCAATCTGACGAACACAAACACCGCATCACACTGAATGCCTCAGAGACATGGGCGCAAGAATTTCCGCAGTCGGCACATTTACTCAAACAAGAAAGTGCCTCGTGGGTGAAGGCCCCGTGGGCCTTTGAATTTGTGACGAAACCATGACATATATGACACTAGGCGTTTTAAATTAAACGATATAAACTGTTTATTCTTTTAAATTTCTCAGGAATCAACAGTGAGTACAACCGCTCAAAAAACCATCGTTCAAGCTGCTGTCAAGTCACGCGCCGTCAAAGCGCCCTTGGTCAAATCCCCTGCTGCTAAGAAGCCCACCGTCAAAAAAGCACCGCTTAAAGCAGCTGCGCCTAAGCCAGTCAAAGCCGTCAAAGTGGCGAAACCAGCCAAAGTGAAAAAGCCAAAACTGGTGCGCGACAGCTTCACCATCCCAAAGGATGAGTACGTGGTCATCGACAGCCTCAAGATGCGCGCTGGCAAGCTGGGTCAGTCGGTGAAGAAAAGCGAATTGCTACGTGCTGGTGTTAAAGCCCTTGCCGCCATGAGCGACATTCAATTCAAAGCAGCTTTGAGCAATGTACCGACCATCAAGACCGGTCGTCCCAAGAACTCAAAGTAAGTTCTGGACATGCGACAGTCAAAAGCACCGTCTGCGGTTGACCGTCGCGTATGCGGGTTCGTAGCCACCAAACACCGCCCTTGCGCACAGAGCACATCTCGTCTCGCATGCCCAATAGCCGCGCCACCAGTTGTCCTAAATAAGGCTGATGCCCCACCAGCAACACGGGGCCTTTGAGCTGCGGGCCTGTCTCTGGGTGCCATTTGAGCAAATTCATTACATCGTCGACCGATGTTTCGGGCACCAGTTCGTCACGCAACTTAAATTTGCGCCCCAATGACATGGCCGTTTGTTGCGTGCGACGCGATGGGCTGACCAGCACGCGCGTACCTTCCGGTAAATGACGATCTAACCAAGAGGCCATACGCATGGCCTGACGCTCGCCCTTTTTTGTGAGTGAGCGAGACAAATCATCACCACCTTCCGGTGCGACTTCAGCTTCGGCATGACGCCACAAAATCAAGTCCATGTCTGGCACCTCACATCCACATCACAACTTGGCAGCGTACAAAGCCATTAACGCGGCCTGTGCACCATGCGCGAGTACGGGCGTTGCCGTCTGTGCCGTTTGCAGTGTTTTGATCGATGCACGTTTGGGCTTGGTCACCTGTACCCGTGTGTAATGGCCATCGGCATTCAAACTCCAAGCATCGACGTTGTCATGCAAGTACGCCACCAAACACTCGTCAATGATTCGTTGGCGCAAAACTGCATCTTCCACAGGCCATGCCAACTCAACACGGCGAAGCATGTTGCGGTTCATCCAATCGGCACTCGACAAATACAAAGATTCGTCATTGGCGGTGCGGAAATAAAACACCCGCGAATGTTCTAAGAAACGACCAATGATGGAGCGAACGCGGATGTTGTCCGCCACACCTGGACGTTGTGCGGGCAACATGCATGCGCCTCGAATGATCAAATCAATCTGCACACCCGCCTGCCCCGCTTTCACCAAAGCTTCCATCAGTTTTTCATCGGTGAGTGTGTTCATCTTCAAGATGATGCGACTGTCTATGCCCTGTGCCGCAGCTTGCGCTGTTTTTTCGACCTTATCAATCAAGCTGCGTTGCAACTGAAATGGCGCAATCATCAACTTGTTCAAGCGTGGAATCTTGCTTTGATTCGCCAATAAGTTAAATACGCTTTCCACGTCTTGTGTGAGCTTGGGGTCACAGGTGATGTGACTCAAATCGGTATAGAGCTTGGCAGTGCGAGGGTTGTAGTTACCCGTAGACAAATGCGCGTAGCGGCGAATGTTGCGACCTTCACGGCGCGTGACCAGCAGCATCTTGGCATGGGTCTTCAAACCCACCACGCCATACACCACTTGGGCACCAATGTATTCGAGCTTTTCAGCCCAATTGATATTGGCCTCTTCGTCAAAACGCGCCTTCAACTCCACCACCACGGTCACTTCTTTGCCTCGCTGGACAGCTTCGCGCAACAACTCCATCAACACAGAATCAGCCCCCGTGCGATAGATGGTTTGCTTGATGGCGAGCACATGGGGGTCACGCACCGCCTCGCGCAAGAAAGCCAAAACACCATCAAAACTTTCATAAGGCTGGTGAATCATGACATCGCCACTTTGCAAGCGATCAAAGATAGACCCATTGGTCACCAATTGCTGCGGATAGCTGGCGTTGTAACGTGGAAACAACCACTTGGGGTTGTCTACCAAGTCAATCAACTGGTTCAGGCGCACCAAGTTCACAGGACCATGCACACGGTACAACGCCGAGTGCGGCAATTCAAACTGTTGCAACAAAAATTCAGACAGATGCTCTGAGCAACCCGAAGACACCTCCAGCCGCACGGCTTGGCCGTAATTGCGATGCACCAAACCTTGGCGCAAAGCTGTGCGCAAGTTTTTCACATCCTCTTCATCCACCGACAAATCAGAATGACGGGTCACACGAAACTGCGAAAACTGCCCGACATCTCGGCCTGGAAACAAATCATTCAAATGTGCCCGAATCACGCTGGAGATGGACACAAACAGTTGGCGTTTGCCCGAGAGCTTGTCTGGCAACGGAATCAAACGCGGCAAACTGCGTGGCACTTTGACAATTGCAATTTCGTTGTCACGGCCAAAGGCATCTTTACCCGACAGACGCACGATGAAGTTGAGCGATTTGTTCGCAACTTGTGGAAACGGATGTGCGGGGTCTAGCCCCACAGGTAACAACAAGGGGCGCACTTCGCGTTCAAAAAATGATTTCACCCATTGGTGCTGCGCCAAGGTGCGATCACCATGCGACAGGATACGAACCCCTTCTTTCGCAAAGGCGGGCATGAGCACATCGTTGTACAGCGCGTATTGCTCGTCAACCAACGCGTGAGCTACTTTGCTGAGCGAGTGCTGAGCGTGTGTGCCTGCTGCATCCAAAGGGGCCTTGGGGTGCTCCACACTGTTGTGCAGTGCGGCACGTACTTCAAAAAACTCATCGAGGTTTGAGGACACGATGCACAGGTAGCGTAAACGCTCTAGCAAAGGCACTTCGGGGCGCTTAGCCCAATCGAGCACACGGGCGTTGAACGCCAAAAGACTCAGGTCGCGGTCTAACCATTCAACTCTGTTGCTCTTGTGTATGTGTGTCTCTTTGCTGAGATTGCCAATCGTCATTTGCTTACCTGCCTGTCTATTCTTCAAGTGTGACGATGAAATGTGACGAACGTGTGACATTTATGACAACCCTATAGGTCACACATTGAAACAGTCACTAAGATTCACTTATGAATTGGGATGAATCCTCTCTCGGACTGCTCACAGCATTGAGCATAGGTTTTCTCATTGGCACCGTGAGAGAGCGTTTGCACCGACCTGGCGCGATGAAGGCCGGCGTTCGAACGCATGTCATCGTGGCGTTGACGGGCGCTATCACGTTCGGCATGGGAACGCCATTTTTTATCACTGCGCTGTTGGTCACCGGCTTCATGATGACTATTGGCTACCATCAATCTGCCCCAAAAGATCCTGGGATGACGGGCGAGTTCACACTCTTTTTAACCATGGTTCTAGCGGGTCTGGCCACCACGCAGGCTTCACGCGCAACCGCCATTGGCGTGATGGTTGCAGGCTTGCTACTTGTCAAGAAAGCATTGCGTAAATTCAGTCAAGAGATATTGACCGAGCACGAACTGGAAGATGCACTGATGTTGTTCGCCTCGGCGCTGGTGGTCTTACCGCTGTTGCCGACAGCACCAATTGATCCTTGGCATGCACTCAACCCCTATGCCATGTGGAAAATTGTGGTGCTGATCATGGGCGTTGGCATGTTGGGGCATGTTTGCATGCGTGTCGCAGGCGTGAGATGGGGCTTGCCCTTGGCTGGTTTTTTCTCGGGCTTCATTTCTTCCACGGCTGCTGTTGCCGAATATGGACATAAGGCGCATGACAAACCTGCATTCGAATCCATGGCGAGTGCTGCCGCTTTGCTCTCCGTTTTGTCGTCGCTGATGTTGTTCACCTTGGTTTTGGCGGCCAGTGCGCCTGAGTTGCTCCGATCGGTCGCATGGCCACTGGTAGCCGCAGGCATAGCTCTTTCATTAGTCGCGGCATACTTCATTCAACATACGGAAATAACGGACAGTTTTCAACTGACTTCCGCCAAGCACGCCTTCAAAACTACGCATGCGCTGATGATCGCAACCACGATCAGCGCCGTGATTCTTTGTGCTGCTTGGCTCAAAAGCTACTTTGGTGATTCAGGTGCATTCGCCACTTCAGTGATCGTCGGCTTGGTAGAAATTCACGCAGCAGCCGTTGGCATTTCTCAGCTCAGTCATTCAGACCTGGCGCAATCTGCCTTTGCACGCTGGGGGGTGATTGCCATCTTGGCTTCTAGCGCGATGTCGAAAATATTTTTGGCCTATTTCATCGGCGGTTTACGTTACGGCCATCGCATCGCCATCGGCTTAGCAAGCCTTCTCGGCGCTGCCATTCTGTGCATGCTAGGCCTGGGTGGTTAACAGCGCCTCACCCATACGAATTCTCATGCCAGTCTCGATGCCATCCGCCCATGCAAAGCCTGGCGGGACAAACATCAAGATGGTGGAGCCGTGTTCAAACCAGCCCATCTCCTGGCCTTTGACATAGTCGGCGTCGCAAGGAATTTTATTCGCGCCTTTGTAACGAAGGTTCAGCAGCACATCTACCGCGTGAAATCGCATGCTGGCCACCAGCACCGCAGCCACAGGGACGATCAAAAATGGAATGCCATCGCCTGTTTGCATTTCTAAAACAGCTCTTTCGTTCTTGCAAAACAACTCTTTCACGCGTGTCAACGCAATCGGGTTTACGTTCCAGGTATCGCCTGAGATGTAAGTCACACGACTCAAGTGGGCATCGCAAGGCGCATGAAAGCGGTGATACATGCTGCTGGTCAAACGCAGGGTCATGAAGCGACCGCCCTCTAACAAGTTCGGCCAACGCTGAATCAATTCAGGCGCGCTCAGCAGGCTGTGGAGGTTGTACGGAAAGCCTTTGGCTTGAAACACCATGCCATCCCGAATCTCGCCGCACGCTCCGACGATCGCATCACAAGGCGAGCTGAGCACCGAGGGGTTGGAATCAATGGGACGCAGCCCTGGTCGCAATTCGCGTGTGAAGCATTCATGCAGGTTTGCAAATTTTTGCTGTTTGGATTCACTCAAATCCAAATCGGTGAACCAACGCCACACAGCAATGGAAGCTTTGACGATCAAGGGGTGACGCAGCTGACTCCACCACCCCATGAACCGTGTCAAGGTCATACGAGGTATGCGGTTCGTCAACAAAAAATTGAGATCTTCTTGCAGAAGAAAATTTTGAAATTTATTTCGAATCTTCATCGTCTTGTCACTTAATTTAAATACAAAGGTCTATCTCTAACACAAGGAAATCGACTGTGAACACCACTTGGATGAGTTTGGGTGCATTGGCTACGTTCGCACCGTCTATCTATAGACGACTTCAACTCTCTCGCGCCAAACACCGCTCGCTGGCGGGACATTCGCGCATGGCCAAACGTTTAGCCCGCATGTTGCCCGGCTACCATTTTGACGAGCAAGTGTTCTTTAAATGTGACAACGCGCCGTT
>ERZ650301.373-NODE-373-length-12218-cov-41.161473_pt1 | contig 12218 bp, 12 predicted proteins | sample MGYA00376237_ERZ650301 | MGnify/ENA primary metagenome ERZ650301 (study PRJEB26733, sample SAMN07839255) | wastewater metagenome | biome: small river; feature: stream; material: water | place: USA: North Carolina | collected 2016-04-05 ...
CAGCGATGGAACCACCGACTTGGGTCGTGCGCTCGGGATGCAAACGCAGCAAGGTGCGCAAGGTCACACTTTTGCCAGAGCCTGATTCACCGAGCAAACCCAAGACCTCGCCTTGGGCCAAATCAAAGCTCACCTGATTCAAGGCCTTGGCTTTGCGGTGACCGGTGAATTGAACCGTCACGTCTTGGAGAGAAACCAAAGGGGGTGTCATGCTTGAATCCTTTCACCGGTGTGGCCGGACGCTGCGTCGTTCATGTGGCAGGCCACGATGTGGTCGCGGTTGCCATGGACAGACATCAGTGCGGGGGTTGTGGACGTACACACCGCTTGGGCAAATGCGCAGCGGTCACGAAAACGACAACCACTGGGCGGATTGATGGGGTTGGGTGGATCACCGGTCAAAGGCGACTGTTGCGTACGGTGGCTAGGGTCCATAGACGGCACCGCCGACAACAAGGCACGCGTGTACGGGTGCGCAGCTTCGCTGTAGATCAGCTCAACAGGGCCACGCTCCACCACTTGGCCGAGGTACATCACCATGACTTCGTCGCTGATGTAGTGCACCACGTGTAAATCGTGCGAGATGAACAGGTAAGTCAACTGACGTTCGGTCTTGAGTTCTTGCAACAAGTTCAAAACCTGAGCTTGCACCGATTTGTCGAGTGCGGCCACTGCCTCATCCAAAATGACCAGACGCGGGTGAAAAGCCAAGGCGCGTGCAATGTTCACGCGTTGGCGCTGACCGCCAGACAGCTCATGCGGATAGCGCGAAGCAAACTGATCAGGCTCTAAACCTACGCGTGCCAGCAGCGCACGGGCTTCTTGCATCGCAGTGTGTGCATCCATGCCATGCACCTGGGGGCCATAGGCAATGGTCTCCACGATGGTCAAACGTGGATTGAGCGAGGCAAATGAATCTTGAAACACCATTTGCAAATTGCGCCGAAATTCTTTCAGGGCAATGCCGCCGTACTCAGCCACGCCGTCACCATCAAACACCATGCTGCCGCTGTCAGGCGGCATGAGTCGTGCGATGAGTCTGGCAGTGGTGGATTTGCCGCAACCCGACTCGCCCACGATGCCCAAGGTTTTACCTTTTGCAACCGAGAAGCTGACACCGTCGACGGCATGCACAAACTTTTTTTCGCGTTCGAACATCCCTGCACGAACAGGAAAATGTTTTTTTAAATCCTTCACCACCAACAAAGGTTGAGCTGGGCCACCACGGTCTTGTGCATCCAGCACAACAGAAGAAACAGAAGTTGTCATCGGCGAATGTCCATGGCAGAGCGAACCCCATCGGCCAACAAATTGAAGGCGATGGAAGTGATGAAAATGAATGCGCCTGGCAAAGCAGCGACCCACGGATTGTTGTAAATCGCAGAGCGCAACGTGTTGAGCATCAAGCCCCACTCGGGCTCAGGCGGTTTCACACCCAGCCCTAAGAACGACAAACCCGATGCCAAGATCATGCTCACACTCAGCAATCCGGTGGCGTACACAAACACCGGTCCGAGCACATTGCCCAACACATGCACACGGATGATGGAGAACGAACTCGCACCACTCATGCGAGCCGCTTCGATGTAGTCGAGCTTGCGCACTTGGGTGGTCACGCTTTCGGCCACGCGCACCACTTGGGGCACGAACACCAAGGTCAACGCGATCAAGCTGTTGCTCATGCCAGGGCCTAAGGCACCTGAAATGGCCACAGCCAACAAAACCGAGGGGAATGCGTAAAACACATCCAGCACACGCATGATGACCATGTTCACGCGCCCACCGACATAGCCCGCAAACAAACCAATGCTGGTGCCAATGAAAAAGGCCGCAAACACAGGCACCACGCCCATCAGCAACGACAAGCGACCGCCATACATCAGCCGCGTCACCATGTCTCGGCCCAGCTCATCGGTGCCTAACCAATAGCCTGAACTGCCAATGGGCAACAAACGTTTGAGCATGCTGGCTTTGAACGGATCAGCCGGTGCCAACCAAGGTGCAAACACGGCGGCACAGATGATGAGCAAAAGCACCACAGCGCTTGCCATCGCCACTGGCTCTTGGCGCAACTGGCGCGCCACCACATGCCAATAGCTGCGGTTAGGAATAGAAGAATTAGATGCAGTCATGTCACGCTCTCAACCACGGCCCATGCGTGGGTCAATCAGTGGCTGCAAGATGTCCACCAACAAATTCAACACCACGAAGAACATGCACAACACCAACAAAGTGCCCTGCAACAAAGGGATGTCACGTTGAAAAATAGCGGTGTTCAACAAGAAGCCTGTACCTGGCCAAGCAAACACCGTCTCGACCAAGATCGAGCCCCCCATGAGGTAACCCACTTGCAAGCCAGCAACGGCTAGCACGGTAGGCGCCGTGTTTTTGGCCACATGACGAAACACCGCCATGCCACTCAAACCACGCGCACGCAAAGCCACCACAAACTCTTGCTCCAACATGTCAGCCACCAAGGCCCGCACCGTGCGGGTGATGATGCCCATCGGAATCACAGACAAAGTGATGGCGGGCAACACCAAGTAGCGCATGTGGTCCCAATCCCATGACCAATCAGCAGAGCCCCCAGGCCCCGCCCCCATCGCAGGAAACCAGCCCAGCCATGTCGAAAAAATAATCGTCAGCACCAAACCCAGCCAGTAGTGGGGAATGCTCACCCCCACCACCGACAAGGCTGTGGCAGCGCGGTCCACACCGCTGCCGTGTTTGTATCCTGCAAGCGCCCCCAGCACGCATCCGACCAACACACCCAAGCCAGAGGCAATGCCTGCCAACAGCAAGGTGTTGCCCACGGCACCAAACACTTCGGTGACCACCGAACGCCCTGAGGCGATGGAGGTACCCAAGTCGCCCTGCAATGCACGCCACAGCCAAAGGCCGTATTGCACAGGCACAGGACGGTCTAGGCCGTAAGCACTTTTGAGAGCCTCGATCACGTCAGCCGGTGCATCGGCTGGGGCAATGGCATTGAGCGGGTCGCCCGGTGCCAAATACACCAGCATGAACGACACCACGGTGACGCTGAGTGCGATGGGTAATGCGTACAAGAGACGCTTGAGGATATAGGTCAACATTTATTTCATGCGAATCGTGGTGATGTCTTGGAACCAATGTTGTGCTTGCACAAACTCTTGCACCTTCGATGACATGGCGTGTGGATTCACGTCATGCACAACCCACAACATGAGGGCGTCATCCACCATGGTTTCGTGAATTTCAGCGAGCAGCTTGTCTTGAATCTTGGTATCAAAATTCTTGCGGATCGTGTCAATCGCTCCGTCGACTTTGGGGTTGTTGTAGCCCCCCCAGTTCACACCGTTGGGTGCGATGTAACGGCTGTCCACAAAGCGTGTGATGGCATAAAACGGATCAGCCGTGACATAGCCCAAGTTGATGGCGGTGATGCCTTTGCCAGCATTCATGTCAGCCTTGGCACCGCTGCGCCAGTGCAGGTACAAGTTTTCCAACTCAACCACTTCAAATTCCAGCTGAATGCCAATTTCAGCCAAACTTTGTTGGATGAATTCGTTCATGGGCAAGGACAACATCTGCCCCGTGCCACCCTGTGCAATGATGATTTTTGCTTTGAGCGGCTTGGCAGGGCTGTAACCCGCTTGCGCCATCAGGGCTTTGGCTTCTTTCACGTCATAGCCAATCTTGAACGATGGCTTACCAAACCAAGGGCTGGTGCTGTCCAGCTGACCTTTGGCTGGGGTTGCCAAACCGTTGAGCAACTTCACAATCGCGTTGCGGTCAATCGCCAAGTTGGCAGCTTTGCGCACACGGATGTCGGTCCAAGGCGAACCCGGTTGTGTGGAGAAGTGGTAAGGCCACACATGCGGTGTCACGTTTTGCACCAGTTTCATACCAGCACTTTTGAGTTGCGGCAACACATCAGGTGGCGGCGTTTCAATGATGTCGACTTGGCCATTGAGCAGCGCGTTGGCACGGGTCATGGCGTCAGGGATGGGCATCAAGATGATGCGGTCCGTCTTGGCCATGCGGGTCTTATCCCAATAGGCTGTGTTCTTGACCAATTCGGCACGTTCACGCGGCACCAATTTGTCCAGTTTGAAGGGGCCTGTGCCAGAAGGTTGACGGGCAATCTTGCTCCAATCACGACCCAGCTTCTCCCACTGTGCAGGGCTTGAAATCAGGAACCAAGGCAGTTGATAAGGAAAGAGTGCATCGATGTCTTTGGTGGTGATTTCGACGGTGTATTCGTCCACCACGCGGTAAGACGCGATGGATGGAATGCGAGGGCGCACTTGGGCGCTTTGCTTGGCATCGAATTGAGGTGATTTGTCAGACAGCACTTTGTCTAAGTTCCACACCACCGCATCGGCTTTGAGTTCAGAGCCATCGTGAAACTTCACCCCTTTGCGCAAGGTGAACAACCACTTTTTGTTGTCTTTGGGATCGGCCTTCCAGCTGCTCGCCAAACCAGGCACCAACTTGCCAGGTCGCGTCCCAATGTTCGCCTCCCAAGCCACCAAGGGGTCATACAGTGTGTGACCCGTGAACTGGTAGGCGCCCGCACCACGGTCAGGTTGACCTGTGGTGAGCGGAATGTCCGCCATTGAAATGCCATAACGGGCCACGGTTTCGGCTTGCAGACCAGCGCTCAACAGCATGGCGATGGGCAGTGCGACCAGCCACCGGGGAAGTTGCTTGCGAACAGATTTCATGAAATGCTCCAAAGTGAAATGAACACTTCTCCGATTGCATGCAACGTGCCAATTTTCAAAATTTCAAATTGTTTTTTGAAGTGCGTTGTTTCACATGTGTTTTTTCATCATTGCACCCAAGACTTGAAAAAACATCTCAAACTTTGATCACCCACACGCATGCAGATTGCATGCAAGCGCACCAAAAAAGACAGTGATCGTTCACGCTGCACACTAATGGCGTGCAATCGATAGCGTGTTGGGTTCACAGGGAACGTCGTGCTTGGTGAATTTGGTGCAAGGTGATCTTGCGCACCTGTGATTGGCTTGCCTGGATGTGGGCAGTCAGCAACTCTTTCACAACATCGCCCTGTTGGGTCATGACTGCGCGCAAGATACGCGCGTGCTCCACATAGGTGGCTTGGATGCGATCTTGCAACGTGAAGTCCAAACGACGCACGCTGCGAATGCGTTCACTCAGCTCACGGTGTACACGCAACATTTCCGAATTTCCGCAGGCTTGCACCAAAGCCAGATGAAAGGCCTCATCCCAATCAGCGACGCGCGCACGGTCGGTGCAGCGTTCGGCCTCGTCCACGAGCCAAATGTTGACTTGCGCAGTCAGCACACTCAAATCAACCGCGTGCATGTGTGGCTGACACAAACGCTCAACCGCGGTGGTTTCAAGCAAGATGCGTAAGTCATACAGATGGTCGAATTTTTCGAAATCAAATGGCTTGACCTCCCAGCCACTGCGAAAGTGCACATCGACAAAACCCTCTTGGCGCAATCGAAACAGAGCTTGACGCACAGGTGTGCGTGACACCTGGAGTCGGTCACACACGGCCATCTCTGTGAAGCGGTCGCCAGGCAACCAACGAAATTCTGAAATGTCCCGTTTGAGTTGCTCATAGACCGCATCCGCGCGCGAAGGGTCACGCACGGAACGCTTGGCACTCATGCCAATAAGCTGACGTGTGCGGCCACCACACGCCACCCCTCTGGCATGCGCACCCAGGTTTGGCTTTGACGTCCGGTGCGTTCACTGCCCACCCTTTGAAACTCGGTGTTGGCCGTGGCGAAGTCTCGACCATAAGTGGTGATGACGATGTTCATGCGTTCGCGCGCCAAGCCTTGCGCTGGTCGACTGGCCCGAAACGCCTGAATGGCCTCATAACCATACAAATTTTCGGTGGCACCGTAACGCAAGGTGTGTGGGCTGTTGCAAAACAGTGCGTCCAACACCTCAACCTCGTTGTGCACCAAGGCATGTTCATAGCGTTCAAAGGCAGCACTGACTTCGGCCACCACATCGGGTAAGTTGATGTCCATTTAAAACCCCACTTGTTTCAAACCTGCAGCACCGCTTTGTGACAACACCTGGGCCACACGAAATGCCATATCTTCACGCCAAGGTGCAGCGATCACTTGCACCCCTAGAGGCATACCTCCCGTGCCTGACGGCCACATGGGCGCCACCACCACTGGACAACCCGCAAACGAGATAGGTTGCGTGAGCAAACCCATCGCTGCGCGGCTGGGCTGTTGTTGGCCATTCAAATCCAACCACTCGGTGCCAACTGTGGGCGCACTCACGGGCGTGGCCGGTGCGAGCAACACATCCCAATGCTCAAAAAGTGCATTCACTTTCTCGCGGTACACACGACGAAAGCGCTGGGCTTGCACATACCAAGCGGCAGGTTGCAAGGCACCGGCAATGAAGCGGTCCACCGACAAGGGCTCCATGGCATCTGCTTGTGTGCGCAAATGCTCCAAATGCAACTGCCCGCCTTCGCTGGCCGTGATGATGAACGCAGCAGCTCGCGCCATCGACGCATCTGGCCAAGTCACTGACGGCGTCCCACCTAGGACCCGTGCGGCGTCTTGCACCACCTGACGCGCAGGTGCGGTGGCATGGTCATGAAAATAGCCATCCAACACGCCAATGCGCAAACCTTGAATACCGTCATGCATGGCAGATGTGACGGGCTCCACACGTTTGGCGTGGCAGCCTGGGTCACGGGCATCGACACCTTGCATGGCGTCGTACGCCAAGCCCAAGCCGTGCAGCGAATCCGCAAACGGCCCAAGGTGATCAATGTTGTGCACAAACGGGTACGTGCCGCGCCGTGACAAACGGCCAAAGGTCGGCTTCAAACCCCACACGCCACACAGCGACGCGGGCACACGGATCGACCCATTGGTGTCAGAGCCCAAGGACAGTGGCACTTGCCGTGCAGCCACTGCAGCACCTGAGCCACCTGAAGACCCACCCGCAATGCAACTTAAATCGTGCGGGTTGTGGCTGGGGCCGTAATGGGTGTTCTCGGTGGTGAAGCCATAGGCGAACTCATCCATGTTCAACGCCCCCACCAAGACGGCACCCGCAGCTTGCATGCGTTGCACCAAATAAGCATCGGCTTGGGCGGGTGGATTGGCTTGGTTGACGGTTGAGCCCGCCAAAGTGACCATGTCTTGGATGTCGTAGAGATTTTTCACCGCATAGGGCACACCGGCCAGCGGTGGCAAGGCCTCGCCACGCGCACGGCGTTGGTCGATGACTTTGGCTTCTTGCACGGCACGTTCAAAGCAAGGCGTGGTGAAAGCATTGACTTGCACATCCGTGGCTTCAATGCGCTGTATGTAAGTTGCCAGCACCTCGCTGGCTGTGAATTGCCCATCGGCAATGCCTTGCACGATGGCCGCTGTGGAGAGCTGCTGTGTATCCATATCAATGCGGCTTGGGGCAAAAAATTTCAGCCGACTCATCGGCAGGGGCCAGATGCGCCCCCTCCAACATCTGGGCCATGGCCACGGTGCGGTGCAGGTGCGCTGTGACCCGCGCTGCGCGCTCGGCATCCAAGGGAATGCCCAAGGCCTTGGCACTGGTCTGAACAAAGGCCAAGGTGTCTTGTTCTGTCATTTGCGCACCTCACGTTGGAAGATTTCCAAACTCAGTTTTTTCGCATCAATAAAGCTGGGTTGGGTGAGGGTTTCGATGGTGCGCGGACGCGCATCGTTGTAGTCCAAGATTTCAGCCACTTGGGTGGGACGCTTGGTGAGCAACAAAATTTGATCCGCCAAATACACGGCCTCTTCTAAATCGTGCGATACCAGCAGCATGGTGGTGCCGGTTTGCATGAAGACATCTTGCAACTTTTCACGGATGAACAACGTCATCTCAAAGTCCAGCGCAGAAAACGGTTCATCCAAAAACAAAACCTCAGGCTTGGGCGCTAAAGCACGCATGATGGAGGCCGTTTGCTGCTGCCCGCCCGACAGTTCATAGGGGTAGCGGTTGAGGTCAAACTTCACATCAAAAGAAGCCACCAACTCGTCCATGCGCTGTGCCACTTCGGCCTTTGATTTGCCTTCGAGCTTGAGTGGGTAAGCAATGTTGTCGATGGTGCGCATCCACGGGAACATGGCTTCGCGATAGTTTTGAAACACATAACCAATCTTGGTGTCTTGCAGCGATTTGCCGTCAAACAAAATCTCACCGCTGTCGATGGGGATCAGCCCCGCGATCATGTTGATCAAGGTGCTTTTGCCGCAACCGTTGGGGCCAAACACCGAGACGATCTTGTTCTTGGGGATGTCCAAGTTGAAGTTTTCATACAGCGGCCAGCCTGCAAAATATTTGGTCAGATTGCGGATGGTGATGTGGGTGCCCGCAGGGCCCGGCACAAAGGGTGCAGGGGCAGGATCAGGGGCCATCATGGGGTTGAGAACAACGCTCATATTTATCTTCCGCTCCAATGCACGATGCGTTTTTCCAGCACCAAAAACACAATGTTCAACACGTAGCCCAAGGCACCTGCAGCCAAGATGGAGGCATACATGTCACGCACATTCATCACCTGTTGCGAGTCGATGATGCGATGCCCCAAGCCCCGCTCTGAACCAATGAACATCTCAGCCACGATGACGATCACCAAAGACATGGACACCGCGCTGCGCAACCCCACAAAGGTAGGTTGCAAGCTTTCCCAGATCAGCACGTCTTTGAAGATTTGCCAACGTGTCGCCCCCATCACTTTGGCGGCCATGACCCGTTGCTTGCGTGCGTTGATCACGCCATAAGCGCTGTTGAACAACACAATCAAGAGCGCGCCAAACGCGGCAATGGCCACCTTGTTGATGTCAGAGACACCAAAGATCATGAGGAACAAGGGAATCAATGCAGACGATGGCGTGGAGCGAAAAAAGTCAATCACAAATTCCACGCTGCGATAGGCCTGTTCATTGCTGCCCAACAACACGCCCACGGGCACCCCCACCACAGAAGCAATCAAAAATGCTTCCAAGGTCCGTATCAAGGTGTAGGCGAAGTCGCTGAACAACTCACCGCCCGCCATCCCAAAGAACAAGGTACTCAAGGTGGTCCAAGGGGATGGCAACAAGATGGGCGGTATCAGCTTGAAGCGCACCACACAGTCCCAAATGAGGAATAACACCAAAGGACCCAGCAATGGCATCAAGCGGCCAAGACGCCAACGAGAGGCAGGTTGAATCACCTTGGGCACAGGCGAGGCCAGGCCTTGTTGCATCGCATCCATGAAGACGGCGGTGGTGGCTTCGTGCATGGCTTAACCTTTGTACAACATCGAATCAACCAACAGACGTGAGGGGAAGATGCCCTTGTCTGAGAACAGGTCAAAGAATTTTTGGAAGTGCGCAATGTCTTTGGCCGTGAATTCGTTGTACAGGGTGTACGCCGCCAAGGGGACCTCAGCCGTCAGCGCGCCCTCGATGGCGGTGTAGCCCTTGAGGTATTGACGCGCTTCAGCCGCATTGCTGCGCACCAAGGCAATGCCTTTGGCGTAGGCCGTGACGAATTTTTTGGTTTCAACTGGGTATTTTTTGACGAACTCAGCCGTCAAAGAGGCCGAGCCACCAAACCAAGGTGCCATCGCATCACCGAGGATGTACTTAGAGATCACACCCGCTTCCAAGACGCGGGTGGTGTTGTTCAAACGACCAATCGTGCCGGTGGGCTCCAAGGTATACACCGCATCCACTTGACCAGCAGCCAAGGCTGCCACGTGTTGGCCAATAGGCAATTCGATCACGGTCGCGCCTGTGGCTCCTGCGCGTTCTAAAACGGTTTTGGCCAAGGTCAGGTTTTGAATGCCGGGGCCAGATGCGACTTTTTTGCCTTTGAGCTCAGCCATGGTTTTGACAGGGCTGGCCAAGGGCACCAAGAACTCGTCCAACACGTTTTTCACGTTGCTGGGGTTGGAGGCAAAGATCTTGAAAGTACCGGGTGCGGCAATTTCACCAATCGCCAAGTTGGCAGATCCAGTGCCGTTGGCGCTGCCGTCGCAACGCCCTGCCAACATGGCTTCCATGATCTGTGCCGCACCGGCGAACTTGATGCCTTCCACATCTAGGCCTGCTTCTTTGAAATAGCCTTTTTCCAATGCGGCATAGAAAGGCAAACCGGCCGCAATGGGCCAGTAACCGATGCGAATTTTTGGGGTTGCATCCGCACGCACGATGGCGGGCGCACCGATCAGGCCTAACGCAGCCGTGGCGGCACCCGCTTGCAACAGTTGACGACGTGACGTGTTGACTTGGATGTCTGTGGTGTTGAGTTGGGTGGTCATGAAAGCTCCTAGACGTGGATGAAAAAGTGAGTGAAATCAAATGGACGGTTTGGCGATGCTGGCGATATAGGCACGCCAGCCACCGAAATGCGTGATGTCTGTGGCGTCGATCAAAGCTTGGGGTTCACAGAGAAAGCCTTGCACAGTGGTGCCATCAGCCAGTGTCAAAGTACCAATGCCGAGCGGCGCGGGAATCAATGCGACAAACGAACCGTAGTGCGCCACAGGCATTTCCCAAATTTCCAAAGCAATCGGAGCGCCTTGCCCCGCATTGACGCGCAACAAACCAGGCTTAGGTGGCTGCGAATGCGGCAAGGCAAAGAAGCGGTAGTCGGGTGCCGTGTGCGCAGGCCCCAGCAAGCGCGCGCCGCGCTCGGTCAGCTGTGTGTTCAACGGCATGCCACTGAGGTGCGCACCCACCACGGCCACACGAACAGTGGCTGAGGTTTGCAATCCAGCAATGGCGCGAGGCTCAGGCAGCGGCATGTCTGTCGCACCTTGCAACAAGCCCGTGGCGTGGTGGTAACGCTGACCTAAATCAGCCAATTGCCAATCGCTGCCAGCGCGGCCAATCAAGGTGATGCCAAACGGCAACCCATCAGCACGCATTTGACTGGGCACAGACAGGGCGGCGTAGTCAAACAAATTCACGAAGTTGGTGTATTGCCCCAAGTTGCGGTTGCACACCACGGGGTCCGCCTGCATTTGCGCGATCGTGTAATGCGTGGGCGCTGTGGGCACGAGCAATACATCGATGTGTTGCCACATGCGTTGCGCCTGTTTCTCGAGACGCTTGAGTGCAAGCTCAGCATGGATGTAGTCTGCAGCACTGTAGTGACGACCTTGAGCGATGATGCTGCGAACAGGTTCGATCACATCTGCTTCGTGTGTATCAAAAAAGCCTTGTATCGCAGCGTAACGTTGGCTGACCAATGCACTTTCGTACAACATGGCAGCCGCTTGAGCCAAGGGCGCATAGTCGATGGTGACGGCTTGACCCCCCAAACGCGTTAAGTTGTCTATGGACTGTGCAAAGGCGGCCTCTGCTTGCGCATCACCAAAGAAGTTCAGCGCATTGGGCACCCCGAATCGAAAAGCCGCAGGAAATGCTTGCGATGCCATGGGAACCTGACATGAATAAGGATCAGCTTCGTCATAGCCCATGCAAACCTGCAACACCTGCGCCGCCACCGACACCGTGCGCGCAAATATCGACACACAATCCACGTTTTGTGCAGCAGGCACCACGCCACGCGCAGAGATCAAACCGCGTGATGGCTTCAAACCCACAATGTTGTTCAGGCCTGCAGGCACCCGGCCAGAACCTGCGGTGTCTGTGCCTAGGGCAAAGTCCACCTGCCCTGTGGCCACCACATACGCCGAACCCGAACTCGAACCACCTGACACATACATGGGATTCAAGGCATTGGGCACAGCCCCATAAGGCGAGCGTGTGCCATTGAGGCCACACGCAAATTGATCGAGGTTGGTTTTACCCTGCAAGGAAGCCCCAGCTTGCAACAAGCGATGCACCACCTGTGCATGGTCTGCGGGTGTATAGGCGAACTCAGGGCAACCCGCCGTGGTGCTCAAACCCAACACATCCATGTTGTCTTTGACTGCGAAGCACCAGCCCTGCAATGGACCTGCACTTGGTGCTGAGGCCTCACCCGTTGAGTCAACGGCTGTGACGCGTGTGATCCATGCAGCAGCATCGACATGCTCTAACGCTGCAGAGGTGCGATGTGTGATTCCTTGAAATTTCTGTGACACCATCTTTGTGCATCCCATCTTGTATTCAAGATCAAATGCAAGCTACGTGCCAAGATGTGTTGGATCTACTTTTCAATCAACACGCGGTGAGCATCAGTGCGCCGAGCGAATCAAATTACGCACCACCGGATAAATCTGTGACTCCCAA
>ERZ650301.375-NODE-375-length-12196-cov-10.894078_pt1 | contig 12196 bp, 11 predicted proteins | sample MGYA00376237_ERZ650301 | MGnify/ENA primary metagenome ERZ650301 (study PRJEB26733, sample SAMN07839255) | wastewater metagenome | biome: small river; feature: stream; material: water | place: USA: North Carolina | collected 2016-04-05 ...
ATATTCTATAGCAATCCCCTAAAATGGACGAATTCCATCTGATTCAGGTCTAATCCACAGAATGGCTTCACCCCAAGAACTATCTGACTTTCTAAGCAGTGTTGAGCAGCGCGCTTTTAAGCAGGCGGTCTATGCTGTGCGAGATGACGACGCGGCCCTGGATATTGTTCAAGATGCCATGATCAAGTTAGCCGAAAAGTATGGTGATCGGCCTGCAGCGGAATTACCCCTTGTTTTCACCAGAATTCTGCAAAACCGCATTCATGACTGGTTTAGACGTCAAAAAGTTCGCAATACCTGGGTCACCCTATTCTCGAATATGGGCAAGAAATCGGATGAAAACGATGATTTTGACCCCCTGGAGTCGCTTTCAGCCCCAGATGACAGTGAAATTCACCAAGATGGTGCGTTTAAGCTGGAACGCAGTCAGTTATTAGAGTCACTAGAGTCAGAAATATCAAAATTGCCTGCCCGTCAACGAGAAGCCTTCCTGATGCGTTATTGGGATGAGCTGAGTATTACTGAAACTGCCCTTGCCATGAGTTGTAGCGAGGGAAGTGTCAAAACCCACTGCTCAAGAGCCACCCAGGCTCTAGCTAAAGCATTGAAATTAAAAGGAATTACGCTGTGAACCGCAATGAAGACATCCTAAACCCAACAGAAGCAGATCAATTTGGTCTGAGTGCTGCCGCCCTGCTCCGCGAAGGATCTCAATCTTTGCCTGCAGGCATTAAAGATCGTCTGTACGCAGCGCGTCTCAAGGCACTTTCCCTCAAAAAACCAGAAAAAGTGCGCGTTCAGCAGCGCGTTTTGGCCAGCTCCAATGGAGCCTGGTCTTCAGGCTCACGTTCTTTTTGGGATAACGTGGGTTGGATTGCCCCACTGGTTGTCCTCGTATTTGGTCTGATTGGCATCGCCCAATGGCAGCAAGACTCCCGCATTAACGATATAGCGGAATTGGATGTCGCCCTGCTAACCGATGACGTTCCACCAGATGCCTACGCCGACAGCGGCTTTATGGGATTCCTCAAAAATGGTCCTTTAGCTGAGTCTGATCAAGACAGTCTTGATTCAGCCAAGTCACCGTCTTAAAACCCATTACGAATCCAGTTAGCGAATGCTGAACAGCCCACGATCTTTAAGTGCCATACTCAGCATCAGCATGATGTTGGTGCTGGGTACTTTCGGATCGCTACAAAGTTCAGGCGCGCTTGCTCAGCCAACTGCTGGCGCCCACGGCAAGACCACTGGCATACCGGAGAAAAAACCGGATGGCACCTGGGAAGGTCTTAAGCCAGAGCAACAGAAAATCTTGGCTCCACTAGAAAGCGACTGGGATTACATGCTCCCAGAGAGTCGCAAGAAATGGATTCAGGTCGCCAACCTCTATCCAAAGATGAGTGAGGCAGATCAGCAGCGACTGCAGTCTCGCATGACTAGCTGGTCCAACCTCTCTCAAAAAGATCGCCGGCTTGCACGAGAAAATTACCTCAGTAGCCTCAAGTTTCCTGCAGAGAAAAAAGCTGAGGCTTGGAGCGCATATCAAAAGCTCAGTGACGAGCAGAAAAAGAAATTAGCCCAAGCAGAGGTGAATAAGAAAAAGCCAACAGCTGCAAGCGCACCTACATTGCAACAGCATCCCATCACGCAAAAATCCAATCTAACACCTACCCTGCCGCCAAGTAGCACCCCAGCTACAGAAGCTCCCACTCCGAGCACAAGCCCGGATAGCAGCTCAAGCAATCCCTGAGAACCTCCTGAGCTGTGATTACTCCCGCTGAATTAAACGCATTACCTGCTCCGCAATTTTGGCGAAGAGTTTCCTGCGGTCTCTACGAGCAATTAGTTCTCTTGGGCGTAATCGCACTGACATTCCTACTACCAAATCTAGGCCTAGGCATTCTGTTTGGGATCGCTCTACCAAGCTGGCTCACGTTTCTCTATCTGTATGTTGTCCTCGGCATTTACTTTGTTTGGTATTGGACTAAGTCCGGTCAGACGCTTGCCATGCAGACGTGGCGCGTTCGCATGATTGGTCCTGATGGTTACAACCTAAGCCGTAAGCAGGCAATCTGGCGCTATGTCTATGGCTCGCTGTGGCTAATACCTTGCATCCTGCTGCAATGGCTTTTTGAATTGCAGAAGTGGCAGATTATTGAAATGCTATTCACGGTAGCTTTGTTTCTGTGGCCACTGAGCATTTACTTGGATCGCGTTAGCCCACGTATGCGTCAGAGCCTTCCAGACCGTTTTGCTAGAACCCGTTTAGTGGAATTACCCAAGAACTTGGTGACACTCTCGTAAACACGACAACGCGTGGGATCTAGATCTCGCGCAAGCATTCCATAGCGGTAGTGGTTTGAATTTTTCTCTGAAAACGAAAACCTGCCAAGAGGCAAGCAATTACCCCGAAGCAAATTCCCATTGCCAAAGACTGGGCGAATGCATTGAACTCGATCTCCAATACAAAACGCCCAAGCGCCCATGCAGCCATTCCGGCTGCTAGTCCAGCCAATGCACCTGCCAACACACCAATAATTAACAGTTCGGCTAAAGCAATCTTTCTCAATAAGGCACGCGATGCACCCACCGCCTTGAGTAAAGCTGCGCTTCTGAAACGCTCGTCTTGCGTTGCTGCAATTGCAGAGACTAGTACCAATATTGCTGCCGCAATTGTGAAGGCAAACAATAGGCCCAGCACAGAAGATAGCCTATCCAACACATCTTGTATTTGCCGCAATGAGGTCGCTACATCAACAATTGTTAGATTGGGATAAGTCTGTGCAAGCTGGTAGTCCAAACCATCAATTGCAGGGCTTTGGTAATAAGAAGTAATCCATGATTGGGGCATTTGCTCAAGCATGGCAGGCGGCATGATGACGAAGAAATTCACCTTCATGGAGCTCCAATCCAACTTCCGCAAAGAAGTAATTGGCGCAGTCACTTTTTCACCAGCAAGCTCAAAGCCCATTTGATCGCCAAGCTTTAACTTCAAAGTCTTAGCAATTCCCGCCTCCAAAGAAATCTGTGGCGTACTACCTTCAATCCATTTTCCAGAAGTAAGGCGATTACCCTCAGGTAATTGCTCGGCATAAGAGAGGTTGAATTCTCGATCAACTAGGCGACGCGCATTTTCATCCACATAATCATTGGGGCCAACGGTCTTTCCATTGACTTCAACCAAGCGTGCGCGGACCATAGGACTAAAGCTTGGCTTTGCTACACCTGCATCGAGTAGTGATTGAGCAATGCTTGGCTTTTGATCCTCCTGAATGTTAATCATGAAGCGATTAGGAGCATCTGCCGGAATATTTCCTTGCCAGGTAGACAGTAAATCTTGTCTGAGCAAGAGAATCAGTAGCAAGGCCATCAAGGCAATACCCAGAGCAGAAATTTGCATGACTGCAAATCCTGCGCGACGTGCTTGTGCAGTCAGCGCAAAACGCAGGGCAAAGTTCGGAGCGCCCCACCTAGAAAAAAGATAGTTCAGTATGCGTAGCGCGGACCAAGAGACTAGAGTAAAGAGCGCTACTGCTGCGCCAAAACTAGCGGCAACCCAAGAGGCCAACTTCCAATCTTGCGCTGCAATCGCAATTAAGGCGAGACAAGTCATGAGTCCAAAAAGTGCAACCCAGAGCACTTTAATATTTACCGAACCCAACTCTTTCCGAATAAGCCTTACTGGTGAAATCATGACCAAACTAAATAGCGGTGGCCCAGCAAAACCAATCAACAAGCAAGAGGAAAATAAAACGCTCCAGGCCAAAGGCCACAGGGACAGTGACGGTAAATTAGCAAATACCAAATTACCCAAAATACGAATCAATACTTCTTGCACACCATAAGCAATAGCCGCCCCTATGGCGGCCGCCAATAGACACAAAGCACCCAATATTTTTACTTGATTTACTAGAATCGTCTTTTGGCTTGCGCCAAGGCATTTCATCACAGCGCAAACATCGGCTTGCTTTAAGACATAACGGCGTGCCGATAAAGCAATAGCTACTGCAGCCACCATTGCAGTTAACAAGGCAACTAAAGATAAGAAGCGCTCTGCCCGCTCCAAGGTTTTACGCATGACAGGCTGTGCATTCTCCAAAGTCTCAATGCGTAACCCTCTCAGACCTTCGGATTCAATCCATTGCGTGGCCCACTTTTCATAATCAGTAATTGCTTGATCGTTTCCTGCTAGCAGGAGGCGATAAGTCACGCGGCTACCGAGACCAATGAGGCCCGTTGCAGATAAATCATCAAGCGACATCATGACACGCGGCGCAAAGTTCATAAAGCCAGCACCTCGATCGAGCTCGCGCTCTAAGATGCCGCTAATGAGAAAGGTCTTATCTCCCAAAGACATCCGATCGCCCACCTTAGCCTGCAGGGCATTGAGCATTGCAGGATCTACCCAAACCGAACCAGCCGACGGAGTTGTACTTTCCTGCTTAGGCGACACCTGCAAGGAGCCACGCAAGGGATAGGCGCTACTTACCGCCTTCAGGGAGGCTAACTTACTTTGCGCGCCAACTGTGGCCATACTCGGAAACACAATGGTTTGAGCTGAGCTCAGTTGCAGCCCCTGAGCCTCTTGAATAAAACGCTCAAGCAAGGGTTGATCACTTACCAGCAGCAAGTCCGCAGCCAGAAGTTGGCGAGCATCAAACTGAAAAGCCCGCTGCATCCGATCTGCTAAAAAACTGACGCTAGATAAGGCTGCTACAGAAAGCGTCAGAGCTAGCAGCAGAGCCATTAGCTCACTAGAACGAAGATCTCGCCTAAAACTCCGAAGAAAGCTTACTAACACTGAGATTAAATTGCCTGAATCTGGCCACCATCAACCCGGATCACTGACCCAGTGATAAAGGAAGCATTTTGGCTAGCTAAAAACGTTGCAGTATCGCCGTACTCTTGTGGATCACCATAACGACCCATTGGGATCTGCTTCAGGCTAGCTTGTACAACAGAGTCGTAGCTGATGTTTTCACGTTGAGCACGTGCCTCATCCAGTTGACGCAAGCGATCTGTCGCTACACGGCCCGGCATGATCACATTCACGGTAATGCCCTCAGCCGCCACTTCAGCTGCTAGGGTTTTAGACCAAGCCAGCAGCGCAGCACGCAAGGTATTGGAAATAGCCAAGTTTTTGATTGGCGCAATTGCGCCCGAAGTGGTGCTCGTAATAATGCGCCCCCATTTACGTTGACGCATTCCCGGAAGAACTCGATCAGTGATGCTGATGAGCGAGAGGACCATGTCATTAAAACTCTTTTGCCACAAAGCGGGGTCTTGACCAGTGGCTAAAGTTGGTGGGGGTCCGCCAGTGTTGTTGACCAAAATATCAATCGGGCCGAGCTCTTTCTCGACTTTGCTTACTAGACTATCAATGACTGAAGGATCTGATAAATCCCAGCTTAAGGCCAAAGCCTTGCCGCCAGCCGCCTCAATCAACTCAACCGATTTTTTTAAGCCCTCAGGATTGCGACCGGTCACTGCCACCTTAACCCCTTCGCGGGCCAATGAAACAGCCATTGCCTGACCTAAACCGCGACTAGATGCCATTACTAAAGCAACCTTACCCTTAAGTCCTAAATCCATGTCTTCTCCAATATTTTTATAGGTACTGCAATTTCAATATGATTACTGGCCTAGAGGTGGCGGCAAATTACCAGCGTATTTATAAAGCACCACCTCGTACTCCTTGAGAATTTGCGCTAAAGCCTCTTGCTGACCTAGCGCCAAAGCTTGAGGCGTATTGTCCTTAAGAACAACCCTCTTCGTATAACGATTTTTGCCAATGACAGGATTCCGCTTTTGAGGATCTGTTGCAGTGAGGAAAAACTCGACAGTGACAACAGCCTCCGGTCGAACTCGGTAATCACCATAAAACTCTTCTACAGAAGTCTGCAGGATGTAATACGGAAAGAAGCTGTTCCCCTGCCCCACAGTCATCGAAAAGATCTGCGCATTATTGAGCCACTGACGGGTTGCATTACCTACCATTTCATTGGGCAGCGCAGAATAAATATTGTAGAAATCCTTTTCATAACGCTGATCGCCCAAGCGGTACACCAAAGACTTTCCATCAAAAGGCGGGCTTGTAGAAACCGAACCCATCTTGAGCCACAAATCAGTACGGGGCTGATATGGTGTACCCGTGCGTTCTGGCGCTACCATCCAGCTAGCAGTCTCTAATGCCGGTCTTTTTGGCAAGGAGCAAGCGCTTAATGTAGCCACCATGAATACACAGGCGGCTAACTTCATGAGGCGTGAGTTTTTCGTCATATGAATATTCATTTTTGAGCTCCATTCATTGGAGGCGTAATGCGCGCAGGCGGCTCACCCCAAATCAAAGTAGACGGTGATTGACTTGCTATGCGAGTGAATTCATTTAACTGTTCGCTGGCCTGACGGATATTCTCTAAGGTGGCAGTGGTATCACCCTGAACGCTAGAAACAGTTTGGCGTAAGGAAACCATGGTGGCCACTAATTCACGCATCAGAATATTGAGCTGATCTTTATCAGTGACCTTTGCAATACGGTCCAGCAATACATTGAGGTCTTTGACTGAATTAATCAAGCCGGCATTTTCTTTCCCATCGCCAGCCATCAACTTATTCAGATTACCCAATAGCGCATCAAACTTCTTTTGAGTTCCATCTACATCCAGGCCATTGAGTGCGCTAATTAACTTTTGTATGCCAGAAATAATTTCATCGGCCTGGTTGGGCATCGATGGCACTACGGGATATTCAGGCTCCCATGGATATTTGAGAGTGAAATTCTGATCAGACTTGGGATAAAAATCTAACTCCACATAATTCACACCCGTAATACCCATCGACCGAATACGTGCACGCAAATTGTCTTTGACAAAGGTTTCAAGATGACTTTTCTCAATAGCATCCCCAAAAATCTGCATTCTCACGACAACATATTCTTGCTTCTGAACCATCGGAACATCTTTTTCATATAAGTCGCCCGATAAACCGATGGAGGTTACTTGCCCAATCTTCACCCCCCGAAAGCGCACAGCCGCACCAGCATCGAGGCCAGTCACAGATTGTTTAACGTAGGTTTCGACCATGAATGATTTTTTAAAGAGCTGACCGGAGCCAAAAATCAAAATAATGGTGAGCAAGGCTCCGATTGCCGCCAAGACAAAAATGCCAAGGCGAAAATAGTTGGGATTAGAGTTATTGCTCATGCTGCGTCCTTGCTCATAATGCGATTAAAGAATTGATGCACACGGGGATCTTTGCTGGTGTCACGCAATACCTTAGGGTCACCCTCAGCAATAATGCCCTTAGCATCTTTGTCTAACATGATCACTTTATCGGCGATCGAATAAATACTAGCCAATTCATGGGAGACGATCACAAAGGTAAACCCCAAATTTTTCGAGAGATCCAAAATCGTGCTATCCAGATCGGCTGAAGTAATAGGATCGAGGCCCGCCGAAGGCTCATCCAAAAATAATATCTTTGGATCCAGCGCCATTGCGCGCGCAATCGCAGCCCGCTTTTGCATACCCCCGCTAATTTCGTTCGGCATATACGTTTCGTATGGCAATAAGCCCACTAGATCGAGCTTGCAGCGAGCCAACAGATTCATCTGATCCCTAGTCAGCTGCGTGTACTCTTCCATAAAGAGTGTCACGTTATCAAGCAAATTCATGGAGCCAAATAAAGCACCCTGCTGATACATCACCCCAAAGCTCGTCATAATTTTTTGACGCTCCGCACCTTGAGCAGTTGTAATGTTTTGCCCCTCGATCAATACATCCCCAGAAAGCGGTTGATATAGGCCAAATAAATTCTTTAAGAGACTGGATTTACCGCAACCCGACCCACCCAAGATCACAAAGATCTCCCCGTTCTTGACGGAGAAATTGAGGTTCTGTAAAAGCACTTTTGAGCCATAGCCCACAGTGAGGTTTTGAACGTCGATCGCGTTATCAACTGTACCCATCAGAAACCGGTCCTGTAAGAGATGTAGGCAAAGATGCCGTCAACTAAAACGATCATGACAATACTGCTCACTACCGCGCGGGTTGCTGAGATACCTACTGCAGCCGCACCGGTACCTGTTTGCATGCCGCGCAAACAACCCATCGCAGAAACCACCACACCAAATAAAGTAGCCTTCACCAAGCCAGACAAAACATCCTCAACATCGACAGCAGCCAACATGCCGTTATAGAAATTAATAAAGGGGATGCCATAGATTTGCATTGTCAGCATAGAAGAAAAGATGCTGACGACATCGGCAAACAAGGTCAATATTGGAGCCACTAGAATTCCTGCCAATACTCTGGGCACCACCAAAAATCGAATCGGACTTAAACCACCAGTAACCAATGCGTCTACTTCGCTATTGACCGTCATCGTGCCTATCTCAGCGGCAAATGCAGCTGATGAGCGGCCAGCAAGCAAGATTGCTGTAATGAGTGGCCCCATCTCACGCACAATCCCCAGAGCAGCGAGTGGTCCTACAAATGAAACAGCACCAAACTGCTTCATACCAATTGCCGCTTGAAATGAAAGAATCACGCCAATCAAAAAAGCAACTAGGCCAACAATTGGTAATGCAGAGATACCCGCCTCCACTGCGGCATTCACAAAATCACCCCAGCGCACTTGCCTAATATTCCGTATTGACCAAGCCAAGTCTGCTGAAAGATGACCGATAAAAGTGATGAGCCCGCGACCATCATCTATCAGATCTTGAGCGGCCATTCCAATGCTAACTACTAAGTTTGGTTTTTGCTTTTGGATTGGAGCTGGGAAGAGATTGTGAATAGGATCGAATTCACGCAAGAGCGGCTGATATTTCGGATCTAAACCCTGAATATCAAACTGCCCACCTGCTTTTTGCTGAGCCTCTTCAACATCAATCAAGAATGCAAAAGCAGATCCATCGAGAGAACTCACTTTCGATGCATCAAAAACTAATGAGTGAGCTTGAGCATTTCCCTGTCCCAGCCAAAGACTTTGCTTTTGTCGAATGTCAGTCCATACACCCGCCAATGAATACACATTGACAGCACCACTCAGAGTCACCTGCGCATGCGTTGCGTCAGTTTGTGACCAAATAGCGACTGGAGCTGGTGAATTCGTGGAAATAGCGTCTGAAATGCCCATAGGCAAACTATAAGGGATCCGGCTGAAACAGCGCTGAAATAGCTAAAAAAGAAAAAGGGCCCAGTTTTTCAACTAGGCCCTAAATGGGTTGGTGCGGCTGGCAGGAATTGAACCCACGACCCCTTGGTTCGTAGCCAAGTACTCTATCCAGCTGAGCTACAGCCGCAACAGCCATAATTATGCCATGGAAGAGAAGAACTACATCACACCCGCTGGCCACGAGCGTATCAAAAGTGAGCTTTTACAGCTCCTGAACCTTGATCGGCCTGAGGTTGTCAAGGTTGTTCACTGGGCAGCCTCCAATGGCGACCGCTCTGAAAATGGGGACTATATCTATGGAAAAAAGCGACTTCGGGAGATAGATCGTCGAATTCGCTTCCTAAATCAGCGCCTCGAATTTGCCATAGTAGTTGATAACCAAGCTCGAAAATCAGGGGATGCGGATGCGGAACAGGTCTTTTTCGGGGCTACCGTAACCTACGCCAGCCTAGAGGGGCCCGAGGCCGGCAAAGAGACCACGATCACCATTGTGGGGGTTGATGAGGTCGATTTGGACTTGGGTCATGTCAGTTGGGTCTCGCCGATTGCTAAAGCGTTAATCAAGGCGCGCTTGGGTGACTGCGTCAAAATCCAAACCCCTACCGGCCCCACTGAAATTGAAATCCTAGACGTCCAGTACTTGTAACTGGGCTGAAAAGATCTTAACTAACCCGTACCCGGGTAACGCGCATCACATCGTGATTGGTGCGCAAGCTACGCATCACCTTGGAGAGATGCAAGCGATCTGAGACTTGGATCGTAAAGCGAATGGTGACAGCATCTTCTTTATAGCGATCATCCATCGACACATTCATGATGTTCGAGTCAGCGGCAGTCACGCTACTTGCTACTCTCGCCAACACACCCTTGCCTTGACGTGTATCGATTGCGAGATCAACCTCAAATTCCCGATTAACCTCTTTGCCCCACTCAACCTCTACCCACTTGTCGCTATCCTTGGAAAGCATTCTAAGGGCTACTGGGCAGTCATTTGTATGTACTTGCAAGCCCTCACCCTTACCGAGGTAACCAATGATGTTATCGCCTGGAATTGGATGACAGCAAGTTTGGAAACTAATCGAATTACCTTCGCGTCCATCAACCAAGATAGCCTGACGCTGATGGTGATGCGAGGTGATTTCTTGTTGAGGTGAAACCCAATCTGCCGCGCCCAAGCGCATTTGCTCTGAGCCACCCTCATCATCAATCAAAATCTTCAAGCGAATGGCTAGCTCTTGAGGAGATCGACGACCCAAGGCAATATTGACACAGGCTTCTTCGCGCGTTTTATCGCCCGTCCAATGCAATAACTTTTCCCAGATCTCTGGCGAGAGTAGCCCGGCATCAACACCCTGCTGTCTCAAGGCATTGGCCAAGAGGCGCTCACCTAATTGCAGGGACTCGGCATAGTGCTTGGTCTTCAGTGAATGACGAATAGAGGCGCGCGCTTTACCGGTTCTGACAAATGCCAACCAACCTGGATTAGGTTGAGAGTTGGCTGAAGTCACGACTTCCACAATATCGCTATTCTTTAGCTCACTGCGTAGAGGGAGCTGCATGCCATTAATCTTGACCGCCACACAAGTGTTACCTACATCACTATGAATGGAGTAAGCGAAGTCTAAGGCGGTAGCGCCACGTGGCAAGGCTCGGATTTGCCCTTTTGGAGTAAAAACATAAACCGCATCTGGAAACAGATCGATTTTGACGTGCTCTAAGAATTCTTGTGAATCCCCGCTACTATCCTGAATATCAATCAAGGATTGCAACCATTGATGTGCGCGGTTTTGCACCTCGCTCATATCTGGGGTGCCATCTTTATATGCCCAGTGCGCAGCAACGCCTGCCTCTGCTACTGCATGCATATCACTTGTACGGATCTGAAACTCTACTGGCACACCAGATGGGCCTAATAGCGTAGTGTGAAGTGATTGATAGCCATTGAGCTTGGGAATCGCAATGTAATCCTTAAACTTGCCAGGCATTGGCTTGTATAGAGAGTGCAAGATACCCAAAGCGCGGTAGCACTCATCAATTGAATGCACAGTGACCCTGAAAGCATAAACATCAAGGACCTGAGAAAAACTCAAGTGCTTGCTACGCATTTTGTTGTAGATGCTAAAGAGAGTTTTTTCTCGACCTTGCAGATCAACCTCGAGGTTGGCTTTTGCGAAAGCCATCCGCGCATTCTGCAAAATCTTCTCGACCATTTCTTTACGATTACCGCGTGCCCGCTTCACCGCGCCCTCAATCACCCGGAAGCGCATTGGCATGGAGTAACGGAAACTCAGATCTTGTAAGTCACGATAAATAATGTTTAGACCGAGACGATGCGCAATGGGAGCGTAGATCTCAATCGTTTCAGCGGCAACTCTACGACGCTTCTCCATTGGGACAGCATCGAGGGTGCGCATATTGTGTGTACGATCAGCCAGCTTTACCAGGATGACACGTACATCTCGCGCCATCGCCATAAACATCTTGCGGAAGCTTTCAGCTTGAGCTTCAGCATGACTTTGGAACTCCAACTTGTCGAGCTTGGTTAATCCCTCCACGAGCTCCGCCACTTTGCTGCCAAACTTACCAACTAGGTCTGCTTGAGTACAGCCCGTGTCCTCAATCACGTCATGCAATAAGGCCGCCATGATGGAGGATGCATCTAAGCGCCATGTAGCGCAGAGTTCGGCTACTGCTACAGGATGGGTAATGTAAGGCTCACCACTATGACGGTACTGGCCAAGATGAGCGGCATCAGCAAAATGAAAGGCCTGCTTAACGAGATTAACTTCATCAGGCTTGAGATAGCCCAATTTAGAAATAAGGCCATCAATCGAAACAACCTGATGCTTTAAAGGTAATGTTGGCGCAGAGGTAGGGCCAAATAAATGTCGGCTCGACTGAGCCAACAAAGTGGCGATGATGGAAGACTTATCGCTCTTAGTGGTCTCTTTAGGCGAGACCTGGCCTTTGGATTCCGATGTGTTTGGGTCGCCTAAGGGGAGCTCCACAACGGAACCCC
>ERZ650301.376-NODE-376-length-12191-cov-8.126236_pt1 | contig 12191 bp, 14 predicted proteins | sample MGYA00376237_ERZ650301 | MGnify/ENA primary metagenome ERZ650301 (study PRJEB26733, sample SAMN07839255) | wastewater metagenome | biome: small river; feature: stream; material: water | place: USA: North Carolina | collected 2016-04-05 ...
GCGGCGTTGTTGTAGATGCCACCGCTGGACTTCTTGACAATTTCTTCGAGCGACATAGCTTCGAATTCAGTGCCTTTTTGCAGGTTGTTCAGGTTCACGACGTAGGCGTTGTGGTGCTTGCCGTGGTGGAACTCCAAAGTTTCTTTGGAGTAGTGAGGGGCCAATGCGTCAATGGCGTAAGGCAATGCGGGGAGCGTGTGTTCCATGAGGTCCTCTTGTGTAAAAACGTGAATTGTAAAAACTAAATGCGCGTGGGGGCCGCGACCCTCAATTCAACCACGCCATCGGCAAGGGTTGCTTCTAGAGCTTGGCCTTCTGTGGTTTGCGTCACAGAGGTGATGGCGTGGCCATCGACATCGCTCAACCACGCAAAACCGCGTTGCAGCACCAGTTTGGGGTCGAGCAGTTCTAGGCGCAAGGCGGCGCGGTGCAAGCGTTCACGGGCAGCGGCCGGCGTTTGTTGCACGCCACGGGCGAGGCTGCTGGCCAGCGTGGCCAACTCGTTGTGGCAACGCTGGCTGCGGGTTTGCACCGCTTGGATGAGGCGCTGCTGCAGACGCAGCAGCTGCATTTTTTCAGTGCTCAGGCCTTCAGACGGGCGGCTCAAGCGCGCTTGAGCGCGGTCTAGGCGTTGCTCTTGGGTGTCAAGGTGGCGGTGAACCACGGTTTGCAGCGCGTTACCCCACAGCTGTAGGTTAGACAACAACTCAGCTTGGGGCAATGCACACATTTCGGCCGCTGCCGTGGGGGTGGGGGCGCGTAGATCGGCGCAAAAGTCGGCGATGGTGAAGTCGGTCTCGTGGCCCACGCCGCTGATGATGGGCACGGGGCTGTTCACGATGGCACGGGCGAGGGTTTCGTCGTTGAATGCCCAAAGGTCTTCCATCGAGCCACCGCCGCGCACAAGCAAGATGACATCGATGTTGGGTTGTTGGCTGAGCTGCTGCAAGGCTAGCGTCAAGCTGGGCGCCGCGTCTGGGCCTTGCACCAAGGAAGGTGCCAAGACCACGGGGATGTGCGGCACGCGGCGTTGCAAGGCGGTGGCTACATCATGCAAGGCGGCGGCGCCCAGCGAGGTCACCACGCCAATGCCGCGCGGCATGGTTTTGAGGGGGCGTTTGCGTTCGGCATCAAACAGGCCTTCGGCTTCGAGCTTGGCTTTGAGTTGCAAGAACTGCTCAAACCATGCGCCCTGCCCCGCCCGCCGCATGTGTTCCACCACGAGCTGCAGTTCGCCGCGGGGTTCATAAACGCCCAAGCGGCCACGCAATTCGACCAACTCGCCGTCAACAGGGCGAAAGTCCAGCATTTGCGCTGCGCGTTTGAACATGGCACAGCGCATTTGCCCGCCAGCATCCTTCAATGTGAAGTAACAATGCCCACTGGCTGCGCGGGTGAAGCCCGAAATCTCGCCGCGCACGGCAATCGGGTTGAAACGCGCTTCCAAAGCATCAGCCACGGCGCGGCACAGAGCGCCAACAGCCCAAATACGCGGCGCCAAAGCTACGGGTTCGGAGGGCAACATAGACGATTCATCCACAAAATTAGAGAACAGATAGTTTTAAGGTCTCAGTCAAGAAAATCACCGTCACACGTAGTAAGTTGTTGATTTTATTAAGAATTTAACTGCTGAATTTTCAGTCATTCTGTTCAAGCGTTGGATTCATGCGGTTTGAGGAGCCATCTTCGCAAGCTTATCAACAAAGTTATCCACAGATCATGTGAATGGATGGGTGAGCCATAATTGCTTGAAATCAATTCTTTGGAGTGTCGGCTTTGTTCACCATCATACAAGCGGCGGGTTGGCCCATTTGGCCTTTGTTGGCGTGCTCTGTTGTGGCCTTGGCGCTGATCATTGAGCGCATGATGAGCCTGCGCCCCCAGCTGGTTGCCCCTGAAGGTTTGCTGGAACAAGCACTTCAAGCGTCGCACGACAATTTGCCTTCCCAAGAGGTCATCACCCAGCTTCATGACCATTCCATATTGGGCCGTATTTTGGCTAGCGGATGGCATGCGCTGCAGACTGAGCCGCTGATCACGGCAGACGATTTGCGCTCCAGCATGGAGGCCGTTGGCCGCCAAGCCGCCCACGAGCTCGACAAACACTTGGTGGCACTGGCCACCATCGCCTCTGCGGCACCGCTTCTGGGGTTATTGGGAACGGTGATTGGCATGATTGACATCTTTGGCTCACAAGCACCAGGCACCAGCAATCCTGTGCAATTGGCCCAGGGTATTTCCATGGCGCTGTACAACACGGCTTTTGGCTTGATGGTGGCCATCCCTGCCTTGATGTTTTGGCGCTACTTGCGCGCACGCGTCGATGCCTACGTGCTGGGCTTCGAGTTAGATGCAGAGCGTTTTGTACGCCATCTTTTGGCCATGCGCGCACGCTTAAAGTAAGGCGCATCGCACCACCATGAGCATGAAATTTCATCGTGAAAAGAGCCCAGAGCCTGAAATCAACCTGATCCCGTTCATTGACATTTTGTTGGTGGTCGTGATCTTTTTGATGCTCTCGACCACCTACAGCAAGTTCACAGAAATGCAGCTGAACTTGCCGGTGGCAGATGCTTCTGTCTTGCAAGAACGTCCCCATGAGGTGATCGTCTCGATCAGCAGCGATGGCCAGTTCAGTGTCAACAAAAACTTGGTCAACACCCACGATGTGCAGGGCCTGAGCCAAGCACTGGCACAAGCCACCCAAAGCATCGATAGCCCCATGATCATCATCAGTGCGGATGCCAATGCCAGCCACCAATCGGTGATGATGGTGATGGAAGCCGCACGTCGCAATGGACTGAACCAACTCACCTTCGCAGCCCAGTCTTCCGACGGCAAAGCTGACTGAGCGCCATGAACGGCACCCGCAGCATGCGTAGCTTGACCCAAGCATTGACGCAAGCATGGAATGGCCAAGGCGGTTGGGGTCAAGCAATAGCCATTGCCTTGCTGCCCGTGAGTTGGGGTTTTGGCCTATTGGTCACGATTCGCCGCCGCCTCTACCAAATCGGTGCTTTGCAACAGCACCGATTGCCTGTTCCGGTGATCGTGGTGGGCAATGTGATGGTGGGCGGCGTAGGTAAAACGCCCATCACGATGGCCTTGGTTCATTACTTAAGCTCACAAGGCTTGCGTGTGGGCGTGCTGTCACGCGGCTACGGCCGCAAGACACGAGGCATCCAAGCTGTCACATCGACCAGCACAGCAGTTGAGGTGGGTGACGAGCCTTTGCTGATGGCCCGCAGCTGTGGCGTTCCTGTTTACGTGGGCTCAAGCCGCGCCAACGCCGGGCGTACCTTGCTGGCACAGCACCCCGAAGTGCAAGTTTTGTTGTGTGACGATGGCTTGCAGCACTGGCAACTGGCACGCGACATAGAGCTGTGCGTCTTTGATGAGCGCGGGGTGGGCAATGGGCACTTGCTGCCTGCGGGCCCCTTACGTGAAGCGTGGCCGCGCAAGGCGTGGCGCAACACCGACGAAAAAGCTCCTGTGCCTTGCTTGGTCATCAACACAACAGATACGGCTGACGGCAATGAATTTGTCGTGCATCGACGCTTGGGTGATTTCGCCGTGCAAGCCGATGGCACACAGCGCCCACTCAGCCGTTGGGGCAACACCCCTGTGCAAGCCTGGGCTGGCATCGCCAAACCTGAGGTGTTTTTTGGCATGTTACGCACCCAAGGTTTGACACTGGCACACACACACGCCCTGCCCGATCATGCAGATTTTGAGCAACTGCGCGTTGACCTCTCACAAGGCGATGTGCTGTGCACCGAGAAAGATGCCGTCAAACTTTGGACGCACCATCCACAAGCCTGGGCTGTGCCCTTGCAAATCACCTTGCCCACGGCGCTACTCGCAGCCATCGATCGACATTTGGCGAAGGCACAACGTGCAAAGTTATCATCACCCCATGGACACAAAACTGCTTGAACTCTTGGTCTGCCCTGTGACCAAAGGCCCTCTTGAATACAAACGTGACACGCAAGAGCTCATCTCCCGCAGCGCGCGCTTGGCTTACCCGATTCGCGATGGCATTCCTGTGCTGCTGGAAAACGAAGCACGCACACTGACCGACGCGGAACTGAAGGCCTAAATGTCGTTTAGTGTTTTGATTCCAGCACGCCTAGCTTCATCGCGATTGCCTAACAAGCCGTTGGCCGATATCGCTGGCTTACCCATGGTGGTGCATGTGGCACAACGCGCCAAGCTTTCGGGCGCATCGCGCGTGGTCGTGGCGGCAGACGACGCGAGCATCGTGACGGCCTGCCAAGCGCATCACATTGACGCGGTTCTCACCCGTACGGACCATGCGTCTGGCAGCGATCGCTTGGCCGAGGCTTGCGATTTGCTCAAGCTGCATGACAGCGACGTGGTGGTGAATGTGCAAGGCGACGAGCCCTTGATTGACCCCGCCTCGATAGATGCGGCGGCCCAGCTGCTTCAAACGCGAAGCGATTGCAGCATGAGCACGCTGGCCCACGCCATTGACAACGTGGAAGACTTTGCCAACCCCAATGTGGTGAAAGTGGTGCTAGACGCCAGTAACACCGCGCTGTACTTCAGCCGCGCCCCAATTGCCTGGTGGCGTGATGGGTTTGCCCAAGGCATCACCACCCTGCCCACCCCCGCGCCCTTGCGCCATGTGGGCTTGTACGGCTACCGCGTGGGCTTTTTGCGTGAATTTCCAAAGCTGACGCAAGCGCCAATTGAGGTGACGGAGTCGCTGGAGCAATTGCGTGCTATGTGGCACGGCCACCGCATTGCGGTGCACGTCACCGCCCACGCCCCTGGAATTGGGGTGGACACGCCCGAAGACTTGGCGCGTGTCAGAGCCCTGCTAAGCGCCGTCGCGTAAGGCTTTCGAAGGGAAGCGCGTGATATCCTCAAGTAAGTATTAAAACGTATCGTTCATTAGGACCAAGCATGAGACTGATTTTGTTGGGCGCCCCCGGTGCCGGTAAAGGCACACAGGCCACCTTCATTTGCCAAAAATATGGCATTCCACAAATCTCCACAGGCGACATGTTGCGCGCCGCTGTGAAAGCGGGCACGCCTTTGGGCATCGAAGCCAAAAAAGTGATGGACGCGGGCGGCTTGGTCAGCGACGACCTCATCATCAACTTGGTCAAAGAACGCATCGCCCAAGACGATTGCGCCAAAGGTTTCTTGTTTGACGGCTTCCCACGCACAATTCCTCAGGCCGACGCCATGAAGGCGGCAGGCGTGAAGCTCGACTATGTGCTCGAAATTGACGTGCCCTTTGACGCCATCATCGAACGCATGAGCGGACGTCGTGCCCATGTGGCCAGCGGTCGCACATACCACGTCAAGTTCAACCCACCCAAGGTGGAAGGCAAAGACGACGTGACAGGCGAAGCCTTGATTCAGCGTGACGATGACAAAGAAGAAACCGTCAAAAAGCGCTTGGATGTTTACAGCGCCCAAACCCGTCCTTTGGTTGACTATTACTCAGGCTGGGCGAAAGCCGACGCTGCGGCAGCCCCCAAGTACCGCGCCATCAGCGGTACAGGCTCTGTGGAAGAAATTAAAGATCGGGCCTTCAAAGCCCTCGATGCCTGATCGCACGCGGTCACCTCATCAAAAAGCCGCTCAGTGAGCGGCTTTTTTGTTATGGCTTGGCGCTTTTTAAGCGGCATGCAAACTCACCAAATGCAACCACAGCGCCACACGCGCCTGCACCGCGGTCAATGGGCCGGCATGAGGAAATACATCCGCATCACGCGACTGCACGCCACCCAAAGCGCAACGTGAGGCACGAAGGACGATCGAACCTTGGTTTTGCGCCTCTAACAAGGCGGCTTCTAAGTCCAGATGCAAAGTACCGTTTCCCGTGCCAGCGGCAACCCAACCCTGCGGGGCATCGTGGGCCATCAGGGTGCGGACAAGGTGGCCGTCTGCCCCCGCATGGTTCAACACCAGCTCTACACGCGGCCAAAGCTTGCACGCCAACACCTGGGCCACACTCGGTACACGCAACGATAACGGTGATGTGACAGGGGCTTGCGATGTGAAGGGGTTGCGCTGTTGACTGTGGCTTTTTTGTACGGTTTGCCCTGGATGAACTTGACCCGCACACACCACATAAACGCCTTGCGAGTCACTAGCCTGCGTCCAAGCCAAGGCTTCTTTCAAATTGCCAGGACCATCACTGTCAGGGACATTGGCGGGAAACATGGCACAGGTCATGGCCACGGGCTTAGTTGGTTGCAACACGGTTTGCAAAAAATAAGCAGTCTCTTCAAGCGTGTCCGTCCCGTGGGTAATGACCACGCCCTGCACATCGTCTTGTGACACCCAATGTGCGACGCGCGCTAACAGACTTTGCCAAAGCCCAAAAGACATGTCTTTGCTGTCGATTTGGGCCACTTGCTCGGTCTGCACATCCAACCCCTTGAGGATGACACTTCCCAACAAATCTGCCACGGCCACTTGGCCAGCAGTGTAGTTTTGGGGCTGAGAGGCATCCGAAGCCAGTCCCGCAATGGTCCCACCTGTGGCTAAAACAACAATTTTTTTAGTTTTTTTTACATTCATGGCTTGCCAAACTCAAAAAGCTGGTTAAAAATACAGTTACTGGATGTCCAAACAGGCACATCTCTTAAGACACACATTGTGCAGGAGTCGAACCGATGATTGAGATACCCAAACTTACCGCCCGCCAGCAACAGATTCTGGAACTCATCCAGTCTGCCATTGCCAACACCGGTTCGCCCCCTACCCGTGCAGAAATCGCCAGCGAACTTGGTTTCAAGTCAGCCAATGCTGCCGAAGAGCATTTGCAAGCACTGGCCCGCAAAGGCGCGATTGAATTGGTCAGTGGCACCTCGCGCGGGATTCGCCTCAAAGGCCACAACCAGCGCAGTTACCAAGAAAGCCACACGTTCAACGCATCGCCCTCTGGTTTTTCGTTGCCGCTGGTGGGCCGTGTTGCGGCGGGTTCACCTATCTTGGCGCAAGAACACGTCGATCAAACCTACTTTGTGGAAAGTAGCCTGTTTCAGCGTAAGCCAGACTACCTCCTGCGCGTGCGCGGCATGTCCATGCGAGATGCCGGCATCATGGACGGCGACTTGCTGGCCGTGCAATCCACCCGCGACGCCAAGAACGGCCAAATCGTGGTGGCCCGCTTAGGCGAAGACGTGACCGTCAAGCGTTTTCGAAAAACCGCCAGCCACATTGAACTACTCGCCGAAAACCCAGACTTCAAAACGATTGTGGTCGAACCTGGCGAGCCCTTTGAAATTGAGGGTTTGGCCGTCGGCCTGATTCGTAACACCATGATGATGTAAAGAAAGCAACGACCATGAGCATCGCACTTTTTGGCGCCTATCGCCTCTTGAATCCTCTGCAAAACGTGGTTCGTGGCTTCATGCCCGCACAAGCCTTGCAAAGTACAAGCCGCCCTTTGCCACTGCGCGTTGCACGCGTGATGGAAGCACAACACAACCGAAAAAATGCTGGCCGTATGGTCATTTCGGGTCGCATGGCCGATGTGTGTGCAGAGCTAGACCGTCTGGCAGAGCTTGAGAACCGCCACTGACATCTAAAGAAAGGGCTTCGACCTTTTGAGGCCCACCCAAGCCGCAAAGCCGGGTTGCTCAAGGCACAATTGGGGCATGAATATTGTCATCCTCGACGACTACCAAGATGTCGTGCGCAAACTTTCTTGCGCCTCCAAATTAGAAGCCTACCCCGCCAAGGTTTACACCAACACCATCAAGGGTGTTGGACAGTTGTCCGTCCGACTCAAAGACGCTGAGGTGTTGGTGCTGATTCGTGAGCGCACACAGCTCACGCGACAGTTGTTGGAAAAATTACCCAAACTCAAGCTCATTTCTCAAACCGGCAAGATTGGCAGCCATGTTGATATCGCCGCGTGCACGGAACGAGGCATTGCAGTCGCCGAGGGTTCTGGCTCGCCGATTGCCCCTGCTGAATTAACTTGGGCTTTGATCATGGCGGCGATGCGACGCCTTCCCCAATACATCAGCAATCTTAAACATGGGGCATGGCAACAATCAGGCCTCAAAGCAGGCTCCATGCCCACCAATTTCGGTCTCGGCCAAGTGCTGCGTGGCAAAACCTTGGGTATTTGGGGCTACGGCAAGATTGGACAAATTTTGGCGGGCTACGGCAAAGCGTTCGGCATGCGCGTGTTGATGTGGGGTAGCGAGGCCTCACGCGAACGTGCGGCCAAAGACGGTCTCAATGTCGCCGCCTCACGCGAAGCCTTCTTCGAAGAGTCAGACGTACTGACTTTGAACCTGCGCTTGGTGGATGAAACGCGCGGCATTGTGAAGTTAGCCGATTTCAACCGCATGAAGCCAACGGCTTTGCTGGTCAACACCTCGCGCGCTGAGTTGATTGAGCCAGATGCCCTCATCACGGGCCTCAACCGTGGTCGCCCAGGTATAGCCGCGATTGACGTCTTTGAGAGCGAGCCCATCATGCAAGGCCATGCGCTGCTGCGTTTGGAAAATTGCATTTGCACCCCCCACATTGGCTATGTAGAGCAAGACAGTTACGAGCTGTATTTCGGCACAGCCTTTGACAATGTGGTGAACTTCATCAAAGGCACGCCCACCAACATTGTGAATCCGGGCGCACTGCAAGTACGCCGCTGAGTCAACGCTCAGTTGGTTTTGCTGTCAGCACGTTCAGCCATCAAGGCCATGCAAGCCTTGCGGTCTGCATTGACTTTTTGCACCGAGGCACGTTCGGCCATTTGCTGGTTGTAGGCCTTCACAGGCAAATGGGCCAAGAAGTCTTCTCCGTAGACCGCTTTTGAAGCCATCGACACCAAAGGTAAATTCACAATCGCTGAGCAATCGGCGAGTGTGAAGGTATCACCCGCAACATAGGGCGAGAACTTCATCAGCTTGCTCAAACCTTCCACGCCTTTGCTCAGTTGTTGGCGCACCCGCTTCTGCGTGGATTCATCCACCTTGCCACCAAAGAAAGCTTGTGGGTACAGCTCACGGGCCACCAACTCCACATGCAGCTCTAAGTAGGTGATGATTTCTCTGACCTTGGCAGCCTCAAAAGGATCTGCGGGCATCAAAGGGTGATGCGGGTAGGCTTGCTCAATGTACTCAGCGCACACCGCTGACTCGCTGATGCAACCCTGCTGCGTCTCTAAAAATGGCACTTTCCCCATAGGGGAACGCAACAGTGTTGTGGGCTCTAAGGGTTTGAGCCACACCAACTCTTCCTCAAATGGCACGGCTTTTTCAAGCAGCTGAATTTTGAGTTTGTTGTAATAGTTGCTAACAGCAAAACCGCAAAGCTTGAGGGTCATTAAGTCGCTCCAAATGGAAAAAAGGTTCGTTTGATTCTGACATAGCGCGCATCGCACGCAGGCACAACTCAAAAAAGCGGAACAGCTCAGCCATAATCTTTGTATGAGTTCCATCTACAAAACTATCGGTATCGTAGGAGGCGCCACAGAGGCGCTGCAAATCGCATCTGAAGGTGTGGCTGATTTCGCCACCATCGACCGCATCTTGCGCGACCAAGCCGGATTTCAACTGGGTCCGTTCCAGTTGTTAGATTTCGCTGGACTGGATGTGGCGCATGACGCCATGACCTCGATTTACCAACAATATTGGCAAGAGCCCCGCTACCGCCCAAGCGACATCACGGTACAACGGTTGAAGGCAAGCGCACTCGGTCAAAAATCGGGGGAAGGTTTTTACAAATACGTCAATGGTTTGGCACAAACACCACCTGAACAAACCATCCCTACCGTTTCAGAAATGCCGCCGGTCTGGGTGTCTACACGCGCCATGCGCCGCCCCGAATTGCTGCAATTGCTCAAAGACCTAGGTGCCAAGATTGAAACGGGGGCATCGCCCTCCGCACAAGCGCTGTCTATCGTGGCGCCTTTGGGCTTTGATGTGACCACCGTGGCCATCGTCGAACGCTTGGACCCCGCACGCACGGTCGGCATTGACTTGTTGATTGACGACAAGCGCACGCAACGCCGTGTGCTCGCCACCAATCCAGCCACACGCGCCGACATGCGGGACGCCGCGCACGCCTTGTTTGCACGCGACGGCAAAGCCGTGACCGTGATTCGCGACAGCGGCGGCTTTGTGACCCAACGCGTGGTGGCCAACATCGTCAATATTGCCTGTGACATGTGCCAGCAAGGCATTTGTACCCCACAAGCCTTAGAGGCGACAGGGGCTGCCGACTTAGGGCATGCCATGGGCCCGCTCACAATGGGCGATCAATACGGCCCGACCGAAATCTTAGAAGTGCTGTTCAACGTGCAAACTGTTTATGGCGACACACGCTATCGCCCTAGTCCGTGGCTGCGTCGCCGCGGGGCCTTGGGACTGAGCTTGATGCACGTCGAGAGTTAAACCCACACAATCCATCACGCAAGAGAATGCGGGTCTCATGCGTGACATTTTTTCAGACTTAGGTCACACAAAAGACAGACTATGGACGATCCAATTCTTAACATCGAAGAACGCGAGTCGATCAACGCAGGGCGTTGGTTCTCATCCCTTTCACCTTCTCTCAGACACGACATTCTTCGATGCGCTTACGTCAAACGATGCAAAGACGGCGACTTGATTGCCGCTCGCGGCGACTCTGCCGACGAGTGGATGGCTTGCGCGCGCGGCGCAGTTCGCGTGAGCTCCACATCGTTGTCGGGCAAGCAAATCACCTTCACCTATGTGGAGCCCGGGATTTGGTTTGGCGATGTCGCGATTTTGGACGGGGACCGTCGCACGCACGATGTGTACGCCCATGGCGACACCACGATTCTGTGTGTGGCAAAAGCCGATTTTCAAAAAATTCTCAGCCAACACGTCGAGTTCTACGAAGCCATGTTGCGCTTACAAGCGCGCCGCATTCGCCAACTCTTTGGTTTGGTGGAAGACCTCAACACCCTGCCCTTGCGCTCGCGTTTGGCCAAACAGCTGCTGCACTTGGCACGCAGCTACGGCGTACCGTGCCTGACCAATGGACAAGAAATTCGCATTGGCTTACACCTCGCGCAAGAAGAGTTGGCACAACTGTTAGGCGCATCACGTCAACGTGTCAACCAAGAACTCAAAGCCATGGAACGCGAGGAGGCCATTCGCATCGAACCGGGCGGTCTCGTGATTCGCAACCGGGACGCATTGCTACGCATCAGCGAAGCCGACCACTGACGGAGGTGAATGCATGAGCCGGGATGCCACACTTGCACCAACCCAGCCCATGCATGAAATGCAAAGCATAGACACAGCAAAACTCACGGCATGGTTAAACGCACATCTGCCGGGGTTCAAAGGGCCTGTCTCGTTGGAGAGGTTCAAAGGCGGGCAATCGAACCCCACCTACCAACTCATCACACCAGACCAGACCTATGTGATGCGCACCAAGCCAGGCCCCGTGGCCAAACTGCTGCCGTCGGCCCATGCCATTGAGCGTGAGTTCAAAATCATGCAGGGGCTATACGGTACGGATGTGCCCGTGCCTCAAATGCATGTGCTGTGTGAGGACGAATCCATCATCGGCCGCGCCTTTTACGTGATGGCATTTGTGCAAGGGCGTGTCTTGTGGGACCAAACCTTGCCAAGTTTGAATAACATGGCGCGTGCCAGCATCTACGATGAGATGAATCGTGTCATTGCGGCTTTGCACACCGTGCCATTTGCCGAACGCGGGCTCGAAAACTATGGCCGTCCCGGCAACTACTTTGAACGACAAATTGGTCGCTGGAGCAAACAGTACGCGGCCTCTGTCACGCAGCCCATTCCAGAGATGGACAAGCTCATCGAATGGCTTCCCGCCCACATGCCTGCCAGCGCACAAGATGCCAGCAAAGTCAGCATCGTGCATGGCGACTACCGCCTTGATAACTTGATGTTTCACCCCACGCAGCCACGCGTGTTAGCGGTACTCGACTGGGAGCTGTCCACACTGGGGCATCCACTGGCTGACTTCAGCTACCTTTGCATGGCATGGCACATCCCACCCGGGACATTCAGGGGCATTGGTGGTGTGAACATTGCAGCCTTGGGCATCCCCAGTGAGTCTGAATACATCCATAAGTATTGCGACCGCACCGGTTTGGCAAACCCTGCTGATTTGAAAGCTGATTGGAACTTTTACCTCGCCTACAACATGTTCCGCATTGCGGCCATCTTGCAAGGCATTGCCAA
>ERZ650301.381-NODE-381-length-12136-cov-8.624534_pt1 | contig 12136 bp, 10 predicted proteins | sample MGYA00376237_ERZ650301 | MGnify/ENA primary metagenome ERZ650301 (study PRJEB26733, sample SAMN07839255) | wastewater metagenome | biome: small river; feature: stream; material: water | place: USA: North Carolina | collected 2016-04-05 ...
TCGGTGAAGGAACTCAAATCCAATGCAGTTTTACAATTGATTAATTATAAAAAAATATTCATGTAGATTAGTACATGTATTGTAGGGAGAACGTTTGATTGATCCTCCATTTGAACTAATTTTCGTTATATTTGTTTTGAGTTGGCTTAATGTCAGGAGGTTTTGCGTAGCAGGTAAATTGAGTTGAATTAATTTATAGGCACGAGCAAGATGCTCGCGCCATCAGGGGAGCTTTGTGTAGAAGAATATTAGTAGTTTAATGACCACGCGAAAGGATTCGCGCGGGAGCGGGGATGATTATGTGTATGATGGCAATGGTAATATGATAGTGGATAAAAACAAGAATATTACTGCTATTACCTATAACCATTTGAACCTACCGACTAAAATAATTTTTCCAACAGGAAATATTGTGTACATTTACACCGCTAGTGGTCAAAAGGTACAGAAGGTGGTAACGGAGAATACTACGATAACCACGACTGATTATTTAGGGGGTTACCAATATCAGAACATGGTATTGCAGTTTTTTCCAACGGCAGAAGGGTATGTGAAAAACACCTCTGTGAGTGGTACCAACTCGTACAGTTATGTGTTTAATTACACGGATCATTTAGGAAATACTCGATTGAGTTATACTAAAGACACAGCATCAGGTTCATTGAAAATTCTTGAAGAAAACAATTATTATCCATTTGGGCTCAAGCACAAAGGATATAATAATTTAGTTTCTACTAACAATCCTGCTGAAAAACTGCTCTTTAACGGAAAAGAATTACAGGATGAGTTGGGACTAGATATGTATGATTTTGGGGCACGTCTATACGATAGACAATTGAATATTTGGAGAACGCCAGACCCGAAAGCGGAAACCTCAAGACGTTTTTCTCCTTATGCATATGCGCTTAATAATCCTATTTATTTTATTGATCCAGATGGAATGCAAGCGGATGATTGGATTGAATATAAAGGTAAAAATGGACAGCAACAGATTATTTATGATTCCAGTGTAAAGACAAAAGCACAAGCAGAAGCAAAATACTCCAATGTAAAACAAGTTTTTGAAGCAGGAACAGGAAAGTCTGCAAAAACTGGAGAATTAGTCAGTTTTCAAAAAGATGGAACTTTTTCAGTTAACGGAGGAAAACCAATGGATGTAGATGATACGAGTTACACTACAAAAGGAGGAACTTATATTGGAGAAAATAAAGGTATAGCTGATGCTGTTGGAGAATTTGGACCTAGAGCTTTTGGCGATGCCGGAGGTAAACTAACAATGGCTGCTGCTGGAATGAGCATTACAGGGATTGGTGCTCCTGTCGCAGCATTTACTGCTACAGTTGGAGGTGTTCTATCGACGACAGGAGCTATATTGCAAGTTTTAAATGATGCAGCAGAAGGAGAAATAGGTTTTAAAACTGTAAGGACCATAGGGAGTGAATATCTTTCAAGAAAACTTAACACACCACAGAATGATTTTGGTCAAACAGGTGAAATAATGAATGACGTACTTATTAATGAAATAAATAACACAGCAGATAAATTAAAATAATGGAAAAATTTTGGATTTTAGTGATAGTGGTAATTATAGGGTTTTCAATTAAATCATTGAGAGACTATAAAAACTTATCTAATGATAGTTATTATAATATATTGCAAAATTCAAGACATTATAGGCTTTTGGCTATTATTATAGTTAGTGTAATAGCATTATTTATTTGTCTGGTCCGTATGTTTCGATAATGGTAATGTGGTAATGGGTAATGTATCAAAGTTAGTGATGGAGGGATGATTACTAGTTAATATATTGAAAATCAATTGTGTTATTAATTTAAAAACGGAAAAGAGAAGCTATGGCTTCTCTTTTTTTTTGAGTACTGAAAAAATAAACAGGTATTCTAGCCCCGATAGTAGCGGTATCCCCCGCTAGGGGATATAGCGAATAGCGGGACAGTAGGGGTTAGAAGATGAGATGGGTGCTGCTGATAAACTCTACAATGGTAATATAGCCGAGACGTTTTGGCGTACCGCTACTGATGGGGGTTATGTTAGAAACTACGGTTACAAATACGATAGCTTGAACCGATTGAAAGACGCTACTTATCAAAAATCAAATTCAGTAACACATAACTATGATGAGAATTTAACCTATGATAAAAATGGTAATATAGTTACACTTTTGCGTTATACCCATAATTCAGATGGGCAGATTGGTGCTATGAAAATGGATGAATTAACCTATGACTATAAATCTCCTACCTCTAACCAATTAATGAAAGTGACAGAAGGACCTAATGGAAATGTTAGTCAAGGTTTTATTGACGGCAACACCACAGGAGATGACTATGTATATGATGCCAATGGGAACATGACCGTGGATAAAAACAAAGGAATTACCGCCATAACGTATAACCATTTGAACCTGCCAACCAAAATTGTTTTTGGTACTACAGGAAGTATTTCGTATGTTTATAGTGGCTCAGGACAAAAAGTACAGAAAGTAGTAACAGAAAACACAACGGTAACAACTACTGATTATTTAGGAGGCTACCAGTATAAAAATACAGTATTGCAGTTTTTTCCAACGGTGGAAGGCTATGTGAAAAACACTCTTGTGAGTGGTACTAACTCCTACAGTTATGTGTTTAATTATACGGACCATTTAGGAAATGTGCGATTGAGTTATACTAAAAACCCTAGCGCCAACGCTCTTACTATTTTGGAAGAAAGTAATTACTATCCTTTTGGATTAAAGCACAATGGTTATAATATAGATAATTTTCAACCGGAGTATAAGTACCAATACAATGGCAAGGAACTACAAGATGAGTTGCAACTAAATTTATATGATTTTGGTGCTAGAAATTATGACCCTGCCATAGTTAGATTTACTTCTTTTGACCCTGTTCTACATTATAAGCAATCACCTTATGTAGCATTCTACAATAATCCTGTTTATTGGGCTGACCCGACAGGTATGACTGGAGAACATTATGATTATGACAAACGTGGTTATTATGATGATGCAGGTAAAAGTGTAAATTTCGAAACCGCTATGGCAAGCCAAGGCTTGAATACTGATGGAAGTGAGAAAAAGAAAGAAACTACCAAAGATGATGCTTCTGCTCAAGTAGGAATACTTCCAGAATCTTTCGATTTTAAACAAACTACAGGTAATTGGCAAGCGGCTGGTGTTACTGGGTTAAGCTTAACTGTTACCGATTTTAAAACTAAAAGAACCGCAGAAGTTCAATTTGAACTTGAAGTAGGTGTACCTATGAAATTAGCAAACGGGACAATAATTTCTGAGCGTATTGCTCAATTGGCAAGTGCAGAAGCGGCAAATGCGACGGCGGGTGCTATCGGGACATCTGCTTTACTAACAAATGGTAAATTTTATAATGCTCCAGCACTTGTAAAGCTTACATTTGCGCTCTTAATGCAAAGAAATCTTAATCAATCACTTAAAAACATGCTAGAATTGCCTAACAATACAAAAATTGGTTCAAGAGTAAATTCAACTATTCAAAGTAACATTAAAACCAAAGAAGCAGTTTGGGCAAAGGTCTCAGCTTTAGAAGCAGTAAAATTAATATTTAAAGGATTTTTCTAAAATGAAAGTGAAGTTATTAATTTCGAGTATGTTTTGTATAATATCTATTTTTAAAATTATGGGTCAGACAAATAAAAATGCTTTAAACAAAAAATGGATTGTGTACAATACACAAGATAATGCTTTAACGGGCTGGCATTCATTTATGGATAACTACATCTTAGATTTTACAGATTTTAAGAATTTAAAAATTAAGACACTTGGAGAACCTGACTTAACTACGATTCCTTACTCATTCAATAGTACAAATGGAAATGTTTACGAAGGTAGCGGTGAATTACTTTATAGTGTCCTAAAAATCGATAATACGAAGTTATCTCTCAAGATGGGGGAAAAAAGTACAACTACTGTAAATTTTGTCAAAATTGACGATAAAAGTTCGAAATTACCTCTTGATGAGATTATTAAATTGCTTCAAAAAGATAAATGGGTTAAAGATTCAAATAGTATTCAATTCACTAATGAACCTTATAAGGTTTTAAATCAGATTGAAACCAAATTTAAAGTCTTTATTGAAAAAGATGAAAAATCTAATAAGGAATTTAAAGGTGCTTGGCTATTAGATTCATATGATGGTATTATATTATTGGAGTTGTTTTCTGAACGTCTAAATCTTAAAGCAATTTATCAAGTTAATGATATTAGTGATAATATTGTGAAAGCAATCTCTACAAATGATAATGGTGAGTCATTATTATTGGAGTTTAAGAGAGGTAATGTATCAAAGAGGTAGTGTGTCAAAATTAGTGATAACTACAAATACAGGTAATGTATCAAAGTTAGTGATGGAAGTATAATTGCTAGTTAATAGGTTGAAAATCAATTGTATTGTTAATTTAAAAAGGAAAAAGAGAAGCTATGGCTTCTCTTTTTTTTTGAGTATTGAAAAAATAAACGGGTATTCTAGCCCCGATAGTAGCGGCATCCCCCGCTAGGGGATATAGCGAATAGCGGGACAGTAGGGGTTAAGAAGATGAGATGGGTGCTGCTAAAAACCTAACAATTGTGGTGCGCTTGCAAATCCATCTCAGGATTTGAATTATATTATTAGTCGCAATTATAAACAGGCTTCGGCTACGCCACTAGTATCCCCAAGTCCAGAACAAGCACAAGTACAAATTACCTACTTTGACGGTTTGGGTAGACCGATGCAACAGATTGCTAACCAGCAGTCTGCCACGGGTAAAGATATTGTAACGCCTATTGAATACGACAGTTTTGGCAGACAAACCAAAGACTATTTGCCTTTTGTGGGGAGTAGTCGTAATATGGCTTATGATAGCAATGCCATTGGAGGGAATTTGAATTATTATACTTCTACTTACAGCACTTCCATAGGATTTTCGGAGAAACTATTGGAAAAATCACCCTTGAATAGAGTTTTGGAGCAAGCCGCACCTGGTGACGATTGGAGATTGAGTAATCCAGACAAACACACCATTCAATTGGGATACCAAACCAATACGGCAGATGAGGTGCAACGCTTTGATGTGAGTTTGACTGCAGACTATGTCCCTAGTATTACCGCCAATGCTTCGTATGCGGTGGGTGAGTTGTACAAAACGGTGACTACCGACGAGAACGGCCATAGTACCGAAGATTTTAAAGACAAAGAAGGTCGTGTAATACTGAAACGCAACTATGATACTAGTGTGGCGCACGATACCTATTATGTGTATGATGTGTATGGTAATTTGACCTATGTATTGCCCCCTAAAGCCGAGGGTGCTACCAGTGCAACGGTTTTGGACGAGTTGTGTTACCAATACCAATATGATTACCGCAACCGCTTAGTGGCCAAAAAACTACCGGGCAAGCAGTGGGAATATATGGTGTATGATAAACTGGATAGAGTAGTGGCCACAGGGCCCGCATTCTCGCCTTTTAGTGATGTGACAGGAGCCGGCTGGCTGATTACCAAATATGATGTGTTTAATAGAGTAGTGTATACGGGTTGGTTGAATAGTCCTGCAACTAGCAGTGCACGAAGTACCATGCAGCAAGCTCAAACTAACGCTACCACTATCAATGAGAATAAGCAAGCTTCAGGTACTATTGATAGTATTAGTGCGTATTATAGTAATACCGTAGTACCCACTACATTTAAACTCTTAACGGTAAACTACTACGATACCTATGCAATACCTAATCTAAGCGGACTGGCTACTAGTGTAGATAACCAAACCGTAACCACTTCTACTAAAGGACTGGCGACAGGGTCTTGGACCCGTGTGCCAACGACAACCGCTGAGGTTAAAGCAGAAACCAATTATGTCTTGTTTGATGCCAAGTTTAGACCTATACGTAATTATACCACTAATTATTTAGGCGGTTTTACCTGTACTGATAGCAAACTGGATGCGTTCTCAGGGCAATTGCAATACACGGTGCAAAAGCACAAGCGTAGTGGCAATGATGCTGAATTAACCGTTAAAGAAGCGTTTACGTACTCTGCCCAAAACCGATTGTGGACCCATACCCACCAGATTAATGGAGGAGCAGAACAACTGTTAGCGGAGAATACCTATGACGAACTGGGTAAATTGACTAGTAAGAAAGTAGGGAATACCAGTGCCTTGCCACTTCAAAAAGTAGATTATAGCTACAACATTAGAGGCTGGCTGACTAAAATTAATGAGATTAAAGCCTTGCAAAAAGGGACAGATCCTAAGGATTTGTTTGGGTTTACAATTAACTATAATACAGTAGATGGCAGTGCCAGTGCGGCTAGCCCATTGTATAATGGCAATATTGCTGAGACTTTTTGGCAATTTGGAGACGATGGGGACCTAGTGTATCGTGGTTACGGTTACAAATACGATAGCTTGAACCGATTGAAAGACGCTTCCTACCAAAGACCTGGGTTTAGCAACGCTGTACCGAAGTCGTATGATGAAAATTTGACGTATGATAAAAATGGAAACATTATGACTTTAAAACGTAATGGTGGTGCAGATGACCAATTGAATCTATTTCCTATAGATGATTTATCGTATGAGTATTTGGCTAATAGTAATAAACTAATGCGTGTAAGTGAGGCTCAGCCAACAGCCACTAGTGGCTTTAAAGACGGTAATACTACAGGGGATGACTATGAATATGATGATAATGGTAATTTAATTAAAGATAAAAACAAGAATATTACTACTGCAATTACGTACAACCATTTGAACCTGCCGACTAAAATAATTTTTCCGACAGGAAATATTGTGTACATTTACACTGCAAGTGGACAGAAAATGCAAAAAATAGTAACAGAAGGAGCCAGTACTACCACCACGGATTATTTGGGTGGTTACCAATACCAAAACACGGTATTGCAGTTTTTTCCAACGGCAGAAGGGTATGTGAAAAACACTCCTGTAAGTGGAATAAACACTTACAGTTATGTGTTTAACTACACCGACCATTTAGGGAATTTACGCTTGAGTTATACTCAAAACCCTAGCACCAATGTTCTTACTATCTTGGAAGAAAATAGTTATTATCCTTTTGGGTTGAAGCATACTATAAGCAATGCTGTTGTTCAGGGACAAGATTATAAGTATAAGTACAACGGTAAAGAGTTGCAAGACGAGCTGGGGCTTAATGAATATGCTTATGGATGGCGTGATTATGACCCTGCTATCGGAAGATGGAACGTCATTGACCAATTGGCTGAAAAATATTATAGGATTAGTCCGTATGCCTACGTTGCTAATAATCCAATAACAACAATAGACCCTGACGGTAGATATTTATTTGGCTTATTTGGAAGTACTTCAGCGGAAAGAAAAGAAGCTAGAGCAGAAAAATATGCCGCAAAAGTTGGTGGCAGTGTAGTTAAAGGGGAAAATGGTAGAGTATCTGTAAATGTAGTTAGAGGTACTGCCGATGGAAGTATGACTATTACAACAAAAAGTAATTTTAGTGATTTTGCTACTTTAACTGGAAATATAAAAAAATGGACCACTAGTCATAAAGAACAACTCATAGGAGTAGCTAAAGGGATTCAGAAAATTGGAGACAATGCAACTAAGGCAGGAATTACAGGTGCCGCAGTTGGTGCCGCAGCAACTGCTATTGTAGGTGGCGAAGGTGCGGCACCAGGTATAGTTGTTGCAGGATTAGGATCTGGAGTTAGTGGATTTGGGTCTATTCTAGAAATAGGTGTAAAATTAATTACGGGAGATGAAGAAGCAATGAAAGATATTGGAGGTTTCGTTACTGGCAAGATAGTAGAAGCTGGTGCGAATAAAATTCTACCCGGAGCTGGACCTACAGCTTCTCAGGAAATTAAATCAGCAGTAAAAGTAACTAGAGAAGTTATTAAGAACGAGACTTCTAAAAAAGCAGAAGAATTAATTAGTGAATAATCTAAATAAATTATGAATTACAAATTTTTAATATATAGCTTTTTATATATTTTAGCTGCATTTATCTATTATAAATTTAATAAATGGTCCTTAAAAGATAGAAATGGGATTAATAACCCTGAGGTATATTCTAAGCCTAGTACGATTGTTCAAATCTTTTATAGTTGGGTAATAATTATAGGTTTTATAGTAGCTTCAATAGTATATTTTTTCAAAGCCATAGGATAAATAAAACAGAATTATTATGATGATATATGAAAAATTTAGATGGATATTAGCACCAATAGTATTAGTTTCTATAGGTTTAATAATGAGGTTTTCAAAGAACCAAAGGCAGTTTGGTTTAATTTTGGAGTACAAAAAATATTGGCTAATTTTAATAATCTTAGGAGTTCTTCTCTTTTTGCTTAGACTATACATGCGATAGGTAATGCAAATGGGTAGTGTATCAAAATAAGTGACAACTATAAATACATAATTTACTATGTTGATAATCAATGTTTAAGTTAATTTGTTTTCAAAAAGGAGAGGCTGTATGTCTCTCCTTTTTTTGTGCTGTAAATGTTATGATTGTACCTTTGTTATAGGCATTGGTGTATTCACAGTAAACTTGTCTTTGAGTATTTTCATGTCCTCGCTTACTATTTTGTCTAGGACTTTGATATCAGTTACAGCTTGATTGAGATTACATCATGTATTCTTGTCGTGTAACAAGGAGATAGTTTTTCTTGCTTCATCTTCCATTGTCTGTCGAGTGATTGTGTGGCAAATTTCACAGTAGTTTTGCCCATTGATTGGTTTAGCTTATCAATAACACTCATTAACGGTTGGTGCTTTGGATTAGAGGCGTTAAATAACGATAGCTGTACCTCAGAATTTGGTGTAAGTCCTGATAGTATTACACCCGCTTTTTTGTACTTGTAGCCCTCTTTAAAAATGGCATTCAATCCCATCTGAGCATAGCGATTCAAATCAATAGTTGAATCCGTTGGATAATCCGTATTGATTACAATACTTCGGGAATACTGAGGTTCATTTTGGCTGAATCTGTTAGTAGTTACAAACACCATCACCATATTGCATTGACTTTGTTGTTTCCTGAGCTTCTCAGCAGAATGCGCTGTGAAGGTAGCCACTCTTTCAGCAATATCTTCTATCTTACGATAGGAATGTTCAAATGATCTCGTGGTGGCTATTGCTTTTTTGTCTGAGGCTTCTTCTAAGTCTAAAGTAGGTTTGCCTTCCAGTTCACGCTTTAAACGTAGACCCACCACAGACATTTCTCTGCGTACCCAATCATCAGGTAATTGAGTGAAAGAATAGGCAGATTTAATCTTTAGTGCTTTTAATCTTTGGGCGTGTTTCCTTCCAATACCCCAAACATCTTCTATTTTAGCCCATCTAAGCGCTTTAATTCTCTTTTCTTCGGTATCCATTACATAGACACTGTTGGTTCTTTCAGGGTATTTTTTGGCTATTTTATTAGCTATCTTGGCTAATGCTTTTGTAGGAGCAAAACCAACGCTTACAGGAATCCCTGTTCCTTTAGTAACAGTACGTTGAATTTTGATGCCATGAGCTTCTAGATCAAACAATTCAAATCCATCGAATTTTAAAAATGCTTCATCAATACTGTACACTTCTATCTCAGGAGCAAACGTGGAAAGGATATTCATTACCCGACTACTCATGTCTCCATAAAGAGCATAATTGGAAGAGAATACGTTTACATTGTTCCTTTTAAAGAGAGCATCAAACTGAAAGGCAGGAGCTCCCATGGGAATATTCAATGCCTTGGCTTCATTAGAACGTGCAATAACACACCCATCGTTATTGGACAGTATTACAACTGGTTTTCCAATTAAACGTGGCTCAAATACTCTCTGACAAGAGGCATAAAAGTTATTACAATCGATTAATGCAAACATTAGAATCTTTTTATTGAAGCGGTTACAATACCCCAAATGATAAGTTCATTATCACGTGTTACTTTAATAGGAGCGAATTCTTCGTTCTCAGCTATTAACCAAACTACATTGCGTTCTATTTTGATACGTTTTACAGTAAACTCTCCATCAATTTGACAAATAGCTATTTTATCGTTCTGCGGTTCTAAGCTTTTATCAATGATGAGTAAATCGCCATCATAGATTCCTGCATTTTTCATAGAATGACCTTTGACTGTAGCAAAGAACGTAGTGTCCTTGTGCTTAATTAAATGCTTGTTTAGGTCAATGGATAGCTCAATAAAATCATCAGCAGGAGAAGGAAATCCTGCCCTAATACCAGCATCAACATAAGGAAGTTCCATCGCTGTTGAATAATCAGGCGTATAAAATTCTAGAGTGGGAGTGGTATGTAATAATTTTAGTTTCATAGCTTTTCAAAAATACTTCAGAAGGCTGTAATTAAAAAACGTTTCATAAAGAAAAGTTATTAACTACTATAATTAGTCTCACTATTATAAGTTAATGTGAGGGTGGTTTTGAATGAAAAGTAAATAGGCATCGTAAAATCATGTAAACAAATTTTGTTAAAATGTCATCTATACAAGTGGTTAAGGCAGAAAGATTAGTCATAAATCGAATACAATTCATTACTTTTTTTGGTAGCTGCGTTATGATTGTACTTTTGTTTTAATTACGGGCGTATTCATAGTAAACTTGTCTTTTAGTATTTTCATGTCCTCACTCACTTTTCTGTCCAGGACCTTGGCATAGTGCTGGGTGGTGCGTAGGTTTTTGTGGCCTAGCATTTTGCTCACGCTTTCTATGGGTACGCCGTTAGTGAGAGTTACCGTGGTAGCAAAGGTGTGCCTAGCAATGTGAAAGGTGAGTTCTTTGTTGATGTTACAAATGGCGGCTATTTCTTTTAAATAGGCGTTCATCTTTTGGTTGGATAGAATAGGGAGGAGCTTGTCCTCATTACTGCTCTGTGGGTGGTTTTCGTATTTGTCAATTATCATTTGGGTTACGGGTAGGATTGGAATTTTAGAGGCACTTTCTGTTTTTTGGCGGTGGGTGGAAATCCATTTTTCGCCATCGATACCAATTATAATATTGGCAGGTGTTAAATTGAATACATCGATATAAGCAAGTCCTGTAAAACAACTGAATAGGAAAAGGTCTTTGACTAATTCTAATCGTTTGATTTGGAATTTTTTATTTACTAGTGCCTCAATTTCTATTTCGGTTAAATAGGTTCTTTCTACTTCTTTGACCTTTCCGTCGTAGTTTAGGAATGGGTCTCTTTCTAACCATCCGTTTTTATAGCATTGTTTGACAATTTTACCAAAATTTCGAATGTATTTAATAGTCGAATTGTTGTTGCAATTTTTAGTGTTTCTTAAATAGAAATCAAAATCAGTAATAAAGGCAAGATCAATTTGTTTAATTGAAATGTCATTAATAGCATACTGGGTTTTTAAAAACTCTTTTGTATGGGCTAGGGTAGTTTCGTATTTTTTGTAGGTGTTTATAGAGAACTCTTTGTTAATTAGCTCTTTCATTCTCTTGTTGTGCTCCTGGAATATTAGCATTAATTTCCGCTGTTTTTCTTCGATACCTAATAGCTTGTTTTTAAATGTTTGGGCATTAATTTCTTGGTTGTTATTTACCATCCATTTTTCGGTTTCGTACACTTTATTTTTAAGTATGTCGAGATAGCTATTTATTAATCTGGCTTCTTCTGAGCTGCCTTTAATTTTACCCGCTATTGTGTTCCATTTGGCTTTTTCTATAAATTTAGAAGTGCTCATTTCAATACGCTCACCGTTCACTGTGATTCGTTGATAGATTGGGAGTAATCCGTTTTTGTTTGATTTTGCTGTTTTAGCATAAAATAGGGTTGAGATCTTGTGTTTCATTTGTGGTTACCTTTTAAGTTATTCAAATTAGTATTTCAGTCACTTTTTGTCAAGCTGTTCATCTTATGAACAGCTTGCCAGTGTTGGCTTAGCGAGAAATTCGGTTACCTTTTTTTTATGGATTTTAGGGTACCCGATTTTATCACCTACACTTTGTGATTTACTACATAATTTGACTAGTAGGTAAAATGAAAAAGCCTGTAAATCATACGATTTACAGGCTTTTAGTTTTTTCTGAAATAGTTTCAGTGGAGTCGCCGGGAATCGAACCCGGGTCCAAACAAGCAACTAAAGAGCTTTCTA
>ERZ650301.383-NODE-383-length-12116-cov-5.029765_pt1 | contig 12116 bp, 11 predicted proteins | sample MGYA00376237_ERZ650301 | MGnify/ENA primary metagenome ERZ650301 (study PRJEB26733, sample SAMN07839255) | wastewater metagenome | biome: small river; feature: stream; material: water | place: USA: North Carolina | collected 2016-04-05 ...
TGATTATATAGGTCTGGTTCCAGGGATTTCAAGGGTAAATTCACCTTAAATTTCATGTGGTTCAAACTTTATGACGATATTCAGCCATCTTGGAACTTTCGTCACATATCTTGAAACTCGCCAGAGTGGCAACCCATTGAAAATATTAGTTAATTCTGAGGAGTCCTCAAAAATTCTTAAAACAATGGAGTAATTGGGTCAAAAACAAGCCTTTTCCAATTAAAAATAACTGGTCAATTTCACCGATTGCTTAGCCAAAAAGATCTCAAATGAAGGCTTAAATTGAAAGTTTTTGAATTTCAGGCTTGAGCGCTGCCTCAAGATCAACCAGGAGATCAATCATTTTCTCCTGGAGCTCTGGCCACTCTTCAGATGGAGACTGCCAGCCACCATCTAGTTCAAATGAAATGCGGCAGCCCTTCCGATCCGGCAATTCATCCCAAATTAGCTTTCTACCAAATTTAGATTCAATAGACTCACTATTTAGCTTTAATGCATTAAATGCATCGGTACTCCATTGATCTGGCTTATTGCCATCCCTGATATAGCACTCAACGCTAGCAACATGCTTTGTTAGAACTAGGGCCAAGGAAAATCCAGCGCGGCCAATACCCGCATTTAACCAATGATCTGAGCTAGTGCTTCGATTTGCGAGAAGCTGGGTCTTTTGTTTTGAACGCTCAATCAACTGACTCCAGAACTTTCTGAAGATCTCATGCCTTGCTGACTTAACTTTCTTAACTTCTAAGCTCTGCTCCCTAATCTTAACTTCATAGTCGGCAGCTTCCGGTAAAGGAATAATTTGAGAAACATCAATCAGGATTGATTCGTTTAAACGATACGGAATAAATCGAATACAGGTAATGTCCAATCCTTGCCGATTCAGCCACATAACTGCCGTGGTCAGTTCCGAGGAGAAATCAGCTGATACCAAAAGAATTCTCACATCACCAGATAACTCAACTTCATCAACAGAATCAGCCTCAAGAAATTCAAGTATTTCAGTGGTGGCTCGCTCTCTAGATACGTCATCTTTTAAATATCTAGAGTAAGTGGCAATTGCCCTATCCAAAGTCATGCTCGCAACCATGGCTGCGTAGCGAATAGCCTGTAACTCCATATGACCACCATCTTCGGTACGCTTTAGCTCCACCACAACAACATTCGCGCTTTTATCAATACAAAGTAAATCTATCCGCCTCTTGCTATCTTCCCAGTCACCAAACTCCTCGCCAATAACCATTAGATCATTACCTAAAGCCGATATATCAGATCTCAATAGCTGCTGCAGGTCCTTACGTTCAAATATTTTTTCAGCAGCAAAAGTAGTTTGATTTACTTTTGCTAAATTTCCTGCGTTTATTTCATAAAGAGGCATAGCTTTACCTATCGATTTTTTGGAATGATTTGACCAGTCGTATTATCAATACGATATTGAATGATAGTTCCATCAATAATTCGTCGTATGGCTTCCCTAGCGGTATCAAGCGGAACTGAGAACCACTCTTGCGGGTGGTATTTCTTACCATCCCTGCCCGTCAACTCCATTACCAAGCGTTGAGCAGCCAAAAAAGCATGAATTAGGCTCTCAAATTTTTGGGGATTCATATTGAAGCACTCAATAGAAGCAACAATCTTGATAGGCGACTCAAGAAATGCCGTATCTCGTTCAGCATGCTTGGTTCTCTCCTCAACAGTTAGCTCTGTGTAACCAATCTTGTAAAGATTTGGCACATTCTTTAGAACCGGATTCTCGCTTAACGTTCTAACGATATAAACCACACCCGAGCGCTTGTCTTTATGGGTAATATTGTTGAGCTTCTTTTCAACATCTTCCGCACTACCTAGCAATCTTCGTCCGTGCTCATCCTTGTAAAGGGCTGCGGCAAGGGATCGAAGTAGCAAGTTGGACTCAGTGCCATTCTCAAAAATAACCCTTAAACGCGGGTTGTATGGCTCACCAGAACTACTAAATTCACCTACTTCATCAACTAGGCAAAGCATTCCGCGCAGAATAAACACGTCCCCCTCGTTGATTTGGGAGCCCTGTTTGAACGGTATGACCTCAACCTGACGAGCATCTAATTTCTCATGTGACTGCCTGAAAATCGATTGGAACTTATAAAAATCCTCGCATCTCTTTCTCTCGGCAATTTCATCCGGCATTTCTCTTGGTATAGCGGGCACATGCTTTAAGTCAAAAATACCTAGATCAGGTGTATTAAGTAATCCCAAGCTGTCAGAACTTAATATGTCTGAAATTGAAGTGACTTCTTTTTTGATCGGTGCTGGTTCACCTTCTTCCGCTGCTTTAGCTATTGGAGGAAGCATTGAATATCTATCCACAGCTCGAATTGCATCAGAGACCTTATTTTTTTTAAAGCCCTCAAGCCTATGGGCAAGCTGCTTCTCCATGATATTGTCTGCATCAACTTCTGGCAGTCTATGGTTCTTATCAATAAATTGATTAATCTCTTCGAACTTAGAAGCTTCAATAGATTTTTGAGAGGAGCTTGGTTTTTGTTTTACTGCCAATAGACCAAACTCATCCGGCCTACCTAATATTTCATCTAGCGTCAGCCTTTTAGGGTTATTGGCGCCATCATGCTTAATCACCATTCTTACCCATGCCCTCTTGCTTTTTACGCCTCATGAACGCCAATACTTCTGCATACCTCTTCTCCAAAGGATTACTAGAAGTAATACTCGGTTCTTTGCCGTGCTCTCTAAAGAACTCTTCAATCTTCGGCCAAAAAATAACCGCCTCTTCGTCGGTAACCGTTGCACGCATCCCAACAACGACCTCCTGGATAGATTTGAGCATTTCAGCAGTAAATGCTTTGGAAAGAATCTCGTAGGCGCCTTGGAAAGGATTAACTTGGCCAATGAGATCAATATTTAGGTGCTCGATATTAATGAACTTATTGCCCATTTTTACAAACTGTTGACCAGCCTTTGGTAGGCTATTTACATCCACAGGATCACCAGCGTGTGTTTTAGTGCCAGGGGGAACAAATATTTCTGCACCAGGTGGTAAGTCTCCACCTTCAAATAATCCTCCGCCGTTTTGCACAACCATTTGAGTGAGGATCGCTTCTTTAACTGTATTCACTTCGGCGGGAGTTAAATCTGGATACATCGTTTCAATGATTTTAGGGAGCTCATACTCATTGATTACTTCGGGCGCAGTTTGAACTACGGCTGCAGCAGCTATCTCAGGCTTTTGAATTAATGCCGCCCTAATATTGTCTAAGTTATCCAGCGCTTGAAGTACGCTATCAGAAACGGGGGCAGTTACATCCTCAATGATGACGGTACCGGGAGGCAATTGCTCATCGGGCAACAGTCTTGAGCGTGGCCTAAAGTTAATGTTTGGCGCTAACACGTTTTCCATCAACAGTGAAACTGTTATGGCTTTGAGCATATTGTTTACAGAGACCTTAACATCGCCATCTTCAGCGTCTGGCTGGGCAATTAGGTTCGTAAATTGAGCATGAGATTTGCCTTTGCAATCACGAGTAGCGCGTCCAATAATTTGAACTATTTCTGTCATGGAGCTGCGATAGCCAATAGTTAAAACATGCTCACACCAGGGCCAATCAAAACCTTCCTTAGCCATACCCAAGGCAATTATGATGTCAATATCATCCGCTGACTCAACGCTTCTTAAGTATTTCTGAACCTCAGGTCGCATCTCATTGTCATCAACTAGATCGGCAACTTTGAGTATTTTTCCATTGGGGGCTGTAATCGTAATAATTCCAGTTTGAGAATTCTTAACCGGATCGGCTCCTATGACTCCTAAGATGTCGTCTACCTCACGATACTTGTCTTTTGTAGACTCAATAGCATTTACATTGGGGATATGAATAATTGTTTTCTTATTTGGATCTAGTACCTCATGTAAGGCTTCGAGGTAGCGTCCTTTATAAAAGTGGTAGCCAATCCCAAGAGACTTGAGATATTGATAACCATTTAATTGCTCGTAATATGAATAGGTAACCTGCTTAAACAGGGCCTCGTCTTCAGGAAGCAAAATCGGAACTGCGTCACCGCGGAAGTAGGAGCCAGTCATAGCTACGATATGGGCATTTGATCCCTTGATTAGCCCATCAATAAGTTGACCTAGCTTACTTTCTTCGCCAGCCGAAACATGATGAAATTCATCAATAGCTACTAATGTATCGTTAAAGTCTGATGGACTGAGCTTCTCATATGCAAATCTTAATGTTGCATGGGTGCATACCAATACTTCGTCAGTTGGATGTTTGAGGAAAACCATAAAAGCATTTACTTTTCCAGATTCGCCACCAACACAAAGATTGTTTCTATCTTCCACATGCCAATCAGCGAAAAATCCGTCATTGGTTAACTTGACATCCTTAAAAGAGCTTCCAATAGAGGTTTCAGGAACGGAAACAATAACCTTATTGATGCCCTGATTTTTTAACTTATCCAAGCCAAGGAACATTAAGGCTCTAGATTTACCGGATGCAGGAGGCGCCTTTAGCAATAGGTATTGAGCATCCCTGGCCTCAAAAGCCCGAGCTTGCATTTCCCTCATTCCCATTGGATTTAGCGATGCACTCTTACCCGTTTGTGCATATTCAACCTTAACAAGGTCTACCATAATTCACCATTACCTTCTAAAGATCTGCTACTTGGATTTAAATTTTCATAAAGCAAAAAAAGATGCTCCAATCGCTCAGAATCATCCCTAAATTGCTTTTCCCGATAGAGCCTATCTACTGCCGCATCAAGCGTTTGATGCGCCTCCAATAAGTCAGGTGGCATTAAATCAGGGTCATAGAGCTTTGCCAATGTTTTGTCTGGATAGGCCTCTCGAATTAATAATATTTTTTCACCCAACTTAGCTACTTTTGCTTTATCTTGATCAGAGACAGTTGGCCATGGGAATGTGTTGTAAACCAGTTGAGCAGAATATCTATAGTCGCTCTTCAATCTTCCCCCGACAACCCGCATCCAATCCATATGAATTTTTGAGGTTAGGATGGTGAAATCATAGAGCGTGGCATTTGGAATTATTAAATTTGCATTACTTGCCACAGTGATATCTGGCGAACAAAATCCTATTGGAATATAGCTTCTACGCTCAGACGAAACTCCAGGAATGAGGATGTATTCGCCTTTTAATGGATGAGATATAAACCAAAAAAGATGTGGAGTTACTGCAGCGTTTCTAGCCCCTTCACTTGAACTCGACAATCTAGTTCTGCGGACCTCTTCAACCCGCGCTTTTATTGGTGGTATTGAATCAATATCATTTTGGGAGGCATCTTTAAGCCATAAACAATACCTTTCCCCACCATTCATAAATTCACTGGCCCCAAGTATTTGTTTAATCCATTTTGCGGCTTCTGGATACTCTCCCTCTATTTTTTCTTTTTCCAATCTATCCATTAAAAGATGGCCGCCATCATTTGGCATATTTCCAAATAGCATTATTGGTGAACTACCAAATGGCGTCGATCGTTTTGTAATAGCAATATCATTCCCAGGAATTAAATAGGGACTAATGTTCTCTACATATGACTCAATCCATTTATTACCCATCAATTTAAAAAGCTTTTTCTTATTACTAGATTTTTTACTTAAACCCACTATTACTACATGAACTGCAGCATTTGCTTTGGCGCTATTTTTCCAAACAAAAGTTTGATATGCAAAGTTTATCTTCAGCCCCAATCCAAATACTTCGGGCCATAAAAGCTCAACCTGAATCCCTTGACATATCGAGTTGGTTGAAACAAACGCTACTTCAGCTTTTGAATTAGAAATATATTGGGCACCCTTCCAGAACCAAGACGCCACATAATCTAATTTTTTAAATCCCCCGCTAATTCCATCAAATACAATTTCCATGTCGGCAACCTGGCTTGGGGATCTGGCGTTATGACCCAAAAAAGGAGGATTACCACAAACATAAACCTCATCATCCGATGATTTAGGGCACACAGATGCCCAATCAAGTTGCAAGCTATTGCCGCTAAATATGTTTCCAGACTCCTTTAGAGGAAGTGCTGCGGGTGAGTATCCAAACTCGCTACGAAATACTTGGTTCATTTGATGCTCTGTTAACCACAATGATAAAAGTGCAATTTCATGAGCAAAGTCATCAATTTCTATTCCGTAAAATTGGGATAGCTTGATGTTACTCATGAACATAACATCTTGTTTACTAACATCATTTAAAGCCTTGAAGATAGCCATCTCTATTTTGCGTAATTCCTTATACGCAATAATTAAAAAGTTTCCGGAGCCGCAAGCTGGATCGAAGATCTTAATGTTTGAAATTCTATTCAATAGGCTTTTTAATTTGGATTCACTAGACCTTGATTCTTTCAGAGAATACTCAAGCTTATCTAAAAATAAAGGTTGAATTACCTTCATGATGTTTGTTACAGATGTGTAATGCTGACCAAGACTTCCACGTTGCTCTTCGTCAATTACTGACTGGAACATAGATCCAAATATATCCGGATTGATCTCAGACCACTTTAGGGTGCTGCAATCTAAAAGCACCCTTCGAGCCTTTGCACCAAAATCAGGTATGGGAACTTTATTTTTAAATAGGCCGCCATTGACATATGGGAAGCTCTTTAAATATACGGGCCTGGCCTTACGCAACGGGGAGCTATCGTTTTCATTCAACACCTCAAATAGATGATTAAAAAATATTGCTAAGTCAGATCCATCCTCACTCGTATATGAGGCAATCGCATTACTCATCTGTGACTTTTCAAAAATCCCAGTATCTTCAGCAAAAAAACAAAAGAGAAGGCGCGTTAAAAATACATTTAAAGCGTGAACATCGGCTGTTGATTTAGGTTGACTCTTCTCTTTAATTAAATCAAATAGACGCCCCATTTGCTCTGCAGCTTTAACATCCGCAGGATTTTCAGAGTAAATGATTGATTTTTCGAAACCAGCTAATGGAAGAAAAAATGTATAGTTTTCAGGCAGAGTTAATAGCAAGCACTCAAGGCGATCGCCAACCTTAAGATCAACCGCTACAAAATCAACCCAATCAGTGACAATTGCAAACCGAATACTATTACTAGCAACTATTGGGGTATTTTTTAAAAATTCAACAACCTCATGAATATTCTGACCATAATCAACGGGCTTAAAGTAAATGCCTTTTTTAAATGCAACCTCCCCTTCGCTGGGATAAGCCGCAATATTGCGGCCATCATTACTTTTTAGACGTGTGATAGTTGTTTTTGAGTAGCCTAAAGCAGCCAGAAACCCAAAAATGAATTCTTTTTTATCAATGGGATCTAGAATTTTTTCAAAATCAAGAAGGATTTTTGCCTGATTAATGGCCATACTTAAATAACTCCAGGATGGTTAATACGCTTAGGATATCCGATGACCAGATTTCGACCTATGGGACTTGCTATAATCTGTGAGTTCCTGGGTCGGTAGCTCAGTCGGTAGAGCAGCGGACTTTTAATCCGTTGGTCGCGAGTTCGAATCTCGCCCGACCCACCATGATTGCTAAATGTAGCCCTCATGGACCCACGGGAATAGCCCATCTCAGCATCAAACTTCAATATTTCCCTATCTGGCACTTGGCATCAACTCTAGAAAAGCAGCCCTTGTGCTTATCGCCAAATGACTCAAAGGCCAGAATTGCCAAAGCACATACATTACCAACCCTTAATAAAGGGTGCTTGTGGGGCCTGACGCGGCACATTAATTGTTGTATTGGGTGTAGTGATTACCGGCGCTGTAGTAGCACCCTGGTACTGTCCTTGAGGTGAATAAAAATTGGTTTGCCCGTTATCAGTCTGAAAAGACTGTACATTCTGTCCTGTGGCGTTATACACATTAGTCACACCACTAGGTGATGTTTGTGAATAGCCCTGGTACTGGCCTTGTGGCCCGTAAATTACTTGCGCCAAGACTAATGTCGGCATAACAGCCAAACCCAATAGTGGTAATTTTTTCATGATGAATCCTTATTGCCTCTTGCTTGGAGAGTAACCAACTCGATTACCATTGTTATCAAAGATATTAGTAACTCCCTGGGGCGATTGCACCTCATACCCAATGCGATTCCCGGTGTTGTCATAAACCCCATTAGTTGAGTTGTAGTTCATGGGGCTATTTTGATAATTCATGGGGCTGTTGTTGTAATTCATGGGGCTGTTGTTGTAATTCATTGGACTATTTTGGTAGTTCATCGGACTGTTATCCCAGCTAGTAACTTGCGCTCCAGCACTCCTAGCCAATAGCACCGCCTGAGCCAGAATAAACACCAATATTAGAAATTTCATGATTTCTCCTTTTTAAGCCTATTGCCAGATTAACTTTCCACAAGCTCGCCAAATGAGCCTGTAATATCAGCCATACCTCTTATCTCTCTTTTGAAAGCACTTTATGGGCGACATGGAACGACTACACAAGATCAAATACATGATTCAGGCTCGCCAATGCGTGCCACTTGATGACTTCTTGGGTGAACTTGAAATCTCTAAGGCAACCTTTAAGCGAGATTTGGAATACCTCAGAAGCAGGATGAATGCCTCAATCGTCTATGACCGGTTCAAAGGTGGCTACTGCTTTGATGGACAAAGCATTGGTGAAAAGATTGAGCTTCCTGGCTTATGGTTCTCTGAGAAAGAAGCAACCGCCCTTGTACTTATGCAGCATCTTTTGTCAGGATTGGATAAAGGGGGCCTGATCGAACCCCATATTGCCCCACTTACCTCAATTATTGATGGAATTTTGGGTCAAAGTGACACACCCACAAAAGAGCTGCGCAAGCGATTAAAAGTGTTTGGAATGGCAGCTCGTAAAGGTTCGATTGAAAACTTTGAAGAAATTGGTAGCGCTCTTTTAAAGCGCAAACGACTAGAGGTTAGCTACTATGCTCGCGGCACAAACGAAACAACTGAGCGAGAAATATCACCACAACGCCTAATTTTCTACAGGGACAATTGGTATTTAGATGCTTATTGTCATTTACGCAAAGATTTGCGCAGCTTTGCTCTTGATGGAATCAAAAAGGCAATCATTACAAACACCAAATCAGATGAAATATCAGAAAAGCAATTGCATGAACACTTTGCCGAGAGCTATGGCATCTTTTCAGGTAAAGCAAGCCAAAGAGCCAAGTTAAAGTTTTCACCCGAAAAGGCAAGGTGGGTTAGCAGCGAAACATGGCATGGCCAACAAGTTGGCTCCTTTGATAAGGATGGAAGTTATATCCTAGAGTTTGACTACAACCAAGATCCAGAGCTAGTGATGGATATTTTGAAATATGGCTCAGGGGTTGAAGTTCTGGCACCGGCAGGTTTGCGAAAGCGAGTGAAAGACGAACTGACTAAGGCACTAAAAAATTACTAGGCGAGCTATTAAATAGCGTTACCAGGGAGCAGATAAAGGCTCCGTTTCGTGAAAATCAACCTGAGGCTGTTCAGAGTCAGAAAACTCTTCTAGCAAATATCCTTTGGGTGGCGTAATCCGCCTTAGATATTTATCCGGCACCGGACCAATCTTTTGGGTTTGAAGGTAACCGGGGCTATATTCATAAGCGAGCCAACCATGTTCTGTAGCAATCTCAACTTCCCAAGTATATAAAGGCATCTCATCAGCGCCCCATCGCCTATAACCTATGGCTGATTTAACACGGACAATATTGCCTGTGTTTTCAGGAAGCTTACAAAACACAGTAATTGCTAAATCACCAGCCGAACAATTAAGCACGGACATTCTGAATCTCAATCATGTCACTCTGATCCCCATTACGGGATTCAACCACATACTCAAATAGGGCCTCACTAAAGCAAAAGAAAACCCCCAACAAAAATCCCTGAGCAAACCATAGATCCGAAGTTTCTGCATATGCACTTAAGCCAATGAGCATGAGTACTACGCCACAAATCTTAATCATCGAAATCTCCTTTTGTTTAGTGATTCCAGATTAATGACCCATAGGCTCATTGAATGAGCCTTTAAAATTTATTACTTCAAATTAAATTTCTCAATCCAACGCCCGGCTCGCTTGACTGACATATTGCGCGGATCAAGGGAATTGACCTGATGCATTGCCCAGGAGCGCCACTTGTCATAGCCCGGGATCTCCTTGCCCATAGATTGTGACTTGAGATCTAAAGCATTGATGAGCTCTTGCATCTTTTCAGCACGCTTAATGTCTTTAATCGCCTGATTCATCAGCTGCATGCGTTTTTCAATTAATTGCTCAGCTTCCTTTTTACGGCGCAAGGTAGACTTAGCCTTTCTTTCGGCAATGCTAGCAATAGCATCATTTTTCTTATCAACTTGCCTTTGATATATCCATTCAATGTGATCACGTTTACGCCCCTCTATATTCATCAGAAGCTCAATTGCTAGATCCCTCAGAATCTCCGGGGTGATATCGACATACTCTCGATAGTCTTTGTTTTCTGACATTCGATCTTGGCTGCTAGTCCAGCTAAATCCATACGCTTTACCGGGATTACTTTTCCTTCGATAGAAATGATTGCCATCATCAAAACAAACAAATCGAAAGTAGTGGTAACCGCCATCCATATCCACACTTAATGACTGTGTTCTAGGCCCATGAACCTTCACCCGAAATCCCAACCCCTCAAAGTAATTAAAAAAACTATTTAAGGCAGAAAGTAGTTTTTGTCCTGCTGGGTGCTGATACCTAGGCTTATAGAAAGAATATTTTTCTTTCGAAATTTGGGCATCATATGTAAGTAACTTTTCAGTAATCGGATGAATTTTTGCGATAGTCTTGGGTATCCGAATCAAAGGAACTAGCGCCTCAATCTTGACCTTTATCTCCTCTAGGGTCTCCTCAAATACCGGAGGTGGAGGCAATTGCATTTGTGCAATCTCTTCTTCCGTTTGCTCAGGCTCGTCAAGATACCCATATCGATTTGGTGCGCCTCCACCAATATGAATAATCTGAGATTGAAATGGATAAAGAGTTGGAAGCGGTGTTTTTGTAACCTGATGACCATTAGCCAGCTTTGCCCAATAACCAATTCCAGGGGTTGGCACTTTTGCGGCTTTGCAAATTTTTCGAAGACCGACATCCGATAAATCAAATTCAGCTGCCAGCTGAGTCATTGGCTTTGACCATACTAGGTCATACATTTCTTGTCGGGTGAGCGTTCTTGGCGTCATGTTCGGCTTCCAATTTCATGTTGATCCATCAAATTGTACGAACAACATTGCGCCCCATTATTTGAAACTAGAGCATCACCCCCTCTAGAACACTAATGCCTAGGAATGAATTGCCTTTTCAATGGCAGATATCAGGCCATCAAACTCGCTATCAATTTCTAAGATATATTCTTCAATAGCTACAGTTCTTATAACGCTTTCGTCGGTTTCAACCTCTTCAGCAATGGACTTGGCATACTCATGATGGTCCATGCTCCCATCTCTTTCTAGAATCCAACCAACATCCACTCCATACTTTTTCTTTAAGAGCGCTTGTACTTTTAGGCTTTTAAAAACCGCCTTTTCTGGAGCTTCCTTCCCCGGAAATGAATAAAGTGATTCTTGAGGGGCCGATCCGATATCTCCATCTCTAACAGCTATGGACTTTTTCCCAACCCTATTTAGAACACGTACTGCTTCTCGTACTGCGTCTTTATCGCCGATATCGTGAATTGACACCGCCTTTAGCAACTCACTTCTTTTAACGCGAATAATTTCCGTAAGCAACACTTTCGCAAAAACATCTTCAACACAAATATCAAGTCCTCTTATGTGCCCAGAGGACAATATAGAGCGAACTTGATTTGATGAAATCCTATTTCTAACCTCAACCCCTTTTTCGTCTCTGAGGATTAATTTTCTGGCCTCAGACGGAAGGGCATTAATAATTACGCTTGAGTGAGTAGAGAGAATTATTTGATGATTTCTTCTATTGCATACATCCAATAAATATTTTGTGAATTCATACTGGGCGCTTTCATGAAGTGAGGTCTCCGGCTCCTCCAAAATAAACAGGCTTTGTGCTGGCGAGTTTTCCAATTGATCGACCGTATATAAAATGCGCCCCTCACCAAACCCCATATTATTTTCTGAATATGAATATCCAAGTCTTGAGGCAATTCCAACTT
>ERZ650301.386-NODE-386-length-12100-cov-12.597924_pt1 | contig 12100 bp, 10 predicted proteins | sample MGYA00376237_ERZ650301 | MGnify/ENA primary metagenome ERZ650301 (study PRJEB26733, sample SAMN07839255) | wastewater metagenome | biome: small river; feature: stream; material: water | place: USA: North Carolina | collected 2016-04-05 ...
TGAGCCTGATGGCCAACATCGTGATGGCGTGGAATACCTCACAGATGCAGGCGGTCCTGGATCGCTGGTCGAACCGCCGCCAGGTCATTCCACCGGAACTGATCGGGAAGATTGCGCCCACCAGGCTGGAGAGCATCAACTTGCGGGGTGTGTTTCGCTTCCCGGTTGACCGCTATGCTGACCAAATCCTGCCTTCGCGGCCAAATGCATCGATAACTGGCACCAATGGATGAAACCGACCACGGTTTGACGCCACGAATCGCAGATTTGAAAGTGAACAGGAAAGTCAATGAAATCAACGATCTACCAACACCACCTCCGCGCCAGTGCTAGCTTTTCGTACCGTCACTTATTGCACTGAAAACGAGGAGACCCCGTCAGGGCAATGCCGCCTTCGCCTTCGAGCACGTACTTGCCATCCTTGTAGAACTCGCTGGCCGCGCAGTCCAGGCCCAGGGCGATCTGCTCGCCGGCGGTGTAGCCTGCCTGGTCGATGGCCTGCAGAATCAGCTGCAGCGCGGCTTCGTGGCTCTCGACGCTGGGGGCAAAGCCGCCTTCGTCGCCCACGGCGGTGCTCATGCCCTTGTCGTGGATGATTTTCTTGAGGGCGTGGAACACTTCAGCGCCCCAGCGGATGGCTTCACGGAAGGAAGGCGCGCCCACCGGAATGATCATCAGCTCTTGCAGGTCCAGCGAGTTGTTGGCGTGGGCGCCACCGTTGATGACGTTCATCATCGGCACGGGCAATTCCTTGCCGGCCATGCCGCCAAAGTAGCGGTACAGCGGCAGGCCGGCTTCTTCGGCGGCGGCGCGGGCCACGGCCATGGACACGGCCAGCATGGCGTTGGCGCCCAGGCGGCTCTTGTTGTCGGTGCCGTCCAGGTCGATCAGGGTTTTGTCGAGAAAAGCCTGCTCGGACGCGTCCAGGCCCAGCACGGCCTCGGAGATTTCGGTGTTGATGTGCTCCACGGCCTTGAGCACGCCCTTGCCCAGGTAGCGGCTCTTGTCGCCGTCACGCAGTTCGATGGCTTCGCGGCTGCCAGTGGAGGCGCCGGACGGCACGGCGGCGCGGCCCATCACGCCCGACTCCAGCAGCACGTCGCATTCGACGGTGGGGTTGCCACGGCTGTCCAGGATTTCGCGGCCGACGATATCAACGATTGCACTCATAGTCTTCTTTCTTCAATACTTTAAATATTTGACCAAAGCCAGAATGGTCATGCGATCTCGATACGCAGCATATTGGTGGTGCCGCTCTCGCCAAAGGGCATGCCCGCAAGGATGACCACCGGATGACCCGACTGGGCAAAGCCCTGACGTCGTGCCACTTCGGAAGCCATCGGAGCCAACTGCCGGATGTCCTGCGGGTCGTCCACATGCACCGAATGGACACCCCAGGCCAGCGCCAGCTTTCTGGAGACTCCCAGATGGGGCGTAAGACTCAAAATGGGAGAGTCGGGGCGCTCGCGGGCAGCGCGCAGGCTGGTGTGACCGGAGCTGGTATAGCAAACTATGGCATCAGCTTTGAGCAAGGCCGATGCACGCCGCATCGCACAGCAGATGGCCTGAGTCACATCGTGGGAGCCGGTCTCGGCCGCAGCATGCGAGGCCTCGATGAGCTGGCGGTACAAGGCGTCGGATTCGGTGCCTTCGATGATGCGGTTCATGATAGTCACGGCTTCGATCGGGTATTTGCCCGCAGCCGACTCGGCCGAAAGCATGACCGCGTCAGCGCCGTCGTAAATCGCCGTGGCCACGTCCGAGGCCTCGGCGCGTGTGGGCACCGGGCTGTCGATCATGGATTCGAGCATCTGGGTGGCGACGATCACGGGTTTGCCGAGTTTTCGGCACAGTTTGACGATGCGTTTTTGGATCGCTGGCACCTGCTCGGCCGGCATCTCCACACCGAGGTCGCCTCGCGCGATCATGATGGCGTCGGCGGCCTCAACCACCGCCTCCAGTTGCTCGATGGCCGAGGGTTTTTCCAGTTTGGCCAGCACGCTGGCGCGGCCCTGGATGATGGCCCGGGCTTCGGCGATGTCTTCGGGACGCTGCACAAAAGACAGGGCGATCCAGTCCGCGCCCAGCTTGAGGGCGGTATCCAGGTCGGCCAGGTCCTTTGGCGTCAAGGCGGAAATGGGCAGGACCACGCCGGGCACATTCACACCCTTGCGTTCAGAAAGCTTGCCACCCACCACCACCTTGGTGTCGGCCGAATGTTCATCGCAGCGCTCCACGCGCACGCGCAGCTTGCCGTCGTCGAGCAGCAGATCGGTGCCAGGCACCAAGGCCGCAAAAATTTCGGGGTGCGGCAGGTTCACGCGCTGGGCATCGCCCAAGGCGGGGTCCAGGTCAAAGCGGAAGGCCTGGCCCGGCGCCAGCACCACATGCCCTTGTGCGAATTTGCCCACGCGCAACTTGGGGCCTTGCAGATCGGCCAGGATGCCGATGGGGCGGTCAAATTCGCGCTCCACATCGCGCACCATCTTGAAGCGCGCGGCATGGCTTTCGAAGTCGCCATGGCTGAAGTTCATGCGAAACACATCGACGCCCGCCTGAAACAAGTTGCGAATGACATCGGGGCTGGAACTGGCGGGCCCCAGTGTCGCGACGATCTTGGCGCGACGTGTTCGGTGAATCATTTTTGTCTCCTCATTCGTTGATCAGAATGACGCGAAAGTCATTCACATTGGTGAGCGTCGGTCCGGTGATGACCGAGTCCCCCAGAGTTTGGAAAAATCCGTGGCCATCGTTGGCGTCCAGGCTGGCGCGCGGGCTCAGTCCTTTGGCAAAAGCTTCTTGCAAGGTGTGCGGACCCATCACGGCACCCGCAATTTCCTCGATGCCATCGACCCCATCGGTATCGCCCATGAGCGCGTGGATGCGTGGCTGCCCCTGGGTGGCCAGTGCCAGCGAAAGCAGGCATTCCACGTTGCGTCCGCCACGCCCCTGGCCGCGAAGAGTGACCGTGGTCTCGCCGCCCGAGAGCAAGGCGCAGGGCCGTGCAAACGGCTCGCCGCGCTCGGCCACCTGCAGCGCCATGGCGCCCAGGACCTTGCCCACATCGCGCGCTTCGCCTTCGATGGCGTCGCCCAGGATGTAAGGCGTGTAACCATGGCGCCGGGCCACGGCCGCAGCGGCCTCCAGCGCCTGCTGGGGGGCGGCCACCATGCGCGTGTCCACACCCGCCAGACGCGGGTCGGAGGGTTTGACCGACTCGCCGGAGCCGGTGCTCAACACCTGCAACACATGCGCGGGCAGCTCAATGCCGTAGCGGCGCACGATGGCCAGCGCGTCCTCGCAAGTGCTGGGGTCGGCCACGGTCGGGCCGGAGGCGATGTCCAGAGGTCGATCACCGGGCACATCCGAGAGCAGCAGGTTGATGACGCGCGCCGGATGGCAGGCGGCGGCCAGGCGGCCGCCCTTGATGGCCGAGAGGTGACGGCGCACCGTGTTCATTTCGCTGATGGTGGCGCCGCTTGCCAGCAAGGCCCGGTTGACCTGCTGTTTGTCCTGCAGGGAAATACCTGGCAGCGGCAAAGGCAGCAGCGAAGAGCCGCCGCCCGAGATCAGGCACAGCACCACATCGTCGGCGCTCAGGCCCTGCACCACTTGCAGCAGGCGCTGGGCCGCATCGAGCCCGGCCTGGTCGGGCACCGGGTGCGCAGCTTCGACGATCTCGATGCGTTCGCAGGGCACCTTGTAGCCATAGCGCGTGACCACCAGACCCGACAAGGGGCCCGTCCAATGGTCTTCCACCGCACGGGCCATGGCCGCCGAGGCCTTGCCCGCGCCGATCACAATCAAACGCCCCTTGACCTCGCCGGGCGAGGGCATATGAGGCGGCACGCACAGCTGCGGTTGCGCCGAGGCGATGGCCGCCTCGAACATCTCGCGCATCACGCTGGCGGCTTGCTGCTTCATGCTTTTTGGCCGATTTCGAAGTTGGACATTTTCTCCAGGGCGCGCACCATGGCCGAGTGGTCCCAGGCCTTGCCACCGTGGGCCGCGCAGCTGTTGAACAGCTCTTGCGCGGTGGCGGTGTTGGGCAGGGCCACACCCAGGGCGCGTGCGCTAGAGAGCGCCAGGTTCAAATCCTTCTGGTGCAGCTCGATGCGGAAACCCGGATCAAAGGTGCGCTTGATCATGCGCTCGCCATGCACTTCGAGGATCTTGCTGGAGGCAAAGCCGCCCATCAGGGCCTGGCGCACCTTGGCCGGATCGGCACCGGCCTTGGCGGCAAACAGCAGCGCCTCGGAAACGGCTTCGATGTTGAGCGCCACGATGATTTGGTTGGCCACCTTGGCAGTCTGGCCATCGCCCACCTCGCCCACCAGGGTGATGTTCTTGCCCATGCATTCGAACAGGGGCTTGACCTGATCGAAGGTTTCTTGCTTGCCGCCAACCATGATGGACAGCGTGGCGTTCTTGGCACCCACTTCGCCACCGGACACCGGCGCATCCAGGTACTCGCAGCCTTTGGCGCGCACTTTGGCGCCAAATTCCTTGGTGGCGATCGGCGAGATCGAGCTCATGTCCACCACAATCTTGCCCGGGGTCAGGCCTTCGACGACTCCGTTCTCACCAAACAGCACTTCCTGAACCTGGGGCGTGTCAGGCACCATCATGAAAATGATGTCGGCACGCTCGGCAACCCCTTTATTGGTGGTGCAAAGAGTAGCACCGCCATCTGTCAGTTCATCTGGTGTTTTACCGTGGGTGTGTGTGAACAGTTTGTAGCGCGCCTTCATCAGGTTCAGCGCCATCGGCGCCCCCATGATGCCCAGACCGATGAAACCGATTTTTTTTGCGTTGTTGCTCATGTCTTTTTCCTTCAGTTTGTGAGTGCTTTGATCCAGCCCAGGCCGTCTTCAGTCTTGGCCGAGGGTTTGTATTCACAGCCGATCCAGCCGTGGTAGCCAATGGCGTCGAGGTGCTTGAACAGGAAGGGGTAGTTCAGTTCGCCAGTACCCGGTTCATTGCGTCCGGGGTTGTCGGCCAGTTGTACGTGTCCAATCTTTGCAAGCTGTTTGGACAGCGTGGCGGCGATCTCGCCTTCCATGCGCTGCATGTGGTAGATGTCGTATTGCACAAACAGGTTGTCGGAACCGACCTTGTCGATCAGCGCCAGGGCCTGGGCCGTGCCATGCAAGTAAAAGCCCGGGATGTCAAAGGTGTTGATCGGCTCGATCAGCAAGCGAATGCCATGCTTTTTGAGCTCATGTGCGGCAAAGCTCAGGTTCTCAATCACGGTCTGATCGACCTGGAGCTGGCTTGCATCCTCTGGCACTTTGCCGATCAGACAGTTGAGTTGCTTCACCCCCAGCTGGCTGGCGTAGTCGATCGCACGGGCCACGCCCTCGCGGAACTCCTGCGTGCGCTTGGGGTGGCAGGCGATGCCGCGCTCACCGGCGTCCCAGTCGCCAGCGGGCAGGTTATGCAAGACCAGTTGGAGCTGGTGTTTGTCGAGCAGCGCCTTGATTTCCGTGGCCGGCCAAGCATAGGGGAACAAAAATTCCACGGCCTTGAAGCCGGCTTGACTAGCGGCCTCGAAGCGCTCCAGGAAGGGGCGCTCGGTGAAGAGCATGGTCAGGTTGGCAGCAAATTGAGTCATTAAAATTCTCCGTCGTCAGGCCAAGTCAATTGAGCATTGAGGCAGCCACGGCTGTGGGTGCGTCCGACATGCCGCTGGCGAGTTCTTCAAACTCGGTGACGTTGTCAATCTCGGTGCCCATAGCGATGTTGGTCACGCGCTCCAGAATGATTTCGATGACAACAGGAACTTTGTGTTCTGCCATCCAACGTCGAGCTTGCTCGATCGCTGGTGCCAGATCTTCTTGGCGCAGAACGCGAATAGCCTTGCAGCCTAGCCCTTCAACCACTTTGACGTGGTCCACGCCATACCCCTGCCCTGCAGGATCTTCGGCAGAGGCATTAATATTTTGGAAACCCAGCTGCACGCAGTAGTCCATTGAAAATCCGCGTTGCGACTGGCGGATCAACCCTAGGTAGCTGTTGTTGACCAGAATGTGGATGTAGGGCAGCTTGAACTGGGCGCCTACGGCCAACTCTTCGATCATGAATTGGAAGTCATAGTCACCGGACAAGGCCACGATGTCACGTGTTGGATCAGCGGCACGCACGCCCAAGGCGGCAGGAGCCGTCCAGCCCAAAGGCCCTGCCTGACCGCAGTTGATCCAGTTGCGCGGGTGGTAAACGTGCAGAAATTGGGCGCCAGCGATCTGGCTCAAACCGATGGTGGAAACATAGGTGGTTTCGCGGCCAAAAGCGTTATTCATGCACTGGTAGACGCGCTGCGGCTTCATGGGCACGCTGTCAAAATTGGTCTTGCGCAGGAATTCGGGAGATGACTTGCGACCTTGGCATTCCTTGACCCAGTCTGACCAGTTCGGCAGCGCATTCTTGCTTTTCATCTCACGCGCCACTTCGACAAATTTCTGCAGCGCCGCCTTGGCGTCCGACACGATGCCGTAGTCGGGTGCAAACACGCGACCGATCTGGGTCGGCTCGATGTCCACGTGAATGAAGCGTCGGCCTTTGCAATACACCTCGGGTGATCCGGTATGGCGGTTGGCCCAACGGTTGCCGATGCCCAGCACAAAATCGCTGGCCAGCATGTTGGCGTTGCCGTAGCGGTGGCTGGTTTGCAAACCGCACATGCCCGCCATTAGGGGGTGGTCATCGGGGATCGTGCCCCAGCCCATGAGCGTCGGAATCACGGGAATGCCCAGAATCTCGGCAAATTCCACCAGCAGATCGCTGGCGTCGGCATTGATGATGCCGCCACCGGCCACGATCAGCGGACGCTCGCTGGTGCACAGCATTTCGATTGCTTTCTCGATTTGCTTGCGCGTGGCGGCTGGTTTGTAGACCGGCAGGGGTTCGTAAGTATCTACGTCAAACTCGATCTCGGTCTGCATCACATCAAAGGGCAGATCGATCAGCACAGGGCCCGGACGGCCCGATCGCATCAGGTGAAACGCCTGCTGGAACACGCCGGGCACTTGCGCGGCTTCGAGCACCGTGGTGGCCCATTTGGTGACGGGCTTCGCGATCGAGGCGATGTCCACGGCCTGAAAGTCTTCCTTGTGCAGACGCGCCTTGGGGGCCTGACCCGTGATGCACAGGATTGGAATGGAATCCGCTTGGGCAGAATACAGGCCGGTGATCATGTCGGTGCCTGCAGGACCCGAGGTGCCAATGCACACACCGATATTGCCGGCAACGGCGCGGGTGTAACCCTCGGCCATGTGGGAGGCGCCTTCCACGTGGCGTGCCAGAATGTGACCAATGGTGCCACGTTCCTTGAGCTGAGCGTAAAGCGGATTGATGGCCGCGCCAGGCACACCGAAGGCCTGAGTCACGCCTTCTTTTTCCATCACCAGAACTGCGGCCATTGCGGCCTTCATCTTCGCCATGTGCAAATCTCCTAAAAAATGATTTTTTGCTTCAGCGGTGATCTTGCGTCAGAGGTCAAATTTATGGAACGTCCCTATTGCGAATAATCATTATTCCGTGGTGGAATACTGGTATGGAACGCATTCATGAAATCAAACTGTTCGTTCGAGTCGTTGACCTCGGCTCTTTCAGTAAAGCAGCCGCCGAGGCTGGTATCGGTCAGCCCGCCGCCACCAAACAGATCAACCGCATGGAGCAGCAGCTGGGGGCGCGATTGCTTCATCGGACGACCCATGGTGTGAGTCCCACCGAAATCGGCCTGCTCTACTATGAAAAGTGCAAGATGATCTGCCACTTGGCAGACGAGGCCCAATCGGTGGGATCGCTGTTGCAGAACAAGACCCAAGGCGCCATCAGGATCAGTTCTTCCGTGGCTTTCGGGCGGCGGGTCATGGCACCGCTGGTCATGGAATTCATGCGGATGAACCCGCATTTACAAATTGAACTCAATTGCGAAGACCGGTATGTCGATCTGGTTGAACAAGGCGTGGATGTAGCCATACGGCTCGGAAAGCTAGCAGATTCGACGCTGGGGGCAGCGTATTTGGGCGTCAATCCTTGGGTGCTAGTTGCCTCACCTAATTACATTAAGGACCGTGGTCGCCCCAAAAAACCCGCCGAGCTGAGCAAGCATGACGCCCTGATCTATAGCTCAGTACAGGGCGATGAACGATGGCAATTCACTGGTCGAGATGGCAAACTTGCCAGCATCCCAGTGCATGGCCGCCTGCGATCGAACAACCTGTCAATGCTGCTTGCTGCAGCCCGAAATGACCTTGGCGTCGCAGCCCTACCTCGCTATGTTGCGCACAACTCCCTTCAGAACAAGGCGTTGCTGCCACTGCTGGAAGACTGGAGACTGCCGCAACAGGAAGTGCATGCCGTATTCCCCTCACCGAGGCTGATACCTGCAAAAGTCAAGCTATTCATTACCTGGTTACAAAGTCAGTTTAGCCCCGAATGGTGGGCCACCATAGGGGGTTGAAGATCGAACGCACTCACTTCGGTTGAAGCAATAGCATGGCAGGCAGCCAACCTGTGATCACACCCTGAACAATTGACATCCAGCCTGCAAGACGATTCCATGGGAATTGAAATACGTGCAAGATAAAGAACACCAGCCAAAGGATCGCCCAAGCTGTCCATGAAAAAGCACTCCAGACTTGCCAAGGATCTGTGCCCGCCACGGCAAACAACTGGATCGAGACCCATTGCGCCGTGACGGCCACAATCAGGCTGAACCAGCCCAATCCTCGCCCATCGCTTCTGGTAAACCTGTTCCAGGCCACCCAGAGGTAGGTGAATGCAAACATCAATGAGAAGGTGGTCTGGCGCACGGTGGCCGGATCTGCGCCATCCCCGAAGGCGAGTTCGTTCGCTATGCGCAGAAACAGCAAACCGGTCAGAGCATTGATGATTAGGATTTCACGATCTGCGATTCGCCCTAACGTCCACAGGCCATTCAGAATCAGAACGACACCGACGTAAAAAAGTACCAGAGGGTCAAACACCAAGAGGCCCCTCAACTGTTGGCGGGCGCTTGCGGCTCAGGTTCGCTCCACAGCTTTCCTGCTGTGGCCCAATCATGGCGTTCGATGTCATAAAACAAAACATCAACACCAGATGCTTGCCCCCCAAGCACACGCACGCAGGCTTGCGTCAGTTCATGTGCGAGTTCGGCTTTCTGTGCAGGTGTGCGACCTGCGAATAATTCAACACGTAAAGTCGGCATGGCATTTTCCTTTTTCAAAATGGCTCATTACATCTTCAGACCTCAACATCGGCCTGGCGATTTTTCTAATTCTGGTAACCCGGCGACTGGCGATCCACACGCCGCAGGAGTGCAGGCCATTCCGCATCGCCGTCGATTTCACGGCCATCGCCAACCCATTGCTCCAACGTTTTCCTTGCCAACTCCTCGGGCACCGCTTGAAGCTGTCCGCCGCAAGCCGCCATCGCTCGCAACTGCGCCTTGGCGGCCCGCTCCAGAATATGCATCAGCATGTAGGCCTCGGCCACGGTTCTCCCGACCGTCAGGGTGCCGTGGTTCTCCAGAATCAGCCCATCGAGTCCGCCCAGGTTTTTGACGAGGCGTTGCTGCTCCTGCACCCCCAACGCGAGACCCTCGTAGGGGTGGCGCCCCAATCGACCATGCAGGCGCATGGCCCATTGGGAGCCTGCCATCAGACCTTGCGGCAGCATGGACAAGGCCACACCCCAGGGCGCATGCAGGTGAATCACACATTCCAGTTCTGGCCTGGCCGCATGCACCGCACCGTGGATAGTGAACCCAGTGGGATTGACCTGTCGACCAGAGCCATCAACGACTTCACCATGCAGATTGACCTTGACAAGATTCGAGGCCGTGACCTCTTCAAAGCACAAACCAAACTCGTTGATCAGGTATACCCCGGGCTCGCCCGGCACAGCCGCCGACAGATGCGTGTAGATGGTATCGTCCCACCTTGCCAGTGCAGCCAAGCGGTATGCAGCCGCCAGGTCGACACGCACTTGTTTTTCAGTGCGGACTGGATGATTGACGGGATTGTTGTACACGGCCTTGCTCAGATAAAAAGGCCAGCCCAAAGGCTGGCCTGATGGGAGACGCTGAGGTCTCAGTGTGCGTCAGCCTGCTTGGCGGCTTCGATGGCATCGCGGTTATCACCGCTAGCGCCGTTGAAGAAGAGGTTCAGGATCACGGCGCTAAGCGAAGCGAGCAGGATGCCCGACTCAATCAGTGGGTGCAGGCCATGCGGGAACCATTGCAGATACCGCGGAGCGATCAGAGGGATCATGCCGATGCCAATCGAGATGGCCACGATGAACAGGTTGTTGCGATTGGCCCTGTAGTCCACCGAGCCCAGGATGCGGATACCCGTGGCTGCCACCATGCCGAACATCACCAGACCTGCACCACCTAGCACAAAGGTCGGAAGCGACTCTACTAGTGCCGCCATCTTGGGCAGCAAACCGAGCAGCAGCAAGATGATGCCGGCAGCCACGCACACATAGCGACTCTTGACGCCCGTCACACCCACCAAGCCTACGTTCTGCGAGAAGCTGGTGTACGGGAATGTGTTGAACAGACCACCGATCAGCGTACCCAGACCGTCCACCCGCAGGCCAGCCGAGAGCTGTTTCTGATCGATTTTTTTGCCCGTCAGGTCAGAGATGGCCAGGAACATGCCGGTTGACTCGATCATCACCACGATCATGACCAGGGTCATCGTCAGGATCAGGATCGGGTCGAACACCGGCCTGGCGATCTCGAAAGGCAGCACCAGGTCGAACCAGTTGGCCTTGGCTACCTTGTCAAAGTTCATGTAGCCCATCACCGTGGCAATCACGGCGGCCACAACAATGCCCAGCAGTACCGAGATGTTGGCAATGAAGCCACGGGCGTATTTAGCAATCAGCATGATCGAAACCAGTGAGACTGCGGCAATCGCGATGTGGGGCAGCTGTGCGTATTTGGGATTGGACACAGTACCCACAATGTTCAGGCCAGCTGGGATCGGGGGAACAGTGGTTGCGAGTGCTGCGCTCGCACCGGCAGCCGGCTGTACTGCTGCGCCGGCCAATTCCTTGATTGTGGCCAGCCACTGCGCATGCTCTGGGCTGACAATTTGCGGCGCGGTCGGCCCGACAGGCACGCCGAAGATCCAGTTGATGCCCACCCGCATAAGGCTGATGCCGATGACCGCGATGATGGTACCAGTCACCACCGGCGGGAAAAAGCGCAGCATACGGCTGACCACGGGCGCCAGCAACATCGATATGACACCCGCTCCGATAATGGCGCCAAAGATCAGCCCTGCCCCTTCTACCCCCGGGGTAGCATTAGCCATAGCTACCATGGGGGCCACAGCAGCAAAAGTCACGCCCATCATCACTGGCAACTTGATGCCGAACCATTGGGTGGCGCCAAAGGCCTGGATCAGGGTGACCAGACCGCAGCAAAACAGGTCAGCTTGGATCAACATCGTGACCTGCTCCGGGCTGAGCTTGAGGGCTCTGCCGATGATCAGGGGTACTGCAACGGCGCCGGCATACATCACCAGCACGTGCTGCAGACCCAGTGCGGTGAGCTTGCCTGTAGGCAAGCGCTCATCTACGGGATGAACGGTTGAATCTCTCATTTTGTCTCCTATGTGGTTAGAGTTTGGACAATCAGGCAGGAAAGTCGCACGTGACTTTCTTCAGATTTTGGTTAAAGGGCCTTTACTCGACTGAAGCACCCGACTCAAACCATCGCTTGATCATCTGACGCTCTTCTTCAGTGATGTTCGTGGAGTTGTTCATCGGCATCTGACGGGTAACGGCAACTTGCTGGAAAACGCCCTGTGCATTGGCTTTAACTGCAGCACTGTTGTCCAGACGAATACCCTTCATCTGAACAGCTTCGCCATGGCACATGTAACAACGCTGTTCCAACACGGTCTTGACTTGGGCAAAGGTCACGGGTGTGGCGTTGGCTGTGGGCGCAGCCACTGGGGCCGGCTTGAGCAGAACAATCGCGCCGAGAATCAGTACCACGCCGACGGCTGCGAACGGCCAGGGGTTCTTGGCACGGCCCGCATCAAGTCGCTGGACCACGAAACGGTGCTGATGCAATTGATCA
>ERZ650301.388-NODE-388-length-12061-cov-4.934783_pt1 | contig 12061 bp, 11 predicted proteins | sample MGYA00376237_ERZ650301 | MGnify/ENA primary metagenome ERZ650301 (study PRJEB26733, sample SAMN07839255) | wastewater metagenome | biome: small river; feature: stream; material: water | place: USA: North Carolina | collected 2016-04-05 ...
GTGTACGTAATAAGGTCCAACCACTCGGTAAATTATATATGTACGTTGTATCTCTACCACCAATAAACAAAAGTAAGTCACCTTCCATTACTTCTGCAGGTTTATTTATTACTACAGTAGAAGAAGTATTTTCAACAGATGAAGAGACAATAAACTTATTTCTTTCCGGAGGTAATCCTGCCGCAGCTAACATTTTTAAAGAAAGTTTATCCATATTAGCTATTATAATTAGGTAATGCTGCAGCATGCCATGTAGTACCAGCATCATCTGTAACGAATATAAATAGATGAACCTTACCTGTTGTTAAACTTGGAGCAGTTCCACCTGACCAAACAACACTAGTAGGCCATGTTACAGTACCACTAGTATGTGTAAGTTCTAATGTAAAAGAATATGCTACATTAGAAGGTACGTTACTAAATGTAAAAGTACTATTGGCTGCAATTGTTTTTGTAAAATAATTACTCAAGCTACAATCAATATCTAATGCTGTTATAGCCTGAGCACTTGATGAAAATACATCTGTATTTGCAATCCAAGCTGTTCCATTCCATTTCCACGTTTTACCACTAGAAGTGTATAATTGTCCTGTAGTAGGGCTTGAAGGAAAGTTAAGTGCCATATATTACTCCGGTTTTTGGGGCCAAACAACTTCGTCCGGAAAGGTACTTTGTAAGGTTACATCACGTAAAGCTTGTCTATAATCTTTCCACTCTTGACGTTTCGCATCTGAGATTGGATAGTCAATGATAACGTAAATATCAGAAGCTGCAAGCAAGCTATTGCGTTGGTTTCTGATTGGTGTAGCTCGTTGTTCATAATCTTTCACCGCACAGTCAGCCATTTCTTGAGCATAAGCAGCATCGTGCTCTTCTTGTGTCAAAATAGCAATGACACCTTGAGTGTTCGTGTCCTGCCCATCTGCAATCTCGCAAATAAACTCTGGAACATTTGTAGGGTACTTGCTGGTCTTAGCCCACAATACTTTTAAACCTTCAAATCTTGGGAGTACAGGCCCATTACGTGCTGGCTCTTTGCCAACACTTATACCTGTAACTCTGTCAATATGTGTGACGATAATTAACATTATACTGTCCTTAAAAATACACGACGAAATGGTCTTACACGACGAACTGTTGTTGTATAACTTGCACTTTGTCCTGTTGCAGAAGCATCACCTGCTGCATAACCAGCAGTAAAATCAAATATGCTCATAGCCTCTCTACCACTGTTAATTGTAGCAGCAGCAGGTCCAGAACTGGACCAATATGTTGCAGTTTGAAAACCTTCCTGAACTCCGCTACCTTGAAAAGCAGTGGCAGAAGTTACAGTTGGTGATAAGGCTAAACCACTTGCGTTTGTGTAATTTATACCACCCGCTGGTACTGAAAATGTCTGCCATGTAGTTATATTATTTGAAGCACCACCCCATACAGTAGTGCTATCCATAGAAGCGGTAGAAGTCTGGGTAAGGACATTACTTGAATTTGTTGGTTTAAACAAACGATAAGCAAGTTCCAGTTCCAGAATACTCGGTAAGTACCAGTCAGAGTATCCTGCATAAGTTAAATCATTGCAGTAACTTGCAGCGGGCCAAAAAGTAGTACTATTTGCAATTAGATCACTTGTATTAGATAATCCGTCAATAACAGATTTTGCACCTGTAGTAAGCGTACCACTTAAAGCTGTAGCTGATGCTAATGCTGTTTCCTGACTTGCAGGAGCTACCACAAGAGCATATAAGTTATTGCTAATTGTGATACGACCAGCATAGAAACCACCTTGGTATGGATCACCATAGTTAGCAGGAGTCAAAACTGGTGCTGTAGTGATCTGAACTAGATCACTCCACTGACCATTGCCCAATGTATTACCTACATGTCTTGCACGTAAGAATACGGTAGCACCTGCACTAACTGTATTGTCTGGAACTACAATTGAAAGGGCACCAGAAGCTGAACTTGACCATAGAAGAGTATCACTTGCATCTCTAATCTCGAACTCTGTGCGATTCAAGGTATCAGCAGTTCCAGTGGATGCAAAAGCTGCTGTTGTAATCGTCAAACCATTTTCGACAAGCGTACTGAGTGTGACTGGCGATGTAACCGTAGCCTTATTTACAAAGTTCGTACTTAGTGTAATGTCAAATGTATTAACTGCTGAAAGATTACCATACGTATCAACAGCTTGAGCCTTTACAGTAATTACATTACCAACAGAACCGCTTGTCGTGAAGCTTGCCTGACCACTTCCATCAATGTCAGCATTGACATTTGTAAGACCAGCAGGCAAGGTTATCCTGTAACTAGCAATAGCCGCACCAGAAAGCAAGCTTTGAGAAGTAGCTTTAACAACTACTGATTGACCTACAGTAGCTTGGCTTGGTGTTGAAAATACTGGAGTACTTACAACGACTGTATTATAAGTCTGCGGAGGTACAGGTTGCCAAACAGTACCACTCCATTTCCAAGTGGTTCCATTATTTGTGAATGTCTGCCCTGTAGTTGGGCTAGATGGGAAATTGATTGCCATTGTTATTATTCCTTATGCTGTGAGGTATTCTACAATGTAGATTTTACCAATTGCGCCAGCACCACCAGCGACACCTGCGGTGTTGTTACTGTTACAAGCTCCAGAGCCACCATCGCCGTTACTGGTTGCAGTAGTTCCTGCTGAACTACCTGCAGTAGTTAGAACTACACTCTTAGCTCCTGAACCCCAGTAAGACATGCCGCCTGCACCTGAAACAACGAATGTAGCTGACATTGCCATACCAGCATCTCCGTTACCACCTTCTCGGTTAATATCACCACTAGAGGCAGCACCACCAGTACCACCTGCAAAAACTGTAGGAACTGTGTTTGCAGTTGAGCCTGCACCAGTTCCGCCAACACCACCACTTCCAGTCAGTGTAGCACCAGTACCAATTGGGTTAAATGTAGAAGCTCCACCTGTGCCACCTGTACCACCAGTAGCAGCAGCGCCAGCAGTACCAGCAGCACCGACAGCATAAGCAGCGTTAGCACCCATCTCAGCTTGCGTAAACCAAGCAATCGAAGTTCCTCCAGCACCGCCGCCGCCGCCAGCACCGTAACCGCTTACCCAGTCAACACCGCCACCACCGCCACCACCACCAGTACAAATGATATTTGTAAACAATGCTTTTGGATCGGCAGTAAATGTTCCACTACCAGTTACATATGTTGTCTCTTTTATAGCAACAACACCAACTGGAACAGCCCATGAGTTGTCACCGCGTAAAAATGTTGTAGCATCTTTTGTACCACTTGCTGTAATGTTTGAAGCAGCAAGAGCACCGTTCAAGTTTGTGGCATAGAAGTTACCTTCGTAATTAAGGCGTGTTGTGTTTGTAGGCGCAGTTGTGGAAGTATTGAATTTACCAGCAACAGGAGTAATACCACTCGATGTGATAACACTCACCCAAATAGTATCGTAATCAGCGCCAGTATTCTTAACAAGTGCTTGTCCTGCTGATCCACCTGCTGGAACGCCAATACCGTCTTGTCCGGGATCATTGGCAACACCGACCCACTGTGCTGATGAGCCATCATCATAATAAACAAAGAGTTGACCTACAGTACTGTCAAACCAGATAACACCGGGACTTGCTGTTGGTGCAGTGTCAGAAACTGTAACAAGTGCATTACCAACAATGGATACACCTGAAGGCCATACTCCAGAAGCCTTTGGACCAAAAATAAACTTTGTAGCTGTATTAATATAGAAATCACCATCAACACCTTGTGTTGTTGGATCAACTGTACCATTTAATAAGGTTTTACCATTAACACCGTTCGCACCGTTTACACCATTACTACCAGCAATACCTTGTGTATTGACCGCATCTACCCACTGAGATGTATCGCCATCATTGTAATAGATACGTAAACTACCTACTGTACTATCCCACCAAGCCATACCAGCAGTAGGAGAGCTAGGAGCAGTATCACTAATTGAGATTGCAGAACTTCCACCACTACCAACTGCTTGAGCCCCAATAGCTGTACGGAAACTTGCAGCATCTAAAGCACTTACTGTGTTATCAGCATTTATACGAAGAAATGTATCTGTGCTCGGGTTAGTTAGTGTAAATAAATTACCACCAACAGTTGTAGCCCCCAAAGAGGTACGGCCAGTTGAGGCTGTTAGACCAGTTGAACCGCCATCCCATTTATTACGGTCTGTATACGCAGTATCCCAGTTTGTTTGACTAGCTGTAGTAGGGATTGAATAACCACTTGTTAATGTAACTGCAAAAGTACCACTTGTTGTTATAGAAGAACCAGTAACAGTTAAACCTGTAGGTACTGTTAAAGTAACACTAGTTACTGTACCACTACCACCTCCGCCAGCTAAAGCATTAGTACTTACTGCGGCTCCAGCATTACTTAAGTCAAAATATACGCCACGGTTACTGCCACCGGTTTCAAAAATACGAAGTTTATTTTCGTAAATGTCAATCGCAATAGGGCCAGCCAAAGTACCATTAGCAGGTGCAGCAGCTAAACGTAACTCACCACCTTCGCTACTACCGGCTCCGCCAGTATTATTAAGAGTTAATTGTCCCGTTATACTGCCACCAGTTAATGGTAATACATCAGTGCGAAAACTATCAATAGTATTTGCAGCTGTTTTAAAATATAATTTACCGTCTTGGTAGTTAATTGCCATCTCACCGTAATCTAGGTCAGTAACTAAAGGTACTTTGGTAGCTACGGAAGATTTTTTAAGAACGATTTTATTTGTCATGTTGGCCCTAATAAGGAAATAAGCAAGGCTAAAAAGCCTTGCTATTTAAATTAATATGTTCCGCCGTCTAGTGTTGTTATAGACACTAAACCTGCTGTTACACTAAATTGTGTACTATCGAAACTTGCTAAACCATTTACAGAGGTAGTAGCTGTTGGGATAGCCGTAGTAGATACTGCAGTTACTAAACCTTTAGCATTAACAGTTACTGTTGGTACGCTAGTACCGCTACCAAAAGCACCTACATTGGAGTTAACAGTTGCTAAAGTAATTGCTGCACTTACTGCTGCACTACCATCAAAGTTAACTGTCCAGCTAGCGTCACCTGTTGCTGTAATAGCACGAGCTGTAGCTAATGCTGTAGCTGAAGAAGCATTACCAGTTAAACTACCTGCAAAGTTAGTAGAACTAACACTTGTTAAGCCAGCTAAAGTAGTAGAGCTGGCACCTAGTGCTATTGCAGTCGTACCAATAGTTACTGAACTATTAGCTAACTTAGCGTTAGCAATAGAACCTGCCAACATTGTGTTAGTAACTGTACCAGTATCACCAGTTGTAATAACTGTACCTGTAACTGCTGGTAGTGTAATTACGGTACCTGTACCTGCAACTGCTGTTGGAATAATCTGAACTGTACCTGATGTAGCACCTGGTAAAGTTACGCTAGAGATACCGGTTAGTGCTAAGTTAGCGCTTGCGCGGTTTAGGGTAACTGCTGTTGTACCAATATAATGTGTATCAGCACGTAGCGCAACCGTAGAATCAATTGCGATAGTTACTGCTGCAGAACCTGTATAACTAGTACCGCTTAAACCTGTACCAATAGTAAGTGCGTTAGGGTTAGCAGCAGTAATCGTAATGTTTGCGCTACCATCAAAGCTTATGCCATTAATAGTACGAGCTGTTGCTAGCTTAGTGGCGGTATCAGCATTACCAACTAAAGCACCGTATACCGTACCTACGTTTAAACTCTTATTAAAGTTCCAACGATCATCAATACTTGTATAAGTTAAGGTAGCGGCAGTTGTTGGGCCATTAACCGTAATACCCGCACCATTAGCAGCTGTTGCTGTTGCAGCGTCTTTTGCTAGTACAACGTTTAAGTCGCTTACCGCAATAGTGGTAGAGTTAATAGTGGTTGTTGTACCCTGTACAGTTAAGTTACCTGTGATGGTCGCATTACCTGCTACGCTAATGTTAGCAGCTGTAATATCATCGGAGTTTAATGCTCCATTAACTGTTACGTTGTTGAATGTTACGTTATCTGTTGTACCAACAGCCTGACCAATTGCAATACTAACTTGGTTATTTGTTACAGTTGTTGTAACACCAGTGCCACCGGTAAATGTTAGAGTATCAGTACCTACGTTTACCGTATCAGTACCTGTACCGCCAGCAATAGATAGTGCTGTGGAAATTGTTGCTGTGCTTACTGCGGTAATTAAACCTTTGGCGTTTACAGTAATAATTGGAACTGCGGTTGTACTACCAAAAGCACCAACGTTTGAGTTAACTGTGGCTAGTGTAATTGCTGCTGAAACTGCAGCACTACCGTCTACAGCTGTTAAGGTAGCTGTTGCGTCACCAGTTAAGCTCAAGTTTCTGGCAGTTGACCATTTTGTGGCTGTGGTAGCATTACCAGTAAGTGCAGCAGTAATTGTACCAGCTACAAAGTTACCACTTGCATCACGTTTAACTAGTGTACTAGCCGTATTAGCAGCTGTAGCTGCAGTAATTTGATCAGTAAAATATTTACCACCGATAACTACGTGATTAACAGCATTACCTGCTGTTTCCGTACCCATACCAATGTATAAACGATCACCGCCGTTTGAGCCGTTATCGGCAAGAGCAGAGTAAGCTAATTCACCGGCACCTAGTACCGCTGGATTACCAGAAACCTCTGAGCGTTTTATCTTAATAAGAGATGCCATAATTTATCCTTTAAAATTGGCCTGCTTCTAGTATTTGGTTTTCTAATAGTCTAGTGGCTACCCACTTAGATGTATTAGCTGAATACACTAATGTGGCACCATCTACTAAATTTGTTTTGTCTATGTCTGAAGACTCGGAGATTTTTGCACTCTCTCCAGGAGGCCCCATTATTCCTGTTACTACGACTCCGGTAGTATCAGTGGTAACTACCACAACCTCTTGTTCTGTAACAAGTACGCTTTCTAGGACGTTTTCAGGATTTGGTAGTACGCTTGACTCTGTTGCGACTACTATTTTTTCCATTAACGTGTTACCTCGCGTTCTAGTGAAACTGAACCTTTAGCAAACGGATATACTTCACCAGTAATATTATCTACAAACTCCAACAAGTAAACAGCACTAGTAAAATTAAACTGTGCTGTAGTTGAGTCTGGAATATTTATGGTGATGGTTTTGTAAGTATCATTGAATACTATTCCGCCATTTTGTGTAGTTAATTCATGTATAACTGTATCAGAAGTTACCTTTTCTCTGATTTGCATACGTGCAGTAAGGTTACCGATCTGTACTGGCTTGTTATATTCTAGGATACCACCAGATGTGTACGTTGTGAACGCCAGTGAGTTTACCTGATTAAAAGTAATAGTATCTGCTGTGATTTCAGTAGCAATTTGATAATCAAGAGCATTCGCCTCTTTCATACCACCTGCGTTTGTGATCTTTGCTCTCCAACCTAGTGGTATTAGGTGATTTGGGGCAGTTACTACCATTGGAGCATTTTTGGAAATATTTGTAATAGGTACGTATACTTTTGTAGACGATTCCCAACGCAATACCTGCTTAAAGGTGCTTCCTTGGTATATTTTTAAATTTAGTTTAATTGGAGCTGACATTCTGGTCTCCTGTGTGTAACACAGCTTGTAGTCTGGTTACTTCTTTTGTAAGCGCAATAACTTCTGCCTGTAAAGCCTGATTTTCAATCGTCAGCTTTTGTAGTTGTTGGTTAAGTGCGATAACTTCAGTATGTAAGCGGCCTAGTTCAACACTAAGAGCAGTATTCTGCTCGCTCATGCGTTCTAGCTCTGTGTGCATAAGAGTAATCACACTAGTTTCTGCGCTAGTAGACTGCCAATCTTTCACAAGTTTCTGAATACCAACAAAAACTGTTACGATTGCCAATGCCCCCATACCGAAGACTTTAATAATACTCTCTTGGTCTATTTCTAACATTTATAATGTCTCCTCGTTTACTAGCAGGATATTATTGCTATCTTTTTTGATTAAGGGATTTTAGGGATCGCTGCGGTTTAGGGTCGATAACCAAGAAAAACCGAATACCCATAAATAATTTGTACTATTATACCATATAAGCATAGAATTGACAACGCAAAAAAACGCCCTCCCCAAAGTAACTCAGGGAGGGCGTTTTTTATTGTATATCAGGAAATCTTTGTTTAATCTCCTGAATCTTTGCTAACCAATTTTCTTGTGTAGCTTCACCACGCTGCCACTTAAAGAAAAGGGGGTCTGCTTCAGTTTTATAAGCTATAGATCTTGAAACTTCTTGTATATTATTAAAATCAGTAATAGATTTTGTTCGTTCTTCTTCTGATAGGTCTACAATATCCCAACCAAGGGTCCATATACCATTAATTAGTTTTGGATATGTTTGTACTACTTTTTGATACAAGGTATGTTCAGGAGGGCTTAGTTCTACTAAAAGCACATAGCCCTCTGGTACATCTTCATTTCGCATAGGTGAGGGAAAACTTGTATCTGGAAACCTCTCAGATAGGGAGTATATTGGCCACTCTATTACCTTGCCGTCTACTATTCTTGCATACATTATATTTATTCCCTATTAATTACAATTATATAAGTAACCTGCGTCACCTACACCATATATTGCCTCACCAACTTTTATATTGTGTGCAAAGTTTGTTGAACTTACACCAGAGTTCTTCAAATCCCAGTTAATACCGTCAGTACTAATAGCTACTGGGGAAGATATTCCTCTAACTACATAATGAGTACCTGCCCATATTACATCTTTTAAAGTACCTAAACTAGATGCTATAGAAAAGAAGTTTGGCTGATATGTCCAAGTTATACCATCTGTACTAGTTGCTATTTTGGAAATAGCTGCCATTGCACATAATTCAGTGCCTGTCCATATTAATCTACGCCCTGTAGTAATACCCCAAGCATTAGATAGCCCTGCTTGATACGTCCAAGTAATTCCGTCCGGACTTGTAGCCGCTGTACCTACTGTAGACATAGCAACTAACTGTGTGCCTGTCCACACTAATCCGGCCATAGAGGATGTTGACCAAGACGTGCTAGATAAGCCGCTTTGGTACACCCAAGTTATACCATCTGTACTTGTAGCTACACTGCCTGTACCTCCACCTACTACGAACTTGGTACCTGTCCATACTATGCTTGTAACAGAAACTGAAGCACCCCAACCAGTATTTAATAGTCCTGGTTGATATGTCCATGTTATACCATCCGGACTAGTAGCTACTTTACCGTTAGCACCTACTACTACAAATTTAGTACCTGACCACGCTATGCCTAAAGCATTAGCCCTATCCCAGGTAGTTGTACACAATCCTGGCTGATATGTCCAAGTTATACCGTCTATGCTGGTAGCTATAAACCCTAGATACCCTATAGCTACGAATTTAGTACCTGAATGGATTATTCTATATAAGGTTACCCCACCACCTTTTTGATCTAGTGTAGGTGCTGGATGTGTTAATGTTGTACCATTGGAAGATAGTTTTGATACCTTACCGTTTAAACCTCCTATACAATAGTATGAACCATTCCATACTATACAGTTAATATCTGTTTGCTGTATATAAGTATCTAGAGGACTTGATCCGTTCCATGTAGTATTCCAAGTTATACCATCAGTACTAGTAGCCACTTTTCCGGTAACACCTACTATAGTAAAATTAGTACCATTCCACGATATAGCATATATATTTTGGGCGGTACCCCAAAGCGATATACTTGTTGTAAAAGTCCAAGTTATACCGTCGCTGCTATACGCCAGCCCCTGACCGTCTCCCACTACTACTAATCTAGTACCAGACCATGAAATACCTCTTGCAGTTTTTGTAGTCCAAGCAGTACTAGATAAGCCTGTTTGAAGAGTCCAAGTTACTGCATCGGTACTAGTAGCTACTTTACCTAGAGTACCTACTACTACGTATTTGCTACCTGTCCAGACTAGATCCATAGCTGTAGTATTAGTACCCCAAGTAGTGTTGACTAAACCTGGCTGATAAGTCCAGGTAATACCGTCTGGACTTGTGGCTACTCTACCTCCGGATCCAACTACTACTATCTGAGATCCAGTCCATATTGCGGACACTACGTACCCTGTACCCCAACCAGTACTAGATAACCCTGATTGATATGTCCAAGTAACGCCGTCCGGGCTTGTAGCAATGGCACCTGATAGCCCCATTGCTACAAATTTAGTACCTGCCCAAATTACTTTACCAACAGTGTTAGTACTTGCAGGCCAATCTGGTAAATCGTCTATGTTGGGGTATACATAGTTCCAAGTAGTACCGTCTGTACTAGTAGCTACTTTACCTTCTGTGCCTACTGCACAGAAGGTAGTACCTGACCAAGCTATTGATTTTACAGCTTGACCATCTCCCCAACCTTTATTCACTAAATCATAGTTAGTTTTCCATCTAACTCCCAATTTATCTTTTGGGGTAAACATCATATATACATTATTTAACATATAAATAGGTACTCAATTAGTATAGTTGGTTAAACTGGAGGCTCTCCAAGTAGTACCGGCATCATCTGTTATAAACATAAATAAATGAGTTTTACCAGTAGTTAGAGTAGGGGCTGGATCTCCATAAGGCCATCTTATACCTGCAAACCACGTTATAGACCCAGTAGTATGTGTTATTTCTACTACCATAGAATAAGCGCTAGCAGGTACGTTACTTACAGTAAAGGTGCTTGCCGCAGCTACAGTTTTTGTAAAATAATTGCCCAAAGAACAATCTATATTTAAGTCTACTATAGGGACTATACCTTGATTTATAGATCCTGCAAAAGTCTTATTGCCTGTAATAGTCTGTGAACCAGTTAAATATACTCCATTAGTAACTGTTTCAGCAGTAGTAGCAGTAGTAGCAGTAGTAGCAGTAGTAGCAGTAGTAGCAGTAGTAGCTGTTGCAGCATTACCGCTAATATTAATAGCCCATGTACCTGTAGCCCCTACTCCAGTAGTGCTAGGAGCACCTACTGAATTATAGCTAATAGTAGCAGCAGAACCGCCATTAAAAGTAGTCCCGCTTGCTACGCCACTACCAGCATTACTTACAGTTAATGAATTATTTAGATTGATACTAATCGGCGCAGTACCATTAAAAGTTACTCCATTAATAGCGCGTGGAGTAGCTAATTGAGTTGCTGTAGTAGCATTTCCACTTATGCTTATAGCATAAGTGGCTGCTAAATCATTCCAAGCTGATCCAGACCATTTTTGCCACTTATTACTAGCAGATATCCAACGGATGGTACCAGTTGCCATATTTGTAGCAGTTGTAAGGGCTGGATCAAAGCCTATGGAAATGTCATCCATACGTGCATCCATTTCGTTAACGAAATTAGCGTACGTACTTGTTAAGGTTGGTAAATTATGATTTGCCATCTTTAATAGCCCTTAATTTGGTAAGAAGTAGTAGACGCAACAGCTGCCCCCGTTGTAGGTGTAAAGCTATATATAATCATACTATTAGGATAAGTTGTTACGCTACCAGTAGTATCTGAGGACGCCATGGTTACCGTATACGAATTTGCATTAATGACTGCTTGTATTATATACATACCGGAAACTGCATTGCCAGTAGTAAAATATAAGCGAACCTTTTGTCCGGCGATTAAACCGTGCGCAGTCGCATTAATTGTTGCAGTACCAGATACAACGCTGTATGTCCCTGTTATAACGGTATCTTTAAAGTCATATACAGATAGTACTGGAGTAGTGCTTGCAGGAGTAAGAATAATTGACTGAATATCAATAAAGTCCCCTTCAAAGTTTACTATCTGTCCAGTTGTAGGAACTGATACATAATTAGCTTCAGACTTTTGTTTAGAGTCTAGTCGTACACGTAGATCAGATATTTTACATATGCTTCCTGGAGAAACTTGTGTTACATCTAAGCGAACTTTGATATATCGGAAGTTTGTCGCAAAAGCACTATAGTTACCTACACTTGTGTATGTAACACCATCAGTACTAATGTAAATAGTAGCAACTTTATTTGTACTACCAACTACATCGGTTTCCACAGTATTTAACGTTATCTG
>ERZ650301.391-NODE-391-length-12034-cov-15.500960_pt1 | contig 12034 bp, 5 predicted proteins | sample MGYA00376237_ERZ650301 | MGnify/ENA primary metagenome ERZ650301 (study PRJEB26733, sample SAMN07839255) | wastewater metagenome | biome: small river; feature: stream; material: water | place: USA: North Carolina | collected 2016-04-05 ...
AACTGTTCGAGTTGGGCGAGGTATTGATTCATAGGCATGTCTGTATTGTGAACAAGTCCCACCTTCGGTATTGCAGCTGATCTGCCAGCTATCACGCTCAGTGGGACGTGCGCATGGATTTATAAGATTTACAAATCTTAAGTATTCTTAATTTTTAAGTTAATAAACTATTTGGAATTAATTTATGAATAAATTTACATAAAAAGTTACTTATGGTGCAGGACTTATGCAAGTGAACTATCAGCCAGTGTGTGCCGTCAATGTGCACTTCATTTTTTCTGAATCTTTCAGATCCATCCAAGTGCGTCGATATGCGTACGCTGTGCTGAAAACGGCCTGTGCATTGGCAGGCTTAGTTTTGGGCTTGAATGCAAGCGCTCAAATCACGCCTGAGCTAGAACGGCGTGTGGGGATTCGTAGCGAACAAGAGTTGTTGAGAAGGCGACAACAAGAGCAGCAACAGCGACAACAGCTGGAGCGCGCGCCAGATGTGCGGCTGCCTGCGCAGCAAGATGCAAAAACATCCCAGTTGCCTGTTGAGATGCCGTGTTTTGTGATTCAGCACTTGGCACTCGAAAACGTCTTAAGTGCCGCGGCGCCTGAGTTTGAGTGGGTTGTTGCGCAACTCACAGAGACTTCTACTTTGTTAGGGCAATGCGTCGGGTTGCAGGGCATTTCGTGGCTGATTGAGCGTGCACAGAATGCGTTGATTGATCGAGGTTTTGTCACCTCACGCGTTCTTGTAAAACCGCAAGATATGAGCCAAGGAAACTTGGTCCTCACACTCATCCCTGGACGTATACATGCGATTCGATTTGCAGAGCTTGCTGATCCACGCATCGATTTGAACAATGCCCTGCCCATGCAAGCGGGTGACATTCTTAATTTGCGTGACATTGAGCAAGCCTTAGAAAACCTGAAGCGTCTGCCAACAGCGGAGGTTGACATCAAAATTGAACCCGCCCAAGGGAATGCGGTGCAATTAGGTGACAGCGATTTGGTCATTTTTTACCGCCAGCCTTTCCCTTTGCGTCTTTCAATCAGTGCTGATGACAGCGGCATTCAAGTTACGGGTAGATATCAAGGCAGTGTGACTGTCAGCTATGACAACGCCCTCACGTTCAATGACCTGTTTTATGTCACCAATACCAATGGCATGGGTGGCGGTGATAGCGGACCAAGAGGTACGCATGCAAACGTCATCCATTACTCACTGCCTATGGGGTATTGGTTGATCGGAGCAACCTCTAGCGCCAATACGTATTACCAAACTGTGGCTGGGTTGAATCAAAGTTACGTTTACCGCGGTACCAGCGAAAACAACGAGATCAAACTCAGCCGCCTCTTGATGCGTGACAGCAAACAAAAGCTGAATTTGGCTGCACGCGCCTTTCAGCGCAAGAGCAATAACTACATTGATGACACCGAAATCAATGTCCAACGGCGTGTCGTGGGCGGTTGGGATAGCACCCTCAGTCACAAAACATTTATTCAAAACGCCAGCCTTGAAAGCAACCTTACTTACAAACGTGGAACAGGCGCATTTGGATCATTGCAAGCACCAGAGGACGTATTTCATGAAGGGACATCACGGTTTGCTTTAGTGACGGCTGATGTCAATCTAACGCTCCCATTTAAGTTGGATCAGCAACGCATTCGATACATCTCAACTTGGCGAACGCAAAAAAATAGGACACCTCTCACACCTCAAGACCGTTTTGCTATTGGTGGTCGTTACACCGTGCGCGGATATGACGGTGAATCTGTCTTAAGCGCCGAACGTGGATGGTTCTGGCGCAATGACTTTAGCTTTGCATTGGGTGACAGTGGCCAAGAGTTTTATGCAGGTTTAGATACGGGGAAAGTTGGCGGCCCTAGCAGCGAACTGCTTGTTGGAACGAAATTAACTGGTGCAGTTTTGGGCTTTCGCGGCGCAATTCAAAAACTGAATTACGACTTCTTTATTGGCGCTCCTGTGAGTAAACCCGACAACTTCAAAACAGCTGGAAGCACTGCAGGTTTTAGCCTGAGTGTGAGTTTTTAAGAGCGCACGATGCAGTACGGAAATTTAATCATTACCGCACCTGCGCTAAACGCGCCTGGACATAGCGAGGCCGAAATATTTGGCTCCGTCGTGTGGCTTGCTATGCATGCAAAAAAAAAATCGCTTACCCCTGCAAGACTTGTCGCAGTGGTTGTTGCCAGCCCTACGAAGTCAGCAGTTTATTCTGGCGAGTGAAAGCATAGATGGAAAAACATGCCCCGTGGCTTATATGTCATGGGCGAATTTAAAGGCTGAAGTCGAAAGCCGCTATGTGGACAACCCCGATGAAGGCTTGAGCCCTCAAGAGTGGGTCGGGGGTGACCGCATGTGGGTGATCGACTGGATGACCCCATTTGGACACAGCAAGGTATTTCGCCGTGCAGTAGGTGCCGCACTCACTGACTGCTGTTTTAAGTCCTTGTATCACCGAGGTGGTGACAGAGGTTTGCGTGTGATGCTTTTTCGTGGTGATCATGTCTCGCTTGAACAAGCCAAACAGTGGTGGAAAGACCGCGCCATATTAGCCCGCCGGGGAACCCAACTCGAAGACGGAGTCAATCGAACTTCGTCGTGAGAACGCATCGAAAACACGATGTGATTACAACGTGGCTTAGCCACATTCCAATTGAAAGACTAAAAATGAAAAACTCTAAAAACGCATGGTTTGCACTGTTGGCTGTATTGGTCACAGGCACTGTTTCTGCCCAATCTATCTCAAACCAAAGCTACTACGGAGAAGTGGGCTACACCGCACTGAACGTCAAAAACGATAACAACGGATTTGATGCCACACCTAAATTGGCGCGGGTGACTTTGGGTAAAGAGATTCATAAGAACTTATCCGTTGAAGGTAGCTATGCCTGGACTGTTTCCAAAGATTCGTCCGTGGTTGGCAATATAAATTACACAGCTAAAGCAAGTGCATTTGGTGTTTCTTTAAAACCAAAAATGGAAATCAACAAAGACGTTGAAGTTTTTGCTCGAATTGGTGTGACTCATTCCAAATACGAAGATGAAGCATCAAGCATTTTTAGAACCAAGCTGTCCTATGGCGTTGGCATGCAAGCTCAATTCACCAAAGATGTCTATGGTCAAGTGGACTACATGAACTACTACAAGCAAGACGGCATGACAGGCAAAGGTTTCGCTGTCTCCGTGGGTACACGCTTCTAATTTCTGACAGCAAGGGGTTGACGCCATGAACAAGAATTTATTCCGCATTATTTTTAACAAGCGACGTGGGCAACTCATGGTTGTGGCAGAAACCTCATCCTCTGAGGGTAAGGGCTCTAGGGGCGAAGCTGTTAACTCAGGCCATACCGCAATAGCAGACTATGCAACGGTTGCGTTGAGCGCGCTGAGTTTTGCTGTCTTTTGCGCCTTAGGGACTGTGCTGTGGGTATTGCCTACACCCAATGTTCACGCACAAGTGGTGGCGTATCGACAGGCACCAGGCAATCAACAGCCCACTATTTTGCAAACTGCCAATGGCTTGCCACAGGTGAACATTCAAACCCCCAGTGCCTCTGGTGTATCGCACAACATGTATAGCCAGTTTGATGTGCAGAGCAATGGCGTCGTCCTCAACAACAGTCGGACCAATGTACAAACCCAACAAGGCGGATGGGTACAAGGCAATCCGTGGCTGGCCACGGGCAGTGCCCGTGTCATTTTGAATGAAGTTAATTCGCCCACCCCCAGTTATCTCAACGGATATGTAGAGGTGGCTGGACAAAGAGCGGAGGTTGTCATTGCCAACCCCTCTGGCATCAGCGTCAACGGCGGTGGCTTTATCAACACCAGAAAAGCCACACTCACCACGGGCACGCCCATGGTCAATGGCGGCAGCTTAGATGGCTACCGTGTGCAAGGCGGTAATGTCAACATCAATGGCAATGGTTTAGACCTGAGCACCACCGACTACGCCGCCATTCTGGCCCGTGCAGTGCAAGTCAACGCCGGCATCTGGGCCAATGAACTCAAAGTGGTCACAGGTGCTAACCAGATTGATGCCGCTAGTCTTGCAGCCAATACCGCACCTGTCACGACGATCATTGCCGGTACAGGCGCAGTGCCAAGTTTTGCGCTGGATGTGTCTCAAATGGGCGGTATGTATGCCTCCAAGATTCACCTCATCGGCACTGAACAAGGTTTGGGTGTGCGCAGTGCTGGCACCCTTGGTTCCACAGGTGGTGACCTGGTATTGCAAAACAATGGATGGCTGACAACGACAGGAACTGTGCAGGTCAGTGCCAATTTGCAAATCACCACGCAGGGTGACATCACCAACAGCGGAACGCTCTACGCCAGTAACGACCAAACACTCAGTGCAACGGGCAGCATTAACAACAGTGGCGTCATCGCAGCACAAGGCAATACCAACATCACAGCCAATAGCTTTAGTAGCAGTGCTGCTAGCGTGATGGGCGCGGGCATCAAGGCCAATGGCACGTTGGCAAGCACCGGTAGCTTAAACATTGCTACGGCACAAAGCCTTGTCGCAAATGGTCAAAACTTGGCTGCAGGTGACATCACTTTGATCGCCGGCAACGTTGACTTGTCAGGAAGCCAAACCAGCGCCAAAAACATCGCTGTCACAACAGCAGGAAATCTGAACACAGCAAATGCCACCGTGGTTGCTGGTGAGAATCTCAATTTATCTTCTGCCGACTTGACCAATGCCGGGGGTACGTTGGCGGCAGGTCAAACTGCGAATTTACAAACGACCACATTGAACAACGATGCTGGCTTGATACAGATAGGCGGTGATTTGGTGATCAACACCCACGGCCAAACATTGACCAACACAAATGCAGCCAGCTACACCAATAGCAACGCGGCGCTGAATGGCAAAGGTGGTATTGCAGCACAAGGTACGACCACCCTCACGACAGGCGATCTCAATAATGAGGCCGGCTACATTGGTAGCAAAGGGGTGTTAACCGCGGTGAGTGCCAACATCAGTAACCAAAGTGGACAAATTCAGGGGCTTGACAACCTCACCCTCACAGCAGGTAACGGCAGCACCACAGTCAAGTTCAACAACACAGGGGGTCTGGTTCGCAGTGCAGCCACAGTCAGCATAAATGCTGGAGAAATTAACAACAGCAACACCAGCAGTACAAACCAAGGTATTGAAGGTCAGGATGTCAGCATTGCCAGTGCAAAACTCAATAACAGCAGTGGCGCAATTCGTGCGAACAACAATGTGTCTGTCACCAGCGCTGGCTTTGTGGACAACACCTTGGGGCTTATCAGTTCAGGCAACGTGTTGACCTTACAAGACACACAGGCACAAACCAGTCGCACACTCGCCATTACCAACACACACGGCATCTTGATTGCCGACCAAACCCTGAGCGTTGCTGCAAGCAGCTTGAGCGGGGACGGCAAAGCACTCTCGCAAAACGATCTTGTCGCTTCGCTGAACACAGACTTCAACAACAGTGGTCAAGTCATTGCCAACCACAACACCACCATCAATACCACTGGTAATGTGAGCAATAGCGGAAAATTACAAGCAGGCAACACGCTGAACTTAACCGCCAACAACATTGACAATGCAGTTGCAGGTGAAATCTCGGCCAACACCGCCCAAGTCAATGCCAACAACACCTTGATCAACCGAGGCCTGATTGACGGTGTAGACACCCAAGTCAATGCCAACACGATCAACAACATTGGCACAGGCCGAATCTATGGTGATCACCTCAGCATTGCAGCAGTCAATCTCACAAACGACACCGAAACGATTGCGGGCGTGGCCCAAGCAGGCACCCTTGCAGCACGTGATCGCCTTGATCTAGGCATCAGCGATACCTTGACCAACCGAGAACACGCCCTCATCTACAGCGTGGGTGATATGGCCATTGGTGGAGACTTGGATGTAAATCGTCGAGCAATCAATTCAGCCAACACCGTCAACAACAATAGTGCCACGATAGAAGCGGGCGGTAACTTGAGCCTAGCCAGTGCAACGTTGAACAACACCAATGAACACTTTGCCACACGCGTGGACCAAGTGGCTGGCCCAACTGCTAAAAATTTGACGGTAGGACAATACCACGTCGATCACCAAACAACTACCTACAACACGGTGATCAATGAATACGAAACCAAAGTGGATAGCAGCGATCCGGCTCAAATATTGGCGGCTGGCGATATGCAACTCAAAGGTCAAAATCTCATCAACGACAAAAGCAAAATCATTGCTGGTGGCGTGTTGACTGGAGACTTGGCGAATCTCAACAATATCCAAGCCATGGGTGAACATCGCGTCACCGAGTCTGGCACGATCACTTTGACCACCCATCAGTGGGAAGGAGGACCTTTTGGTCGAGGTAATTATTGGACAGATGACACGACAGCCTATAACCCGCCCGATGTGGTGACTAGCATCACCTTACCTGTGACATATGCGCTTCAAAATACAGCGCCTACGGCCACAGGCAACCAAGTAGCGGCACGGACTCAAGCTATCGTTTCGAACAGTGCCAGTGGTGCAGGCGCTGCTAATGCACGTCGTGCAGATGTGCCTCAAACCGTCATGCCCACGAGCAGTCTTTACAAAAGCAACCCCAGTTCGACGGCAAGTTATTTGATCGAAACCGATACGCGTTTTACCAATAACAAACTTTGGCTAGGCAGCGACTTCATGACGCAGAGCTTAAGCCTTGACCCTACCGTCACCCAAAAACGTCTAGGCGATGGCTTCTATGAACAAAAACTCATCCGCGAGCAGGTGGCTGAACTGACAGGCCGCCGTTTCTTGTCTGACTACACCAGTGACGAACAAGAATACAAAGCATTGATGAACAGTGCCATTACTTTTGCCCAAACCTACAACCTGCGCTTGGGTATTGCACTCACCGCACAACAAATCGCTCAACTCACCAGCGACATCGTATGGTTGGTTGAGCAAACCGTCACCCTGCCAGATGGCTCTACGCAGCAGGTGCTTGTCCCACAGGTTTACGTCAAAGTTCAATCCGGTGACTTAGATGGCAGCGGTGCCTTGCTGTCGGCTCAAGAAATCAATCTCAATCTCAGTGGTGACCTCACCAATAGTGGCACCATCTCAGGACGCAACGTGGTCAGTTTGACTGCCGAGAATGTCAATAACTTAGGGGGTCGCATAAGCAGCAACGATGTGAGTGTGGTTGCGCGAAAAGACCTTAACAACATTGGCGGCAACATCACAGGTGTCAATAGCCTAAGCGCCACCGCAGGCCGAGATTTGAATATTCAAACCACCACCCAAAGCACCCACACGAATATGGGCAGCAGCACTCAGATAGACCGCGTGGCGGGTTTGTATGTCAGTGGCCCGCAAGGAACTTTACTCGCCAGTGCTGGGCATGACTTGAACATCGCTGCTGGCGTTGTGAGTAACGCAGGTACAGGCGCTACTAGTTTGAGTGCAGGGAATAACCTCAACTTTGCTGCCGTGAAGACCAGTGACCAATTAGATGTTGTGTGGAATACCAATAACTACAACAAAACCAGCAGCAGTGCTGATGTGGGGACTGTCATCACAGGTGGTGGTAACACCACCCTTGCAGCGGGGCAGACTTTGCAAGCCACGGCCGCCAATGTGCAAACCGCAGGTGCATTGAGTGTCAACGCCACCGATGTCAACATTAAATCTGGTCAAGCGACACAAGCATCAGACATAGCTCGCCAAACAACCAGTCAAGGCTTCTTAAGCAGCACCACCGTCACAACCCGAGACACCAGTAGTAGCGCCACTGCGGTGAGCAGCAACTTTGGGGGCGATACAGTGGTCATCACCGCAGGCCATGACATCAACGTTAAAGGCTCCAACGTGGTGAGCGATAGCGGCACCACTTTGGCTGCTACCAACAGCATCAACATTGAAGCTGCCCAAAACACCAGCAGTAGCAGCAGCTACAGAAATGAAACAAGTTCAGGCCTCATGAGTGGAGGCGGCTTGAGCATTAGCTACGGCGATCAAATGCAAAGCCTAGAGGGTAAAAACACCACCACCACAGCCGCAACCAGCACGGTGGGTAGCGTAGGCGGCAACGTTAACATCACCGCAGGAAGCCAATACAAGCAAGTGGGCAGCGATGTGTTGGCCCCTAAGGGGGACATCAATATCACCGCCAAGACGGTAGACATCCAAGAAGCCAGAGAAACCAACAAACAAAGCAGTGAACAAAAGTTTGAGCAAAGTGGCCTCACTTTGGCATTGAACAGCACAGTGTTGAGCACGTTGCAAAACGCACAAAACCAAATTAAGGCCACCACACAAACTAGCGATAGCCGCATGAAAACCCTAGGCACAGCCACTGCCGCAGCCAATCTGAAAATGGCCACCGATGCCCTCAAAGCAGGGCAAGGCGATGATAACGGCATGGTCAAAACTGGCGCTGAAGGCACAGATGGCAGCCCTGAAGTGGCTCAGGCCAACGCCGCCGACAAAGCAGGCGGTATCAGTGTGAGTATGAGCTATGGGCAAAGCAGCAGCCAAAGCAACAGCACCAGTCAAAGCAACACCGCAAGAGGCAGCACCGTCAAAGCAAGTGGTGCCATCACCATCAAAGCGACAGGTGCAGGTGAGGCCAGCAACCTCACCATCCAAGGCAGTGATGTGAGCGGTAAAACTGTCAACCTAGAAGCCGACAACAAAGTGAACTTGACGGCAGCCCAAAATACCAACAGCCAAACCAGCAGCAGTAGCAACAGTAGCGCGAGTGTCGGCATAGCCGCACAGCTGGGTAACGGTGGTGGCGGTATAGGTTTCACAGGCAGCGTGAGCAAAGGCAGTGGCAGCGGTAACGGCAGCGAGACCACCAACACTAACACCCATGTGGTGGGCTCAGACAATGTGAGCATCAAGAGCGGTGGCGACACCAATGTCAAAGGCGCGACGGTAGAAGGCAAACAAGTGGCAGCCACGGTAGGCGGCAACTTGAACATTGAAAGCCTACAAGACACAGCTGCCTATGCTGAGAAAAACCAACAAATAGGCGCATCGGGCATGTTTGGCGCAGGAGCCAGCGGCAACGTGAACTATGCCAAGAGCAACATCAACAGCAACTACGCAAGCGTGACCGAGCAAAGCGGTATCAAGGCGGGCGGTGGTGGCTTCCAAGTAGATGTCAAAGGCAACACCGACCTCAAAGGTGGTGCCATCACCAGCACACAAGCCGCGATTGACAACAACAAAAACACCTTCCAAACAGGCGGCACGCTAACCACAAGTGACATAGAAAACAAAGCCAGCTACGAAGCCAAAAGCGTGAGTGTGAGTGTCAGTGCAGGAGGTTCACCCATGCCCGGCCAAGGCCTTAGCGCAGCGCTTAGCGGCGCAGGTATGGGCAAAGACAGTGGCAGCATCAGCTCAACAACTACCGCTGGCATCAGCGGCATTGCTGGTGACACAGCCAAACGCACAGGCGACAACGCGCAAGGCATAGGCAAGATATTTGATGCGGACAAGGTGCGCCAAGAGATCCAAGCGCAAACGAAGATCACGCAGGAGTTCAGCAAACAAGCGAGTACGGCGATAGCGAGCTACAGCGCCGCACAAAAACAAACATTGCAAGACCAAATCAAGAACGCCAGTGATGCGGACAGAGTGGCACTACAAAAACAACTCGATGATGTGAAAAATGAAGAGCGCGTACTCAATATTTTGGTGGGTGCAGTGACGGGTCTAGGCACCACAGCGGTCACAAAAGAAAGCTTGGCCGCAGCGGCAGATGAAATGCGTGCGTTGATGGTCAAAGACTCATCCACGTTTGCGGGGGTGGTGGACAGCACCGGCAAGAAGCTGAGCAACGCCAGTGGTGCCAGTGAAGGCATGAACGGCGACGGCGTGAAGCTGGGTGGCACTCGGGTGGACTTGGATTTTTTGTGTGGGCCGGGCAACGAAAGATGCACTTTTGAAAAGAAAGCGGATGGGTCGATAGATACGAGTAAGCCTGTTACTTTTGTCGGTAGCAAAAATCCTGATGGAACGCGACAAACACTCGACGAATTCTTAGCTACCCCCGATGGCAAAAAAATGGAAGGGTCAACAGGCGGCGTGCAAGGCTACAAAGGCACTCTGTTTGGTACACCTTATGAAGCTGGAAGTTGGCAAGACAAGTTGATTGAATCCTTTGCAGGAACTCACGACATGATCGGCGGAAAGCTGAGTGGCTTGTATGACAGTCAAGGGAATATCAAACAAGGCATGAGCGACACAGAGCGTGCTGTATATAACTACGGCGTAACAACAACTGCAATTCTTCCCTCAATCCCATTTGCAGCAGCTCAAGGCTTGCCGCCAGAAGTTTGGAATGCGGTATCAGTTTTATTGAAAGCTGCAAAATGAAAAAAATATTGGTTCTGGCATTGATGCTGTGTTTGTCAGGATGTTTAGAGCGTATTGGGCAAGTAGATCGAAATCTCAAACCCTACGGAGCCCGATGGGTTAAAGAAGGAATGACGAGGGAAAGTCGAAAAATGGATTGGATCTCTTGTGGTGGCGAGAGTGACCTGAAAAACCATTACGAAAGGAAATCAGGGCTAACAAATAAAGAATTTTTTGATGGTCTTGATGCGTATCAGAACCAACTATGGGTTTGCATGAAAAACAGAGGGTATACCTATAGAAGTCCGTCGAGGCCCGGAGTTGAGGATGAATGTAATGCTGGCGACTGTTTGTATCCCTAGTTAAGAGTTGTGGCATGAATTTCATTATTTTGAGGTTTTTTGGTTTAACCCAAACCAGTGACAGCAGCAACAGCAGCGCGAGTGTGGGCATTGCGATGCAGTTGGGTAATCAAGGGGCGGGTGTTGGGTTTGCTGGCAGCGTGAGCAAAGGCGGTGGCAATGGCAACGGCAGCGAGACGACGTACACCAACACGCACATTGCAGGCACAGACAGCGTGAACATCAAGAGCGGCTCAGACACCAATGTCAAAGGCGCGACCGTAGAAGGCAAACAAGTAACAGCCACGGTAGGCGGCAACTTGAACATTGAGAGCCTGCAAGACACCGCCACCTATGCTGAGAAAAACCAACAAGTGGGGGCATCAGGCATGGTGGGTGCGGGTATGCGTGGCAGCGCAAACTACGCCAAGAGCAGCATCAACAGCACCTACGCAAGCGTGACGGAGCAAAGCGGCATCAAAGCGGGTGACGGTGGTTTCACCGTTAACGTGCAAGGCAACACCGACCTCAAAGGTGGTGCCATCACCAGCACGCAAGCGGCAATAGACAACAACAAAAACAGCTTCCAAACAGGCGGCACGTTAACGACAAGCGACATAGAAAACAAAGCCAGCTACGAAGCCAAAAGCGTGAGTGTGAGTGTCAGTGCAGGAGGTTCACCCATGCCCGGCCAAGGCCTTAGCGCAGCACTCAGTGGTGCAGGCATGGGCAAAGACAGTGGCAGCACCAGCAGCACCACTACAGCGGGCATCAGCGGCATAGCAGGTGACACGGGCAAACGCACGGGTGACAACGCACAAGGCATCGGCAAGATATTTGATGCGGACAAGGTGCGCCAAGAGATTCAAGCGCAAACCAAGATCACGCAAGAGTTTGCCAAGCAAGCGAGCACGGCGATAGCGAGCTACAGCGCCGCACAAAAGCAAAGATTGCAAGACCAAATCAAGAACGCCAGTGATGCGGACAAACCTGCGTTGAAGCAGCAGCTAGACCAAGTTCTGTTGGAAGAGAAAGTGCTCAACATCTTGGTGGGTGCGGTCACTGGGTTTGGTGAAACGATGGTTACGAAAGAAAGCCTGAAAGAAGCCGCAGAGCAAATGCGAGCGACGATGATTGCTGACTCGACAACATTCAAAGGTGTGGTGGATTCAAAGGGCAACACCTTGAACAACAACAAAGCAGGCTTGAGCGACGGTATCAATGGCGATGGCGTGAAGCTGGGTGGAACGCGGGTTGATTTGGATAAATTATGTGGGCCTAGTAATGAGAGATGTAAAACGACTTCTGATGGCAGCTTAGAGCTGA
>ERZ650301.392-NODE-392-length-12002-cov-22.158115_pt1 | contig 12002 bp, 8 predicted proteins | sample MGYA00376237_ERZ650301 | MGnify/ENA primary metagenome ERZ650301 (study PRJEB26733, sample SAMN07839255) | wastewater metagenome | biome: small river; feature: stream; material: water | place: USA: North Carolina | collected 2016-04-05 ...
CGGAGCATTTCATGGGATTGAGCACACATGTTTTAGACACCATGCACGGCGGCCCCGCAGCCGGTATGAAAGTGTCCCTGTTCACCACCACCGAGGACGGCCAAGCCACGTTGGTCAAATCGTTCACTCTGAACCACGATGGTCGCAATCCCGACGGCCCGTTGTACGACAACGACAGCTTGAAAAAAGGCACCTACCGCTTGGTGTTTGACGTCAAGGGCTACTTTGCTGCCAAGAAGGTTGAATTGCCTGAGCCTAATTTTTTAAACCTTGTCAGTCTTGACTTTGGCGTGGCCCACACCGACCAGCACTACCACGTGCCTTTGTTGGTGAGCCCTTGGAGCTACTCGACTTATCGCGGCTCGTAAACTTTTCAGAATTAGAAAGCATCAGGTGTTCTGAATACATAATCATGACTTCTAAAGAGGCAAGCAAGCCGATAACAAGAAGTCCACCTGATGAGCAACCTGTTTTTTGAAAAGCCAATTCTCAATTCACCTTATGACTATCCAAGTCAGCATTGGGAGTTGGACGATACAGGGCAACCTACACAAAAAGTTATCGATGCTAGGCGAACAGCTGAGTTCGTCACGCCGATTCCAAAGCCCAAAAAGCGCAAGACTAAAGACAAAGATGCGCAGGTTGACTTAGATCTTGCCAACGAAGTCTCTGATGAGCTGCAGCAATACCACTCAGCCATCATCAACGGCGTTCGCGCAGAGGTAGACAAATGGCGCAGTCTTCCTAACCCTAGTGATTGGGGTGTTACGCCTGAAACTGCACGCTTGTTGCAGCATTGGCGTCACCACAATTTCAGCGGTGTTCGTCCTTTTTTCTGTCAAGTCGAAGCTGTTGAAACAGCAATCTGGTTAACTGAAGTCGCACCTAAACGCGGCAAGATGGCCCAAACCTTTTTAGATCATTTGCAAAGTGCAAATGAAGATGCCAATCCGGGTTTGATGCGCTTAGCACTCAAGCTAGCCACTGGCGCTGGCAAGACCACGGTGATGGCCATGATCATTGCATGGCAAACCATCAATGCGGCTCGTCGTCCTACAAGCACTAAATACACACGTGGCTTTTTGCTTGTCGCACCTGGTTTGACCATCAAAGATCGCTTGCGTGTCTTGCTTCCTAATGATTCGGAGAGCTATTACAAAACACGCGAGCTTGTGCCAAGTGACATGATGGCTGACCTTGAGCGTTGCAAGATTGTCATCACCAACTATCACTCATTCAAGCTGCGCGAAAGACTGGAGCTGGCCAAAGGTACACGTCTTTTACTGCAAGGGCGTGAAGGTAGTTCGCTCGACACACTTGAGTCGGAAGGTCAAATGATTCAGCGTGTCATGCCTGAACTGATGGGCATGAAGAACATCATGGTCATTAACGACGAGGCTCATCATTGCTATCAAGAAAAACCAGTCAAACAAGACGACTCAGAAGATCTCAAAGGCGATGACAAAAAAGAGGCAGAAGAAAACAACGAAGCCGCGCGTCTTTGGATTAACGGCATCAAATCGGTGCAGCGTCAGCTGGGTTTGAACCGCGTGATTGACTTGTCCGCCACGCCATTTTTCTTGCGTGGTTCGGGTTACGTGGAAGGTACGTTGTTCCCTTGGACCATGAGCGACTTTTCGCTAATGGACGCCATTGAATGCGGCATTGTTAAGTTGCCACGCGTACCTGTTTCCGACAACATCGTTGGCGCAGAGGTTCCTGTATTTAGGAACTTGTGGGAGAACATTAGCAAGGACATGCCCAAGAAGGGGCGCGGTAAGGGCGAAGTGCTTGACCCGCTGAAGTTGCCGACAAAACTCCAAACAGCACTTCAAGCCTTGTATGGTCATTATGAAAAGACCTTCGAGTTTTGGAAGTCGGAAGGTATTCGTGTGCCACCATGCTTTATCGTGGTTTGTAACAACACCTCGACTTCCAAGCTGGTCTATGACTACATCTCAGGTTTTCAACCAGCCACTAGTTCGGATGAAACAACGCCCCCACCTTTTTTAGGTGCGTTAAAGCTTTTCTCGAATTACGACGAGCACGGTAACCCACTGGCTAGACCACGCACGTTGTTGATTGACAGTGAACAGCTCGAATCAGGCGAAGCCCTTGATGACAACTTCCGCAAAATGGCGGATGCCGAGATTCAGCAATTTCGCCGTGAAATCATTGAGCGCACTGGCGACTTGCAAGCGGGTAACAACATCACAGAATCGGACTTGTTGCGCGAAGCGATGAACACCGTTGGCAAAGTGGGTCGACTCGGGGAGACTATTCGTTGCGTGGTGTCTGTTTCAATGCTCACAGAAGGCTGGGACACCAATACTGTCACGCATGTGTTGGGTGTCCGTGCATTTGGCACGCAGTTGTTGTGCGAGCAAGTGATTGGTCGCGCATTGCGTCGTCAGTCGTATGAGTTGAATGCGGAAGGTAAGTTTGACGTCGAATATGCCGATGTGTTGGGCATTCCGTTTGACTTTAATGCTGAGCCGACTATTTCAAAGCCGGTAAAACCCCGTGAAACGGTACACGTTAAAGCTATCAAGCCCGAGCGTGATGCACACGAAATTCGTTTTCCTCGTGTGCAGGGTTATCGCGTTGTGCTACCTGAAGAGACGGTGGATGCCGTTTTTAATGAAGACTCCATCTTGGTGCTTACGCCTGCTTTGGTTGGCCCATCCATTACCAAGCAAGAAGGTATTGTGGGCGAAGGTGTTGAATTAACGCTGGCGCATACACGAGATATGCGCACATCCTCACTCTTGATGCACCTAACCAAACATTTGCTGTACAGCAAATTTCGCGATCCTGGTGAAGAACCCAAGTTGCATTTGTTTGGCCAGCTCAAGCGAGTTGTGAAGCAGTGGCTTGATCAGCACCTGAAGTGCATGGGCGACACATATCCCGCGCAGTTGCTTTATCTAGAGCTGGCAGACCGTGCTTGTGAACGCATCAAGCAAGCGATAGATCGAGCTAATTTAGAAAAAGGTGACAGTCAGATTCAGGCGGTCCTTGACCCATACAACCCAGTGGGCAGCACGGCACACGTTAACTTCACCACAACCAAAACGGACCGCTGGGAAGCAAGCGCAAAGCATTGCCACCTGAACTGGCTCATCATGGACAGCGACTGGGAAGCCGAATTTTGTCGAGCTGCAGAAGCGCATCCCAAAGTGGTCAGTTATGTGAAAAACCATAACCTTGGCTTCGAGGTGCCTTATCTAATAGGGGCTGAAACACATCGCTACTTGCCCGACTTCATCTTGCGCGTGGATGACGGGCATGGTCCTGACGACCTGCTTTATCTCGTTGTAGAAATTAAAGGCTACCGAGGCGAAAACGCCAAAGATAAAAAGGCTGCCATGGAAACGCGTTGGTTACCTGGCGTGAACAACGTCAAGCACCATGGGCGCTGGGCATTTGCTGAGTTCACGGATGTGTATGCCATGCAAAAAGACCTCGCAGACAAAGTGCAGTCGCAATTCAATGCCATGGTTCAACGCCAAATGGCTGCTTAAGGGTTAACAAGGAGACAACCATGGTTCAACATCATGTGTACAATTCGAAGCACATCCGCCCCTTGGCAGTACGCCCTCTCATCTATCCTGAGAGTGTGCCGAACCCCTGGGGCATTTTTATTTCCGACTTCGAATGCAAGGTGCCAGCATGAGTAGTCAGCAAATTGCCATTCTTATTGACGGTGGTTTCTTTTTAAAACGTCTAGGTAAATTGGTTGCTGCAAATCAATGCAACACACCTGAGAACATTGCACGCTGTGTGCGTAAGCTTTGTTTTACGCATGTCATGCGTCTAAAAGGTGGGAGTGGCAAGCTGTGGCAGCAGCACCTATATCGCGTTTTCTTTTATGACGCACAGCCGTATGACGGTAAAGCTCACCATCCAGTCGATAACAAGTTAATTGACTTCGGTAAGTCTGATGTTGCGTTGAATAGACATCAACTTTTCGAACAGTTGCGCAAAGAGCGCAAGCTGGCGCTACGTCTAGGAAAAGTCAATCGCGACCATGATTGGACGTTATCCCCGCGATTGACCAAGACGGCACTCAAAACACGTGCTCAATTAGCCCCGTTGAAAGGGTTGGTACAACAGCTGCAGCAAGTGGCAGACCCCGCTCAGCCTGTGCAATTGCAAATTAGTACGGAGCAAGCGCAGCAACTCTTGAATGCGCATGACTTTTGGCAAAACCTGCAAGTAGGCGATGTTGCACTTGGGTTACGTCAAAAGGGCGTGGATATGCGCATTGCCATTGACATTGCCAGCCTTACGCTTAAAAAGCAAGTCAGCACGATTGTGCTTGTAGCGGGTGACAGCGACTTTGTACCAGCAGCCAAACTCGCTCGCCGCGAAGGCATGGAGTTCATCCTCGACCCGCTCTGGCAAAACGTTAACGACGACCTGTTTGAACACATTGACGCCTTGCAATCAGGCTTGAATCGACCTGCCCGTGCAAACCATTTTCCTGACGCCGGGGAAATGGTGACCGCAGCGACCTCATAAAAACCAAGTTACTACCCATGGCTACCCGCAAACCCAAAACCCTTAAAGCCGATTTGCAAGTCGAAACCATCAAGCACGATGGCGATACGCGCAAGAACATTCCCACCGCCGAATTCCAGTCGGTGGTGCAGCGCGAACACCAGCAGCAAGTGCAAGTGACTTACGAGCGTGGCGCACCTGCTGGGCCGCTGCAAGCCGAGCGCAACGACCGTAACCGCGATCTGGACCCGCAGCTGATCTGGCGCGGCAAAGACCAACAAGACTGGTCTGACCTGGTGGTCAACGCGCCGCCGCTCTACATCCAGGAAAAAGTGCACCCCAAGGTGCTGATCGACGACCTCAAGCGCCAAACCGACAAAGCCAAAGCAGCGACCGCACCTGAGCAACAAGGCTTCACCGCCGACCTGTTTGCCGACATGGCCAAAGACTTCAACGGCCTGCCCGACGACGACGCTAAAACCGAGTTTTATGCACACGACCAGCATTGGTCCAACCGCATGATCTTGGGCGACAGCCTGCAAGTGATGGCCAGCCTGGCCGAGCGCGAGGGGCTGCGCGGCAAGGTGCAGTGCATCTACTTTGACCCGCCCTACGGCATCAAGTTCAACAGCAACTTTCAGTGGAGCACGACATCGAAAGATGTGAAAGACGGGAATCGCGATCACATTACTCGCGAACCAGAAATGGTTAAAGCATTTCGAGATACGTGGAAAGATGGAATTCACTCTTACTTAAGCTACATCAGAGATCGCTTGACGGTGGCTAGAGATTTGTTAACTGACTCTGGTTCTGTGTTTGTTCAAATTGGAGATGAAAACGTTCATAGAGTTCGACTTGTATTGGATGAGGTTTTTGGGGATGAAAATTTTGTTGCCCAAATTGGTTTTCAAACCTCTAGTGGCAGGGTCAGTGATAAGCTTGATAGTGTTTTCGATACTGTAGTTTGGTACGCGAAAAATAAGAGCTCAACTAAGTTTAGAAAACTTTATCGAGGTAGATCTCAAGCGCAGGTAGATCAAGGTTATAACTATTACGAAGAAAATGGCGAGAACAAACGCGTTCTAAAGAATATGCCTGTTGGGAAAGAGACTTTAAGAAGATTTAAGGCTTCTCAAATTTACTCCCAAACTCCAAGTAAATCGTCTGTGTTTACGCACCCATTTCAAGGTGGGCAATATGCGCCATCGCCTGGCGCAGGTTGGCGAACGAGCCAAGATGGTTTGATTCGAGCAGAAAAAGCAAATCGAGTGATGCCAGTTGGAAAGTACCTTTCGTTCAAATTATTTGATGATGACTTTCCATTTATTCAGTTACACAACATTTGGACAGATACAGCCGCAAGTCTTGGCGGTGCCGAAAAAGTTTATGTAGTTCAAACAAATATTAATGTCGTCCAGCGTTGTTTGCTAATGGCTAGTGACCCCGGTGATTTAGTTCTGGACCCGACTTGCGGTTCAGGTACGACGGCATATGTTGCTGAGCAATGGGCACGCCGTTGGATCACTATTGATACGTCTCGAGTAGCTTTGGCATTGGCCCGTGCGCGAATCATGGGGACTCGTTATCCGTTTTATATGTTGGCCGACAGCAAAGAGGGGCAAATTAAAGAAGGTGAAGTTACCCGAACAGCTCCTAGTAGTCATCCGACTTACGGAAATGTGCGTCAAGGATTTGTATATGAGCGCGTGCCGCATATCACTCTTAAGAGTATTGCTAATAACGTCGAAATCGACGTTATTTATGACAAGTACAGGCTTCTTATGGAGCCGCTGCGTGAACAGTTAAATGCTGCGCTTAAAACGCAATGGCAGGAATGGGAGATCCCACGTGAGGCAGATGAGAAGTGGGGCGATGTCGTCAAGACTCTGCATTTAAATTGGTGGCAGCAGCGTATTAGGTGCCAACAGGAAATTGATGCCTCAATTGCCGCAAAGGCGGAATACGAATATTTGTACGACCGCCCTTACGAAGACAAAAAGAAGGTGCGCGTGGCAGGCCCCTTCACGGTGGAGAGCCTGCTGCCCCACCGCGTGCTGGGTGTGGACGAAGACGACAACTTGATCGACCCCGCAGCGCAAGAGCAAGGCGGCTCGTACGAACGCAACTTTGCGCAAATCATCTTGGACAACCTGCGCACAGCAGGCGTGCAACAAGCGCACAAGACCGACAAAATAAATTTCACTTCGCTCACGCCTTGGCCTGGCGAATACGTTTGTGCCGAAGGCCGATACATGGAAGGCGCTGACACAGAAGGCAACGGCGGCACCGAAAAACGCGCAGGCATCTTCATCGGCCCCGAGTTCGGCACCGTCAGCCGCCCCGACTTGGTGACCGCTGCGCGTGAAGCGGGTGACGCAGGGTTTGACGTGTTGATCGCCTGCGCCTTCAACTACGACGCGCACAGCAGCGAGTTCTCCAAACTCGGCCGCATCCCCGTGCTCAAGGCCCGCATGAACGCCGACCTGCACATGGCCGAAGACCTGAAGAACACCGGAAAAGGCAACCTGTTCGTCATCTTTGGCGAACCCGACATCGACATCATCCCGTTGGGCGATCAAGTGCAAGTCAAGGTCAACGGTGTGGACGTGTTCCACCCCAACACGGGCGAAGTGCGCAGCGACGGAGCCGATGGCATCGCCTGCTGGTTCATCGACACCGACTACAACGAAGAAAGCTTCTTCGTTCGCCACGCCTACTTCTTGGGTGCGAACGATCCGTACAAGTCGCTTAAGACTACGCTCAAGGCTGAAATCAATCAAGAGGCTTGGGAGTCACTTAACAGCGATACCTCACGGGCGTTTGATAAGCCCAAATCAGGACGGATTGCGGTCAAGGTGATCAATCACCTGGGGGATGAGGTAATGAAGGTTTTTAAGATTTAAAAATGGCTACAGATAAATTGAAACCAAATCATTGGTACAAGATTGGACAGCAAAGCATGGCTGTATATGCGCGTAATGCTGGTTTCGATCTAGCTATTTACGACGAATACTCGGTAAGCATTCAAAGAGAAATTCGTAAAAAAACCGTGCAAGAAGCAATGCGATCTATTGAACAGGCGTGTCGTCAAAAGGGCTTTGAGTTATCTGAAATTGATAAAGGCGTGTATGTGATTTCGTTGGCAAACCCTCTGTCTATTCAATACCCGGGAGGACGTTCACAAGTCATATATGTGGGGCGTGGAAATATCCATCACCGAGTTAAGGCACATTTCGAGCATAAGCTTTTCGATTTCATGCTCAGTGTTGCCGGCGCTGATTTTGACTTTTACTTTGCCAAACCCACGCGTGCAGGTACAGCTGATTATTTCCACCATGTTGAACACACAATGTTGAATTGGTTTAGTTCTCAGTATCGAGATGAGAACGAAAAAGTTCGTTGGCCGCTGATGAACAAGATATCTGGTGCAAAAAAGAACTATGCCCCTGATGCAAAGGAATGGTGGAAAAAACCGTTAAAAGCCAGCGGAAGAACGCCGCTTTGGGAAATGAAACCCACAAACTTTAATGCGTTCAAGCTGGACTGATCTTGTATGCAATTCCGCATCTCTGACACTTTTACCGATAGTTTGACCCGTCTAACTGCTGAAGAGCAGAAATTCGTCAAGATCACGGCTTTCGACCTGCAACAAAACCCGGCCAACCCGGGGTTACAGATGCACCGCATCGAAAAGTCCAAAGACAAGCATTTCTGGTCCATGCGTGTAGGGCGAGATATACGCCTGATCGTTCATAAAACAGAGAGTAGTTTTTTACTTTGTTATGTCGATCATCATGACAAAGCCTATCAGTGGGCCGAGCGCCGCAGGTTAGAAACGCACCCCACCACTGGTGCTGCGCAGTGGGTAGAAATTCGTGAGCGTGTGATTGAGCAAGTCACTAGCGCGGTAGCCAAACCAGCAGAGGCTGCTAAACCGCAGCTATTTACAAAGCTGTCAGATGCCGACCTGTTGTCTTACGGCGTACCTGCCGAGTGGTTGGTTGATGTCAAACAGGCAACCGAAGATAGTTTGCTGACGTTGGCCGAACATTTGCCAGCCGAAGCTGCCGAGGCTTTGCTAGAACTGGCTACTGGCGGCAAACCTTTGCCTCGTATTGTTGCGGGCAGTCGCCATGAACCACACGATGGAACCATGTATTTCATGGTTTCGAAAAGTGCTCCAGCGGTTTCGTTGGAGCAGGCATTTGCCCACCCCGACGCGCAGCGCCGCTTCCGCGTCATGCACGGGGTAGACGAGCTGGAGCAGGCACTGAATTACCCATGGGAAAAGTGGACGATCTTTTTGCATCCTTCACAGCAGCAGTGGGTGATGCGCGATTACGCAGGTCCTGCTCGTGTTTCTGGCTCGGCCGGCACGGGCAAAACTATCGTGGCGTTGCACCGTGCGGTCACGCTAGCGCGCGAGCACCCAGATGCGCGTGTGTGGCTCACCACGTTTTCTGACACTTTGGCAAATGCGCTGCAAACCAAGCTGAACCGTTTGATCAGCCATCAACCGCGCTTGGCTGAACTCCTAGAGGTGATGTCAATGAATGGCATGGGCAAGCGTTTGCTAGACCGCCATGCTGATAAAGCTAAATCTCGTCCACGTTTGGCCAGCGCAGATGACGTTCGCCTAGCGGTGGCTGAGTCATTGACGCAGATGAAGCTCGATAACCCTGGTGGTGTGTTGGCTCGGTTTAACTTGAATTTCGTGCTGGGCGAGTGGTTGGATGTGGTGGATGCTTGGCAATTGCAAGCGTGGGAGGACTACCGTGATGTCAAACGCTTAGGCAGAAAAACGCGATTGAATGAAGCTCAGCGCCAAACCCTTTGGCAAATTTTTGAAGGTGTTCAAACTAGGCTTGATACGGCAGGAGTGATGACGCATGCACGCATGTTTACTTTATTAGCCAGCAAACTTGCATCACTCAAACACCCACCTTTTGAGTTTGTAGTGGTGGACGAGGCACAAGACGTGAGTGTTAGCCAACTTCGTATGTTGGCTGCCATGGCAGGCGTTTCGCCTGATGGTTCAGGTCAAATTCGACCAAACAGTTTGTTTTTTGCGGGCGATTTGGGGCAGCGAATTTTCCAGCAGCCATTTTCTTGGAAGTCGCTTGGGGTTGACGTGAGAGGGCGTTCGCGCACGTTGCATATCAATTACCGTACATCGCACCAAATACGTCAGCAAGCGGATCGTCTGCTTGGTCCCGAGGTGTCTGACCTTGATGGAATTACCGAAAGTCGCAAGGGGACCGTGTCTGTTTTTAATGGACCATTACCCTTGATTGAATGTTATGCCAATGAGAAAGCTGAGATTTCCGGTGTGGCAAAACATCTCGTCCGATGGACCAAAGAAGGCATAGCGCCGCATGAGATAGGTGTTTTTGTCCGTTCAGATGAGCAGGTCCAAAGAGCAGCTGATGCGCTCAAAGATGCGGGGCTTCGATTCCGTGTGCTTGATGAGTATGTTGAAACCGCCGAAGGTGAGGCATCTGTTTGCACAATGCACCTAGCGAAAGGTTTGGAGTTCAAGGCTGTGGTCGCCATGGCTTGCGACGATGAGGTCTTGCCATTGCAGTCACGTATAGAAAGTGTGATGGATGAAGCAGACTTAGAAGAGGTCTACAACACAGAGCGCCATTTGTTGTATGTCGCTTGCACACGGGCGCGAGATCATTTATTGGTCACCAGCGTTAGCCCCGCTTCGGAGTTCTTGGATGATTTGCAGGGTTAGTTGGTTTTGAGTCCCGCTTACGGGTAACTCCCGTCAAACTTTCATCTAAAGTCATCAACATCACCAATAATGATGAATTAATCAATTTAATCGTTATTGGAGATTTCGTTTGGAAAAGTTTGATGTCTGCGTGATTGGTGCCGGCCCGTCCGGTTTTGCGGCGGCCATGCGTGCCATCGACTTTGGCAAGCGTGTGGCGCTGGTGGAGCGCAACAAGGTGGGCGGCGCTGGCATTTTTGACGGTGCCTTGTCATCCAAAACCTTGTGGGAGCTGTCAGAGAGTTACCAGCTCACGCACAACACCAATTTGGGCTACACGGTGTATGACTCAGAGGTGCACTTCTCCAGCGTGATGCACCAAGCCCACCGCGCCGTGGCTGAAAAACATGTGCAGCTCAAGAAGCAAATTTCCTATTTCCAAAAAACAGGCCAGCTGAGCTTTTTCAACGGCCACGCCAAATTCACGTCTAAAAACGAGATTGACATCACCGATGCCGAAGGCGCCAAACAAACCATTTGGGCCGAGAACACCGTGATGGCCGTGGGCAGCCGCCCGCGCTATTTGCCCAACATCCCGATTGACGAAAAAATCATCCTCACCAGCGATGGCGTGTCGTCGCTGCCCGACTTTCCCAAGAGCATCGTCATCTTGGGTGCGGGTGTGATTGGTTGTGAATTCGCCACCATCTTCTCGAACTTTGGCAAAACCAAGGTGTTCTTGATCGACAAAGAAGAGCGCATCTTGCCCTTCGAAGACGAAGACATTTCACATGCCGTGGCTGCCAACTTGGAAGACAACGGCGTGATGATTCACCACGGGGCCTCGCTTGAAAAAATGAGCATCGTGGACGGCAAGGTTGAGTACGTGCTCAACTACAAAGACGGTCGTCGCGAAACCCACACCGTCGAGAAAGCCTTGATTTCTGTGGGCCGCGTGTCCAACTGCGAAAACCTGGGCCTCGAAGCCGCCGGCGTGGTGTTGAACGACCGCGGTTGCATTGACGACGAGCACACCCGCTCGAATGTGCCCAATATTTACGCAGTGGGTGACTTCACAGCCGATATCTCGTTGGTGAACGTGGGCGAGCTCGAAGGCCGCCATGCGGTGGAGCGCATGTTTGGCAAACCTAAGCGCGAGCTGGTGTACGAAAACATTTCCACCATCATGTTCTTGAACCCCGAGGTGGCCTCGGTCGGTTTGAACGAAAACCAAGCCCGCAGAAAGAAAGTTCCTTATCGCATTGCCATCATGCATTACCGCTACGTCAGCCGTGCGATTGCCATGCACAAGCTGGACGGCTTCTTCAAAATCTTGGTCTCAGATGACGACGAAATGAAGATTTTGGGCATGCGCGTGATGGGGCCTCATGCCTCGAGCACCATCATGGCGGTGGCGTTGATGATTTCGATGGACATTGGCATCGAGCATTTGGCCGAACTCATCTTCCCGCACCCCTCGATTCCAGAAGGTATCCAAGAATGCGCCCGCATGTTGATGGGCAATTCGATTGTGAAACCAGAGGTATTCAATTTGGACGTGCGCTGCTACCGTGTGGACGCCGAAGGCCGCGTCGAAGACATGTGACGCATGAATTTGGGGCCGTCCAATATGGGGATGGCCTCAAATATTTGTATACCAAGCGGCATACTTGGTGCAGATTTGGGGTGCATGTCACTAAAATCTGAGGTTCTTTCCCCAGATTCCCACACCCCACACCATGACCCAAGTCACCAACACCGTGCGCTTTGTGCTCGACGG
>ERZ650301.393-NODE-393-length-11991-cov-4.158847_pt1 | contig 11991 bp, 12 predicted proteins | sample MGYA00376237_ERZ650301 | MGnify/ENA primary metagenome ERZ650301 (study PRJEB26733, sample SAMN07839255) | wastewater metagenome | biome: small river; feature: stream; material: water | place: USA: North Carolina | collected 2016-04-05 ...
CTGGCGCTTGGGACAATGCAAAAAAGCACATTGAGAAAGGCAATCACGGAGGCAAAGGCAAAGGCAATGGTCGGTGCCTCGGCATCGACCGGTCCCTTGCCGCCACCAAGCGCCCTGAATACGGTGGCCGAGCCCTGCACCAGGCCCGACAAGGCTACCGGGTCCATCGAACAGACGATGTCTGGCCCTGGGCGGTCCATGCGGTCGGTGAAATGCCTTTCCAGTATTGAAGCGCCGAGAGCGACGGCGCCCAGGCAGACATCGTTGGAAACCGTGTGGTCGGACAAGCCAATGACGGCGTCCGGATAGGCCTGTTTCAACTCCTGCATGGCATTCAGGCGCACCAGCTCGGGGGGTGTCGGATAGACATTGGTGCAGTGGAGCAGGGCGAACGGCACACCGGCGCGACGCAGGATTTCCACGCTGGGACGCACGGAATCCAGGGTATTCATCCCGGTACTAACAATGACCGGTTTGCCGAACCTGGCGATATGCCGGATCAATGGATAGTTGTTGCACTCGCCTGAGCCCACCTTGAAAGCCGGGACATCGAAACGTCCGAGGCGGTCGGCCGCGGCGCGCGAAAAAGGCGTGCTGATGAAGATCGCACCGCGCGCATGCACGTGGTCCATCAGCTTGCGCTCATCGTCTTCAGACAGGGCGCAGCGCTCCATGATTTCGTAGATGGAAACGTCGGCGTTGCCGGGAATGACGCTCTTGGCTTCCTCGGACATTTCATCTTCCACTACATGCGTCTGGTGCTTGATCACCTCGCCGCCTGCATCTATGGCGGCATCGGCCATCGCAATGGCAAGGTCGAGCGAGCCTTCATGATTGATGCCGATTTCAGCCATGACCAGCGGCACATGCTTATCGCCGACCATGCGTTTACCAATTGCGAATTCTGCCATTTCAGTGCCTTGATTGAAGTAGGAATTCAGCCAGTTGCCAGTCCACCGGAGAATCGAGGTCTATGGAGCGCTCGGCCGGCATGATATAGCCGGTGGTTTCCGATGTGACGAAGCTGTTATTGGCTGTCAGCCAGTTTTTTTCCGCCCAGTACAGCGCGCCATTGGCTGCATAGATGGCGGGCATGTCCTGGCGGCGTTGCATCGTCTGCGCGCCCATTATCGGCTGCAGCTGGGCCGAATCGCCCAGGGTGTACATCCAGTATGGATTCTTGGGCGTCGGATAGACCGAGGTCATACTCTGCGGTTTTTTATCCATTGCCTTCTCGATAAACGCATCGATGTCAGCCGCGGTGCGCAGCGGGGAAGTTGGTTGCAGCAGCAGCACCACGTCGTAGCCAGGCAGGAGCTGCAAGGCATGGATGGCGGGCGCGGCGCCCGGCGTGTCATCCTGGGCCAATTCGGCTGGGCGCATGAAGGGCAGGCTTGCGCCCCATTGCTTCGCCACGTCCGCGATCTCGGCATCCTCCGTGCTCACCACGACTTCATCCAGGTAGCATGATTTCAACGCTTCGGTTATGGTCCAGGCGATTAGGGGCTTGCCGGCCAGCGGTTTGATGTTCTTACGCGGAATGCCCTTGCTGCCTCCGCGGGCGGGTATCAATGCCAGTATTTTCACTTTTTCTTAGCCTCGTCCTGTGCTGCCAGTGCTGGCGCAGAGCAACCCTTTCCTATCGTGATGTAGCCTTGCAAGCCATCAGTCTCCATGCTGTTGTTGGCGGTGAAGCCGGCATCAACGTGTGCCGTATCGCTACCGGCATCCTGCTGCAGGCTGCTCCAGCCGCGGAAATGCCAGGTGCCTGGTTCGTCTTCCTGCCAGAAGCGACGGTTGCGGTGCTGGTCCAGTATGAATTGCAGGCCGCGCTCAGTGACGCCCAGCCAGTCATAGAAATATTGCAGGTAGTTGAGCGGCGCCTGCTCATGCCTTCGCACCAGCGCCAGGCCTTCTTCACGGCTCAGGCGGCCATGGCGGATTTCGCGGGTGGCGTGGTCGGTCACGCGCGAGTAGCCATGCTTGTACAGCTTGATGCGGTCGTGCAGGTCCATGTAGTTGAAGCAATCCACATGGTCATAGCAATCAAAGCTGCGGGCATAGCTGGCCGTACCATAGCCGTGGCTTGCCATCATCTGCTCATGCTGGGCCTTGGGATCCCAGCGCACATAATTGCTCAGGTAAATGCCGCGGACTCCCACTGCATTCAGACTCGCATCATCCGGATAGCGGTATTGCCAGATGTCGTCTTCCTGCAGCGTATCGAAGATCGACATCAGGTCGTCGGCCTCGAAACCCATCAGGTCGTGATCCTTGCGGTACCGACGGCTCATCTCGACTTCGTGTTCGTGCGAGAACATGCCAACCTGTTCGGTGCCCTGATGACCGCCCCAGATGATCAAGGGTACTTTGTAGCGCGCTGCCGTCTGCACGGGGAACACGGTCTGGCCCGCAAGGCAGTGCCAGTACATGCTGCCGAGTTCTCGTAGCGTCGTGCGGGTGATTTTCTTGACCGAAAGCGGATTGACGTTTTGGGTCAGCATGTCGCAGTTAAACTTGATGCGCAGATTGGCGAGGTTGCGAATCCCCAATGGAGTATTGAAATACTTGTTGTAATGGACCAACAGAGGGTTCAGGCCCAACCGTTCCTTGACCACATGAACGATAAAGTGACTGTCGCCGCCACCCGAAACCGGAACGATACAGTCGTAGGCATTACCGGTCTTGACGCGGTAGGGTGCAACCAGATCTTCGAGCTTCTTCCAGCGCGCATCCCAGTCCAGCGTGTCCTTTTCCTCGTGGATGCGACAGCCGGAACAGACGCCCTCGTCGTCCAGCACCAGGCCAAGCGGATGTGTGCTGGTGTAAAGACAGCGCTTGCAGGATTGTATGGGCTGCATGTTGTATTTGATCATAGAGCTTCGTACGCCGCGGGACGGAGCGGAACACCGTCCTGGCTTTCCTTGAAGTGCTGCAGGGCGTGTTCTGAATAATTCAGGAAGTTGCCAACGCCTGCCGCTACGATGCGCGGATTCGCAAAAGCTTCACGCAGCTGAGCGGGGGCGCTCAGTCCGCCGAAGGCGATGAGCGGAATATCGTCACGCGGGAACAGAGTGAGCAACTGCTGATCGAAGCCGCCCGGCTTGCCCTCGTTGCGCCAATCCACAATCATCGCTTCCGATATGGTGCCGTCGGTGAGCAAGTCAAGCAGGCTGTCGCTGAGAGGCGTTTCGCTACGCTTGCGATAGTCGTACCAGGATAGACTGTTGCCGTTTCTCGACAAGGGCAGTGCGGCGATCAAAGCCTGGGCGCCAAGCACACGCGCAATATCGGGAATGCGCGCTAGGTCGTCACGTAACAAGGCATCTATTGCAATGCGATCGGCACCCGCCTGAATGACAGCGCGCGCATCGTCGCCGGAACGGATTCCGCCGGCATACACCAGAGGCGTGGCAAGGCCCTTGCGGCTGACGCGCGCGAGCAACTCGACATCCGGCCCGAGCTGACGACTGCTGCGGTCTATGCATTGCAAAACGATTTCGTCCGCACCCCAGCGGTCCAGATTCTCGACCAACACCTCGGGCTTGCCCAGCGGCAGCCAGCGGCCGAAGCCGAAAGACTGAACGGCATACCCCTGCTTAACGGTAACAACGCCTATCAAACGTTTCTTAAGCATTGCACAGTCCTTCGATGACGTTGCTCAGCAAGGCAGCTCCAGCCGCCTGACTTTTTTCGGGATGGAATTGCATGCCAATGCAGTTCTCTCTGCGCACGGCAACAGTGAGCGAATGGCTTTCCAGTCGTGCCACTGCAACGCGATGCTCCGGCTCAGAATTGAACACGTAGGAATGATTGAAGTAGAAAGACTGACCGCCGCTGGCCTTGAAGATTGGATCATCATTGACGATTTCCAGCGCATTCCAGCCGATATGCCAATCCGATTGATCAATGGCGTTCACGCGCCCCGGAATTAGCCCGAGACCGGCTGTGGTACCGTATTCAGTTGAGCTGTCGGCAAGCAGCTGCATGCCAAGACAGATGCCGACTAGTGGCTTGCCCCTGCTAACCCAGTCACGCAGATATTGCACCAGCTCCAGACGTTGCAAGGCTTCCATCGCCGATGGGAAAGCGCCCACACCGGGCATTAGCAGCAGATCGGTCTGCTCGAAGACCGCAGGCGTATTGCTCACGCGGCAACGAAAGCCGAGACGATGCAGGCTGCGATATACCGAGGCAATGTTGCCCGCGCCGTAGTCCACCAATCCTATGGTTCGCAATGTCATAGCCCGACACCTACCTTGTACTTGCGGCGGATTTTTCCGCCTGTGTCGATTTCAAACAGATCACGGTTCAGCGATGAATGCACCTGTGTCCAGAAGTCGCGCACCGAAATGCCGATATAGGCGCAGAAGCTTTCGATGTATTCCGGCGAGCAGGCATCATCGTAGCTTTCCACCAATTCGATGGCGGTGTCGCGGGTGACACGGCCAAGGCGAATTTCCTCGTTGACATAGTCGGTAACACGGCCGAAGCCGAACTTGTAGTACTTGATCATCTGGTTCAGCGTTACCCAGTCTTCGTCTAGTGCCGTGACGCCCATCAGGTCGCCGGTGTTCTCGACGGTGTCTTCCCGAATGATGAGGCCATTGGCGCAAGCGTGCATACCGTTGTTGGCAAGCGACCAGTCGCCAAGAAACCATCCAAGGTAAACAATCTGCAGATCGTTGGTATCGAAGGCATCTGGCGTGGGGTATTGATAGGGAATAAGTTCCTTCATCGTGATGCCGGTTTCCAGCATCCAATCCATCGCACCGCCCGACAGTGTGTTCATGAATCGCAGATTATTGCCGTCGAAGCCGGTCTTGCCGAGCGTCTTGAGGTCACCCAACTGCAGGCCCGGGTTCTCACCCCAGAAGATGAGTGGAATCTGGTAACGGATGGCGAGCTGAGGCACAGAACCGTACAACGCGAGTTCAGTTGAGCGAGCCCAGTTGGTGAAACGCTTGAAGGATTCGCACATCAGCTTGCGCCAGGTACAGGGTGCAGGCGCAGAAATCACGACATCGAAACCGAGTTCGATGAGGTTGGAAATATTGTCAACGCCGCGCTGGGTTACTTGCTCCGGGGGATAGCTGAGGCAGGCCAACAGCGGTTTCATGCCGAGCTTGTCGCGAATCCAGAGTGCCTGACGGGTGCTGTCCTTGCCGCCGCTGACGCCGATGATGCAATCGAACATTTGACCCTTTCGACGCGTAAAGGTCTTGCCCAGATCCATGAGGATTTCATAGCGCTCGTACCAGTCTACATGCTGGAGCCGCTCGTAATAGTCACACGCCGGACAAATTCCCTCCGGCGTGAACTTGCTATTCGGACGAGTATCAGGTTGTAAGCAACGCTTGCAGTATTTCATGGTCCAGAATGTCTTTGAGATGTATCAAGCCACGATGCGGCAGACGGCATGCGGATGCCCAGGGAGGCAAGGTGCAAATAACGCTGCGCCCCGCTTCCAACGCCATAGTCAATGCAAAGGATTCGCACCCTGCAACCCATTTTGCCCCTGCCATTGCCTGCGCTATATTTTCTGAATAGTCCAGCCTGATGTTCGGCCTTCCCTGTGCCGCGATCCACTCATCGTACTTGCCAAGGGGTTCGGAAGGATGCAGGCGCAGACGTATCGTGAGCTTCCGTGCTGGTTCTAAAGGCTCTAGGCGCGCCAGTAAATAATCCAGTGCCTGAAATTCGCCCGGTCTTCCCCTACCCCAGTCTATGCGGATCGGTTCCAGAACGTACAAGAGCTCGAGTTGGGGTGCCGCCGCCGCCAGGGGGATCTGCGACACCATTTCCTTGAGGTATTCGTTGCTGTGTGGACGGATAGTCTGCCCAGGGAAAACCCGGCCAGCCTCATGCAGCGCGTATTCGTCGGCCACCCAGAACTCATCCGGCCACACCGTCACGCCATCGCGGACAAAACGGTCGGCATAATTGACCCAATGATCGAGCACAGCCACCGAAAATACGCCGGCTTCCGCCGCCATTTGGCGCGCGCGGTGCTCGAAGTCACTGGCCCAGCCCGTGCCACTCAAGAGCATGGCGGTGCCAGCCAACCCCTCCTCAATTGACTCGACCAGCAACTGCGTCCCGAAACGATCAGTCCACAGCTGCCTCGCCGGACCCGCCATTACCGCCCTGCAGTCACTAAGTCGACGTTCGTCCAGCCAGGCCATCGCGATATTGGCAGCCCCGGCGTCGTGGCAGGCAATCGCCAGCGGATAGCGGAATTCAGGCATCTTTGAAGCGGCCGAAGTAATGCATGTCTTCGGACCGACCGTTAATCAGCTCCTGATCCTTGCGGCTGCCTTCGTACTGCATCCCGGAGCGTTCCATGATTCTTAGCATAGCCTTGTTCGACGCAACTGTTCCGGCCGTAAGCTTGCGTATGCTCGGATTGCCGAGCAGCCAGTTGCACAGGGTGTCCCACGCGTCCTGTCCATAGCCCTTGCCCCAGGTGTCGGGATCGCCGATCAAGAGCCCGATATCCGCTGTTTCATGATGCCGGGAAATATAGGCCGTCATGGTGCCGATGGCCTTACCGTCTTCGCGACGAACAATGCTCACGAACAGATTGTCGCCACCTTCGAAACTATTGAAGTAGCGCTGGCAGCTGTCGAAATCGTGCTTGAGAAAGCGCTGATTGCTGAAGCGCGTGACACGCGCATCATTTAGCCATCCCACATATGCATTCGTGATGTCGGCCGCGACAAAGGGTCGCAGCGTCACAAGGGCGCCGTTGAGTGGGGGCAGAACGAGTGGCAGCTTCATGCGGCAGCGCGAGCGCGCAAGGCATCTAGGCCGCGCCAAACTTTGTGGAAGGCAGCAGCGACATCGTCGAGATCCGACCTGCTCATGCCAGGGCGCATCATTTCATGAGTAATGACGCGTTCGAAATGCGCGGCTTCGACATTCGGACACATGCCGCGTTTGTAGGCAACATGGCCTTCCGCAACAGCACGTGCAAACGGCGCATCAGGGCCACTGCAGGCGGCGGGATCCTGGAACAGCGGCAGCAGGTACAGCGGCTTCGAGTAGCCCATACCCATCAACGGCCCTTCACCTTCGCGCAACTCGGTGGATGGCAGCTCGGCCTTGAGCGCCTGCACCATCAAGTCGCGCGGAATACCAGTTACCTTCGCATCGTAGTCGAAGGTGTGCACGTAATAGACGTGGTCACTACCTGCGCCCACGTGGGGCATTGACAGGCCGGGCAGGCCTGTTAATTTACTTTCGAGATATGCAACATTTTCCTTGCGTTGAGCAATCAGGCCAGGGGCCTTCTTCAGCTGCTCGAGGCCAATGGCGGCCTCGATTTCGCCGAGACGGAAATTGAAGCCGATCATGTTGTTCAGATTGGTCACGCCCTTCTTCTCGACCACGGCTTCCGCATGATTACGGATCAACTGCACGCGCTCGGCCAGCCTATCATCGTTGGTGGTGACAATGCCGCCTTCACCGGTGTGTATATGCTTGTGATAGTTTAAGGAGAAAACACCCATATGTCCCTGTGTACCTACCGGACGCCCCTTGTAGGTGGCGAACGGCGACTGGGCGCAATCTTCGATCACGACAACGCCGTGCTCCTTGGCCAGCGCCATGATCGGGTCCATGTCAGCGGCCTGGCCAAAGATGTGCACCACAATGATGGCCTTCGTACGAGCGGTAATGCACGGCCGTATGGTCTCGGCAGAAATACAGTAGGTTCGAGGATCGATGTCCGCAAACACCGGCACGCCGTTGAAGATCAACGCTGCTGTCGCCGATGCTGCCATGGTGTAGGGCGATACGATTATCTCGTCGCCAGGCAACACGCCGGCGGCACCGATCGCTGCATAGAGCCCACTGGTGCACGAATTGACCGAGATACCATGCTTGGCTCCAGAGTTTTCAGCCCACGCTTTTTCGAATGACTGCACCTCGGGGCCGCCATAGAAGTCCGCATGCCAGGCACCGAGGAAGCGCGACAGAATGCCGCTCTCCAGAACGCGACAGGCAGCGGCTTTTTCTTCCTCTCCTATGATTTTGTAAGCTGGGAAGGGTCGGGTACGGAAGGGTTCGCCGCCAAGGCAGGCCAGTGTATCTGTGCTCATGTCTGCTTTTCTCGTTGTGATGCCAAGCTCAAGGTGTAAAGTGTTTCGCACACGCGCTGTACCGCCAATGCATTGTCGGCGGAAGAAGATAGGGTGGCGCCGGCGTTCAAGACCGCATGGATTTCCTCGACTGCCGCCAGCATGGCTGCGGGCAGCCCGCCTGGCACAACCTCCTCTTGCGCCAGGCTGCGATAGCCCTTGAAGTGATAATTATCCACCGGATGTCGCATGCGCCATGTCATGCCGCCATCCTGCATGAGAATGACACCACGCTCGGTGACGAGCTGCAATTCGAAGATGGTGTAGTCGGATGCGTGGCCGCAGTTCATGGTCACCGGAATCGCACCTACCTTCAGCAAGCCGGGCACGCTAGGGTCTTCGGCCCACATGTCGGAGACGGGCGGACCGGCTGCAATCACGTCGACCGAGCCGAGCAGCAAATGGAGCAGGTCGATCATGTGCGAACCGTTGTTCAGCACGCCCTTGTTGTAACTGATGGCGGCGGAACGCACCGCACCCCATTTTCCAGTGCGCAGTTCCTTGCCCATCTGTCGGACCGATGCATCCCAGCGGCGCGTGTAATTCACTGCAAGCTGAATGCCGGCCTGATTGCACTTTTCAGTCAGTGCAGCGGTTTGCGCCGCGGAAGATGTGACCGGTTTTTCGCAGAAGATGAGGCGCGGCTTCAACGCAATCGCAGTCTCAAGATCGGCAGCATGCGCTGCGGTCGGCGAACAGATGCTGATCACATCGAAACGTTTGCCTTCTAGTACAACTTCAGCGGTAGTCGCGTATCCCTGCGCCACACCCCAACGTTGCATGAACGCGGTGCGACGCACCTGGTCGGGCTCGACACAGGCAGCAAGTCGGAAGCCGCCGTGTCGACGATAGGCGCCTGCGTGCGAGAAAGGCAGCGCATCGACGGGGCGATCGTCGTCGAATCCCCCGGCGATATTGCCGGCGCCAATGATCAGAACATCATGCATCGCGTCACACTAGTAGGCTCCAGCTCAGCGCGGTGCCGCGCTTGATGTCACTTCGCGCGGTCATGCTTAGCACTTGGTCAAGAAACTTCGGCGGAAGACCAAGACCGGGGCGAATCGCGCGCACGTTCTGCGGCGTCAGCGGCTCACCGGCGGCGATGTCTTCGACAGCATACAGGGAGCGACGATAGACCATAGACTTGCGTTCGTTTTCCGACTGGATGCCGTAACGCACATTACCCATGGCCTGCCAAGCACGCTCGGATTCAATCACCAGCGCCTGCATTTCGGTCGGCTCCATCGAGAAAGTGGAATCAACGCCACCGTCGGCACGGCGCAGTGTGAAGTGTTTCTCGATCACGGTCGCGCCGAGTGCAACGCTGGCCACCGAGGCACCAATACCCATGGTGTGATCGGACAGACCAACCTCGCAATCGAACAGCTCGCGCAGGTGCGGAATGGTGAGTAGATTGGTGTTTACCGGCGTGGCCGGATAGGTGCTGGTGCACTTCAGCAGAACCAGTTCCTTGCAACCGGCGGTGCGTGCGGCACGCACCGATTCGTCGAGTTCGGCAACGCTGGCCATGCCGGTCGAGATGATCATGGGCTTGCCGGTGCGCGCCACTTTCTCGATCAGCGGAAGGTCGGTGTTCTCGAAGGAGGCGATCTTGTAACAGGGCACATCGAGCGACTCGAGAAAGTCCACTGCGCTTTCATCGAAAGGCGTGCTGAAAGCCAAAATACCAAGTTCCTTGGCCCGCGCAAAGATCGGTGCATGCCACTCCCATGGAGTGTAGGCCTGCTGGTAGAGCTTGTACAGCGAGGTTCCCGCCCACAGGCTATTGGGATCGCCAATATGGAATTCGCCTTCATCGATATCGATGGTCATGGTGGCGGCCGTGTAAGTTTGCAGCTTGAGGGCATGTGCGCCTGTCGCGGCAGCGGCCTCGACGATTTCTAGTGCGCGCTCCAGCGACTGGTTGTGATTGCCGGACATTTCGGCAATCACGAAGGGGCGGTATCCGCTCCCGACATTTAGGTTTGCAATCTTCATGAAAACATCTTTAGAGAATCAGACGTCCAAGCTCGAAGGCTTCTGCTGCATGCAGGCCGGCGCTCGCGCCGCGCCATTGCGCCAGCGCTTTGACAGCCTCGAGCGAACGCGGATGCGGAAAGGCCCTCAACTCTTCCTCGTAAGCTTTCAAAGCCGCCAGCTTGGTTGCCAGCGTGGCGCTGATATCAACGAACACACTTGGGGCGAAAGGCATTCGTGAAACAGGCGGACGCCATTCCGTGGACGACGCAACCTCGAAAAACAGCAATTCCTTTACCGGGAAACCCGGCTGGGGCCGACAGGCTGCCAGCACTGCATCGTGAATTATTCGATGGTCAACATTGACGTCGCCGGCATGGTGGGTCAGTACACGGGCGGGTGAATGTTTTGTTATGGCGGCTTCGATCAGCTTGACGATATGAAGCAACGGCAAGGTATCCAGTCGGTTGTCCGGCAGCCGTTCCATCTGCATTGAACTCAGTCCGAGCAGGCGCGACGCCTCGTTGGCAGCTGCAATCCGATTGACTAATGCCGCCTCCGTATAGCCATCGCGCGAAGCGACGCCGTCAGCTAGCAATAATGCATGCACCGCGTGGCCTTCGCTACTCCAGCGTGCAGCGCTACCGCCGCAGCCCAGCACTTCGTCATCCGGGTGAGCGGCGACAATGAGAATTGCTTCTTTCATGAGGCGATTTTCCTTGTGATGCGCACGCTCGCCTGCACATGATCTGACTGGTCAACGGCATTAGTGAATTCGAGTCGTAAACCTTCGGTTTCCAAGAAGGCCGGTGGGTAACCCACGCCATCCAACATGCGAATGGTATCGAAGGCCTTGGCCGGATCGTCAAGGTCGGCCAGATTTCCATCCTCCGGACGACGGCGCACAAAAGGAACTGCTTCGCCTTGCTGCTCCACCGGCTGAACACGCTTTTCCACGATCTCGAGAATCATCTCGGGCATCAGTGCAGCTGCGCGGCGCAGGATTTCTTCGGCCGTGCCGTCCAACTCAAGCTGGCGTTTCAGGTAGACCGGGCCGGCATCGAGTTTTTCCTCGCAGCGCAAGGCGCTCAGCATGGTGTGCTTGTGGCCGCGCATGATCAAGTTCTGCAGAGGGCTGCCACCACGTCCGTAGGGAAGGTCGGTCATATGGAAGACCACGCACTCGAAGCGCGTGAAGATCTCTGCGGGAATCTTCCACGACCAGTGCAGAAAGAACAGATAGTCGGGACGGGGAGTCTCGATGACCGCCGGCATCAGTTGTTCCTTAGTAGAGATCAAAAGAATCTCGAGTCCTTTTTTTTTCAGTGCATCTGCAACGAAGTCATAGCGTTGCTGCGAAGCTGCAATCAGGATCTTCATCTGTTCGTACTCAGTCGTTCAGTGTCAGCACGTAGGTGGTGGCATCGACTGGCTTGAAGCCGGTCTTGGCGAATATTCTCAATGAGGGCGCGTTCTGCGGGAGTATGCGCGCTAGCAGGATTTTTGTTTCCGGCCGGCGTCGCCCAAACCAGGCGATTCCGGCCTCCAGCACCTTGCTGCCCCAGCCTTGCCCGCTGACGCCGGGGTACAGTGAAATCGAGATCATAGAAGCATCGCCCTCAGCCTCGAAACGCAGCAAGCCCATTCTTCCGTCTTCGTTCTCGACAATCAGAACATCCTTGCTTTGGTCGGCAAGCGTTTTTGCGTACCAGGCCCGGTGTGATTCGGCGTCCACAGGCCCCGACTGCAGAAAGTAGGCGTACACGTCGGGGTTGTTGCGCAGGTCGAATAAAAAGGGGCCGTCCTCCTGGTGCGCCGGGCGCAGCCAGAACAAGATCGGAAGAGCGTCGTGTAGGGAAAGAGTGTCTTCGCC
>ERZ650301.394-NODE-394-length-11987-cov-8.568974_pt1 | contig 11987 bp, 13 predicted proteins | sample MGYA00376237_ERZ650301 | MGnify/ENA primary metagenome ERZ650301 (study PRJEB26733, sample SAMN07839255) | wastewater metagenome | biome: small river; feature: stream; material: water | place: USA: North Carolina | collected 2016-04-05 ...
AGACATTGCGGCGGCTCATGGGGGTCTCCAAAAGATCGGTCATGACATCACTCCTATTTAAAAACGGGGACAGAAACGACAAAGGCGTCCTCACCACATGCAACTTGGGTGCATGGGTGGGGACGCCTTTGTCCTTGAGCCGTCATTGGCTCTTGCCGAGAGTGATTGCAATTGCTGTGCCAGATGTTTAGGGTTCTCCCGCATGAAAAAAGCCCCATAGCGGGGCGTTTACATGAGTGCGCACCAAGTCAGCGCACCAAACTAAGACAAAAGGTCGGCCATGTCCAGTGTGCGTTGTGCCACCTCGGCCATCTTGAGGCCCTTGTCCATCGCAATTTTGCGCAGCTTGGTGAAGGCCTCCTTTTCGCTCAGACCTTGACGCTCCATCAGCAGGGCTTTGGCACGGTCGACCACGGTGCGTTCTTGCAAGGCATTGCGTGCATCGTCGCGTTCATCGCGTAAGCGCTCTTCGTATTCAAAACGTGCCATGGCCACATCAAGAATGGGTCGAATGCGTGTGCTGGAGAGTCCATCCACGATGTAGGCTGACACGCCCACCGCCACGGCATCGCGGACGTGCGTGGTGTCGTTGTCGTCGGTGAAGAGGACGATGGGGCGGCGCTCGTCACGGGTGGCAAATACCACATGCTCTAAGGCATCGCGTGCTTCAGACTCTGCGTCCACAATGATCAAGTCAGGCTGCAACTGACTGATGCGGTCCGCCAAGAACACATCGGCTGGCAGTGTGGCAATCAAGTTGAAGCCACTTTCCAACAAGCCAATGCGTAAGGCGCGCGAGCGCTCCGCTTGTGAAACAGCGTGGTCGTCACCCGTATCTTGCACATCCAAGTCTGGCGCGACCACGACGATCCTCAAGACTTCGTGTTTCTTACTTTTTTGAGACTTGCTTTTCATGAAGGTGCATCGTGTGGACTTTTTCTATCGAGCAAGTATTGGGCCAAAGGCCCGTTTTATTTTTACCAGCTCCCAATGTTGGGCATATCTACCCAAGGTGCTTTCGGCGCCAAGGCCTCACCCTTTTGCAGCAACTCCACCGAGATGTCATCGGGTGAGCGCACAAATGCCATACGGCCATCGCGGGGCGGTCGAAGAATCGTCACACCGTGCGCTTGCAACTTTTCGCAGGTGGCGTAAATGTTGTCCACGGCATAGGCCAAGTGTCCAAAGTTACGGCCACCGGTGTAGACCTCGGGATCCCAGTTGTAGGTGAGTTCCACTTGCGCATCTTCATCGCCTTGGGCCGCCAGGTAGACCAGCGTGAAGCGACCTTGTGGGTACTCGCTGGTGCGAAGCACTGTCAGGCCTAACGCATCGCGGTAGAAACGCAACGACGCTTCAAGGTCGGTGACGCGCACCATGGTATGCAGGTATTTCATGGTGAGCCTTTCTTTAGAGGGCGGGGTAGTCGGTGTAACCGACAGGTCCGGGTGTGTAGAAGGTGCTGGGATTGGGCTCGTTCAGAGCGGCATTCAATTTCAAACGCTCAACCAAGTCGGGGTTAGAGATGAACATGCGGCCAAACGCAATGGCATCAGCTTTGCCGGATTCAATCGCGTCGATGGCCATTTGACGGTCGTAGCCGTTGTTGGCGATATAGGTACCCTTGAAGGCTTGGCGCGCGGCCGCGTAGTCAAAGCCCGGCAAATCACGCGGACCGCCAGTGGCACCTTCGATGAAGTGAATGAAGGCGATGCCACGCTGGTTGAGTGCTTCGACCAAATACCCAAAGACGGCTTGTGGGTTGCTGTCGGCCAAGTCGTTGAAGGGCGTGAGGGGTGACAAACGAATGCCGACACGCCCCGCTCCGATTTCGGCGACGCAGGCATCCACCACTTCGAGTGCAAAGCGGCAGCGGTTTTCAATCGAGCCGCCGTAGTCGTCAGTGCGTTGGTTGGCACCGTCACGGATGAACTGGTCGACTAAGTAGCCGTTGGCCCCATGAATCTCCACACCATCAAAACCAGCGCGCATGGCATTGGCGGCAGCTTGGCGGAATTGCTGCACCACGTCTTTCACTTCTGCAGCGGTTAAGGCGTGTGGCACGGGCACATCGACTTTGCCGTTGGGTGTGTAGGCCACGACCTTGGGCTGAATGGCCGATGGGGCCACGGGTTGTGCGCCACCGGTCAGGTCGGGGTGGGTGATGCGTCCCACATGCCAAATTTGCGCGATGATTTTTGAGCCTGCGTCATGCACGGCTTGGGTGATGGGTTTCCAGCCTTCAACTTGGGCGTCTGAGTAAATGCCGGGCGTGGCCATGTAGCCTTTGCCCACGGGCGAGACTTGTGTGCCTTCGCTGATGATGAGGCCCGCGCCACTGCGTTGGCGGTAATAGTCCACATTCATGGCGCTGCCAGGCATGTCGCCATTGGCCTCATCTGCGCGGCTGCGTGTGAGTGGTGCCATGACAATGCGGTTGGCAATTGCGATGTCACCGATGTGTGTGGGTTGGAAAAGCTGAGGAGTTGTCATGTGATTTCTAAAGGTCGTGAAGGCGTAAAAAATTTCAGAGAGGGCAGCAACTGCTATGTATGCCTTTACTAGATGAGGCGTATTGTTCTTTTTTCAAGCTATGAGTTTTGTAGTTCCGCTAATATGACCCGATCAATCGAAGGATATTCAATGAAGCAGCGCTGGTGTGCGTGGATGGTGGTTTGTGCCTGTGCAACGGCCATGGCGGCAGATGACTACAAGATCAAAGTGGATGTGACGCAGCAAGGCAATGTGTTTCACACCCTAGCCAGTTTTCATTTGCCTTTGACCGTGTGTCAGTCCTACCGTTATCTCACGGACTACGACGCTGCGACCAACATTCCCGGTGTGGTGGCGTCCACCACCACGCGCATGGACGTTCGCAAGGCGCGCGTGGAGCGTTTGTTGGAGGAGCGCATTTTGCTTTTCCCCATCAAGATGCGCATGGTGTTGGAGGTGACGGAGCTGCCCAACCAAGGAACAGATTTTGTGCAAATCAGTGGTGAGGCCAAATCGTACAAAGGGGCATGGCGTCTAGAGCCAGAGGGAGGTGGCACGTTGTTCAAGTACAGCACCGAGTCTGAGCCAGATTCATTTCTACCCAAGGCAGTTGTTGAATATTTCATCAAGAACCGGCTGAGCAGCAGCTTTGAAGTCATCGCCAAGCTTGGGGCTGAGCGTCTTAAACAGCCTTGTTGAGCCACCCCAGGCCTGCGCGTGTGCCATGGGCTGGGCGGTATTCACAGCCAATCCAACCTTGCCAGCCACATGCGGCTGAAACTTCATCAATCACGTCAAACACATGTCTGTCGTTGAGCTCACCCGTGTTGGGCTCATGGCGCAAAGGCACGCCCGCAATTTGAAAATGCCCCACGCGCCCCGTGGGTAGGTATTGACGAATTTTGGTCGTCACATCGCCTTCCATGATTTGGCAGTGGTAGAGGTCCATCTGCACTTTCAAATTAGAGGCGCCAATTTGCGTCACGATGTCATGGGCTTGGCTTTGGTAATTCAGAAAATAACCAGGCATGTCACGCGTGTTGATGGGTTCAATCAGCACGTCACGGCCTGCGGGACGCGCTTGTTCAGCGGCCCAGGCGACATTGCGTTGGTATGTGTCTTTTAACGATTCCGGTGTTGTGTGGCCGGGTGCGCGTCCCGCCATGACATGGATGCGCGGGCAGTTCAGCACTTCTGCGTATGCCAGTGCGTGCAAGAAGTTGGATTTGAACTCGTTTTCTCGATCGGCAATGCAAGCCAGTCCTCGTTCGCCTGCCTCCCAATTGCCGGGTGGTGCATTGAAGAGAACTTGGACCAAACCGTTGTCGTCTAATCGCTGGCGTAGTTCCTTGGCCTCGAAGGCATATGGAAAGAGAAACTCTACCGCTTCAAACCCATCTTGGGCAGCAGCTGTGAAACGTTCAAGAAACGCATGCTCGTTGTAGAGCAGGCTGAGGTTGGCGGCAAAGCGTGGCATAGGCAGAGTTTAATGAATGGGCTATGCGGTTTTTCTTGATGTGTCGCATAGACATCCTTTGTGCAAAACGATAAATTGAGCCGATGGCAATCTTTGAAAGAATGAGTTGAATTTCACAACGACTACACCATCATTCACAGGCCTCACAACTGAGCAAGCGGCTGAGCAACTCGTTCGCGATGGGGCCAATGCGCTAGATGCAGCACAACGCCGCACGGTATGGGCTCGGCTGTGGGCGATGTTGATGGAGCCCATGTTTGCATTGCTGGTGCTGGCTGCTTCGTTGTATTTGGTGCTGGGTGATTTGACTGAAGGCCTCACGCTGTTTGTCTTTGTGTTGGCGGTGTTGGCTTTGACCTTTTATCAAGAGGGAAAGTCAGAGGCCGCCATTGATGCGTTGCGGCAACTGAGCCAGCCTTTCGCTCAAGTCATGCGTGATGGTCAACGCACCAGTGTGCCTTCGCGTGAGGTGGTGGTGGGCGACGTGTTGTTCATCGCCGAGGGCGACCGTATTGCGGCCGACGCCTGGGTGTTGCATGCGGACCAATTGCAAGTAGATGAGTCTTTGTTGACGGGTGAATCGTTGGCTGTAACTAAGGTGGGCGAGGCTTTCGATGAAGCTTTGGCGAGTGTCCAACAGCCGGGGGGGGATGAATTGGCGGCTGTCTTCGGCGGCACTTTTGTGGTTCGTGGCCAAGGGGTGGTGCGTGTCACCGCCACGGGCATGCGCAGTCAGATGGGGCGCATTGGCGCGTCATTGAACCAAATCGAAACGGCGCTGACGCCGCTGCAAAAGCAAACCGCCCAGTTGGTGAAGGTGTTGGCGTGGATCACGTTTGGCTTGTGCGTCCTGATGATCTTGACTTTGGGCCTTCGCAACGGTGCATGGTTGCCTGCGCTGTTGTCGGGAATTGCTTTGGCCATGGCCATCTTGCCCGAAGAGTATCCGGTGGTGATGGCCATCTTTCCGGCCTTGGGCGCACATCGTTTGGCGCAGGAAGGGGTGTTGACCCGTCATATCAACGCGATTGAAACTTTGGGCGCAACCACGGTGTTGTGCACAGACAAAACGGGTACCTTGACTGAAAACCGCATGAAGGTTGCGGCCTTGGCGGTGGGGGCGGCCTCTGCGCCACGCCTTTTCAAAATCAATGGTGAATCGTTGCCGGACGATTTTCATGGCTTGGTCGAACACGCGATTTTGGCGAGTGCGCCTGAGCCTTTTGACCCAATGGAAATTGCCTTTCATGCGCTGGGGCAAACGTGGCTGAGCGACTCTGAACATTTGCATCCTGATTGGGCGTTGGTGCAAACCTACGCCCTGAGCCCCGCTTTGCGCGCCATGTCACATGTGTGGCGTGCCAGTGAAGATGGGGCGCACATCGTGTCTGCCAAGGGGGCGCCAGAGGCGGTGATGGATTTGTGTCATCTTTCACCCGCGTTGCAAGCGCAATGGGGCGAGGTGGTGCATGCGATGGCCTCAGATGGTTTGCGCGTGTTGGCTGTGGCACAGGGACGCTTTGTCGGCGACGCGTGGCCCAGCTCTGCGCATGGTTTTGATTTTGAGTGGCTAGGTCTGATCGGTTTGAGCGATCCCTTGCGCGCTGAAATTCCGCAAGCGATTGCCAACTGTCACTCGGCCAGCATCAAAGTCATCATGATCACGGGGGACTATCCGCAAACTGCGCGCGTCATCGCCAACCAAGCGGGTCTGCATGGCGGTGTCACCTTGACGGGGGATGCGATTGACGCGATGTCGGACGAGGCACTGAGCATGCACCTCAAAACCGTGAGTGTGTGTGCCCGGATTTCGCCGCATCAAAAGCTGCGTATCGTGCAAGCGCTCAAACGCAATGGCGAAGTGGTGGCGATGACGGGGGATGGTGTGAACGATGCACCTGCCTTGCGAGCCGCCCATGTGGGTATCGCCATGGGCGAACGGGGAACGGATGTGGCGCGCGAAGCCTCGTCGTTGGTGTTGGTGGATGATAACTTTGCCTCTATTGTCAAAGGCATTCGCATGGGGCGTCGGATTTTTGGGAACCTTCAAAAATCGATGGCGTATATCTTTGCCATTCACATTCCCATCGCTGGCTTGGCCCTAGTGCCCATGATGTTTGCGCTGCCACCTTTGCTGATGCCTTTGCACATTGCGCTGTTGGAGTTGGTGGTAGACCCCTCGTGTTCCATCGCCTTTGAAAACGAACCTGCCGAACCCTATGTGATGCAACGTCCACCGCGTGACACTTTGGCGCCTATTTTTGGATTTCAGCAGATGTTGGCGTCCTTCTTTCAAGGCCTGTGTGTGTTGGCAGCGACGGGGGCGGCTTACTGGCAAGCCTTGGTTTTGTCGGCGGAAATACAGCGTGCGATGGTGCTCGTGACTTTGGTTGCGGCCAACGCCATGTTGATTTTTGTCAACCGAGCGCGCAACGCTGTGGCTTTGTGGGTCATGGCGGGCGCGATGAGTTTGGTTTTGCTGGGGGTGTATGTGCCATGGTTGGCTGCACCGCTTAATTTGGCACCGCTGGATGTGTCACAGGTGATGACCGCTTTGGGCTTGGGTGTCGCCAGTATCTTGGGCGCATGGTTTTTTTTGAATTTGCTTAGGTATGATGAGCCATTCAAAGGAGCTGAGCATGGCTGATATCAATCTAACTAACAATAACCTAGTCATTGGCGAGGGCGTCACTTTCAAAGGCTCTATCTCTGCGCCTGGCAAAGCTGTGATCAATGGCAACGTGACCGGTGATTTGACCGCTGACGATTTATTGATTGGCACCAAAGGACAAGTCACGGGCACCGTGCGTGCACGCGAAATTGATGTGCATGGCGAACTCAACGAAGACATCGTGTGCAAAGACCATCTTTTGATTCACAGCACGGGCAAAGTATCTGGCACCTTGGAATACCACGAATTGGAAATTCAACGCGGCGGTAAGTTCAAAGGCAATATGAACCAAAAATGAACCGGTTTGCCAATCGGCGCGAAGCCTTTTGGTGTGGCATCCGTGATGCCTTAGGCGCACCCGTTTTAGTCTTGTTTGCAGGCATGGTCGGTTTCGGTGCCATGGGGCGTTCCCATGGTTTCGATGCCTGGATGACAGGCCTCACCAGCTTGCTGATGTTTGCGCTGCCCGGTCAAGTGGTGATGATGGAGATGGTTATCTCTGGCTCATCGCTGTTAGCGGTTGGCTTTGCTGTGACGCTGACCTCGACCCGCTTTGTCACCATGGTGGTGACGCTATTTCCTCAACTCCATCGACGCGACCGCAATCCACTGCTATATCTGTGGGTACACATGCTGGCCATGACCGCATGGGCGGTGTCGATGCGCGAGTTTCCCTCTATCGCGCCAAAGCATCGTTTGAACTACTTCATTGGTTTGGCTTTGCCGTGCTGGCTGATGTCTCCGCTGGGCACGGTGCTGGGTTATTTCGTCGCGGGTTGGGTTCCTGCGGCGGTCACGTTGGGGCTGGTGTTTATCAATCCGTTGTTTTTTTTACTGACGTTCACCGACGTCAAGCCTTGGGCTAACCGTATGGCCATTGGTCTGGGTTGTGTCTTCGGTCCCGTTTTTTATCTGTTCGATGCTGACAGCAGCTTGTTGTTGACTGGGGTAGTAGCGGGTACTTTGGCCTATGCCGTTGACCGTCGTTGGTTAAGACCGCGCCCGACAGAGGTGCAGGCATGAATGTGGATATGCAAGGCGGGGGTGTTTGGCTGGCGCTCATGGCGGCTTGCGTCGGCACCTACGTTTGTCGCGCTGCAGGGGTGAAATTGTCGGGGCATATCTCTCAAGATAGCGAGGTCTTTCGCTGGCTCTCGGCCGTGACTTATGCCATGGTGGCAGCGCTCACCATGCGGATGATTTTGATGCCCCTGGGTTTGCTGGCAACGGTGCCGGTGTTGTTGCGCGTGCTGATTTGTGCACTCAGCTTGGGTGTGATGGTCTCTCATCCGCAGCGCCGCTTGGTGCCCGCTTTGCTGACGGGCACGTTGCTGATGCTGACTTACGGCGTATTTCGTACAAACCCATAGCCGTTCAGGCCCAACCCTAAGACATCATGAATATCCTGATTTCCAATGACGACGGTTTTCAAGCGCCAGGCATTGTGGCCTTGTATGAAGCGCTCAAAGATTTGGGGCGTGTCGAAGTGGTTGCGCCTGAGCACAACAACAGCGCCAAGTCCAATGCACTGACGTTGCATTCGCCGTTGTATGTGAGCCAAGCCAGCAACGGTTTTCGTTACGTGAACGGCACACCAGCCGATTGCGTGCACATTGCGCTCACGGGCTTGCTCGATTACAAGCCCGACTTAGTGGTCTCTGGCATTAACAATGGCGCCAATATGGGGGACGACACGATTTATTCAGGCACGGTGGGCGCGGCGATGGAGGGGTATTTATTTGGTATTCCTGCCATCGCCTTCTCGCAAGTCGAAAAAGGCTGGGGACACATTGATGCAGCAGCGGCGAAAGCCCGTGAGCTGGTGCAACAGATGATGGCGCAGGCGCAAGCCGACAGTGCGCCTTGGCTTTTGAATGTGAATGTGCCGAATCAACCCATCGAACACATCAAGCCCTTACGCGTGACGCGCTTGGGGCGTCGCCACTCGGCTGAGCGAGTGATCACCCAAACCAGTCCTCGTGGTGAGACCATGTATTGGATTGGTAGCGCGGGTGCAGCCAAAGATGACAGCGATGGCACCGACTTTCACGCCACGTTTGAAGGGCATCTGTCCGTCACTCCGTTGCATGTGGATTTGACCGAGCATGCCAGTTTGCCCGCGTGGTCTAAACGCTTGAGCGCGGCGCAGGCATGAAACAGCGTCCCAGTTTTCCCGCGCGTTTAGATTCAGGTCAAACGCAAGCCGCTCCCAAAACGTTGCTAGGTGCGACGCGCGTCGTCACGCCACAGTCACTTTCACGCGCCAAGCCTGTGAGCATGGCTAGCCCGACGGGTGTGGGGTTAGATTCGTCTGCCATTCGTGCCCGTATGGTGCAAAAACTAGCCGAGCAGGGTATTGATGATGCGGTAGTGCTGCAAGCCATGGGGCTTGTAGAACGCCACCGTTTTGTGGACAGTGCCTTGGTGAACCAAGCCTACGAAGACACCAGTTTGCCGATTGGCTTAGGCCAAACCATTTCCAAGCCCAATGTGGTGGCCCGCATGATTGCTTTGTTGCGCGAAGCGCCGGGTCTGCAAGGTGCAGCGATGATGGGCCGCGTCCTAGAAATTGGTACAGGTTGTGGTTATCAAGCGGCAGTTTTGGCATGTGTGGCTCGTGAGGTTTACAGCATTGAGCGCTTGCGTGGACTGCATGACAAGGCCCGCGAGAACCTTCGCCCTATGCGGTTGCCCAACGTTCACTTGATTTTTGGTGATGGCATGTTGGGCTATCCGTCAGGGGCACCCTACAGTGCCATCATTTCAGCGGCGGGTGGCGAGAACGTGCCACAAGCATGGGTTGACCAGCTGGCCATGGGCGGCCGGTTGGTTGCCCCCACACACACGCGCACAGGGCAACAAGCCTTGGTCGTGATTGATAAAACGCCGCAAGGCTTGCAACAAATGCTCCTCGAAGCCGTAAACTTTGTGCCTCTAAAATCAGGCATTGCTTGATAGGGAGAAATACGAATGTCTCGTGCCGGAATGTGGGGTCTTGCCGCCCTGGTGGCAGCGCTTGCGCTGTCGGGTTGCGCTAACAAAGGCCGCCTCGCCCCTGTGGATGACCACTCGATGGGTGGTGCCCGAGGCTCAGCACGCGTCTTGCCGGGCGCTGAAAACGCCGGCAAGCCTGGCTACTACACCGTCAAACCCGGCGACACCTTGATTCGTATTGGCATGGACAATGGTCAAAGCTGGCGCGACATCATTCGCTGGAATAAGTTGGACAACCCTAACTTGATTGAAACAGGTCAAGTGTTGCGTGTGGCGCCTCCTGCGCCTGAAGTGGTTGTGGTACGTCCTGCCACTTCGCCCATCACGGCGTCTGCGGCGACGCCTGCCGCGTCGGCGCCAGCTGCACCTGCCGCACTACCACCGCCTTCTGCAGCAGAGGAGGCGATCAGCTTCCAATGGCCCGCGCGCGGCAATCTGATCTCTGGTTTTGACGAATCCAAGAACAAAGGCTTAGACATTGGGGGCAAAGCGGGGGACCCTGTGTCGGCTGCCGCCGATGGTCGCGTGGTCTACGCAGGCGCGGGTTTACGCGGCTATGGCAACCTCATCATCTTGAAGCACAACAACACGTACTTGACTGCGTATGCGCACAACCAAACCTTGTTGGTGAAAGAAGACCAAACCATCAAGCGTGGCCAAAAAATTGCCGAGATGGGCAACAGCGATGCCGATCAAGTGAAATTGCATTTTGAAATTCGCCGCCAAGGCAAGCCGGTTGATCCTGCTAAATATTTGCAGGGTAACTGATGACTGAGATCGCTACAGAAAAGAAATGGCCAGATAACACGCTGACCATCGAGTCCATGGACCTCGAAGCGCAGGGTGTGGCACACCGGGCCGATGGCAAAGTGGTTTTTGTTGACGGTGCATTGCCTTTCGAGGTGGTGCGTGCCAATGTGCACCGCAAAAAAGACAATTGGGAAAAAGCCTCGCTGCTTGAGGTGTTGCACGAGTCATCGCAACGTGTCACGCCAGGGTGTCCTCATTTTGGCTTGCATGCGGGCGCGTGTGGTGGCTGCAAGATGCAGCACCTTGACGCCTCTGCGCAAATTGCAGTCAAGCAACGTGCTTTAGAAGACAACCTCTGGCATTTGGGTAAGGTCAAGGCTGAGACCATGCTGCGCCCCATTCAAGGCCCTGCATGGGGCTACCGATACCGCGCCCGCTTGTCGGTGCGTTATGTGGTGAAGAAAGGCGAAGTGTTGGTCGGGTTCCATGAGCGTAAAAGCCGCTATGTGGCCGACATGCGCGAGTGCCCCATCTTGCCGCTGCATGTCAACGCCATGCTCATGCCGTTGCGCAAGCTCATTGGCAGCATGGAGGCCCGTGAGACTTTGCCGCAAATTGAATTGGCCTGTGGTGACCATGTGACGGCGATGGTGTTGCGCCATATGGAGCCGTTGAGTCCAAGTGACATGGCTGCCTTGCGTGTGTTTGCTGAGAAATACCACGTTCAATGGTGGTTGCAGTCCAAAGGTCCAGACACCGTGTGTTTGATGGATGGTGCCTTGGGTGAAACACTGTCTTACGCTTTACCGGAATTTGGCATCACCATGCCGTTCAAACCCACGGACTTCACGCAAGTCAATCCTCACATCAACCGGGTGCTTGTCACGCGTGCGTTGCGTCTGTTGGATGTTCGGCCCCAGGAGCGGGTGATTGATTGGTTCTGTGGTTTGGGGAACTTCACCTTGCCCTTGGCTACGCTGGCACGCGAGGTGTTGGGCATTGAGGGTAGCGAGGCTTTGGTGGCTCGCTCAGGCGAAAACTATGTGTTCAACCAAGCCAACCGTGATAAGCCTCTGGCTCCCACACGCTTTGTGGCGCGTAATTTGTTTGAAATGACGCCTGAGTTGCTGCGTCAAGATGGCTCGGCAGACAAGTGGCTGGTAGACCCCCCTCGTGAAGGTGCGTTCTCGTTGGTCCAGACCTTGGCTGAGATGCATCAGCAGCCCGAACAGCGTCAAGGCTGGACACCGCCAAAACGCATTGTCTATGTGAGCTGCAATCCCGCTACTTTGGCGCGCGATGCTGGCGTGTTGGTCAGCGCAGCGGGCTATCGCATGTCGTTTGCTGGCGCGGTCAATATGTTTCCGCACACGGCGCACGTCGAGAGCATGGCGGTATTTGATTTGGCCTGACTTTGATAGACGTAAAAAAGGGACCGTGAGGTCCCTTTTTGGTGGAGGAGGTGAAACGCTTATTCGCGCTCGCCACCAAAAATGCCAAGCAAGGCCAGCAAGCTTTGGAACACATTGATGATGTCTAAGTACAGCGTCAGCGTGGCGCTGATGTAGTTGGTTTCGCCGCCGTCCATCACTTGCTTCAAGT
>ERZ650301.395-NODE-395-length-11985-cov-3.814417_pt1 | contig 11985 bp, 11 predicted proteins | sample MGYA00376237_ERZ650301 | MGnify/ENA primary metagenome ERZ650301 (study PRJEB26733, sample SAMN07839255) | wastewater metagenome | biome: small river; feature: stream; material: water | place: USA: North Carolina | collected 2016-04-05 ...
TAGTTCTTGTGGATGTAGGCGCCGAGCTTGCCGCACATGGTCGTCTTGCCCGCGCCCTGGAGGCCTGCCATGAGGATCACCGCGGGCTTCTGGTTGCCGGCGAACACCTGCACTTCGTGCACGGCGGTTTTGAAACACCGATTCCAAGCCACCTCGCCGCCAAGGCAACCGTGATTCGCGCCTTCAATGTGCTGCGCCAATACAGCGAGAACGAAGTAGCCGCCGCCTGGGATTTGATGTTGCAGCGAATTACCGAAGATGGTGTTTTGGTTGAAGGAACCTGTGATGAGATTGGCCGATTGTCTACCTGGGTTACCCTGACCAAACAGGGGCCGCAAACCCTAACGATTTCGATGCGACTAGGTGAACTAGATTTACCGAGCAAGGTTGCCGAGCGCCTGCCAAAGGCACTGATTCACCGCAACGTTGAGGGCGAAAATATCTACCGCTTTCTTCAAAGCCTCGATGCCGCCTGGCGGGCAAATGTGGGGCTTGGTGCTTTCAGTGCAGCCCAGCGATGGGTGGCAAGTTGCAATCAACTTGTGGCAGAGGGCTGGCCGTTGGTGGGCGACAAAAAGCGCTGGCGCCTTGGCGAACTAACCATCGATTGGGCTGCGGTTAGCCCGAACTAGCGTTGGATGCGCGGCGACTAGGCCGAAGTAGCCCTAACTAAATAGTGGGCAGTTGCGCCCGAGCGTCTTCTTCAGACATACCGGCGGCACAAAGCAAATCGATTAGCAGCGGCCTGAGCAACAGCAACACGCTTGCCTCGCGCAGCTGGTCGGCGATGCCAAACTTTTTCGGATCGAGCTGGTGAATAATCTCGAGCAGCATCACTTCGGCCTCGTGCAAACGATCCGGATCTTCGAGTCCCAAACTCAGCAGGGTTACCGCATCGGCAAGCTGCTCAAACAGGTCGGCAAGGTACGGTCTCGGCTTGCCATCGGCAACCAAGAAATCCACTCGTCGAACAATTACACGCAGGTTCCTGGTGGCCAAATCCATGCCGCGCATTAGGCGCACCTGCCCCGAGAGTTCATCGCGGTATTTACGCAAGAATGGCGAGATTTTTGAAACCGAAATTGCGCTGTCAAGCGAAAGTCGCCAATTGTCGATCAGCGGCTGCGAGCGCCGAACACGCACCAGGGCTTCATCCACGATGCGAACGTCTACATTTCGAACCGCAAGCTTTAGGGCATTGAGTGAATCCAAGAAAATGTCGAAGAGTTTGCCCGCGTCTTTGATTGCCATACCGCGTGGATCACGGGGAATCAGTGCGGTGAAGAGCAGGGCTGTGACACCACCGAGCACGCCATCGAGGCTGCGAACAAATGCGCCGCCCTCGGGTGACGGCATGATTTGAACCAACATTGCTTGCAACGAAACCGTGAGAGCGAAGGCTGCCGAGCCGGTGATAAACCGAGCAGCGGTAAGTGCGATTAGCAGCACCAACGCCATCTGCCAAACGCCCTGGCCGAAGGCCAAGAGCAAAACTTCGCTCAGTGCGATGCCAACCACCATGCCAAAGGCGGTCTCGACAACGCGACGAGGTCTGGCGTCTCTGGTGAAACCCAACGCCGAAATGGTTACCGTGACCGAGAAGATTGGGTTGTGGTGACCAAGCACAAAGTAAGCGATGGCGTATGCCGCCGAGGCGCCCAGAACAATTTGGATGATCGGTGGAATCGACTCGAAAACTCGCTGCATCGAGCCACGGAGAGTCCAGTGCAATTTTGGTGTCTTGAACTGCATTAGTGCCGGCCACCCATTAGAAGATTGCGTTTCGGCAAATCGGCCGCCTTGCCAGCGCTCTGCGGAACAATGACTTCTTGACTCGCGTCGATATCGCCGTGATTTCCAACCACAACCAGGTTGGCACCTTCAGGCGTGCTGCGGCTAAGAATTGCCAATGCGATCGGGCCCATTTCGTAGTGCTGAGCGCTGCTGGTGATTAGGCCTCGCGACTGCTCGGTTCCAGCCACTCGCACTTCATCGCCGTGCTCTGGAAGATCGTGACCGGAACCATCGAGGTGTAAGAATGTGAGCCTGCGTGGCGGGTGACCCAGGTTATGTACCTTGGCAACCGTCTCTTGGCCGCGATAGCAGCCCTTGCTGAGGTGAACCGCGGTTGAAAGCCAGTCGTATTCGTGCGGCAAAGACTTTTCGTCTACCTCGGTGGCCATCGCCGGGCGGCGGGCGGCAATTCTTAACGCCTCATAGGCCATCGTGCCGGCCAGTTCATGCCCAGCCAAAACCTCGGCTAGATCATCGTTTGCCACCAGGGTTTCACTCCAAGGCCAAACCGCTGGGCGAGCCATCGAGTAACGAACTCCGCCGGTAACCACGCCTGGCCAAGGGTCGTTCCAGACCAGGTCAACCTGGTTTGAGCTGGCCGGTTTCGAAATTTCGGCTCCTAGTGAGCCAACCACCGAGTAGAGTCCTGAGACATCGGCCAGTTCAACGCGCATGCGGAAAACCATTTTTTGCAACCAGGCCAGCAGGCTTTCCAGTTGTTCCGGTTCAACAATCAACCAACTTGACTCGCCGTCATCGATGAAGTGAATCACCTGTTCGATGTGACCGTTAGGGTCGAGCAAAAGCGCCTCTGCACTTTGACCCGGCAGCAGGTTCTTGAGGTTTTGACTCAGCAGCGAGTGCAGCCAGTCGAGGCGATCTGGGCCGGTAACTTTGATGATTCCGCGAGCGCCAAAATTAACTAGCGCCTTTGCTTCGACAAGCTTGCGCTGTTCAACCAAGGGGTTGCCATAGTGCAGGCTGGCGGCCACGGTTACTCCACTCGTTCGAGGCGAGCCGAGGCGTGCGGTTGCAGTTGCTCACCGGGAAGGGCAATCTCCCAAACCCAGAGCAACGCTCCTTCGACCAAGCCGTACAGCCTGGTTGAGTGTCGATAGATTTTTGCACCTTCGAAGGCGGCGCCACTGGCCGAAGCAAGATCGATGCGAGCGCCCTTGATTTTGCCGTTGTACAGCTCGGCCACACCACCGGGGTGAAGGGTTGAAACGCTGATGTCGAAACCGCCCTCTTTATTGCGCAGCTTCTCGAGGTCTTCGTGGGTCTTGAGGCTTGGTTCGCCTTCGCCAAGCATGAAGCCAGGCCCGTGATCGGCCGCATCGGCTGGTCGGCTGAGGCGCCAGTAACCAATTTCGCTAGGCAGTGCTGGTCGATCGTGTTCGCCAATTAGTTCGGCGCTAGATACATAGGTGAGTGCGTTTGAACCGTCGTGGGCAAACTCAACTCTCTGCTTAAACTCAACCTCAATGGGAGCTTCATCATCTGGGTGCACGCGGTAACTAATTACCCCGGTGCCCTCCCACTTACCAACGATGAAGGCAAATGGAGTTAGTTCCAGGGGTAACCCCTCTGGAAGTACGAACAACTATTTCTGACCTTTGAACAGCTTGTAAAGAACAAGTGCCGATACGCCGGCGATAGCCAACGAAGCCAAGACAAGAAGCCCGGTAAAGAAAATCTCTAGTGCTAGCAACATGATTTGAGTCTAACCTCTCAAGAAAACGTAAAGCGTTGCGGCGGCCAAAATTAGGTAGCTTCCGCCACCAACGTAAATCAACCTGCGAACGAATCCAACCGGTTGAGCGCGAAAGAGTTGGATCAGCGAGACGGTGGCAATCGAGCCGGCCAAAATCGAGCCGAAGGCAACCTCAACCCCAGCACCCAAATCTGGGAACAAAACAATCAGGGCCAGCGTCAGCGCTGCCACGACTACCCAAATGGCGACAATCTCAATCCAATGATTCTTCACAGGTTAATCATGCCTTAACCCCGCTCAAATAAAGGGCTAGACTTTACCCAAGCGATTTGGAGAGAGAAATGGCTCAACTTTTGGTTCTATCTGCATCTGCAGACACCGAGGTTTTGCCTGCGCTATCGCTACTTAGTCACCGCGTTCGCCACATTGCAGCCGAACCCGCCAGCCTGGTTACAGCACCCGGCCACGACTTACTTTTTCTAGATGCCCGCCGCGACCTCTCGGCCGCTAAAGCACTCGCCAAAATCTTGTTGACCACCGGCATCTCGGCTCCACTCATTCTCGTAGTTACCGAGGGCGGCTTGGCTGCGGTCTCGGCCGAGTGGGGCGCAAGCGACATCATCCTTGAGGGTGCCGGACCGGGCGAAATCGACGCCCGCATCAGACTTGCCATTGCCAAGGCGCAAGAGGTTGGCAAAGAAGACAAGATTCACGCTTCGGGCGTTGTTATCGATGAGGCCAGCTACTCGGCCAAGGTTCACGGCAAGCCACTAGACCTCACCTATAAAGAGTTCGAACTGTTGCGCTTTCTGGCACAGCACCCTGGTCGCGTTTTCACACGTGAACAACTGCTCAGCGAAGTTTGGGGCTACGACTACTTTGGTGGCACTCGAACCGTCGACGTACACATCCGTAGATTGCGCGCAAAACTAGGCGATCTCGAATCGCTAATCGGAACTGTTCGCAACGTTGGCTACCGCTTCAATCTCGAAGATGAGCGCGAATTAGCCGATTCGCTTGCCTAGTGTTTACCCGCTAGCAACCCAGAAGTGGCAAGATTGCTGTTATGTCTTCTGAAGAAACAATGGCTATTTCGCTGCCCGACTTTGGCACCGAATTTCCGGCTGACCGCTACCTAGATCGCGAACTGAGTTGGCTTGCATTCAACCAGCGCGTTCTCGAGTTGGCCGAAGACCCAAACCTCTACCTACTTGAGCGGGTTAACTTTCTAGCCATTTTTGCCTCGAACCTCGATGAATTCTTCATGGTTCGAGTAGCCGGCCTGAAACGCCGAATTGCCACTGGCCTGGCAGTTACTTCAAGCTCTGGGCTTTCGCCACAAGAGGTTCTCAGCGAGATAAGCCGCGAGGGCCACCTTCTACAAGAGCGTCACGCCTCGCTATTCATCGATGACATCAAGCCAAAGATGAAAGACGCCGGCATTCAGATTGTGCGCTGGGCCGCACTCGAAGCCGATGAAAAAGCTTCGCTGCACGAGTATTTCCAGAACCAGATTTTTCCGGTGCTCACTCCCCTGGCCGTCGACCCGGCACACCCGTTCCCATACATCTCAGGTCTTTCGCTAAACCTTGCGGTTGTGGTTCGAAACAACGACACCCAAAAAGAGCACTTCGCTCGCGTCAAGGTGCCACCACTGTTGCCACGTTTCGTTCGAATTCCAGGCAACACCGGTGTCTCAAACGCGCGTTTTGTGCCGCTAGAAGACGTAATCGGTGAGTTCCTCGGTCAGCTGTTCCCAGGCATGGAGGTGCTTCAGCACCACACATTCAGAGTCACCCGAAACGAAGACCTCGAGGTTGACGAAGACGACGGCGAGAACCTGCTGCTAGCTCTCGAGAAGGAGCTGCTGCGTCGCCGCTTCGGCCCACCGGTTCGCCTCGAAGTTGCCAACGACATTAACCCCGAGGTTCTAGAGCTGCTGATTCGCGAGCTAGACATCTCAGACGAAGACGTTTACCACCTGCCTTCGCCGCTAGACCTAACCGGGTTGTTCGAGATTGCTTCGCTAAAGCGCCCAGACCTGCACTACCCGGCACACACCGTAATCACCAACCGGTTCCTAAAGCCAGTTGAAGACAAAGATGTGAGCATCTTTGCCGCGATGCGCCAGCGCGACATCTTGCTGCACCACCCATACGAGTCGTTTGCAACCTCGGTTCAGGCCTTCGTCGAGCAGGCAGCTGCCGACCCTAAGGTTTTGGCAATCAAGCAAACTCTTTACCGCACCTCGGGTAACTCGCCTATCGTTGACGCTTTGATTGCAGCCGCAGAGGCCGGCAAGCAGGTTCTTGCGCTGGTAGAAATCAAGGCGCGTTTCGACGAGCAGAACAACATCGCCTGGGCTCGCAAGCTTGAGCAAGCCGGTGTGCACGTGGTTTACGGAATCGTTGGCCTAAAGACCCACTGCAAGCTCGCATTGGTGATTCGCCAAGAGGGCAACCAGCTCAAGCGCTACTGCCACATCGGCACCGGTAACTACAACCCAAAGACCGCTCGTTTCTACGAGGACTACGGCCTACTAACCTCGCGCGACTCGGTTGGCGAAGACCTAACCAAGTTGTTCAACCAGCTGTCTGGTTACGCGCCTGAGGCTCAGTTCAAGTCGCTTTTGGTTTCGCCAAATGGTGTTCGCGAAGGTTTGGTTGAGCGAATCGACCGCGAGATTGCACACAAGGCGGCCGGCAAACCAGCTCGTATCCGTGTGAAGGTCAACTCACTGGTTGACGAGCAAATCATCGATGCCCTTTATAAGGCATCTTGCGCGGGCGTTGAAGTTGAAATTTTGGTGCGCGGCATGTGCGCCTTGAAGCCGGGTGTTCCTGGCCTCAGCGAAAACATCCGAGTTCGATCTGTACTTGGGCGCTACCTAGAGCACTCACGCGTATTTGGTTTCCTTGGTGGCGGCGACCCAGCCATCTTCATCGGTTCAGCCGACATGATGCACCGAAACCTAGATCGCCGCGTTGAGGCGTTGGTTCGAATCTCTCAGCCAGATCACATTCGCGAGCTAAACGGCATGTTCGATCTAGCCATGGATGAGTCCTCGGGCTCGTGGCACCTGAACTCAGACGGCACCTGGACCAGACACCAGTACGACGCCAACCACAACCTCTTGGTAGACGTTCAAGACAAGATCATGAAAGACGTTTACGCCAAGCGAGGCTCTAGAAACGCATGACCGTATACGCAGCCGGGGCACTACTTTGGCGCGAAGTTGACGGGGAACTTAGCGTTGCGTTGATTCACAGAGCGCGATATGACGACTGGAGCTGGCCTAAGGGTAAGCAAGACCCGGGCGAGACTCTGCCCGAGACAGCCGTTCGTGAAATTGCCGAAGAAACCGGTTTGAAAATCAAACTCGGCGTTCCGCTGCACGTCGCCAAGTACACAGTTGGCAAGGGCGAGCCAAAAGAGGTGCACTACTGGGCCGCGCGAGTTAGCGACAAGGCACTGGCGGCATCGAAGTTTCAGCCATCTGAAGAGGTGGAGAGCGTTGAGTGGCGTTCACCGGCTGCAGCCAGAAAACTTCTCACCTACATCTTTGACCAGCAGGTTCTCGACCAGTTGGTAGACCTGCACGCCAAGGGCTTGCTGCGAACCAAACCGGTTGTGGTGCTTCGCCACGCCAAGGCAATGCCGCGCACCGATTGGAAGGGCGGCAAGGGTCTTGATGACGGCCACCGACCGCTGTTGCCAGAGGGTCAAACCCAGGCCGAGTTGTTGATTCCGCTATTGGCAGCATTTGGCCTAAAGCGCCTTATCACCAGCCCCTGGGTTCGATGCCTCACCACCCTCGAACCGTTTGCCAAGGCTCGCAAACTCAAGCTAATTGAGCGCCACCAGTTGAGTGAATTTGGCAACGCCAAGGGCCCAAAACGAACCGTGAATGTTGTTGCCGATGCCATCGAAAACGGTTCGCCAACCGTGATCTGCAGCCACCGGCCGGCACTGCCAACAATCTTGGATGCACTTGCCAAGCACGCCTCCACCGATTTGGCCAAGCAGATTCGAGCAGCCTCAACGCTAAAGCCGGCTCAGCTGATTGTTTTGCACATGAGCGCAAAAAATCGAGGCAAAGAGCGAGTGGTTGTAGCAACCGAAACTCACTCACCATTCGGCTACTAGGCCAAAGCGCCAGTTCAACGGCTGTTACCCAAGTTTTTGGGAAGAATTCGACCCGAAATAGTGTTGGATTGAGACATGACTTCATGGAATGACTGGGTAAGCGCCCGCACTAAGAACTTCAGCAACCCAACCGGCTTCTTGGCCGTCACCAGCATGAACTGGCTAACCACCGAGCCACAGTCGTTCGACGACGTTGAGGGCGAATGGTGGGCCGAGGGCCACACCGTATTCTCACGAGGATTCACCTCAAACGAGGTTCAGTCATTCGAGGTTGCTGACGGATCAGAGATTTCACTTCCGGCCGGAGACGGTGTTCTAGAGGTTGCCTCGCGCCACGGCGCCATCATCCTGCGACCACGCAGCCCGCACTCAGATTTGCTAGCCAAGTTCGATGGCGTGAAGGTCTTTGATTACAACCCAGCATTTGCCGTTGAAGCCAAACTTGAGGGCGCTGCCAAGTCTGTTGAAGTTGGCAGCCTAGCCGGCGAAAGCAAGAGCAACAAGGTTTCACCGGGCGAATTGGTATTCGAGCTACAGGGCCAGCAGTGCCGCATCACCGCATTCGAGACCGCCAACCCAGACCAGCTTTCGGTCATGTTCCGCGATGCCTCGAACGGCGTTACCACCTACGGAACCGGCCGAAACCTAACCGCCAACCGCCTCGAAAACGGCAACTGGTCGATCGACTTTAACTACGCCCAGAACTACCCGTGCAGCTACACCGATTTCGCCACCTGCCCAATTGTGCCGCTCGAAAACCGGCTAGCGGTTGCGGTTGAAGCCGGCGAAAAGATTCCTACCTATCGCTCCACAGATGCCGGCCTAAAGCAACAGGCCTGATCATGAAAAGCACAGTCAGCCAAGGCTTGCCACTTGCCAAAAACAAGAATGGCGAACCGGCACTGTGCTTAGTGACCGGCGCCACCGGTTACGTTGGCGGCCGCCTGATTGTTGAACTTCTCAATCATGGCTATCGCGTGCGCATCTTGGCTCGCAACCCTGCGCGACTCAAGAATCACCCCTGGATCAACCAGGTTGAGGTAGCTGGCGGTGACGCCCACGATGAGGCAGCTCTCAGCGCGGCACTCAAAGGCGTTGACGTTGCTTACTACTTGCTGCACGCTCTGATGTCTAAAGACAACTTCGAAGCCGAAGAAAAACAGCTCGCCCATTCTTTTGGTGAGGCAGCGCTGAAGCAAAAAGTTGGACGAATCGTGTACCTAGGCGGCATCATTGCGCCGAGCGAAGTAATGTCGCCACACCTGCAATCGCGTGCCGACACCGGCGAAATTCTTCGCGCCTCGGGCGTTCCAACCATCGAGCTTCGAGCCGGCGTGGTAATTGGATCTGGCTCGGCATCGTTCGAGATGCTGCGCTACCTGACCGAGCGCCTGCCAATCATGACCGTGCCAAAGTGGGTTAACGTTCGCATCCAGCCGATTGCGGTTCGCGATGTGTTGCGCTACCTAGTAGGCGCTGCTTCGGTCGATGCCAAAATCAACGACGTCTTTGACATCGGTGGCCCAGAGATTTTCACCTACAAAGAGATGATGCAGCAATACGCCGAGGCCGCTGGCCTCAGACGTCGAATCATCATTCCGGTGCCAGTACTAACCCCTCGCCTTTCTAGCGGCTGGGTTGGGCTGGTCACGCCGGTGCCATACACACTTGCCAAGCGATTGGTCGCCAGTCTCAAGAACGAGGTAGTTGCTGCCGATGATCGAATCCGCAAACTGATTCCTGATCCAACCGGTGGGCTCACTCCTTTCAAGAAGGCAGTGCAACTTGCCCTAACCAAGATCAAGGATGCCCGCGTAGAGACCCGCTGGAGCGACGCGTCTGTGCCGGGTACGCCATCGGAGCCGCTGCCGACAGACCCAAGTTGGGCCGGTGGCACGCTTTACACCGATGTGCGAGTGGTCGAATCACCTGATTCAGCCAAGACGGTGTGGAAGCGCGTCGAGTCAATCGGTGGCGCCAACGGCTATTCGACGGCAACCTGGGCTTGGGAACTTCGTGGCCTGATGGACAAACTGTTCGGCGGCGTGGGACTTCGACGCGGTCGTCGCGACCCAACCACCCTGCAGGTTGGTGACGCCCTTGATTTTTGGCGGGTTGAAGAACGAGAAGAACCAAAGCTTCTTCGACTTCGTGCCGAAATGAAGATGCCTGGCCTGGCCTGGCTCGAGTTCTCAATTGAACCGCACAAAAACGGCAAGGGTTGCACTCTTACCCAACGAGCGATTTATGCGCCAAAGGGCCTACTGGGTCACGCATACTGGTGGTCGGTTTGGCCAATGCACGGTTTGGTTTTTCCATCGATGGCTAAAAACGCAGCCTTCGGTACACGCAATAAAACCAAGTAAACGCTCGTTTAGACTGGCTTCATGAAGCGTTCTGGCTGGGCTGCGATTGCCCTTATTTTGGTAGCGGTGTCTTGGGGTGCAGCCTTTGTGCTCATGAAAGACGCAATTAATGAGCAGCCGTTTTATGACTTTCTAGCCACCCGCTTCACTATCGCAACCCTCATCATGATTGCTGTGCGCCCACAAGTTTTGCGCGCCATCAACGGTGAGATGCTCAAGAAGGGTGTGGTGCTTGGCCTACTGCTTGGCGGCGGCTACATCACCCAAACCATTGGCCTCGAGATGACCACCGCGGCAATCACCGGATTCATCACCGGGCTCTACGTTGTGCTCACTCCCCTGCTGGCATGGCTGCTGCTGCGCCAGAGCGTTGACCGCAAGGTGATCGTTGGCGTTGCCCTGGCCACCATTGGTCTTGGGCTCATCTCAATCACCGGGTTCAGCATCGAAGTTGGCCAGCTTTGGGTAGTGCTTTGCGCGTTGCTTTTTGCCGCTCACATCATTGGGCTTGGCCGCTGGAGCCCAGGCCTCAACAGCTATGCACTCACCGTTCTGCAGCTAGCGGTTGTGTCGGCACTCAGCTGGGTTGGCGCACTCGTCGATGGCTACCAGGCGCCCCCGAACGGTGAAGTTTGGTTTGCGGTTTTGTTCACCGCGGTGTTCGCAACCGCCATCGCCTTCTTTGTTCAAACCTGGGCCCAAAGCCACATGGATGCCTCGCGCGTTGCCATCATCCTGACCAGCGAGGTTGTTTTTGCAGCCGCGATCGCGGTGATGGTTGGCCAAGAAGCGCTGACCGTCAAGACTCTAACCGGTGGCCTGCTGATTATCGCGTCGATGGTGATCGCAGAATGGCCGTCGAAGCGAAGCGGCATCGTGCCGCTGGAGCCCCTGGTTCACTAGCCCTTTGCGATGAAGTCGGCTAGCTTCTGATAGCTAAACGCCACTTCAGGAACCTCGGCCACGGTGTTGTTCAAGAATCCGTGCGTCATGCCCTCGGCAAGGAAGGCCTCAACGGCAACCCCCTGCGAACGCAGCTTGGCGATGAAGGCTTCTGAAGAGGCACGAATTGCGTCAAATTCAGATTCGATGAACAGCGCCGGTGGGAAGTTCTGAAGGTTTGCCTCGTCTGCTGGCCAACCAAAGTGGTTCGCAGGCAACTGGCCCTCTGGCATGAGGAAAGCATTGCGATTCTTCACATAGTCGGCACCCATGAGCAAGGCGGCTGGCAGCACCAATACCTTGGCTTGCAATTCATCCGACATGGTTGGCAGTTCAAGGTGAGCCAATGGGTAGGCAAGCGCAGCACCGGCAACTTTGAGATCTGCCTCGACCGCGCGCAAACAAACGGTTGCGGCCAGGCTGCCGCCAGCGCTAGCACCGCCCACATACACATTTTCGTCACTCGCGCCCAGGGTCTCGGCGTTTTCGAACAACCACTTGGTGGCATCGAAGCCGTCGTCTAGAGGCACCGGAAACTTGGTGGTCTTAGTTACCAGGCGGTAGTCGACCGACATAACCAGCGCACCGGCTCGGTTACAGATTTCGGCTGCAACAGCGTGCGCCTCGTTTTGTTCGATGCTGCCCATTACGAATCCGCCACCGTGAAACCAGACCAATGCCGGTCGAGAAGCTGCGGGGTTGGCTGGGTGATAAATGCGAACCGGAATGTCGCCATGGCGACCCGGAACCGATAAATCTTCGGTGGTTACACCCGTCGGAATCGAATATGGCACGGCCTCTTTTGCCAGTGCCTGAAATGCCTGCGGGATGTTCATACCGGCGGCTAGTTTTGCCTCGACATCGGCGAAAAAGCCTTGAAAGTACGGGTGCAGTGGCATTTTTTCTCTCTTCGTCGAGGTTCTAACTTCAGGCTACCAGAGCCGTTTTGCACTGGTAGACTTGTTGCTTGCAAGGGCCTCTAGCTCAGTTGGTTAGAGCAACGGACTTTTAATCCGTGGGTCG
>ERZ650301.396-NODE-396-length-11984-cov-7.183083_pt1 | contig 11984 bp, 10 predicted proteins | sample MGYA00376237_ERZ650301 | MGnify/ENA primary metagenome ERZ650301 (study PRJEB26733, sample SAMN07839255) | wastewater metagenome | biome: small river; feature: stream; material: water | place: USA: North Carolina | collected 2016-04-05 ...
GGTCGTGACGCTCTATAGCGTCAATTACCTCCTGGTATTCAGGGGTGATTTCAATGGCGGATGGATCAACTACGGAACTGGTCATCCCCTATTGTTTCACGGGATTAGCTAACGCAGCGAAAGCCTATGTAAACTACGGCAATATCAGCGGCCTTAGACTCCACATCAGACTCTTTCTGTCTCTCTGGGCCGTACCACCAAGAGGCACCACGAGTAATAAAGCCGCCATTGCGCTCTGTTGCAGTCCACTCCCAAACATTACCGCCCATATCCAATAAGCCATTGACACCTGGCTTAGTAGTGCCAGTGGGTACATGGCCAGTGCCGCGGTTTAATGCACCTGCTGGCGCCACACCCTGGTAGTCACCACATCCACCCAAGCAATGGGAAACACCTGGAGTGGCCCCACCCGGATATGGATAGCGTTGACCTTTGGCGAAACCAGCTGGAGGAGTCTCTCTTTGTTCTAAAAAAGCAGCTGATGTCCACTCCGCTTCAGTAGGCAAACGCTTGCCATAGAAACGACAAACCGAGGCTGCTTCAGATTGGTTAAGGTGTACTGCAGGCTCACTCGTTTGGGCGGGAACGCCATAAGGCGCCCTCCAAGTCCAACCGGGTTTCTTCACAAAACCGGCTTCATAAGAAAGTCCACCGCCGTTTTTCTCGGCCTGACTTACAAAACCAGTCGCATCGGCAAATACCTTGACATCGGCGATTGTCATCTCGGTTTGATCCCAGGAAAGATTGCCCACTTTCACCACGGGAATAGTCGATGAGGGCGCACTAGTCGCAATCGATGGCCTCAACATGAAATACAAGGCAATTACGGAGAGTAGTAAGCCAAAGAGAATAGAGAGAAAGTCAAATTTTTTCATAACAGGAAATCAAAATCTTCAGCGTAGTTATGCCAAATCAATTAGCGCTGATCTTAGAACGTCATCTCCGAATACTTTAATTTGATTTCGACCGGATGACTTTGCTTCATACATGGCTATATCGGCGTTATTAATCAAATCAGTTTCGTTTTGGCCGTGCTCGGGATACAGTGCAATACCAATACTTGCGCTCGTAGATAAGCTCACGCCTTCAGCAATAATGGGATCGACTAAAGCCAAGCGAATTTTTTCGGCAATCTGCATGGCCTGCGCCTCAGAATCTACACCAGGCAATAGCAAAACAAACTCATCACCCCCTAAACGCCCAACGGTATCTGACTCGCGAACGCACTCCCTCATCCTGCGAGCTACTTCTTTCAACAAAGCATCTCCAGCATTATGGCTATACACATCGTTAACTGTTTTGAGATTATCTAAATCAACAAATAAGATGGCTAGCTTGGATTGCTGTCGCTTAGCGCTTGCCAATGCTTGTTGCAAGCGATCGGAGAATAGGGTTCTATTGGGTAGCTCGGTTAATACATCATGGTGCGCACGATACTGGGCTTCTGCATTGCGGCGATAGGCTCTCAGCAACAAATAAGCACCAATAATCAATGCCATCAAACTCAGACCTGTTGCTACAAAAATTCCAAGCGCATTCTTATTTAAGTTTGCCAAATACAGCGTCTCGGGAATAACAGTACCAACAATGAGTGGATAACCCTTTACCGCTCTATAGGAAAGCATCCGCTCCACAGGGGCATCATTTTGACGCGCAAAGCCAGGGCCGGAACCAAAGATCACACCGCCATTGACATTGACACTACTGAGTGATTCATCAATATAGGTATTGGGATTGGTTTTTCCAATCAAATTCTCCACTAAGGGCCAGCGCGTTAAAAGCGTCTTATCTTTTCGGTATAGCGTTAAAGCGGCGCCCTCACCCAAATTTCCGCCAATGCGCTCGTAAAGCGAGGAAAACACCTCAACGGAAACACCTACCAATACCACCCCTAAAAACTGGTCATTCTTACCATTGACTCTACGTGCAAGATAAAAGACCCACTTACCATTCCCCTTATTACGAACGGGAACGCTGTAATAGGTATCCAGATCATTGTTTGTACTTAAATACTTAAAGTAATCACGGTCAGCCAGATTAATTGGTGGCGGCGGATAAGATCGTGAAAAATTCAATACCTTGCCATCAGCACCAACAAAAGTACTCACATCCAAAATGGAGTTAGAACTTGTACGCTCTTGAAGCAAATCAAACTGCGCTTTCTTTGATGCAAACTCTTGATAAGACTTTTCATCGCCAATCTTGGCGCGCTCTAAGACCTCAAGAATGCTAAGTAAAGCAGTATTCGCAGAGAACATGGTCTGCGAAGTATGTTCGGCCAAAATAATAGTTAAGTTAGCCAGCTGATCAGATCTATCCTGAATACTATTCTTGCGCAGCAAATAGGTGGAGACCAAGGCATTGACAGTAAAAATAATCGCCAGCACAAGCACCGCAAGTAAGATTAACCGGGTATTGCGCCTAATATTTGAGTCAGACTCATAGCTGATAGTCATGCTTCGTCCTTATACAAATCGGCAATCCGAATAAAATTTTCTCGCTCCATCAAAAAAGCCTCCACGATCACCGGATCAAACCGAGATCCCTTTAATCGGGCGATCTCCGCACAGGCGTCCTCATGCGACCATTTCTTTTTGTAAACGCGCTCGCTGACCAAAGCGTCATACATATCTGCCACCGACATAATGCGTGCAGAAAGCGGAATATCATGTCCACGAAGACCTCTAGGGTATCCAGTGCCATCCCAAGCCTCATGATGGCCTCCGGCAATATCGATAGCTGCGTCTAGCACTTTAGTGTGCCGAGCGTCCTCAACTTTTGCAGCCTTTAGAACTTCCTCACCTAAGAATGGATGGGTTTTCATAACAACCCATTCCTCATCAGTAAGAGATCCTTTTTTCTTCAAGATATCATCTGGAATTCCCACCTTGCCAATATCATGCAAAGGGGCAGCTTTAGTCATATTGCAAATAGCCTCAGCTGATAGCTCTTCCTTATAAATTCCCAAGCTCTTCAGTCGATTTGCAATTGCCTCAACATAGTTTTTTGTCCTGAGAATATGATTGCCGGTTTCGTTATCACGCACCATCGATAGGGCATTCAAACTATCTAGCATTCCATTTTCGATGGCATGAGCACTCTTTTGATGCTCTGCCATCAACTTATCCAAGTAGAAGTTGGTAATCAAAATGCAAACTAAAACATTGCAGAGTGCAGAAGCAATTCTTAGAGAGAACCCAAAGACATCCTCCTGAAACAGACTTGCTATTTGTAAATCAGGATTAGTAAAGATTAATGCTGACCTTAATATGCGCGTAAAAAATTGAAATGCTTCAACGGCAATCAATATTTTTATTTGGTAAGTGCTGTCTTTTTTACGCACCTCAAGCAAGCTGGAGATCTGCCATATGGACAGACTGCCCAAAACCAGATTCATCAAATGGATACGATCTATCGTGTCACCATTGCGCAGGAGATACAGAAAGCAAATGCAAAATCCTACAAACACAACAATACCGAAAGACCTCTTCAGCCTAGTAATTGGTTGATTCCAACTGCTAAATAAGAGGGCAAGACAAATCACCCCGCCTACCAGTGGAATGTTGCCCATGAGAAGGGCAAAACTGCCTAACCAAGGAATAAGGAAAAAACCCAAACTGGAGAGTGCGAGCAAGCCGAGAGCTAGGGGCCAGTAAATCACTCGATATTGATCTTTCTGCTCCCCTTTTCCCCAAAAGAATGAGGCCATTAAGCCAATAAGGGTGGCAAATACGGCGATATAGAAGGTTTGGTTTGCTAATTGCATAGATGCCCTAAGTATGCCCGCAATTCAAGCAACTTTCTACGCCCCGATTATTATTGAAATTGATAGAAATAATGAAAATATTCATAAAGTTTATAATCTAATCCATATGCTAGGCCCCATAGCACCACCAGCACAGGACGAACCTACCCCTTTGATCAGCCCCCTTGCATAACTTTGCAACCATCGAATCTCAACAGTTATGCACGTAAACCCGCCGTACGAAAAAACCCCCTCACACATTAAAGTCTTATTTTGGTTTTTTGTAGCCATTGCCATTTTCTACTTTCATTGGCGAATTCACACATTAAATCCTGATGCCAGGATTTTTTCAGGCCTCATGTTCTTAGCAGAGATCTATGGAATTTGTACTGGCTTAGCGCATTTCATGATGACTTGGCGACTCACAGTCAGAAAATCATCCATACCCGCATCAGGGCAAACCGTTGACATCTTTATACCCACCTTCAATGAGTCCATTGATATTGTTAGCAGAACACTCTCTGCCGCAGTCAACATGGACTATCCACATCAAACCTGGCTACTTGATGATGGCAATCGACCAGAGTTTAAAGATCTAGCTGAAAAACTTGGGGCACACTATCTCGCAAGACCAAGCCATGAACATGCCAAAGCAGGGAATTTAAATTATGGTCTTAAGAACTCTCATGGTGACTTCATCGCCATCTTTGATGCCGATCATGTTCCCAGCAAACACTTTATTACCGCCGTTCTAGGTTACTTCTCAAATCCCAAGCTCGCATTTGTACAAACACCTCAAGACTTTTATAACTTAGATTCCTTTCAGCATCGATTAGATAAAAAGAAGGGTTTGGTTTGGACGGAACAGTCACTCTTTTTCAGAGTCATTCAACGCGGTAAGGACTACTGGAATGCTGCCTTTTTCTGCGGTAGCTGCGCCATGGTTAGAAGGTCGTGTTTAGATGAAATTGGTGGCTTTGCCACCGACACCATCACAGAGGATCTGCATACATCCATTAAGCTTCATAAAAGAGGTTATGCCTCGGTATATCACGAAGAATCATTGGCTTTTGGAATAGCGCCCTCCACCATTGCACCTTTTATTACGCAGCGTATTCGCTGGGGCCAAGGCGCTATGCAAGTCTGGAAAAAGGAAGGCATCGTCTTCTCTAAAGGACTCACCATTCCTCAAAAGATTAACTATGCAGCTTCCATCCTAACTTACTTTGACGGTTGGCAAAAAGGCTTTCTTTATGCCGCACCCATCATCGTACTGTGTACCGGCTGGATACCTATTCATACCACCGGCGTGGAACTCCTGATTCATCTGGTCCCCTACATGACGCTCAATTTCCTGCTAACAGAAGAGCTAGCACGGGGGTATGGGCGAACGATTTACATTGAGCAATACAACATGGCAAGATTTTTTGCCTTTGCCTATGCCACATTATTTGCCGTAATCCCCAGAAAGCTAAAGTTCAAGGTAACTAATAAAGAACACCAGCAAAGCAGTATTGGTCATTTCTTATGGCCACAACAAATCGTTCTTTATGGAAATGTTTTGGCAATTCCAGTTGGAATACTCATGTTTAAATTGGGTAAGCTACCTTTTGAAGGCTTTCTAATTAGCGTATTTTGGGCCTTTTTTAACGCCCTTCTCGCTCAATCGGTAGTAGCCTTTTCCAGAGCAAAACAATCCTTTAAACGCTCAAGCTATCGCTTTACCCTTCCCAATGCGGTGCTCGTTCACAGCAATGCTGGCAATTTTTTTGCGGTAATTGATGAGGTCTCGTCAGATGGTTGCAAGATTTACGGCAGCACCATCCCCCAAGCACTTACTCGCAATCAAGAAATTGAGGGTGAGATCCATTTCCCAGGACAACCTTTTTCTTTCAAAGCTCAGATCTTAAATATCTACAAAACGCTATCTTCTGATGACCGTGAAATTACTGCCCTAGGCTGCCAATTTTTATGGTCCTCAGAGGCCAAGAAGCGGACATTAGACAGCTACCTTTATGGAACTAGCCAGCAATTTACCCTCTCCAGAATTACTGAAAAAGACTTCACTCCGCTAGAAAAGGCGCTGGGGAAAGTTAACCCAAAGAAGAATTTGGTTAGAAAAATTGCGCCAACCGAATGGTTGCCTTTGGTTACCAGGGAAAATATACCGCTTGGAGTCATTACCCGAGGTCCAGATGGGACTTCTCAAGCCTATAGCGCGATTTTGAACTCTAAACCTCTAGAGCCGATGGAAAAAGCAAATATTATTGACGGTGAAATCACTAAGCCAATAAATATGGAGATAATAGATTTAGAGGAATCTCCAGGCGTCCACCCACCCTACTATCTTTGTGACGCTCGAGTGACATATGATGAATAAATCTACAGCAAAGTTACTTACACTGGCCTTATTTGCGCTCAGCAGCGTGGTCAGCACTTGTAAGGCTGAGGGATCCCTGGCGCTCACAGGCTTTGAGTCGGCAAAGAACAATGGGTACTACTATGTTGGATTCTTAAATGCATTCGAAGGAAGCCGCCTTGGAAACGGCTATGTTCAGCGGTTTTGGGCTGACTACTTAACCTACCAGTACAACAATGGCACATCTGACGTTAACGCCAAGGCACCCGGCATCGCCTATTCGCTTGGCTACCAAAAATCTACTGAAACACAATCTTGGGGCGCCTATCTTGGGGTTCAAGGACGCAAAACAAATTTGAGCCCAGATGATCCTGGCAATGACTCTAGGGGCAATCGTGGCTCAGTAGTAGTTGCTCTTGAAGGTAGACAAAAGCTGCATGAGGCATTTGCAGTTGAACTCATGGGTAACTATGCGCCCAACACAGGCTACTGGTCTCGCGCTAGAGTTCCGATTGGGACGAGCATTAAAACTGGACCCGAATATGCAGTTCAAGGAAATCCAAGTTACCAAAATCAAAAGGTGGGTTGGTTTGTGAGCGACATTGATCTTGGCTCAGGATTTAAAACCGGGGGCAAGCTAGGTTTCAGCAGAAACAATGGCATGGGTGGATCACTGTATTTTGGTTTAGATCTCACCAAATATATCGACTAATTCCCAGGAAAGATCTCGCATCGATTTCGGCCATTTCCTTTAGCGCAATACATTGCATCATCTGCTTTTTTAAAGAATGTTTTTAAAATTACTGCCGGCCGAGTTTCCCCGACCAGCTTTGGATTAAAGGTGGCCACCCCAATACTGATAGTAATGCGAATTTCAGCACCTGTATCACAGTGAGTTGACTCGGAGGCAATAAATTCACGCAACCTTTCTGCAACTTGAAATGCCTCTAGCTCCGAACTCTCGGGAAGCACAATAAAAAACTCCTCGCCTCCCACACGGCCAAATATATCGATGACACGCAACTCTTTCTGACAGTGCTTAACAAGATTGATTAGAACGGCATCACCTACCTGGTGACCATATTGATCATTCACATTCTTAAAGTGGTCAATATCAAGCATCAGGAAAGAAATCGGATGACCGTTGCGCAAACTTCTCTCAATTTCCACACTAGATCTTGAAAAAGCCTCTGTACGACTTAAGGCGCCCGTTAAGGCATCCACTTTGACAGATTGGTCCAGCAAGAAATTAGCCTGCTCAACCTCAATTAGTAATTTTCGCAAGTGGAGCATTCCAAATAGGAGGCAGAGGGAGATTGGGACTGACAGTAATGCGTCAGGCAGGTCCACATGACCATAATTGAGTACATGTACTAACGGGGCAACCCGTCTTCCCAACATCAGACATAAGGCAAGAGCCAGAAAACCGAAAGCAAGACGGTAGGACTTCGAGCGTAAATATAAATTAACCGCATATAGTGCAGCTACACCCTGGGCACAAAAAGCAATAAAGTAAAGGGTTGCACTTAGCAGCATAACTATTGCGCATCAATCAAATTTTGTAAAGTACCCTCAGAATCCAGCAGCTTAAAAGCAGCGTCAACTATTTTTTCATCCAGCATTATTCCAGCTTCAGCACGCACCTCATCCATGGCGGCCTGCAACCCACGAGCTGCACGGTACGGTCTATGCGTAGCCATTGCTTCAATCGTATCGGCAACTGCCAAAATACGTGCCTCTTCGCAAATTTCATCACCCTTTAAACCCTTGGGATATCCACTACCGTCAAGACGCTCGTGGTGTTGATGAACAATTTCAGCAATAGGCCAAGGAAAAGGGATGTCTTTCAGAATTTGATATCCGGACTCAACATGACCTTGAACCAATTGCATCTCCAAATCAGTTAAGCGAGTTGGCTTGGTCAAAATTTCCGATGGGACTGCAACCTTCCCGATATCGTGAACCATTCCAGCCATATATAAAGACTGGATACGTTCCTCACTCCAACCCAGCTTTTTAGCGATGGCCATGGCAATAAAGGCAACTCTTTTTTGATGTCCTGCTGTATATGGGTCACGCCATTCCATTGTTTTGGACATTGCTTCAATCGTAGCCCGCAAAGAGGCTGCTAGCCTTTCCTGAACTAACTGCTTTTCATGAATCTGATCATCCAATTTATGCTGGCGCTCAATAGAGCGAAGTCCAAAACCAATTTCTTGCGCGAGGCTTTCAAACAGCTGGACTTCTGTTGGCCCAAAAGCATTAGGCACTTTTGAATAAACTAAAAGGACGCCGTATGGATGATTCCCTCCATCAGGAATCGGGCAGCCGACCGCAGATCGGATGCCAAATTTTCGAGCCCTCTCTCGCCATACTAAAAAACCTTGATCTGACTCAGAGTCTATGACAACGCTAGGAACGCCAGTACGAATACAGGTGCCACCAGGACCTAATCCACTTGGCTCAAACTCTGACCAACTTAACTGAATATCTTTGACGTATTCGATTGCCGAGCCATAAGCACCAATCACCTTAACTGACTTTTTTTCATCCTCTTCCGCCCTGCCAACCCACGCTAATATATACGGGCCCTGGGAGGCAATTGCAGCACACACCTCTTGAACCAATAAATCCGTTGAGTCAGCTCTAGCTAATGTAGCCGCAGCTTCAGATAAAGCGGATAAAGCCCACCCACGCTTTTCTAGCTCCCCCTGCATTTCGGGGCTAAGCAATTCCACAGGTTTTTTGATATCAGTACTCATAGCTCAATTATGGATCTAAAAAATGGTTATTTTCAATTACCGTAATTTAGGGATGCTATTCCCTTGTCATTCGGGGGAAAGTAGCGGAACATAGCCTCTATACACAAATAAAAATGCAAAGAGCGCCATGCAAGACGATATTGAGAAGATTTACTCGAAAATTCTCACCCTAGAAACCGAGGTTAGCAATCTTCGCCAAGGCTATATAGTTGTTAACCAGCGCTATGCCGATGCGATTGGAAGCCTTAAGACGCTCACAGCTAGCGCACTGGAAGCTGCAAAACGCGCAGCCATTGCTGCTGAAAAAGCATTATTGGCTGCAAAGAGCTCTGCTTCAGCAGCAAAACTGGCCGCATCGCAATCTGTCATTGATGCTGCCGAGGCAGCAGCAGATGCCGCAGCGGCTTCAGCGGAGGCGGCCATTGAAGCAGCGGCGGCGGCTTCAGCCGCAGCCTCAGCAGCGGCAGCGGCTGTCGCACATCAAGCAGAGGAATCTTCGATTAAAGCCTCAGCGGAAGCGGCGGAGGCTACAAAACGCGCAGCAGATGCTGCAGCAGAGGCGGTAAGAATGTCCAACTTGGCATCTGAATCCGCTCGAAGTGCCCGTAAAAACTCTAACGCGCCACAATAAAAGTCTCCACAACAGGAGTCCAGGAGTTTTTACATGATCCTAATAGATCAAATTAAAACGGGAAAATCAACTCTTCCATGATGTAGCGATAGAAGTAATTTGGGCCTAGGAATCCAGCTGACTTGCCATATCCTGCACGCGTCTTAAAGTAATAGTCATTTGAGGCAACAGGACTGGTTGCGGCTAACTCATACAACTGAGTAGTGGTGCTGGGATCTTGATTTACCGTTTGACGACCAACACCTGCCGTACCACTTAACATCCATCCAGCAATACGCTTTTTAGCGCCAAAGGCAATCATAGTCTCGTTATAGTCGCTAGGATTGAAGTAGTTATTAACGACATTGGTATTAGTGTCGCGGTACTGTCGGTAACGTAATTGAGCGGTCACGCCATACTCAGGAATTAAGTCGTAAATTAGCTTTGCCTTTACTGTTGGCCTCGTATTGCTATCTGAGAAATACATATTCCCCGCCATCACAATCGCACTTAAACGCTCAAGAAGTTGCTGCTCAATGCTAGCGCCACCAAAGGTGTAATAAATTCCGTTGCTTAATGCATTTTGAGTTTCAACACGATCCCGGCTAATAAATACCTCAGCCTTAGTGGAATCGGTTAAACGAAAACCGTAATTACTGTCGGTTGTTAACAGCTTGTAACCGTTCTGCAAGTTGTAACCTAGATTCAGGTTATAGCCCAAGCCTGTTCTAGGGTTAATTGCTTTGGTGAGTAAGGTATAGACCTCTGCAGATGAATTCCAATTACCTTGGGTAAAGTAGTTGTGCTGGTAACTGACGGCGGTATATTTTTCTCCATGCTCATAGAGAGGCATGTAGCCTGCGCTGTATTTATAAGTGGAAAAGCCCTCGCTATCAGAGGCAATATATGCATTGGGAATTGAAATCGCTTGCTTAGAAGTTGCCTCCCCCTCACCCCAAGCGGGCATTGCAACGATGCTAGTAAGGCAGGTAGCTAAGATAAATCGGATCCTCATGCTCTACCCCAGCTCTTCTTTAAATTAAGAACCTCTGAGAAGTAACCCCATACACAAGCAGGCTGCAAGACCAATCCGTAGGCAAACACATAGAATATGAATCCAGAAATGTTTGCGCGCACCCGGAGTTGCTTCTCATCAAACATCTCCCTTCCCTTTAAATACATTTGCCAATTAAATAGGAAAGCCATAGGCAATAAGGCTAAGGTCATTGGACCAACAATCCAAAATTTTCCGAAACATGCCAAAATTATTCCTGGAATAAAGCCAAAACAATAGGCAATATCCATCAAAGGAAACATCGTATTCCACCAAACATATAGGGTCGTTAATCTTGGTTTAAACAGAATCATCGGATTCTCTTTAAAGGTTTCGATTAAGCCTCGCGACCACCGCTGACGTTGACGCACAAATTTACTCAAGGTATTTGGACAGTCTGTAAACGCGATTGCATCTTCGGCATGACCTACCCGATACCCTGCAAGCAATATCTTCCACGTCAATACAATATCCTCACCCACCATATTGGGCCAGCCACCCATTTCGTTCAAAACTTTGCGTTCGTATAAAGAAAAGGCGCCTTGCGCAACAAGTGTTCCCTGAAATAAAGACTGAATCCGCTTAACGCTGGCGATCCCTAAGAAATAATCCCATTCTTGAGCTTTGGTAATCCAATTTTCCCTGGAGTTCCGAATTAAGATTGTGCCAGCCACAGCCTTGGTATTTGCGGGATCGCAGAGATAACGACCAACAAGCTTTCGAACACCATCTTTGAATACATAAGAGTCAGCATCCACAGAAATCACAATATCTGTCTGACATTGAGCAAGCCCATGATTGAGCGCCAAAGACTTTCCAACATTGTGAACCAAATAATCTAGCTGCAAATTTGGATGCTCTTTTGCAGTTTCACGCACCAGATCTACCGTGTTGTCATATGAACCATCACTAATCACGATAATTCGAATTGGCGCTGGATAGTCTTGTCTAAACAAGCTAGTCAGCGTGGAATTAACGGCAGTCTGCTCGTTATATGCCGCCATCAAAATAGTAACCGGAGGATATTTCTGATCAGCAATAATCTTAGGTCGCTTATCAAGCAACAGCGCAATAAAGACAAATGCATTCATAAACCCTGGAATGATTGCAATAAAAGCGATGAGGAAAAAAGCAAGAAATGCGCCAATCTCACGGCTCAGATCTTCATACCAGGGATGAGACGCCCAAATTGAGAATGCAGCCCACATCAATGAAAATGCAAGAGCTCCAATGTATTTAATTTTTACCGGGATATACAAAATAATTCCAAAATTAATGATTGATTATTAAGTATGCGCTGATCGGGACCTCAAATAAAAGACGGAGAAACCCGACTAATTTAATTGGCAATAAAAAAGCCCCTCAATTTGCATTGGGAGGCTTAGAAACTGCAATATTCGGTGGGGCGAACGACGGGGCTCGAACCCGCGACAACCAGAATCACAATCTGGGAC
>ERZ650301.398-NODE-398-length-11950-cov-26.761580_pt1 | contig 11950 bp, 8 predicted proteins | sample MGYA00376237_ERZ650301 | MGnify/ENA primary metagenome ERZ650301 (study PRJEB26733, sample SAMN07839255) | wastewater metagenome | biome: small river; feature: stream; material: water | place: USA: North Carolina | collected 2016-04-05 ...
TTGTTTTTGGTGGCGGCGGGCTTGTCGCTCATCTTTGGGGTGACGCGCATCGTCAACTTTGCGCACGGCTCGTTCTTCATGCTGGGGGTGTATGTGGCCTACGCCTTTGTGTCGCACGCGGCCCCTGTGGTGTCGTCGGCATTGCGTGGGGTGCTGGGAGATGCGGCCAGCCAAACCACTGCCTACTTTTTACTTTTGCTGTGCGCCGCACTCGTCACAGGCGTCTTGGGTGCGGTGGTGGAAGTGCTGGTGCTGCGCCGGATTTACAAAGCGCCTGAGTTGTTTCAGTTGCTCGCCACTTTTGCCTTGGTGCTCGTCATCCAAGACGGCACGCTGTGGCTGTGGGGCGCAGAGGACTTGCTGGGGCCCCGTGCCCCGGGCCTGAGCGGCGCGGTGGACATTTTGGGCCGCCGCTTTCCGACCTATGACTTGTTTTTGATTGTCATCGGCCCGCTGGTGCTGGCCGTGTTGTGGTGGTGTTTGCAGCGCACACGCTTTGGCGTGTTGGTGCGCGCCGCCACACAAGACCGCGAGATGTTGGGCGCCTTAGGCGTGAACCCACGTCACTTGTTCACCGCCGTGTTTGCACTGGGCTGCGCCTTGGCGGGTTTGGGCGGTGCACTGCAACTGCCGCGCGAACCCGCGCACTTGGGGCTGGACATGGCCACCATTGGCGATGCGTTTGTGGTGGTCGTGGTCGGCGGCATGGGCTCCATCCCTGGTGCATTTGTGGCGGCTTTGCTGATTGCCGAAATCAAAGCGCTGTGCATCGCCGTGGGCACGGTGGAGTTGTGGGGCGTGTCGTTTGCGTTTTCCAAACTCACCCTCGTGGCCGAGTTTTTGGTGATGGCGGCGGTGCTGATGGTGCGGCCTTGGGGCTTGTTGGGCCAAGCCCAAAGCGCACCGCGTGCCAGCACCGAACAAGAAGCCCCCTTTGCGCTGAGCAGCGTTCGCACACAGGGGGTGTGGTTGTGCATGGGAGCGGCGTTGTTGGCGCTGCCGTTGTTCATGGCGGATTCGCCCTACACACTGGTGCTGGGCATTGACTTGGCGGTTGCCGTTTTGTTCGCGGCCAGCTTGCACTTCATCATGGGGCCTGCGGGCATGCACTCGTTTGGGCATGCGGCTTACTTTGGCGTGGGCGCGTATGCAGCGGCACTGTTGGTGTTGCGTGCAGGCGTGTCGAGCGAAGTGGCTTTGTTGTTGGCCCCCTTCATCAGCGCCTTGGTGGCCGCCCCCATCGCGTGGTTTGCGGTGCGCCTGTCAGGCGTGTACTTGGCCATGCTCACCTTGGCATTTGCGCAAATTGTGTGGTCCATTTGTTTTCAGTGGGACGACTTCACCGGCGGCAGCAACGGCATCACAGGTGTGTGGCCCAGTGCGTGGTTGCAAGACAAGGCCGCTTATTACTGGCTCACGCTTGCATTGGTTGCACTCAGCGTGTTTGCGTTGCGCCGTGTGTTGATGTCACCTCTGGGCTACGCACTGCGTGCCAGCCGCGACTCGGTGGGTCGCGCCGAAGCGATGGGCCTGCATGTGGCGCGCGTGCAGTGGTTGGGCTTTGTGGTGGCCGCGGGTTTTGCGGGTTTGGCAGGCGCACTGTTTGCGTTCTCCAAAGGCAGCATTTCGCCCGATCTGTTGGGCGTGGGCAAATCGGTGGATGGTTTGGTCATGGTCATGTTGGGCGGTGTGCACACCTTGGTTGGACCCCTGGTGGGGGCCGTGACCTTCACAGCCCTGCAAGACAGCTTGGCCCGCAGCACCGACTACTGGCGCGCCGTGCTGGGCGCCAGCATGCTGCTGTTGGTGTTGGTGTTTCCGCAAGGCATTGCGGGCTCGGTGCAAGCGCTGTGGCTGCGCATGCGCGCATCTCACCCACGAGGTGTGGCATGAGCACACCTCACACAAACACGCCAAGTGGTCGCGCATTGTTGGACGTTCACCATGTGCACAAAGCGTTTGGCGGCAACCACGCGGTGAACGATGTGTCGTTCAGTTTGCGCAAAGGCGAACTGCTGGCCCTCATCGGCCCCAATGGCGCCGGCAAATCCACCACCTTCAATTTGGTCAACGGCCAGCTTGCGCCTGACAGTGGCAGCATCACCCTAGAAGGTGTCTCGTTGCTGGGCCGCAAACCCCATCAGTTGTGGCGCATGGGCGTGAGCCGCACCTTTCAAATGGCCCAAACCTTTGGCTCGCTCACCGTGGCCGAGAACGTGCAAATGGCCTTGCTGTCGACCGATGGTCAATCGCTCTCGCCTTGGCGACGTGCCACCCACTACCGTCGCACCGATGCGCTGCAACTGCTAGAACAGGTGCAACTCGACTCGCAGGCCCATCGGCCCTGCAGCGCGCTCGCCTACGGCGATGTGAAACGCCTTGAGCTGGCGATGGCGCTGGCGAATGAGCCACGCTTGTTGCTGATGGACGAACCCACGGCGGGCATGGCCCCCGACGAGCGCCAAGCACTGATGGCGCTGACACGCAACTTGGTCAACCAACGGGGGGTTGCCGTGCTGTTCACCGAGCACAGCATGGATGTGGTGTTTGAGCACGCCGACCGCGTGCTGGTGATGGCACGTGGGGCCCTGATCGCCCAAGGCACGCCAGCCCATGTGCAGGCCGATGCACAGGTGCAAGCGGTGTACTTTGGCACAGGGAAAACATTTGGCGCAAAGGACGTATCGTGACCACGGCACCGTTACTCCAAGTTCAAGCGCTCAACGCTTGGTACGGCGCAGCACACGTGCTGTTCGATGTGCAGCTGCAGGTGCAACGCGGCGAAGTGGTGGCGCTCATTGGGCGCAATGGCGCGGGCAAGTCCAGCACGCTCAAAGCCATCATGGGCCTCATGCCCCGCCGTACGGGCCACGTGGTCTTTGCGGGCCAAGACATTTCCGATGTCGAGCCGTATCAAGCGGCGCGGTTGGGTTTGGGGTATGTGCCTGAAGATCGCCGCATCTTCACCGACCTCACGGTGCTGGAAAACCTGCAACTCGGTGTGCAAGCGGCACGCCGCTTTGACGATGGCACCGCAGCGCCGCCATGGTCACTCGAAAAAATATTTGCCTTGTTCCCCAACCTCGCCGACATGCAACAACGCCCCGCCAGCCACATGAGTGGCGGCGAACAACAAATGCTCACCGTGGCACGCACCCTCATGGGCAACCCACTGATGGTGTTGCTCGACGAGCCCTCCGAGGGGGTGGCGCCTGTCATCGTGGAACAAATGGGAGACATGATCTTGGCGCTCAAGCGCCAAGGTGTGAGCGTGCTGCTGTCCGAACAAAACACGCATTTCGCGCAATGGGTGAGCGACCGCAGCTACGCGCTGGATCGCGGGCAGCTCACTGCCACTCAGGCCACGGTGGCCACGCCCCAATAGTTGTAGCCCAAGGTTTTGGGCCAGGCCACATAAGCGGCATCCCCCGACGATTGAAAGCCGGCCTCGCTCAGCAGCGCCGGCACATCGCGCGTCAAGCGACAACCACCTGCCAACTTGCGCCAATACGGCTCGATGCGAAATTGCCAACGTGCCACCGAGGCCTCCGGTGCCAAGCCATGCTCAGCAAACAACAAGCGCCCCTTGGGCTTGAGTACGCGCCGCATTTCGCGCAGTGCGGCAAGGGGGTCGTCGATGGAACACAGCGTATAAGTACACACCACGCAATCAAACGACGCCGAGGCCAGTGGCAAGGCCTGCGCAGAGAGGGGAATCAACTCGACCGGTAAGCCTGCGCGCGCACTGCGGCGTTGCGCCAAGGCGTGCATTTGCTCAGCGGGGTCTACGCCGACCAAGGATTGCACTTGGGTCAGGTCGTAAAACGGCAAATTCAAACCCGTGCCAATGCCGACTTCCAACACTCGCCCTGATGCGGTTGGCACCACTTTGCGGCGCTGACTTTGAATCACGGGTAAACCACAGGCGAAATCCAGCAAATACGGCAACACATGTTGGTCGTACCAACTGCGTGGGGTAGCGGTCGGTGAGGTCATGTCACGACATCACACAAGTTGTGGACCCGCTTTGCCACTCTTCACCACATAACTGGCCTGAGTTTTGAGCCCGGCCTCGCTCCCCGCAGGAAACTTGGTGGTTCTGAAATCGCAACGCACCTCGCTCGGGGTGACGGTGATCAAGCTGTAGCCGCGCTCGTCGGGTCGGTAGTGCAGCAAATCGGCATTGCTTTCGCGGATCACGGCAGAGGGTTTGTCGCCCAAGCCGCGCGAGGTGATGGAGGTGGTCACAAACTCGCTGGCCACGATGGGGGACTGCGGGTTGTTGGGCTCGAGTCGCAAATTCGCAGCCACGTTGCAATGCACATCGCCACCGAGGGTGACGACGTTTTGCAACTGCGCGTCGACCACCGTTTGCAGCAAGCGCTTGCGCGCCTCTGGGTAGCCATCCCACGCATCGTTCCAGTAGCTACGCCCGACGGGTGTGGGCACGCTGGTGGAGCTGATTTGCGTGGCTTGTGCTACCAGCTTCCATTGACGTTTGGAGTGGCTCAGGCGGTCGCTCAACCAGCGCTCTTGCGTTTGGCCAAGCATGGTGCGGCTGGGGTCGTTCAGCTCACCGCATTGCACCACCATGCGACCACCCCCGCGCACAGGATCCCGGCAGGCTTGGGCGCTGCGGTATTGGCGGCAGTCGAGCGTCCACACATCTGCCAACTTGCCCCAACTGAGCTGGTCGTACAAACGCATGTCGGCAGGGCTGTGGGTCTCAGGCCCAAGCAACACGGGTTGGTGTTCGAAATACGCTTGATAGGCCGCTGCACGGCGCTGGAGCATTTGCTGCGGATCGGTGTAATGGCGGTCTTGGTCGTTGGCGTAATCGTTGACCACTTCGTGGTCATCCCACATCAGCACCCAAGGGTGGGCCGCATGCGCGGCTTGCAACATCGGGTCTCGCTTGTATTGCTCATAGCGGTCACGGTATTGCGCCAGTGTTTTGGGCTCTTCGCCGTTGTGTTTGCGCAGGGCATATTGCGGGTTGCTACTCTCATAGATGTAGTCCCCCATGAACAACACAAAGTCCAATGGCTGCTTGGCAATTTCTGCGTGCGCGATGTACTGGCCTTGCTCATAGTGTTGGCACGATGACAGCGCGATGCGCAGCTCGCGCACCTCGGCATTCAGCGCAGGCGCAGTACGGGTGTGACCGACAGGGCTGCGTGCGTCGCCTTGCTGAAAGCGATACCAATAATCGGTGCTGGGTTGCAAGCGCTGCAGGTGCACATGCACACTGTGCCCGCGCGTGGCGTCAGTGACGACCTCTATTTTTTGCACCCGGCGTTGGAGTGCTGCGTCTGCAAACACCTCCACCTGCACGCGCAAAGCATCGGCACCCGCCGCACGGTCTTCCTCGCTGAACAACAAGCGCGTCCACAACACGATGGAATCCGCACGCGGACGACCACTGGCGACCCCCAAGGCAAACGGGTTGCTGTGCCATGTGCGCGGCTTGTCCGCGACGGCCGCAACAGCATCTAGCCACGGGGCCAGCGCCAACGCGATGGCGCTGCGTTGCAGATACAGGTTAAATTCGCGGCGTTTCATGTGCTGCGCTTCATGCGCTCGCTTTTCCAATACACATCGTCACCGCCGTGCATGCGGTTGAGCACACGGGCCAACACAAACATCAGGTCACTCAAGCGATTGAGGTATTGGCGAGGTGCCTCGCCAATGGCCTCCTCGTTGCCCAGCGCCACCACGGCCCGCTCTGCACGACGTGCCACCGTGCGACACACATGCGAGAGGGCGGCACCCCGCGTGCCGGCTGGCAAGATGAATTCTTCCAGCTTGGGCAGTTGGGCGTTGTAGGTTGCCAAGGCGTCGTCCAGTGCTTGCACGGCTTCTGCTTTGAGGAGTTCAAAGCCGGGAATGGACAGCTCCCCGCCCAGGTTGAAGAGCTGGTGCTGAATTTCAACCAACACATCGCGCACATCTTGCGGCATGTCTTCGCACAAAAGGACACCCATGTTGGAGTTGAGTTCATCCACCTCGCCCATGGCGTGGACGCGCAAGCTATTTTTAGACACACGCTGGTTGTTGCCCAAGCCTGTGGTGCCTGCGTCTCCCGTACGGGTGGCGATTTGTGAAAGTCGGTTGCCCATGTGCTTTGCCTCGTTGAGTCAGTGGTTGGCTTATTTTGCCTGTCGCGCGGGTGGCTCTGGCTGACGAAGACTTCTTCTTAAAATCATGGATTGCTTAGGAGATCCTCAATGAACGCCCCCACGCCCCACCAACACCTCATCCCTGCTGTCGCACAACGTGAGGTGCCCGCCGAGATGATTGCGGCGCTGCAAGCGCGGTTTGGGGCCAATTGCTCCACCGCATTGGTTGTGCGTGAACAACATGGGCGCGATGAATCGCCCTTTGTCCATGTGCCACCGCCCGCCGCGGTGGTGTTTGCCGAATGCACGCAAGACGTGGCCGACGCCGTGGCCTTGGCGGCGCAGTACCAAGTGCCCGTGATTCCATTCGGGGTGGGCTCATCACTGGAAGGTCATTTGCTGGCGGTGCAAGGCGGTATCAGCGTCGACGTGAGCCGCATGAACAAAGTGCTGAGCATCAACGCCGAAGACTTGACCGTGACGGTGCAGCCCGGCGTGACACGCAAGCAGTTGAACGAAGAAATCAAGAGTACGGGCTTGTTTTTCCCCATTGATCCTGGCGCCGATGCGTCCATCGGCGGCATGTGCGCCACGCGTGCCAGCGGAACCAACGCCGTGCGCTACGGCACCATGCGTGAAAACGTGTTGACCCTCGAAGTGGTCACCGCCAGCGGCGAGGTGATTCGCACGGGGACCCGCGCCAAAAAATCGGCCGCGGGCTACGACCTGACGCGTTTGTTTGTGGGCAGCGAAGGCACGTTGGGGGTGATGACAGAAATCACCTTGCGCATCTACCCCTTGCCCGAGGCGGTGTCCGCCGCGGTGTGTTCTTTTCCCAGCATTGAGGCCGCGGTGCTCACCACGATCAACACCATCCAAATGGGTGTGCCCATTGCACGTGTGGAGTTGCTGGACGGGGGCTCGGTGCGCATCGTGAACCAATATGCCAAGTTGAATTTGGCCGAAACACCGCTGCTGTTGATGGAGTTTCATGGCTCGCCCGCAGGTGTGAAAGAACAAGCCGAGACGGTGCAAGAAATAGCGGCAGAGCATGGCGGTGTGGCGTTTGAATGGGCCACCACCCCGGAAGAACGCACCCGCTTGTGGACAGCCCGCCACAACGCCTACTTTGCCGCCATTCAAAGTCGTCCCGGTTGCCGCGCCGTGACCACCGACACCTGTGTCCCCATCAGCAAATTGGCAGATGCCATGTTGGATTCGATTGCCGAGGCCGATGCCTCTGGCTTGCCCTATTTCTTAGTCGGCCATGTGGGCGACGGCAATTTCCACATGGGCTATTTGATCGATCCGAACAACCCCGACGAACACGCCTTGGCCGAGGACCTGAACCACAAACTGGTGGCCCGCGCCTTGGGCTTGGGTGGCACCTGCACGGGGGAGCACGGGATTGGTTTGCACAAGATGGAATTTTTGCGTGCCGAAACGGGCGAAGGTGCCGTGGACATGATGCGCACCATCAAGCGGGCACTGGACCCACACAACATCATGAACCCAGGGAAGATTTTCTCTCTGTGAGCATCTGCGCCACCTGCGCGCACACCTTGGCGGCATCAAACGGTTTGAGCACGACGGCATTGACACCGGCCGCCAAAAAGCGCTCTAAGTCTTGCGGGTTGACGTTGGCCGTCAGGCCCAAAACGGGGGTGCTGTTGATAGGGGCGTCCAAGGTTTGACGCAGGGCGGCGGTGGCTTCAATGCCATCCATCTCGGGCATCACCATGTCCATCAGCACCACGTCGAAGGGTTGTTGGCGCAAGGCCTCTAAAGCTTTGAGGCCGTTGTCTGCTTCGACCAGCTCGCAATTTTTCCAATTGTTTTTGAGAATTTGACGCACCAACAATCGGTTGATCGGGTGGTCGTCCACGACCAAAAAGCGTTGCACAGCTTCGCTGGAGAGGGGGAGGCTTTTGGGCGTTTCGATCGACGGGGCCGCCACCTCCACCAAAGGCAAGGTGAACCAGAACAAGGAGCCCACACCCGGCTTGCTTTCAAAACCTATGTGACCGCCCATCAACTCGACCAAACGCTGTGTGATGGACAAGCCCAAGCCGTTCCCGCCGTAGCGCGACTGGATGTCATCTTCGGCTTGCACAAAACGCTGAAAGATGTGGGGCTGCTGCGCTTGAGGAATGCCAATGCCGCTGTCGCGCACCGAGAAGCGCACACACAACGGCTCTTGGCGCACATGCAAGAGGACATGGCCTTGGTGTGTGAACTTGATGGCGTTGCCCAACAGGTTGACCAAAATTTGCATCAACCGGTGACGGTCCGCACGCACCCATTCAGGCACGTTGTCGTCGATGGTGCAGGTGTATTGCAGATGCATGCTCTCCACACGCGGCGCGAACAAATCAAACGCGGAGTGAACCGTGTCACGCAAGGCAAAGGTTTCATACTGCACGCTGATCTTGCCGGCTTGCAATTGCGAGTAGTCAAGCACATCGTTGATCACGGTGAGCAAATGGTCGGCCGACTGGCGCGTGTGGTTCAAAATTTTGAGCGCTTGCGGGTTGTCAGACACGCGGGCCAACAACATGTTGTTGAATCCCAAAATCGCATTCATGGGGGTGCGCAATTCGTGGCTCACCGTGGCAATGAATTGCTCGCGCAAAGTGGCCATGCGCAGCAACTCTTTGCGTTTGTCTTCTAGCTCGAGGTTGCGCTGCAAACTGGCGGCATAGGCTTGGCGAAAGAGGTTGTCATACAAAAACGGAACCGTGATGACGATCAGCGTGACCACCGAGTAGCTGGCAAACGAAGACATGATTTGTGCCGCCCCCAACGTGGGATTGGCGGGCAGCCCGCCGTGCCACGTGAGGTAGGCCATGGCCAGTTCAACGCACAGCACCACCAGCATCCACACCAAACCGGTGAACCGGCTGATGGCATAGAACGGGATCAAGGGAATGGCGGTCATCCACGCCATGCGCGGCGAAAAGATACCGCCCGACACAGAAGCGGCATAGCAAACTTGCAGCAAAGCAGCCAACAAACCGATGTTGACGGCGATTTGCAGGGGCAGCCCCCAAATGAACAACAGCTGTAGCACCAGCAGCACCAAAGCAAAGACCAAGGGCACAGGCATGCCATTGGGGTAAGGCGTGATGAAGGCCAGCGCCACCATCACCCCCATCAGCAACCACACGATGAAAAACAAATAGGGCAAGCGCCCTTCTTGAAAACGCCGAGGCAGGTGTGGCACCACCCACGCGGTCAAGTCATCAAACGGGCTGGTACTCATGGTTGGCCTCGTGCCGCGTGAACGGCGAGTGCGTTCGAGATTTTGGCGATGAGTTGCTGCTCATCCAACGGCTTGTGCAGCACATCGTCCATGCCGCAAGCCAAGCAGCGATCTTGGTCCACCGGGTTGGCGCTGGCGGTGAGTGCCAAGATGGGCATCTGGCAGACGGGCGCGGGGAAGTTCTGGCGCACCGCTTGGGTGACTTGCGTGCCATCCATGTCAGGCATGACCATGTCCATCAGCACCAGATCAAAGGCTTGTGCGCCCAATTTTTCGAGCGCTGAAGCACCGCTGCTGGCTTCGACGATGGTGGCTTTTGGAAAGCACTTTTTAAGCATCATGCGCGCCACGAGCAGGTTCACCGCGTTGTCATCCACGAGCAAGATGTGCAGCGCTTTGTCAGCCAACAGCCGTGCCATTTCTGCGGCGGCTTTGGCCGCTTGCATCGCCACACTGCGCATGGGCAGTTGAAACCAAAAGCGGGCGCCCTGCCCTTGCACGCTGCTCACGCCAATGGTGCCGCCTTGCAGGCTGACCAAGCGTTCGCAAATAGAGAGTCCTAAACCGGTGCCCCCATATTGGCGGTTGGTTTGTACATCGGCGTGTTCGAAGCCGTGGAAGATTTGCTTTTGACGATCGGGGGCAATCCCGATGCCCGTGTCTTGCACTTCAAACAAAACGCCAGCACCGACCACTTGTGCGCGCACATGAATGTGACCTTCCGCGGTGAATTTGAGGGCGTTGTCGAGCAAGTGGGTGAGCACCTGGGTCAAACGCTGGCGATCGCCCTTGACCCACATGTTGCGCACCGTGGTGGCTTCTAAATGAAGCGCAATGCCCTTGGCTTGTGCTTTGGCCTGGAAGGCGAGCAGGACGGCGGTCAAGGTGTCGTGCAAAGAAAACTCGTCGTCACGCAAAGTCAAGCGTCCAGCTTGGAGCTGGGAGAAATCCAAAATGTCGTTGACAACTTGCAGCAATTGTTCGGTAGAGCGGCGGATGTGATCGACCACCGCCGCATCCTCAGGCCGGTCCGCCAACTCGTTGCGCAAGATGCCATTGAGTCCCAGAATGGCGTTCATGGGGGTGCGCAGCTCGTGGCCCACCGACGCAATGAATTCATCCTTGTGGGCTTGCGCGCGAAGGAGGGCCTGGTGGGTTTGCTCTAACTCGGCGTTGCTTTGGTCCATGCTGGCGACTTGGCTGCGATGCATGCGTTCGGTGACAAACACCACCAGCATGGCAAGTCCAAGGACGAGGAATTTGTTGGCCACCGTCCACGCCATGACCTCGTTGGCCATGTTGATGTCATTGTTGACCCACCCCTGTTGACTGATGAACAGCAACAGCCAATTGACCGCGAAAACAACGACAACCCAAAAGAGCGTCGCCATCCGATCAAGCAACAACACCGCCGGGAGTACTGCCGCGGTCATCCAGACCAAGACCGGCGAGTTGATGCCTCCAGTCATGGCGGCCAAGTAGGCCACATAGGCCACCGACCAAAGCAGCGTGCCATGGGTGATGAGCAAATAAGGAGCGCCCAGCCAGAGCAGCACGAACAAGCCCCAATACCCGGCAGTGCCAACCAAGTTGGCGATGTGGTTGTAGTCCGGCTGATGGATGAAATAAAACGGCAGCGAACATGCGCCCACCGAGAGCAACATATAAATGAGCAAGCTGCGACGGCGATCAACCTCAGAGCCTTCAAAAAAACTCTTGGGCAAGAACGCAGGTTGCAACTTGTCGTGCATTGCGTTTGTCAGGGCTTGCGAAGTTTGTCGATGAGTCCGTTGAGTTCATCGAGCGAGCCAAACTGAATCGCCAACTCCCCCATTTCTTCGACTCTGCCGTGGCGCTTGATGCGTTTTTTGACGCGCACCTCCACTTGCGCGGTGAGCAAGTCTGACAGCTCTTCTTCGACGCGTTTGATGTCACGTGATTTTTCGCTCTTGGGCTTTTGTGGCACCAGGTTGAATTCCGCGCTGAGCTTTTTGACCAAGCTTTCGGCTTCTCGCACCGACATCTTTTTCGCGCTGATTTGGTTGGCGGCGGTGATTTGCGTGGCGCGATCTAGGGACAGCAATGCACGGGCGTGGCCCATGTCAATGTCCCCCGCCATGAGCATGGACTGTACGGGCTCGGCCAAGTTGAGCAAGCGCAACAAGTTGCTGGCCGCACTGCGCGAGCGACCCACGGCCTGAGCCGCAAGTTCGTGGGTGAGGCCAAATTCTTTGATGAGGCGTTGCAAGCCTTGTGCTTCCTCCAGCGGGTTGAGGTCTTCACGCTGGATGTTTTCAATCAGCGCCATGGCGGCCGCGGCCTCGTTGGGCACGTTGCGCACCAGCACAGGCACGGTGTCTAGCCCGGCCAACTTGGCGGCACGGCTGCGGCGTTCGCCCGCGATGATTTCGTATTTGCCGGCGTTGGGGCCCTCGTGCAACTGGCGCACCAGAATCGGCTGCATGATGCCTTGGGCTTTGATGCTTTCAGCCAGCTCATACAGCGCCCCCTCGTCCATGCGCGTGCGCGGCTGGTACATGCCAGGCACCATTTGGGCCAGGGGCAAGGT